>Ga0306923_10006582_pt1 | contig 11478 bp, 4 predicted proteins | sample sta12Can44000108_FD_203841 | JGI IMG/M metagenome (GOLD analysis project Ga0306923, IMG submission 203841) | Lab enrichment of tropical soil microbial communities from Luquillo Experimental Forest, Puerto Rico - statanox.12C.anox.44.000.108 (v2)... | ecosystem: Environmental > Terrestrial > Soil...
ATCCGATTTGCAGCGTCACCGTGCTGTAGTTGGGTTGCTGGCGTTGAACAGTGTAGTCATATTGAAGTTTCAACGCTACGAATTCGCTGGCGTCGAAACGGATGCCCGCGGACGGGCCTTCGTTCAAGCCCACATCGGGAAAGACCGGTTCGGTCTTGGCGGCATTGATGTATTGATACCGGAAATAGGGTCGGAAAGAGCCGAACTGGCGGGAGATCTGGGTATAAAAACCGGGGGTATTGTAGACCTTGGGCTCGTTGTAGATGGAGTGGCGAATGACCATGACTTCGTTCAGCCATTCGTAATTCGTGCGCACTACGACGGCGTGCAGGGCCATGATGGTCTCGCCGATCCGGTTGCTGTTGAGTGGGTTGAGCACGTCGTGATAGAAGGAGAAACCGGTTTGCAGCCCGCGTACCTTTTCGGGCCTGGCAAAAACACCCAGGTTAAACGCCTTGTGGTTCGTATCATCGATCACGTTCTGCACCGGCTCTGAAATGAGTGGTGTGCGCGATTCGCGCCCGTTGCCGGCCTCCACGATGTAATGCAATCCGAGCGGGCCCGAGGGAATCAGGCCCGTGGCAGTGATACCGACGGTGTGGATCGGGAGGATGCCCCCGCGGTCTTCGAACTGAAACAGCAGGGGCCGACCCGTAGTGGTCTGCAGCCAGGTGCTATGGTGGTACGCTGTGTTGTAGAAGCCGATGTCCGTGTGCCAGCGTCCCGCCGAGATATTCAGGTAGTCGTTATAGGAATACTGAACGATGTAGCGTTCGACGTCCACCGAGAAGGTGTTCTCCGGTGATGTGGTCACGCCATAGATTTTGTCCGGCCCGGCTTCAAACACGATTTCGCTGATGAATTTGAATTTATCCGAGATATCGGAAGTCGTGAACAGGTCGAGTTGGCCGAGCGCGAAGGAGGTCGTTTGGGCGCGCTGATTTACGGCCGGGTTGGCTTGCTGGTTTCCCCCAATCAAGGAGACGTCGCCGAATCCCCGGATGCGCAGCAGGGTCTTGCTCAAATCCATCCGTTCGGCCATCACATTCTCTGTCTGTGACTGCTCAGACTCCTGCTGCTGGGCTGTTCCAGCCTGCGCGGAAACCGGCGTTGGATTCATCGCGCCTTGCTGCGATTGAACCGGTACCACCGGTGAAGTTGGCATGAATGACCTTGCCGGTGCCGGAGCGGAAATCGGGGCTGCAGGCAAGGCGCTCGTGAAGGAAGGCGAACTGGAGGCTTGGACGAAATTGCTGGGGGCGGAGGCAGCCACCATGTGAAAGCCGCCTGTCTGCTGCTTGTCGGCCTCGAGCTGGCGAACGCGGGCTTCGAGCTGGTCAATTCGCTCGAACAACACTGCGAGCGTCTGCTTGTCCACAGTCACGGCATCGGCAGGTTGCTGTGCGCGCAGACCGGGCGCGGCAAGAGTCAACCAACAAGCGAGGAGGAGCAGGAGATAGGGCCTGCCTCTTTTGAGGAGCCTCGGAGAGCTTCGATGATTGGTCGATCGAAGGATGAAGAAGTTCATTGCTTCCTCCTGCAGAATAAAAATGCCCACGCACCGTCTGCTTGCGAACACCAAAGCACCACGCGGCGCTCTCCTCGCACGACGGAACGCCTTTGCATCTGTCTTCCCTTGACTCTTTGGTGGTTGACGAAACTTGCTTAACGGAACCCCATTTCCCCCAAAAAAACGAACCGCGACGATCTTCCTGAAAAACCTACTTGCGCACCAAGCTACAACACCTCTGGGGGTGGTTCAATTGGGTTGCGGTGATAGGGAGTCCAACTCGGAAACAGGGGAGACCGCTCAATTTCAGGGTATCCGAAGGGATCGGGGGCGCGGCAGGGGGGATCGGCCCGACGAAGCCCGACGCCTCGAGCGAGTGGTTCTCGAATTCCTGACTCAAGTGCCGTTCTCTCCAAACCACGTAGTCGAGCGGGAAAATCTCTTTGGATATGAACTTCGATACACTGACGTCCATCGGCGACCCGGAGGAAGTCGAGGTAATGGGGGCAGAACGCACAACTGGGTTTTATCCCACAGATGAAGAAGCGGCAAAAACGTTAGGCCTAACCATTCGCTCGGAACCCCGCCCGGAAGCAGGATTCTGCTACCGTTCGGATCGTTTCAACTTGGCGCGGGTAGGGATCTTTTTCCATTTCGGAAAGTTGAAATTCAAAGGACATGACGAGGCTTGGGGTGAGGCTAAGGAGCACGACTACCTGGAGCACCGCTATCAACCGACCGATCTATTCCTCTCTGGGGTGGATTTTACGGGCGACGCGAAGTTGGCTACGTTCGCTTATGAACTCGGGGCACAGGCGGCCTCGCAAGTCAAATTGGTCGGTTGGTTGCCGGGCGATGAGTTTGATGTAGTGCGCAAGGAAAGCCAGCCTTGGGAGCGAAGGCATCTCCGCCGCGTAAGAAGATTCAGCCGCCCAAGCCGTAGGACACCTGCCTTTGCGGCGCCAACGATCTGAGGCAATCCCTTCCGCGCAACTCCTTACTCCGCAGCCGAGGGGGAACTGTCTCGTGTCACTTTCCACAAATTGTTCAGAACGGATTCCCAAGCCTTTTTCACCGCGGCGTGGGGGGCCTGTTTTGTTTTTTCTGCTGTTGCGCATGTCGCGCCTGTGCCTTCTTGCGAACTTCCGTTTGCTGCTCTGGTGTCAACACCTTGAACAGTTCACTGATTTCGAGGCGCTGGTATCCCTCGAGCATCGCTTGTTTCGCCTCCGGAGTTAACTTTTCATCTTTCCTCACCAAGTCCATACGCTGCCTTGTAGTTTGACGGATCTGGTCAATTTTGGCTTTTTGCTCATCCGTATACGTCAGTCCGGCAAAATCGTCCAGTGGGTTACTCTCTTTCTTCACCCTTGTTTCGGGCGAAGCCAAGGGCGGGGGCGGCGCCGAACCGGGCGCGCTGTCTTGCGCGCCGGCAAGCCCAGGTGCCCACCATAGAAATAGGAATCCGGCCGCCACTGTCACTTGTTTCCTAATACGCTTGGTCTTCATGCCTACACCTTTCCTGGCACGGAGTTTCCCCTTAAGGAGTTGATCCGGCATTCGTTATGGTTTTCGAGACAGCGGTAGATTCAACGACTAGCTTCCCAGCACGAGACGTGCCAATCAGAACGTAAACGCGATCTCTAGTTTTGCCATCCAGTCGACCTATTCAGCATACGTCAGTTCGAGATCCAATGATCCCACGGGTCTCCCATCCTGCTGCCTTCCGTCTCGGTTGTTAACCCCGACGCATTCGAAACTTCTCGTTCTTTTCTGTTAGTGCAACTTGGCGCGCGTGGTCGTTGGAACAGATTCTTCGAAGGCAAGTGGCATCCGTTCGCGGGCTGGTGACAACGGAAAGTTTACAATCTTGTCGCTTGGGCTCAGTTTGCTCAATAGCAAACAACCCAAAACCGGCTTCTGCTAACTTCGTCTTGATAGGTCCATCCGAAAACGCCTTTGTTCTCGCCGAGCAGCTTATTTCCAGCTGAATCCTGTGGATGTTTCTGTCTTTCAGTCCGCCACTCTTTTTTTGGGCTCCAGATGGAGGCGGTACTGAACGTTTTCTCAGTCCTGTCTGCTGCGCACTGACAACATCCTCAAAATATTTACATCTACAATGTTTTTCTTACATTGCTTGACCGAGCGCAAAGAATGTCTTTTTTGTAAGCGTAGTCTCTCCCCTACGCGCTGCCGCAATCTGTTTTGAGCAGATGAGGCAAAAAATGTTGACGTCTCAAGTTACGGATTAGGGTCGGATCCAGGAAACACCGGGCTGTGTGCGGAACCGGGGTAGACGCATCCCTGTGCTGACATGGCTGTGTGGATCCGGAACCTGATTCGAAGTGGGAGCAGAGATTTGGCAGATCTGGCGAAGTTCTCTGAGATGGGATGGCGGGAGCGAGCGCGGTTCGCTCTCTATTCCTCCAGGTTACGGTGGAAGTCGAACCTTCATAGCTTGTTCAATTCCTTTTCATTCTTCGATCTGTTTAGACCGTTGGTTGGCGTACTCGGCCCCGCCAATACCAGCGCAGATGTGGAACCAGGGTCTGCCGCGCGGTCCTCGCGCCGGCGAGTTCAGGGAGGAGGCTTGAGAGTCATGACAAAGCCGAATTCAGTTTGCTTGGCGATCGTTTTGAGTGGCCTAGTCAGGAAGGTGGGTCCTGCTTGCCTTCTCGCGGGGCTGATTTGCATAACAGCCCTGACTGCCAGTGCTCAGTCGTTCCGGGTTCAATGTCCCCCGAGCACGATTACGCATCCGGTGGCGGCCAGCAATAATGCGGAGCCCGCCTACAAAGGGCCGACGCAGTTTACGAGGCCCACGGCCGGGACGGCGCAATGGGTCGTGCCGACTGCAGGAACCGTGAACGGCGCGATCAAGTGCCAGGCGGTTTCAGGCGGCGACGGTTACGCGACGATGGGCGACGGCACGCAAACGTTCATGTTCTCGTTCGGGCCGCTTTCAGGGCTCGCGGATATTGCGGCCGGTCACTCGGGCACGGAGTTCCCGAGCGGCTTCAACATGGTATATCCAGGCTGCACCGATAGCAGTAACTGTTCGATGCCCCTGCAGCGCGGCGACCCCGCCACCACCGATGGGGCGACCAGCGGCGCATCGCCGTGGACGTTGGGCAATCCGGCGACTAGCCCGCAGTTTATTTGGAACGGTGCGGTAGGGCTTACCCCTGACATCGCGCAAATATACTCCCTCTCTGACCTTGTCCCGGGCCCTCTCGTCGCCTCCCCGCCGGCAACCGCACCCCACTGCCCCATTGCGACGGGTCACACCGTGACCGCTTACCTGTTTGAGCCGCTCGGCCTTCCAGTGGGCGCTCAGGTGACGATCCACCAGGCGCCTAATATCCCGGGCACTACTACCCCAATCGTCGGCTCTACCCCAATTCCGTCGCAATTTCTCGGCAACTTCACGGTCACCTGCGTGGACAACAACGCCGTCTCTCCAGAGGGATCCTCCCAATTTGCCTTCCAGTTCACGGATTCAAATAGCAACCCAGGGTTGGGCGCGCAAACCGCGTTGGTCGGCCCGACCGTGTCGACCCCCGCAGTGCTGGATGGGCACGTCGATCCCCGCCCCATCATCGACATCGGCGTGATGAACGGCAACATTCCCGCGCCGCTGGTGGCCTTCGATGAGGACGACGAAATGTTCCTTACCTTGACCAACGTGGGCATGATCCAGCGCCCGGACTTGTTCGAGCAGCACACCATCCACTTCCACGGTTACCCCAACGCTTCCTCGTTCTATGATGGTGTGCCTGACGCGTCCATCGCCATCAACATCGGCGCGAGCTTCACCTATTACTATCTCGCCCCTGATGCCGGCACTTACTTCTGGCATTGCCACATCACCCCGCCCGAGCACCTGCAGATGGGCATGGTCGGGCAGCTTCATGTGCGCCCACGGCAGGACCGGGTCCCGTCCGGCGGCAACCTCTATACGTATCTCGGTTATCAGAATGGTATCGGCCTACCTATAACCACGCCGGCCACAGTCGCAGATCTGCGTACGGTTTGCAGCCCCGGCAGGGACATCCTGTGCTCCGCCACTCAGCCGGTGGTGAATTCGGGGGCCGTTCAAGGCACCGATAGGCTGGGCAGCCCGCAAAGGTACACCTACAATGACGGCGACGCTTCGACGGCTTACGACGTCGAGTATCCCCTCCAGATGCACGGCTTCGACCCCAATTTCCACTTCGTGGGCATGACCTTCAACCCGGAAGGGTTTGTGGACATGAAGGACAAATATTTCCTGCTCAATGGGCGGAGCTACCCCGACACCGTAGGGCCCAACCCCACAAACTCCGCACACCCCATGCCGCCAGCAGGTCCGCAGGTCACGTGGTCGAGCGACGGAACGTCGCACTACTCGCAGCCGATGCCCGCCGTCATTAATATCCCCGTGGGCGGGAGGGCCCTGCTGCGCCTGGTGAACCTGTCGGTATCCGAATATCACACCTTGCAGTCTCTGGGGATTCCGATGAAGGAGGTCGGGTTTAACGCCAAACTTCTGCGCGACCAGGCGGGAATGAACACCGAATTCTTCACCAACTCCATCACGCTCGGCGGCGGCGAGTCGCTTGACGTGATTCTGGATGCCAGCGACGCCAGTTGCGGGTCCACGGGCTGCGCGACAACGCTCTATCCGGCGGGGAGCGTTTTCTATCTTTACACTCCCCAACTCGACCACCTTTCGAACGACGCTGAAAACTTCGGTGGGCTCATGACCGAGGTCCACATCTGCAGTAGCGTCACTGGCGGCAATACGTTCGGGAATACCTGCAACTAGGAAAGCGGCAATGAGGGAAACGACAATGAAAAAAGCGATCTCGAAGAGCGGACGGTTTCTGGCGGCGATGGCGTTGGTGATGTGGCTCGCAGCCACGGCTTTTGCCGCGGCTCCCGGCATTACCGGCCCGACGTTTAACCTGACGGCGCAACAAGCCTTTCTTAACCAGCCGGATGGAGAAGCGATTTACTCCTGGGGCTACGGGTGCAACGGCGCGCCGGCGGGTTTCTTGCCCACGGCCTCGGTGATCCCAGGAACCACTTGTCCGACCATGCAGGTGCCCGGCCCCACCATGATCGTCAACGAAGGCGCCAACGTGATAATCCACCTGACCAATCAGCTTCCCACTGCGGTGGGCAACACCTCGATTCTGTTTCCCGGCTTTAACTTAACGTCGACAACTTGCTCAGCGGGGGCGGTGCAGGGCCTGCTGGCCTGCGAGGCGCCTCCGGGAGGCTCTGTGACCTATACCTTCACTGCCTCCTCGCCTGGAACGCACGCGTATTACAGCGGGACGCAAGGCGACCTCCAGATCGAGATGGGCCTATACGGGGCTATCATCGTCCTTCCCGCGAGCGTCCCGGCCAACTGCGACAGCGGCTACCATACCCTGAACAACACTGCGCGAACGGCCCATGGCGAGACCGATTTTCGGCTGGCGCATGCTGCTAACGACCATCCCGGGAGCTGCTACGACCGGGAATACCTGTTCCAGTGGGCCGAGATGGATACCAGAATTCACAGGCAGGCGCTGGCACAGGTCACAGCACTGGTCGGCTGCACGGCCGGTGCAGTGGGATGCAGTCTCAACGTACAAACCGAGCCCTACCATCCCGCCTACTTCCTGATCAATGGGCGCTCTATGCCCGACCTGATGGACCCGAACTTCGCGGGCGAGTATCCGCACCAGCCCTACAACGCCAACCCTCACATGCATCCGGGTGAGCTGACACTCGTCCGCACCATCGGCCAGGGCCGGTGGCAACACCCCTTCCATGAGCACGCCAACCATGTGCGCATCCTCTCGCGCGACGGGAACCTGATTCTCAGCGGCTCCACCACTAACGTTACGTTCACTTCAGGTCTGACTGGAGACACCGGGGTAGCGGGACGGGGGCTTGCGGGAAGCCTGATGTTCAACACGGATACGACGCCAGGAGAGTCTTTCGACGGGATTTTCTACTTTACTGGACGGGGATTGAATTGGGATCCCTATGGCCACCACCCGGGCGATACGGCGGACTCCCTCGGCTCACTTTCCTGTACTGCCGACGTGAACGGTTATAACTCGAGCGCGACGGGGGCGATTAACTTTATGGAGTGGTGCCAGGACCACAACAAGCCCGTACAAGTGAACCCGTTCGGCGATGTGGCTGCTGGCGGCCCGATCACTCTGCCCGACCCCAATGTCTTTACCAACGGCCCCTGGTACGGCGGCACCCCTTACCTAGGTCCGGACGCTACCCTGCGCGCTGCGACGCAGACCTGCGTAGGGAATCCCTACGGTACGATTCCGGGCGTAGGTATGAGTGGCCCCAACCCCCCGAACGCGGGCTGCACCACCCTAAACCCGGCCAACCTCCAGCTCAACCCCGCCAACGAGCGCGGCTGGGCCTTTATGTGGCACTCCCACAACGAGCGCGAGATTACGACGAACAACGTTTTCCCAGGCGGAATGCTCATGATGATGCTAGTGGATTCCCGGGAATTTCCGATTGACGAAGGCATGTAGGTGGAACAGGCCAACTGGCGACAAGAGAGAGAGAGAGAGACGAACCATGCAGACGAATCATATCAAGACCATCTTAAAGAGCGCGGCCCTAATACTCGCGATTCTATCCTGTGCAGGGGGGGCCTTTTGCCAGTCGATTAATCTGACCGCAGGCCCTACCACCGCGACCATGCCCGATGGCACCGTCGTGCCGATGTGGGGTTATTTTTGCGGTACAGCGGTTACCGGTTCCGCCGCGACGTGCGCGGCGTTGAATCCGGCGTCCCTGTCGACGACAGCTCCATCCACCTGGTCTCCCGTGGTAATTACCGTGCCTATTGCCGCCCCCGCGGGGACCGCCACGAGCTTGACGATCAATCTCACGAACAATCTTTCGTTCACGCCCACCGGGGCGACGACGGCGAATACGATTCCCACCTCCATCGTGATCGTAGGGCAGGTGGGCGGCGGCCTCGGCATGCTCGCGCAGCGAACTACCACGATGAGTCCTGACCACTCCCTTGCGCAAGGATGTCCGACCTGGTTTATCGCCGATCCCAACACCCCGCCGGGCGTCCCCTGCACAGCGAACGATTCGGGAGCGGTTCCGCCGACCCAAGGGCCGCGCGTGCAGTCGTTCGGCACGGAAGTGGCAGCCGCCGGCGCTACACTTGTGGCCCCCCAGGTTGCTTCCGGTAGTGCGCTCACGTGGACTAACCTTCGTCCCGGCACCTACCTGCTCGAGTCGGGCACGCATCCTTCGATTCAGGTACCCATGGGGCTGATCGGGGTGCTGGTGGTCACTACTGTGCCCGCGGGGACTACGGCAGGCACGGCTTATCCCGGCTCCGGAACCGGGACCACCGCGGCTCTGCCGGTGACGTACAATGCCGAGCTTCCGCTGGAATTCAGCGAAATCGACCCGGTGCAGAACAAAGCGGTCAATACCGCGGTCAATACGGCCGGTTTCAGTGAAACCGCCGTCTGGTCAGGTATGAACAATGTTAACGGCACCGGTGCCGTAGGCTGCGGGCAAACGCACACCTGCTACCCGCCAGCAGTGAATTACACGCCCTTCTATTACCTCATCAACGGGCGCGCGTTCGACAAGACCCATGCGACGTCTTCGCTGTTCGCGGCATATGTTGGCATTCCTGGCGGAGCCACTGCACCAGGTACCACCGGGATCACCGGCACCGTTTTGGCGCGCCTGGTGAATGCCGGCCTGCGGATGCACGTGCCTTCCATCGTCAATTCGCTCACAACCGGTTTTAACGGATCAGGTCAAGCTACTGCTCTGGTTAGCGGATTCACCTTGATTGCGGAGGACGGCAACACCGTACCGGGCGTGCAGGTGGCCGGAGCTACCACCGTCCCCGCGGCTCCCCGCGTGCAGACCGACGTCTTTATGGCCGCGGGCAAGACTTTTGACGTGATGATCAACGCCTTCTGTCCCGGGGCATTAACATGCGCGACGCCAGCCCTGCCGATCTACGACCGCGAGTTGAGCCTGTCCGGCAATTCTTCCGACCGCGATGCCGGAATGGTGGCTTATATCGGCGTCAACGGCGCCGGACTCCCGGCGGTTTCGACAGCGGCGGGTGGATTGTTTGGACCCGCGATGGCCCGGAATGATGCTTACGCCGGCCTGGCTGCGGGACAAGTCTTCAGCGTCACGGATGCCTCCAAAGGCGTGATCGCCAACGACACCAATGTCTACGGCGTCCAACTCCTTGCGGCCCCGACCGGCGGCACGCTGACTTGCAATGCGCAACCACAAAACCCTGTCGCAGGAATTTGCGCGAACGGCACTTTCACCTACACTCCCACCACCAATACAACGGCGGCCACCGACACCTTCATGTACTGCGCAAACGGTTCGGTTACAGGCACGACGTGTTCCTCGAGTATCACCGCTACGGTGACCCTGAGTGCGTCGGGGCTCACAGGAAACCCCACCGCGGTTGCCCACACCTACCCGGGTGAAACGTCCAGCTACCTAAAGATTGCTTCGCCCGGCCTCCTGATTGGGAACTCGGACCCGAGCGGCCTACCTATGACCGTGGTGACCTCACCTGCGCCGACAATCGCCGGCGGAACACTGGTGGTGGATGCCCAAGGCGGGTTCACTGCGTCCCTCTCGCCAGCGCCCACAACAGCGACCGTGGCGACCTTCAACTACACCGTGCGGGACTCCCAGGGAAGAACGAGCGGCAGCGGACTCGTGACCATCAACTTCCCGGCCCCCAGCAATCTCACGGTCGCGGTGGTGGATGCCGCGGCGTATCAAGCCAGCGGCTGCAACGCCACCTCTGCTATGACCCCGACCACGATAACCTGCGTCACCCAGAGCGGTACTTCGACTGTGTTGCCTCTCATTACCGACTACCGCTGGATCATTGAAGAAGACAAAACCTTCTGGATCGACCCGAACTGCACCACCAACAACAGCGCCACCGCGCCGGGCTGCCCCGCCGTTGTGGCCGCCGGGGGCACCGTTCCCACCTTTGGCACCAATTTCCACGCCAGCCACATGGATTACATAGCCCAGGGCTGCACGGGGCCGCTCTCCTGCGAAGCCGGCCAGACCATGTTGGATACCCGGCCTGGCAGCACGACCCTGGGGCAGCACATCCCCGCGGTGTGCGACCTGGGCAATGGCGCTTGCCGGCCCGACCCGAACTGCACGGTGCTCCCGTGTCTGACCAACGGCGGCACTACACCTGTGAACCCCAGCACGGTCCATCTCGATCCCACCAAGCGCTATTACGTCTCGGTGCTGCCGGGCGATGCGGGCAACCCATTTCCAGGCAACACAAGCCCGCCGACAAATTGCCTTGACGGCGGCGTAGTCGGTGGAGCTGTGAACACGAATTGCGGCCACACCATGGGCGGCGCTCAAATCCAACCGGCCTGCAACATTTTCACTACAGGGTGTACTTCTGCCAGCACCGCGGCCTTCGCACCCGTCACGGTGAAGGTGCTGCCCACTCCGCTTCCTACGGCGAAGCTTTCGGTGTTCGTATTTGAAGACGACTTCCCACTCAATGGCGAGCAGGATGGCGGGGGCGGCGGGGGCACGGTTGCACCCATCGAGCCCGGTCTGGGCAATTTCGAGATCATTCTGTGGGATACCTATGGCGGACTCGGCGATTTCACCGGTCAGGATACCCACGACATGTTCAACGAGCCCTTGTCGAACTCCCTGGCAGGAACCATCGATCCCGCCACGGGTTTCGACGCCTGTCCGATTTCGAACCAAGTTACCGCGAACTCATTTCCGGCTGCGCCAGGTAGTTTGGTGGGCGGGGATGGGAACCTCCTGGGGACTCAGGCCGGCATCACGGGCAGGATCGTGACGTGCCCGAAGTTTGAGTCGGACAACGCCACACTGTCGCCGCTGGCAGGCCAAGCTGTCATTGCCAACCTGATGGGGGACAAGTTCAGCGT
>Ga0306923_10006583_pt1 | contig 11476 bp, 11 predicted proteins | sample sta12Can44000108_FD_203841 | JGI IMG/M metagenome (GOLD analysis project Ga0306923, IMG submission 203841) | Lab enrichment of tropical soil microbial communities from Luquillo Experimental Forest, Puerto Rico - statanox.12C.anox.44.000.108 (v2)... | ecosystem: Environmental > Terrestrial >...
GACGACGCGCAGAATGGAAAGCACGTAGTCTTTTTCCTCGCCGGTGATGCTTGAGGCACAGAGCGGCGGTGGTTTGATGTGGTGGTTCATTGGCCACCTGCCTTGGCCGCGATTTCTGTGGCAAGCTTCAGGGGCAGCACGACCAGGGGCTCGCTGCGATCGGCACGGATAATCCGGATGTCCCGATCAATCAGCCAGCGGTAAAGCTCCCTGAACCCGTTGGCGCGACACTTCACTTCCACTACGCGATCAACGTTGAGGACCGGAACCGTCAGATCGCCAAGATAGGAGCCCCCGGCCGCGCCGGATAACGGAACGCGTTCAGCCGTGAAGCCGCGCTCCTGTAGGAATTTGACAATCGCCCTTTCGGCGCGGTTGCCCTTGTCGCGTGATGCTTTGCCTCCCTTCATCGCGCCACCCCATAGGCAAGGGTCGCGATGGTGCAGGCGGTGGCGTGCCAGAAAAAGAACAGGCGGCGCAGCTTCCGCGCTTGCAGATCAATCTCGCCTTGGTTATTTCCTGAATGCTGATTGATGACTGCGATTTTTGGGCTGCTCTCTGCCAGGGGAGCGGCCCTTCGCATTTCTGGATCAGGAGGGCGCCGCATGCGAGCCTCCCGTTCCATCGTTGGCAAACTCGCCCTGCGGACCGGCTGCCGGGGTTACCGGTTCAATCCGTTTGTGCGGGGGGAAAGTGATGCGAAACACCTTCCTGGAACGTGTTTCCAAACGGCCGAGGTTTGCAGGCTTCTCGCTTGGTTCGGTGGCAGCGGTGTTTCCAGAAACTGCTAGCGTTTCCAACGGCCGACAAGGGTTTTTAAGTCCCTTGCGTCTACCAGTTCCGCCACGTCCGCATGTTGATTTTATTGGTCTTTTCGCAATTTTCTGCCAAAGGGTTTCCAAAATCCCTCGCAGGGTTTCCAAAACACGAAATGTTCTGTTCTCGTTTGCCCCCCGGCGCCGGTTGTATCGCCAGCGCCGCCCGGCGTCCTTTTATTGCTTCGGCTTGAGCTTTTCAAACGCCCTGATGACGTTGCTCTCGCGGTCGACGTGGCGGCTGTAATGGGCGCCCATCGCCTCGCTCTCGTCGCCCAGCAGGTCGGCGATTTCGCGGTTCGTGGCACCGTTGCGCTTCCACCATGCGGCGTAGGACGACCGCAGGCCGTGAAGCGTCGTCCCGCTGCCGATCAGACCCTTGGCTTCCAGATCGCGGAAGAAATGGCTGCACCTGGTCTGCATGTCCACTTCGGTTTCCCATGGCGTCCCGTCGTCCCGGACGGCGATCAGCGTGGAGCTGCGCTGCCCGTCGTGGAGTAGGCGACTAAGGTAGTCTTGCAGCTCGGGCAGGGCGGGCAGGAACGCTCGCCCCTTGTTCTTCTTCGTCGTCAGATAGATTGCCTTGCCGTATTTCGGATGGTCCCGGTACTGCGTCCAGTTGGCGACGACAATCGTCTGACCGCGAAGCCCGGCGTAGCGCGCCAGCATCATGCAGGTCCGGATTTCCTCTGGCGCGCGACTGAAGGCGACCTTCCATTCCTCGGGAAACCATTCGCGGTTCGCGTTCGGGTCGGCCTGGTGCGCTTTGTCCATGCCAAGGCAGGGATTTGTCTTCAGCCCGGTCTTGTTGCCGCGTTTGACGCCCTGCTTGAACGCCGACGACAGCGCCGCGATCATCTGGTCGGCGAAGCGCGGCCACTTCTCGTTCGCGCAGCGGTCGCGCAGCTCGTATAGGTCGGGCTGATGAATCTCGGCCAGCAGGATCGGGAAGGCGTCGCGCAGATAGTCGAACGCTTCCAGGTAGTCCTTGCGGGTCGCTTTGGCCAGATTGCGCCATTTCGGATAGCCGTCGGTCGGAGGGGTGTCCGGAAGATCGGGGACGACAAACTTACCGCGTTCGTCGCGGCAGCGATCGACGTCGCCGTTGGTGTACCATGCGACCAGGCCGCCTAGCGTGTCGCCGGCCATGTCCTTCGCGTCGGCGCGCTGGATCGTCCTGGGGGCGTTGTATGCCCTGACAAAGTCCGGGCCTTCCATGCGCTTCAATAGCGCCGCCTTCGTCCCCTTGAAGTTCCTGATCAGGGCCTCGCCGTTCGACCGGCGATAGACGTAATAGGCGCCGGTATGGCTCCGCGTGATTTTCAGCCGTCTAAGCTTGATGTCTACCACCGATCATGTCCCCGATCTTGCGCCGTTCACGGGAAACCTCACGGTTAGGGTCGATCCTGTCAAGCCACTCGTCCAGCCGGGCGCGCAGGTAGCGCTGGCCGCGGCTGGATTGCGTGAACTCGATCGGCTTAACCGGGCAGACCGCCGCGAACGTCGGGACGCTTAAGCCGCAGTATTCGGCGGCCTGGTCAAGGCGGAGGGCGGCGGGCCAGCGTTCGCTCACGGCCGCTCCGTCGATGCGACGGGCGGCGAAGGAAGCGGCGCCCAGTGGGTTGCGTGGCGCGGCGCATCTGATGCATAGGCATCAGACCATCTGCCTGACACGTTGCGATAGGCGAGGCCAAGGCGCCACTCCCCATCAAGGCGATAGGCCCAGATGAACATTTCATCCTTTGGCGCCGTCTCGATCGGTTTCCACGCCCGTTCCGCCCTCAGCTCGCTCGCTTCTTTGGCCCGCTCATCCGCAAGCCGCAACGCGAGACGATTGGCCTCTTGGAGGCGGGAGATTTCGATTTCGCCTTTCGTCAAGCGGTCGCGGAGATCTTGCTTGTGGGCCAGCTCTTGAAGTTCTGCCCTTGCCGGGGAGCAAGAAGGGCACGGAAACCACCATCCGTCTAAGCACTCTATTTGTCGCCCGGCGCATGTATCGCCGCCGAGTCCATCCGGCTGCTTGTGATCAAAGAAGGCGCCGGTGCGCGCGTTGAGCTGGACCGGGCAACTCTCACAGAACGGCACGCCGTCGCGCATACAGCGCTTCAGAGCAGCGGCCTTCACCTTCTGCGGAAACTCGGTCCGCCTCTGGTTGCGAAGGCTGCTCATTGACTAACCTCGAAAACTTGACGGTGAGAGCGGCGACAACGATGGCGCCGCCGATGGTGATGTAGATGATGGCGGCGACCTGCCAGACGTCCCACCAGAAGGCGGGGTTATCGATCATCGGCGCGCCTGCGGTTGAGCCAGTAGCGGGCGGTGAACTTCACGTCCTCGTCCATGTCGGTCGCCTTGTAGACGATCCAGTCGAGATAGGAGATATCGACCCGCGACCAGGGCGTGCCCCTGAGCGTAGCGCGTGCCACTCCGATGAGCAGGCCTTGAAAGTGGCTTTTCGGATTCTGCCGTGGCGTCGCGTCGCTCTCGCGGTTCTTGCGTGGCAGACCGATTTTCGTTCTTCCTCATGCGTGGTCGCGCTCCTCCATCGATCTCTGCGTCCATCAAACGTCATGAGACGACCGATGAAAAGAGGTGGGCGGTATCAATCGTAGAATCGGCGTCAATCACTTGAACGAGCGTAGTCCGATTTCGAAAATTTCACGGAAGTTGGACTCTCGATGCTACCGGCGAGATCGTCCATAGGGACGGCATTTGGCTCGTCTATGAACTCATCTGGCAGATGGATGTGATCCTGTTCTGGGATCGCTTCAAGAGATGCTGGCTCCGCGGCTGCCGGAATTGAAACCGCTAACCTTTTGGCCGAAATTCGACGCGCTCGATACGCGGTAAGGCGCGACCTGATGACCGCAAAATCTGTATTAGCCGTGCCGATATTTTCTCTCTGTTAGGATATAGCTTTTGCCAGCTATGACGACCTTCGGCCAATTGTGATGCCTGAAGGAGCAATGTCGTTTGACCGCGTGTCTAACATCTGCGCGCGAGATCGGAGACGACGATACTGAACTCTCGTCGGGACCGTTGCCATCATTTGCCATACCGAGACCAGCAAAAGCCACCCACGATTTGCAGCCGCCCGTGACCACATGATGGTATGTGCGGTCAATCGATATCAGTTGGTCTCAAGGGCTGACCTGCAGCTTGAAATCGTCAATCGCCCTTGCCTGGAAAGCCGGACTCACAGTAGCTCAGGGCTTCCCAATGCGGCGCGGGACATCGACATGGCGTTTCCTTTCAATAAGCTTCCAAAAGCTGGGTTTGCCCTTGAAATCGATGGACGAATCAAGACCGAATTTGACACCCGAGAAGGCGCCGAAACAGGCGCCATCGAGTTGAAGCGCCGCTTTCCGGCCCTGCAAATTCGCATCTATGACGCGCAAACGCAATCCAGGGACGACATCCAGGCCTGATGGCGCAAACGCCACCATTTGCCAGCACTCGCCATCATCTTTTGTAAGTCCGCTGCGTCCATGCGCACCTCTGCGAGCGCAAGATGGGCGGACTCGTTACATCATCGGTCGTGTTCGCGGGCGCAGATAACGATCGAACGTTGCCGATAGTTGTCGTTTCCCGCGTTCGGCGGAAACTGAAGTCCGAAGTTCACTACAAAGAGCGAGTATCGGTCTCTACGCTCGCGCTTGTATTTGCGCGCTAACCCCGCCGAAGACGCGACGGCCGTGCGGCGCGCCTTGCGCGCTTGCCTCGATCGGCCTTTCTATGACTGCGAATGAAGCAGCATGGTCCAGCGTCGAACATGAGCGAAGTTCTCGAAGCAGATCCGTCAATCACCGCAGGGCGCGCCGTTAAGCGGAAGATCTGCATCTACGTCAGCGAAGATCTTGTCGCGCGATTGGCTGCGGCCGCCGAGCAGCGCGGGGCCACCAAATCGGGCCTCGTCGGCGCGGCCCTCGACCGTTTTCTGGATGCAGCGGAAGATAATCCGTCCGGCGTCGAGCAGCGTCTTGATCAGATGGGCCGCCAGCTCGATCACCTCGCGAGCGAATTGAAATTTGTCAACGAAACAGTTGCGATGCATGCGCGCTATCATCTCACAGTCACGCCGCCGCTCCCCGATGCCGCACAGCCCGCGGCGTGCAGACTAGGCGCAGCGCGTTTTGACGAATTCACCGCACAGGTCGGGAAGCGCGTCGAGGAGGGTCGTCCGCTAATGCGCGAAACGCTTGACCGGCTCGCCACAACAAATACACATCGATCGTTTCCCGACAGCGAAGGCTCACGGAGCGCGCGGGCAAACCATCCGGCCCCGCACGAGGCGATCGGCAGCCGCTCTGATGCCGCCGGTCAAAACCCCGGCGCGACGAACGAGTTGCGGCAGACGCGGGGGCCGAAACAGGAAGTCGGCGCACGCCAGCTTATCAAGGACCGGCCTTCAGGCTTTGCCCCAATCCTGCGCGTCTTCCTGCCATTCGCCTTTGGCTACTACCTATCGTACTTATTTCGCACCATCAGCGCGCTGACCGCTGCGCCGCTGACGGTCGAGTTCGGGCTGACGCCGTCCAGCCTGGGTCTGCTCACATCAGCCTATTTTCTCACCTTCGCCGCGGCGCAACTGCCGATCGGCGTTTTCCTCGATCGTTATGGCCCTCGTCAGGTCCAGGCCGTGCTGCTTGTGATCGCAGCCGGCGGCGCTGCGCTGTTTGGCGCATCCGATGGATTCCCCTCGCTTCTCGCCGGCCGCGCCCTGATCGGCCTCGGTGTCGCGGCCGCTTTGGCCGCCGGCCTGAAAGCGACCGTTCTGTGGTTCCCCGAGGAGCGTGTTGCGCTCGTCAACGGCTGGATGGTGATGCTCGGCGCACTGGGTGCCGTGACCGCGACGACGCCTTCCGAATGGCTGCTGCCCTTGATCGGCTGGCGCGGATTGTTCGAGTGGCTTGCCATGGCGACCACGGTCGCGGCCGCCGCCGTTTATTTTCTCGTCCCCGAAGCCCCGCAGCCGCCTTCGACAGCGAAGATCCAACCTTTCGTTGGACTTAAAGATATCTACACTGATTCACGCTTCTGGCGGTTGGCGCCGCTCTCCGCGAGCACGATCGGGACAGCCTGGGCGCTGCAAGGGTTATGGGCTGCGCCGTGGCTCAGCGATGTTGAAAGCCTCGATCGCGCGGCGCTCGTGAACCATCTCTTCGCCATGGCCGTCGCGCTCAGCATCGGTGCCCTCATGCTCGGTGTCCTTGCGACCCGCTTACGCCAGCGCAATATTCAGCCGCAGGCCATCTTTGGCGTCATCGCGGCACTGTTCATCGCGGCACAACTCGCGCTCATCCTGCGCTGGCCGCTGCCGTCCTACATCCTGTGGTGCTTCCTGGCAGCAGCGGGCGCGGTGACAATTCTGAGCTACGCGATCTTGGCTGGCTATTTTCCGAAGGAATTGGCTGGACGTGCGAACGCGGCATTGAACGTGTTCCACATCGGTGGGGCCTTTGTCGTGCAAGACTTCATCGGCATCATCATCGATCGTTGGCCTGTCCAAGACAATCACCATCCAACGATCGCCTATCAGATCGCATTGGGCACGAACGTCGCGCTTCAACTGGTCGCCTGGATCTGGTTCATGTGGCCGCGTGCTCAGACAGCCACCATCCCTTCACCCCGACGGTACGCAGCCCAATCCATGTCAGCTCAAGTGATGGCGGTCGAGGCCGCCGCGCGTGCCTAGATTTCGGCGGCGATCGCAGAATAGAAGCAGACCGTCTATCGCCCATTGGCCCGCAATCGCTGGGCGGCTGGCCTCTTCGGTATGTCCGGTCAGGGACCAATAGCGATCGTTCGATTCACGGCGGCCCCTCCTTACGGTCACGCTCTACTCGCAGGCATGCGCCTGCGACCGGAGCCGCAAGGCGTCTCCGCCCTTCGGGTGACGATCGTTGCGCGTGCTGCTTCCAATCTTTGGAACGCACAAGAGAGAGTGAGAGGAGGGCGGCGGGTTTCCGTGACGGAGTGCAGGCCGGGAGAGAGGCTCTCGGGCTCTGTCGTGGAGATATCCCATGAGTCAGACGAATATTCCAGATGCCGCGCGTGATCAGCGCGGAGCTTTCAAGGTCGATGTGAGCCGCGGCCAGAGAGTCGGCCGCGTGTCCTCTGAATGGTTCTCGCGCCCGGCCGACGAGCGCTATCTGTCCCTGTCCGAGCTTTTCGGTGCCGTATCCGGCCGCGCCGAGCGAAGCCGAACGCGGACTGCGGAGAGCGCGGCAATCCGCGTGGAAGCGAAACGCGACGATGCGGAGCGATTGGCGCTGATCGTGCCGGGTTCAGACGTGCCGCTCGCACCGACCCACTGGAGCTTCGGCCAACTCGCCACCATGGTCGGAGCTCCGTCCGCCTATTTGCGCCAGCTCCCGGCACCGCTTGCAGCCATCAACCTTCAGTACGGACTGACCTCGCATCGTGGCGAACTGGTCAAAACGCTCGAGGTCGAGGACGGACGCGTTGAGCTTCGCGCGGTCACCGGACCCGACTACGGGCGCATCTTTGATCATGAACTGGTGGCCGCGGTGCAGCGGATTGCAGGAAACGGCACCGGCGATACAAGATGGAAGGTCCCTGGCATGCTCGGCTGGCAGACGGGCATGTACAATCCCGAAGTTGATATCACCCGAGACACGACAACGCTTTATGCTTCCGATCGAGACGTCTTCCTGTTCCTGGTTGATGACCTCAATCCGATCGAAGCGGGGCGGCTGCCCGATGGTTCTCCCGATCTCTACTTCCGTGGTTTCTATTGCTGGAATTCGGAGGTCGGCGCCAAGACGCTCGGCATCGCCAGCTTCTATCTGCGTGCCGTTTGTCAAAATCGGAATCTTTGGGGCGTCGAGGATTTTGAGGAGATCACGATCCGCCACTCCAAATATGCCGCCTCACGCTTCGCCCATGAGGCCGCACCGGCGCTGAATCGCTTTGCCGATTCCTCGCCGATGCGCTTCGTCAACGGAATTAGGGCGGCGCGCGAGCGGATCGTCGCTCGAACCGACGAGGAGCGCTCCGACTTTCTGCGCAAGCGTGGCTTCGGCAAGTCCGAGACAGCAAAAGTCATCGAGACGGTGCTGACCGAAGAGGGCCACAAGCCCGAGAGCATCTTCGACTTCGTGCAAGGCATCACGGCGGTGGCGCGCGACAAGCCGCATCAGGACGTTCGGCTAGATCTGGAGGCCCGGGCGAAGAAGCTGCTCGACCGCGTCGTCTAGCAACAGGTCCGCTCCCGCTGCTTCCAGCTTCGAGCGCATTTCAGCGGTCGATTGTTCGGCGCCGCCCTCCAGAGGAAGAGGGTGGCGCCGGATGTCGTGACGGGTTCAGGAGGTCGAGAGAGAGGCTCTCGGCCGCCCGTCATGGAGAAGCCGATAATGGCCAAGTCAACTCAGAAGATTACGCTCAGCCAGTCGCGGGACATTCCCTTCAATAAGCTGGTGCTGAGCCAGGCGAACGTGCGGCGTATCAAGGCCGGCGTATCAATCGAGGAGCTTGCGGAGGATATCGCGCGCCGCACACTGCTACAAAGCCTCACTGTCCGACCGGTGCTCGATGACGATGGCGCGGAGACCGGCACTTTCGAAATTCCAGCCGGGGGCAGGCGCTATCGCGCGCTAGAGCTCCTGGTCAAGCAAAAAAAGCTTGCGCGCACCGCGCCCGTTCCGTGTGTCGTGCGGACCGAAGGTCTCGCCGAGGAAGATTCGCTCGCCGAAAACGTTCAGCGTGCGCCGCTCCATCCGCTCGATCAGTTCCGCTCCTTCCGCGATCTGCGCGAGAAGGGCAGGAGCGAGGAGGAGATCGCGGCCACCTTCTTCGTCAGCGTTCAGGTGGTGAAGCAGCGGCTCAAGCTCGCTGCCGTCTCGCCGAAGCTGCTCGAGGTCTATGCCGAAGACGGCATGACGCTCGACCAGCTCATGGCGTTTACGGTCAACCCGAATTACGAGCGCCAGGAGCAGGTTTTATGCCGATATCGGCATAAGACTTGTTGGACGAACCCGCTCCGCGGGAGGGGCTTCCGCGGTAAGCACGCGCTTATCCCCTTTGAAGCAAGCGTTTGTGGCCCCGGCACCACCAGTATAGCGACGTAATACACCGCATTTCAGAAGCGCTTGCCCTTGGCAAGATGGTGTTGCTGCCCGCGCGCAGCGTCCCTCTTGTCAAGGAGTTCACTATGACCTCGCTTCGATTACGCATGATGGAAGACATGCAGGTCCGCAACCTGTCACAGCACACGCAGGATTCGTATTTGCTGCAGGTTTCGCAGTTCGCCCGGCACTTCGCTAAATCACCGGCTTTGCTCGGCCCGGAGGATGTCCGGGCCTACCAGGTTTATTTGACGAATGAGAAGAAGTTGGCGCCACGTTCGGTGCACGTGACCGTCTCAGCGCTTCGATTCCTCTACCGCGTGACGCTCGGCCTGGATTGGGATTTCGACCAGATCATTCCATGCCCAAAGGCGCCAAAGACACTGGCCGTCATTCTCAGCCCCGAGGAGGTGCTGCACTTTCTCGGATGTATCGAGAGCCTCAAACACCAAGCGATTCTGACGACGTGCTATGCCGCCGGCTTGCGTATTTCTGAGGTCACCCGCCTGAAGCCTGAGGCTATCGATCGCCAGCGGATGGTGCTGCGTGTCGAGCAGGGCAAGGGACAGAAAGACCGCTACGTCATGCTGTCGGCCAAGTTGCTGGACGTGCTGACGAACTATTGGCGCGCCGTGAGACCCATCGGAGTATGGATGTTTCCCGGCGCCGTTGTTGGCGAACCGATATCAACAAGCGCCGTCGATGCCACCTGCCGTAAGGCACATCGGGTGTCGAAGCTCACCAAGCCGGTAACGCCGCATTCGCTGCGGCACGCATTTGCGGTACACCTGCTCGAAGCCGGAACCGACCTCCGCACGATCCAGCTCCTGCTCGGCCATCGCAGCCTGTCAACGACCGCTCAGTATCTTCGGATCGCTACCAACAAGGTCTGCGCGGCGACAAGTCCGCTTGAACTGCTGCCACGTCCGATCCCAAAGGCTTCCCCGCCGCCAGCGCCCAAACATTTCTGACGGCTAGCCTCATGGGCCGCTCAGGTCCGGAGGTCGCGGATATATTCCGCCGCTACGGTGCTGCCTGGCGAGATCAGCACTGGGCCTCGCTATCGACCGAACGACGCGCGGCAATGACCGCTATCGAGCGCTGCCGAACGTCGGCGCTCGGCGGTCATGTCGAACAGTGCGACCGCTGTAGAGAACAACGGATCGCGTATAACAGCTGCCGTTCCCGTAATTGCCCCAAGTGCCAATGGCTCGCCCGAGCGGAATGGGTCGAGGCTCGGCGGGAGGAGCTTCTCGATACGCAGTACTTCCATGTCGTCTTCACCGTTCCCGATGAGATCGCCGCGATTGCCTTCCAGAATGCCAGCACGGTTTACAAGATCCTGTTCCACACAGCCGCCGAGACTTTGCGGACCATCGCTGCCGACCGGCGACATCTCGGTGCAGAGATCGGGTTTTTCGCTGTGCTTCACACCTGGGGTCAAAATCTCAGCCATCATCCCCATCTCCACTGCGTCGTGCCCGGTGGCGGCCTGTCACCAGACGGGAGCCACTGGATCGCGTGCCGTCCCGGCTTCTTTCTGCCAGTCGCCGTGCTCTCGCGACTCTTCCGCCGCCTGTTTCTCGAGAGTCTGCAAAGGGCATTCAACGCCGGCCAATTGTGCTTCTTTTCGTCATTAGAACGACTGCACGATCCGGTCGCATTCCGGCGCTATCTCGGTTCCGCCCGCCGGGTCAACTGGATGGTCTATGCCAAGCCACCCTTCGCGGGTGCCGAGCAGGTTCTGGAATATGTCGGACGCTATACACACCGCGTCGCAATTGCCAACAATCGGATCGCCGATATCGAGGATGGCAAGGTTCGCTTCCGATGGAAGGACTATCGCAACGAGAACCGGCAGAAGGTCATGATGCTCGACGCCGGGGAGTTCATCCGGCGCTTCCTTGTCCATGTCTTGCCTGAGGGATTTCAGCGCATCCGTTACTACGGCTTCATGGGCAACCGCTACCGCAAGCAAAAGCTCGCCCGTTGCCGCGAGTTGCTTGGAATGCAGCAGTCCGATACGCCAGTAAAGCCGAAGGAAAGGCGCGACTATTGCGACAAGGTCGAGGAGCTGACCGGGGTTTCCCTGCGGGAATGTCCCTTTTGCCGTCAAGGGCAGATGGTGTGCATTGAAGTGCTCGTGCCCGATGCGTCACCGGGCTCACCCGTTCCGGACACTTCATGACGATCGACATTTTCCAATCGTTGATGGCTGTTCTTTCTGTCTGCCAAGGTAGACAGCAGGCATCCTATTGCCGCACGCCGACATCGATCCGTTTAGCCACAAGCGTCGCCAGTCTTCCCGTCCGAGCAAAGCATCTCGATTGGAATGTTTCGCCATCAAGACCGCATCCAGAATGTCCCCGGAGCCTCAGCGACGCTGCGATCCGTTTGGGATGCAGCATACAATTTCCATAGCTGCACCACTGCCCTAGGCGGCTTCGTCCAACACGTTTTTAGATTACCGGCGCAGTCGCAAGGTGCGCATTTTGAAGCTTCGGTGCTGCGCCGCCAATCTAAAAACGCTCTCTATTATGTTGCGGCCAGATTATGTTGTGCAAGGAGCTATAA
>Ga0306923_10006585_pt1 | contig 11475 bp, 11 predicted proteins | sample sta12Can44000108_FD_203841 | JGI IMG/M metagenome (GOLD analysis project Ga0306923, IMG submission 203841) | Lab enrichment of tropical soil microbial communities from Luquillo Experimental Forest, Puerto Rico - statanox.12C.anox.44.000.108 (v2)... | ecosystem: Environmental > Terrestrial >...
TCTCGTGACCGGCGGCGCTGGGTTCATCGGCTCGCATCTGGTACATGCGTTGCTGGACGAAGGCCATGCGGTTCGAGTTCTGGATGATCTTTCGAGCGGGCACCGTAAGAATCTGCCGCAGCATGTCGAGCTAACCGAAGCCGACGTCACCGACCCGACGGCTGTCGAGAGCGCGATTGATGGTGTCGATGGTTGCTTTCACCTGGCCGCAATCGCTTCTGTGGCGCGTTCACATCGCGAGTGGCTCCGCACCCACCAAGTCAATCTCACCGGCACGATCAACGTCTTCGATCAGGCGCGGCCGTCGCGTCGCCGTCGAGAGGTTCCCGTCGTCTACGCCTCGACCGCCGCGATCTATGGAAATTGCGGTAGCTTCCCGGTCGACGAGGAGAGCCCCGCGGCGCCGCTCAGCGCATATGGCGCCGATAAGCATGCTTGCGAGCTCCACGCCCGCGTCGCCGGGGCGATACATGGGGTGCCGACGGTCGGGTTGCGCTTTTTCAACCTTTATGGGCCGCGGCAAGATCCCTTGTCACCATATTCGGGGGTGATCTCGATTTTCGCCGACCGGCTGCTTCGCGGCGAACCGGTCGAGATTTTTGGCGATGGTGAGCAGGCCCGCGATTTCACTTATATCAGCGATGCGGTCTGTGCGCTGCGCTGTGCGATGCGGGCAGCGACCACCAGCGCTTTCGTCTTTAACGTCTGTACCGGCAAAGCGACGAGCGTGCGGGGTCTTGCCCAGACCATTGCGGAGTTGTGCGGAACAGAACTGGTCGTGCATCGCCGTCCGGCGCGTTGCGGCGAGGTGCGGATCTCGATCGGCGATCCCCACCGCGCCGTCGAACGGCTCGGCTTCGCCGCGCAAACCACGCTCTCCGACGGCCTTGCGATGACGCTCAACCTGCTCGGGCGCAGCTCCGAGGTCGGGGCGCAGGTCGTCGCCTGAAGGGGTCAGATTGTTCAGGGTCGCAAGGTTCGGCATCGCCTCCCGGGCGCTTTTCCCCGCTAGTTGACTGAGCTGAGCTGGCGACCCCGGCAGGATTCGAACCTGCGACCACTCGCTTAGAAGCGAGTGCTGGCCGAGACTTTCGTCTTTCACATTAGCGGGTTACCGCTTCGGCGGCAGCGTCGGTGCCGGCCTGGTGTCCAAGAAAGCGATTAATCTCCTTGGTTTGGCCGACCGGCATCAGGTGCGCGTAGCGCTCGACCAGGGCAACACTAGACCAGCCGCCCTCGATCTTGAGGCGGAGGAGATCGCGATGAAGTGCGTAGTGCCAAATCGCCCAGGTGTGGCGCAGATCGTGCGGCGTTAGGTCGCAGTCTAGCTTAGCGCGGCGCAGCGCACCCGCCCATCCCGTCTTGATCTGGCCGCCATAACGGCGGCCACGATCGGCATAGCTGGTGACACGGCCCGTCGTACCGTCCTTTTTTCGTCGTGTCTCCCACCGGAACACGGCTCCCTCACGATGCGGCAGATTGGTTAAAGCTACGGTCACATTGAGCGGCAAATAGGCGATGCGTCGCTTGCCGCCCTTGGTCCGCCAAAAGATCGCGCGGGCGCCGGCGAGATCGACATCATCCCAGTCAAGCTCGATTGCTTCCGCCATCCGCGCCCCGGTGCCGACGAGAAATGTCAACAGGGGCCGCAGGTGCGGCGCCGCGGCGACGAGCAGCCGGTCGACCTCGGCGGGAAGCAAATAGCGAGTACGCCCCTGAGGTTCGGTCGGCACAACAAAATGCGGCGCATCGCACCAGCCGAGTTCATGTGCATGATGCAGGATGGCGCGCATCGGCATCAAGATCGCGCGTACATAGGTGCCGGGTGCGTGCTGGGGGCGCAACATCTTGCGCTTCAATTCGACTGCCTTTGTCTGGTCGGCGGCTGCGAGTGGGATATCACCCATGGCTAGCAGAAGGCGTTTGATCCGCGCCTTGTGGTTTTCGCTGCGCGGCTCCGATTCGATATAGCTCAGGGCTGCTTCGGCAAAGGATCGAACACCACGACGTTCGCCGTGCCATTCTGTTCGCAGAATTTCGGTCTCAAGGGCAGCTGCTTCTTCGGCGGCGAGCTTCGGGTCGTTGCTTTGAGCGCGGCGGCGTATGCGTTGGCCCGCGACGGTGCCGGTGATCGTGAGGGCGCCGGTCGATTTGCGGCGGCCGACGGTGAGTGGCATCGAAGAGCTTCCTCAAGCGCGCTCAACGAGAGCGCATCAAACCGGATCAACCGCCCCGAGCGCAAGACCGGAATTTGATGCCGGCGGATAAGCTCGCGCAGGTAACGCGGCGTAAAGCGGCGCAGTTCGGCTACTTCGGCAAGTGTTAGATCGCGCTGGGGTGTGGACACGGAGGCTCCGGCCGTTGCGGGCCCCCACTCCCTGAAACATACGACGCCAGCCAGCATGTCTCCCCAGTGCTTAACGATCCGTGAAGGTGCGCTTTGGGACCGGGTCGCAACGGGCACAGCGTTGCCCGATTTTTTTCGCAGGCGGCTGTCGATACGACACCGATTGAGACACTGCTGTTTGGTGAGAAGCAGGCAACCCAGAGCATCACACACCGCTTGCAGGTTGCGTCCTCGCCACGCCCGGTAATCATGCCGCGAATTATTTGTATTTATTTGGAAAATTCAAAGAGAGAACTAAGATTATGTTTTATCGTTATCATCGTTAATTTTATCATTTAACCACTTGCAAATGTTGATGTTTGTGATACTGATTCATCGACACTATTCATTATATTTCCCGATGGAGTCTCCGTGGTTCCACCGATCCTAACCCCAACTTCACCGGACATTCCTGTTCTGTCTGCCGCTCCCGTTCGAAGAAGCTCCTATGATGAACACCGATTCGCCGATCCCGGCGAAGCGCCGCGGTCGCCCGCCGATGTCTGCCGAACAGCGAGTTGCCCGAGAGGCAGCTGCCGCAGAACAAAAGGCCGCCCATAAGGCCGCAGCGGCGAAAGAGCGGCTACAGCGAGAAGCTAAGCGAGCCGGGTTGAAGCTGGTCCGCTCGATCAGGCGGAATCCACCACCGACACCGATACGGGGATCACCGAATATCCGCCGGGCAGCCCATTAGAGATGCACCAGCACTGTGCATTGTTTCCGCTGATGACAGGCGCGGAATTCGACGAGCTCGCTGAAAACATCCGACAGCACGGGCAGCACGAGCCCGGCACCGTCCTCGATGGCAAGATCCTCGATGGCCGGAACCGCTATGTTGCTTGCGAGCGTGCCGGCATCCCGTTCCGGGCCCGCCAATACGCGGGCCCCGATCCGCTGGCGTTCGTCATCTCGGCCAACATTCACCGCCGACATATGACGATCGAGCAGCGGCAGCAGTTCCGAGAGGCGATCATCAAGCGGCATCCCGAGATGTCCGATCGGTTTCTCGCCCGGCTAGTGCAAGTCGACCATAAAACGATCGCGGCCGATCGCGCCCGGCTGGAGTCGACTGGGGAGCATTCCCCAGTTGAGAAGCGCACCGGCAATGATGGCAAGAGCCGGAAGCACCCCGCTTGCAAACCGAGCGGCGAACCCGTCTGCGACACCAAGCCCGTGACGTATGTTCCACCCAAGCCGCCCATACCACAGCCGGGCTCAACCGAGAGATTGGAGGACATACCAGCGCGGCCCGAAACCGGCGTGGTACTTAGACTTTCTATGCCGTCCGGCGCTGACGCGCGCGCCAAGTGTCTCTTCGATAAATACGGGATGACCGAATTCATGGATCTGCTGGCGGCTATGGAAAGGCTGATAAAGAGCATGACTTCCGACAATGACGACAGCACATCCGACGCCAACACGATGCATTGAGATCGCGTCGAACGATCGATCTGCTCATCGATTTGGGTCTCGTAATAATCGAGCACCAGGGGAAATACAACGGACGAGGCGGCCGCAAGGACCCCACGCGGTACCGTGTAACCTACCTGAAGCACAAACACATCAACGCGTCCGGTCCGCCCAGTTATTTTCACCCGACCAACGACTGGATCAAAGCTGAGCGCCAGTTAATGGCCGGAACCCGCAAACCCAAAGCGCCCCAACACAAAGCCCCGCATCTACGAAAACCAAAAATCCCCGTAATCAACCACGACAGGATTCTCCCCGGATGCTGAACATCGCCCAAAACTTCTTGCTATATTTTGGACTCACACGTTCCCAAATTTGGGAAGAATTCTTCAGTCCAGTCTTAGTCACAATGGCGGAAATCGGCCAAATCAGCCGCCCAACACTAAGTTCTATATTTCGGTACTCCTTTATATATTACGGATATTCCATTGAAGGTATGGCTCGGTGAAGCGCTCGTCCCGGCTCCAATACGTCTGCCTGTCATTTGGAAAGTACGTGGGCATCCGGGCTTGGAGCATTCCCGAGTTCGATATGCGATACGCCGATTGGCTGATCGGCCAGCTCTGGTTCGGTCGTCGATATCCACGCGAGGCGCTCGCATTGGCGACCGCAATCAGGTTTTGGCGTGATCCTGCTAACGTTGAGCGCGTCCAAATCGAGCGGCGTCGCGAATTTGAGGTCAGCGAGGCGGAGCGTAAGGCCCAACGAAAACGTTATGAGCAAAAGCGTCTCAATCAGCACCGTCTCAATTACGAACCTCGCGGCATCTGGCCGCTGGGAAAGCACAAGGGACAACCGCTCGCCGTCGTCGCGCGCGATGACCATTACTGCCGCTGGTTCAAAGGATCAGCTTACGCCAACGCCAACCCCGGACTCGCCGCTGATCTGCAGGCTGCAGTCGAGATCGTTGTGGCCGGCAAGACCTCTATGTCAGCGGTCGAGTTCCATGCTAGCGACTGCACAGCCTAGCGGCCCGCGACTTGGTGCCTGCCATGAGCCCCCTCACAAAAGTCCATCGCAATCGTGGCAGCTCCGCTGGCTCAATAGTTTATGGAGATCGTCTGAAGACCTCATGATCATTGCGCTCCTTCCAAATCGGACGTATAAGAACATTACGGGAACGCCTTCGCACGGCTATCTCCAGATTGCTGCTGGATTCCCCGCGGAGGCGCTTCCGGGCATTGGGGGGTTCATTAATGCATAGTTTCCGGCTTCGCGGAGCCCTGTCGGGTTCGTAAAGGACGCAAATGCAAAATTTGAGCGGAAAACCTGGTGCAATGCTATGAATAAAACGTGGGACACCGTACCGGCGGCTCTGGTGAGCTTGCCTGGTCCACTGGCCGAGCCGATCCCGTCGGCGCCGCACAGTCAGGACGGTGTGTCCACGCCGGCACATTTGCGCGACCTAAACCTAGCCCAGCGCACAGCGGCTGAATACGGTGTCTCGGATACCGACGGCGCCCAAATTTCAGGGCCGCTCCTGGTCATCGCCGGCGCTGGCACCGGGAAAACGAACACATTGGCACATCGTGTTGCGCATCTGATCGTGACGGGCACTCTGCCGGAGCGAATCCTACTACTAACCTTCACTCGCCGCGCCGCCGAGGAGATGATTAGGCGGGCTCAGCGCATCCTGGCTGCAGCTTGGGCTAAGTCGAGGCCGAAAGCCTCCGGGGCGGCCGGCGAAATCGCCTGGTCAGGGACCTTTCACGCGATCGGTAACCGCCTGCTTCGGGAACACGCAGAGCGTGTTGGTCTCGATCCCTCGTTCACCGTTCTCGATCGCACTGACTCGGAAGATCGCCTCAACTTGGTTCGCAACGATCTAGGTTTGGCGAAAAAGGGTGCGCGTTTTCCGCGCAAGGCAACCTCGCCATTTATTCGCGCTCGGTGAATGCATGTTGCTCATTGTCCGATGCGTTGAAGAACGCCTTTCCCTGGTGCGAGGAGTGGGAACGCGAATTGAAAAAGCTTTTCCGCGGCTACGTCGAGGCGAAGCAGCACGACAACGTTCTCGACTACGATGATTTGCTGCTCTACTGGGCGCACATGATGGCAGAGCCGGCGCTCGCGCGGCTTGTCGGAGAAAGGTTCGACCACGTCCTGGTCGACGAGTACCAGGATACAAACGCGCTGCAAGCGCAGATCCTGCTGGGCATGAGGCCCGACGGCCGCGGCTTAACGGTAGTCGGCGACGACACGCAGTCAATATACTCTTTTCGAGCGGCCACGGTACGGAACATCTTGGATTTCCCGAAACGATTCACGCCGCCTGCGCATTTTGTCACACTCGAACAGAACTACCGCTCGACGACGCCGATCCTGGAGGCATGTAACGCCGTGATCGCAGAGGCAGCCGAAGGATTTCGCAAACAACTCTTTTCAACCAAACCATCGGAGGAGCGGCCGCAGCTGGTCGTGGCGGCCGACGAAGCGGCGCACGTCGAGTACGTCGTCGAGCGTGTCTTGGAGCATCGGGAGGCGGGGATTGACCTGAAACGACAGGCGGTGCTGTTCCGCGCGGGTCACCATAGCGACCAGCTCGAAGTCGAGCTCACGCGCCGCGGCATCCCGTTTGTAAAATACGGCGGACTAAAGTTTCTCGAGGCGGCGCATGTCAAGGACATGCTAAGCCTACTGCGGTGGGTCGAGAACCCGAAAGACTTGGTCGCCGGATTTCGGGTGCTTCAACTGCTACCCGGTGTCGGTCCCGCGACGGCGCGCAAAGCGCTGGCGCATCTCTCCGCAACCAATTGGAACTTCACGCTGCTGAATTCCTTTGCTGCGCCCTCAGCCGCTTCCCCGCACTGGCCGGAGCTCTGCGCGCTACTGTCGTTGCTGCGCAATGAAGCGACGCCCTGGGCGGGACAGATCGCTTTGGTTCGTCAGTGGTACCTGCCACATCTCGAACGCCTCCATGACAATATTATTGCGCGAGCGGCCGATCTCGATCAGCTAGAGCAAATTGCCGGGAGTTATGCGACGCGTGGCAGCTTCTTGACGGAGCTGACCCTAGACCCACACCAGGCGACCAGCGCCGAAGCGGGTCAACCGCATCTCGACGACGACTACCTCGTGCTGTCGACGATCCATTCTGCGAAAGGCCAGGAATGGGATGCCGTGTTTGTGCTCAACTCACCGATGGCTGCATCCCCTCGGACATGGCTTTCGGGGATCACGAGCAGATCGAGGAAGAACGCCGTCTCCTCTACGTGGCCATGACGCGCGCGCGGCAGCATCTGCACCTGGTGCAGCCATTGCGCTTCTTCCGCACTCATCAGCATCGGCATGGCGATGGTCATATTCTGGCGATGCGCAGCCGCTTCATCCCAGACAGCATTCTCGATCGCTTCGAACGCCGTGCCCACAGCCGCGCTGGCCACGATTCGGCGTTTCGACCCGAATTGCAGATACGGGTTAATGTCCCGGCCAGGATGAGGGAAATGTGGAACTAGGGCATCGGTTCATTAATGCCGAGCGATAACCTGATACAGGCGGGATGCCGGCAAGATAATTAGTTGCGAGCGTGCTGGCAGTGTGTTTGGGCCATCATCGTTGCCACCTGTTCGGTACAGCCGTTAATCGATTTCATCTGCCGAATGAGTCATTAAAGCCGCTTTTCGTGGTCGAACATCCGCGATCGGCCAGGCGATTGTCTTGGTCCTCGCAGCCGCACGACCGCGACCATTCACCCGATATGTTGCGATTGAAGACTAGAATAATTAGTCCGCTCTGAGAAAAAGTTCGAGATCTTCACTGTAATTCAATACCTTGGTGACCAGGTGAAACACCGCCATTGACAACACCGCAATTGCGTGTCTAAATTGTGTCATTCTGCATGGGACAGTAGTCCAGGCACCGCCACGCAGAACCACACTTTTTTCGAGATATGATAGTGGGGACGCAATGGCGCGGAAAAAGGGTTCACGAACCGGGCCTGCCAAGGTTGCAACCATCTCGAGCGTATGAGGATTGAGCGCCTTCTGGCAGCCGGGGCATCGATCAAGGGAACGGCGCGAAAGTTTGAGATCGATTATCACGCACTGCGGCGCCACTGGATCAATCATGTGTCGGTAGAAGAGCGCGCTGCCTATATTGCCGGCGCTGGGGCGATTAAGGATCGGCTCGAGACCGTGGTCGCGGATGAGTCTCTCGCTCTGATTGACCACTATCGGATTGTCCGCGGCGGGCTTTACAAGAGCTTTGCGGCGGCAACGGAAGTCGGAGACAGCAATTCGCTGGCGCTGCTGGCGGGGCGGTTGCATGAAAATTTCCGGGATTGCGGCCGACTGACCGGTGAGCTGCAGCGCGGGCCGTTGCTGAACATCCAGAACAACGTTCTGGTCAATCCCGATTACACGAAAGCGATCGCCCGGATCGTGAGCGCCGTCGCTCCATTTCCAGAGGCACGAGAAGCGGTGATTACGGCACTACGCGACCTCGAGGCGGCGAGCGATCCGACGCCCGCACTTGAAGACCATCGAGTTAAAGGAGTTGTGATCGATGACTAGTTCCTTTGCTGCGAAGCTCGTCGACGCTCTTGAGCATTCTTGGGCGGCAATCGCTCGACCGAACCAGCTTCCACCCCCTGGCGACTGGTGGCAGATCTGGCTGTTGCTCGCCGGCCGAGGCTTCGGAAAAACTCGCACCCTGGCAGAGTGGGTATGTGAGCAAGTCCTATTTGGGCTGGCCAGTCGAATTGCGCTGGTCGCGGCCACCGCTGCCGATGCGCGCGATGTCCTGGTAGAGGGAGAGAGTGGCATCCTCGCGGTCGCTCCGCCTTGGTTCCGGCCAATCTACGAACCCTCCAAGCGACGGCTGACCTGGCCGAACGGCGCTATTGGTACGACATTTAGTGCCGAAGAGCCGGAGCGGTTGCGCGGGCCCCAGCATGACGCAGCGGTCTGCGATGAGCTCGGATCTTGGTCGCGCCCGGAGACCTGGGACATGCTGCAATTCGGGTTGAGACTTGGACGCAACCCGCGCTGCCTCGTCGCAACGACGCCGCGGCCGACAAAGCTGATCCGTGAATTGTTGGCTCGCGAGGGCCGTGACGTCGTCGTGACGCGCGGTTCGACCTACGACAATCGCCCGAACCTTGCGCCCGGTTTTTTCGACCGGGTAATCCGCAAATACGAGGGAACACGCCTCGGCCGGCAAGAACTCAACGCCGAACTGCTCGAGGACACCCCAGGCGCATTGTGGAGCCACGGCATCATTGATGCCGCGCGACAAGCTGCAGCTCCCAACCTGGCGAGAATTGTTGTTGCGATCGACCCTGCGACGACGTCGGGTGAGGACGCAGACGAAACCGGCATCGTTGTGGTCGGCAAAGACAACCAGGGCCACGGCTATGTGTTGGCTGATGCCTCGGGAAAATATCAACCCATCGAATGGGCAAAAATCGCCATCACCGCGTATCGAACACATCATGCGGATCGCATCGTGGCCGAGGTTAATAACGGCGGCGAAATGGTGGAAAACACGCTCCGCATGGTCGACCCCAACATTCCCTTTACCGCCGTGCGAGCTTCTCGGGGAAAGGTCACCAGGGCGGAACCCGTGTCGGCGCTTTACGAGCAGGGCAGGATGCACCACGTCGGCACCTTCCCGCAGCTCGAAGACCAAATGACGAATTTCACCTCGGATTTCGATCGTCAGTCTGCTGGATATTCACCTGATCGCGTTGATGCTCTGGTGTGGGCCGTAACGGATCTTATGCTGACCGACATGAAGGGTTGGGGCCTCTTTGAGGTCATGCGGCGGCGCGCAGCCGGCGAAACTCTCGAGCAGATCGCCGGCATCGTGGCGCGGCCGGGCGAAGAACCGAAACGGGAATCGTTGCTCGACCTATACAAGCGCCGCATGGCGGAGATCGCGGCCGGGAAAAAATAAAGGGCCTGGAATTTTTCATCCGAGCCCGCGCCTATTTTCAATTTTCGGCCATGTGGCCGATCACTCATCACCTGCACCGCGCTACGCGATCACGGAATTGATGCTGACCGACATGAAGGGATACGCCTTTTACGAGATGGTGCGCCGCATGGCCGCCGGCTAGACCAAGGCGCAGATCGCCGGCATCGCCGAGAGCACTCCCAAGAGCGAGAGGAAACCGAGCCTGCGTCTATAAACAGGCGCTTGCGACGTATCAAAAATCCTCTGGACCAATGCCAGGCTGATCCCGAGATTGTAGTTCTTGTGGACGCGTCGAATTATCTTTTCTGTCGCGTCGCGTTATTGCCTCGGGCCATCTCCGCTTTGATCCGCTGCACCACGCTGGTGCCGGTGCGGCACTCGCGCGCGGTTTTGAGAATGCCCTTGCCGCTCGCCAACGCTGAACGGATTGCAGCTTCTTTCGTTGCGCCGATCCTCGCCCGACCGATCGGCTTGCCGCTTTTGGTGCCCTTCTCTCGCGCCCTGGCAAGCCCGGCATGTATCCGTTCCTGAATAATCGCGCGCTCGAACTCTGCAAAAACGCCGAGCATCTGAAACAGCGCGCGTCCGGCCGGGGTGGTTGTATCGACCGCTTGCTTTTCAAGATAGAGGTCGCACCCGGCGGCGTTGAGTTCGCCAAGAAAGCCAACGAGATCCTGCAACGATCGGCCAAGGCGGTCGACCGACCACGCGGCGGCGACGTCGACCTTGCCACGCACGACCTCTTTCAAAAGCCGATCGAACTCTGGCCTCTTATCGCGACCTTCAGCACCGCTGATGCCTTCGTCAGAGAATTCGTCGGCGATGACCCATCCCTGCCGACGACCGATCGCCTCAGTGAGAGCTTGGCGCTGGTTGTCGACGGTTTGTCCATTTTTCGTCGAAACCCGGAGGTACAGTCCGACCCGTTTGCCCATGACACCTCATACCATAACCATCCTGTTTTGGTATAGAGTAAATCGGCGGTCGTCAAGCGAGGAAACGCGCCATTCTCGATGTCCGATTCGGAAAAGGGTTTCGGTATAGCAATCTCCGCGGTTGCACCGCTCACACCAAACGTCCCACCGGTGAGTCGATCGAGGTCCGATGCGGAGCTTGAGAAGTGGCTCCCCGTGGTTTTTTAACGATCACCTAATCGCGGCTTCACGATGCTCGCCAGAAGCCTTTTGTTAAACGTCGCCCGCTCGTTGCTATTTACATCCCAGTCACGACTGAAACCAATTGCGCAATATCGCGTGACGGTCTTGGCAGTGTCCGAGTCGCCAGCGCAGGTTCTTGAATACCGTTGGAGGCTCTGAGTCTTTTTGCGGACCACCGAACCAATTCAATCTGGTCTCTGAGCGCAACACACCCGGAGTGCGGTTGCGCTCGTCGGAGGCTGTTTGGGTTACGACGATGCTGCCGGCGGGCGGGATGCTGGCCGGATTCGCAGCGTGGCTATTACTACCGCTCGTCGGCTGGCGTGGTCTCTTCCTGGTCGGCTTGGTGCCGCTGGTGCTGGTGTTCATGATCCGCTACTGGGTTCCCGAGTCGCCGCGCTGGCTGACGCGCATGGGGCGCATGGAGGAAGCCCGCAAATCGCTTGCCCTGGGCGCTGATGATCGATCCGCAAGAGATCGCACTGCCGGCGACCCTACCAGAGGTGGACAAGACTCGGTGGATCGAGCTGTTCAAGTATCCTCGGT
>Ga0306923_10006586_pt1 | contig 11475 bp, 14 predicted proteins | sample sta12Can44000108_FD_203841 | JGI IMG/M metagenome (GOLD analysis project Ga0306923, IMG submission 203841) | Lab enrichment of tropical soil microbial communities from Luquillo Experimental Forest, Puerto Rico - statanox.12C.anox.44.000.108 (v2)... | ecosystem: Environmental > Terrestrial >...
TAAGCGCCGACACGACCTCTTCCAGGCAATGTTCCTGGTGTGTTCATCCGTGAGCGATCTGACCTGTCAGAAAGACGGGAGCATGGCCTTCCGTACGGAGAGCCTTATCAGGCAACTCGCTTTTGTCTCGGGAGGAGGGTCTCTTGAGCCTGAGTTCTCCGTCGAACTTCCGGCAAATTGGATTGTCGGATGGAAGCTTACACCACGCCCCTCTGATGCGGGGCTAATGGACGTTGCGTACTACGCTCAGGTTCCCGAGAACTGGATGAAAGGAACAGGTGGGGCTTTCCGGCAACATGCATGGATTGGGTGAGAGGGCATTTCTTGGATCACGATTCACAACCAATCGGGTCGGGCAGGTTTGCGAGTGATAAGGGCTGTTATCGGCAACCTAATGATGTGACTCGCCCGTAGACAGTGCGCCACGTGCGCCATATTCGTCGCAGAACTTCGCCCCCGGCGACACAAGGTGTCCGTTCAAGCATCGTCGCCCCTCAATGAGAAAAGAGGAGAAAGAGGAGGCGATTGGGTGTATAGTCTGCCACCCAGGGTGCAAAAATCAAAAGGTAGACCGTGCGTCAGCAGAACTGGTCAACAATTAAAACCCCCACAAGGCACCCACAGTGTTCGCCGTGCGTGTTCCTGGCGGGGGCTGCTTCACTCGTCTGGCGCAATGATACCGCCAATCCAGTGCAACAGTTGGTCTATATGGGGAGGGCTTTGGGGCACCAGGCTGCGAGTGCCCCGGTTGAATTACACCTTTCGGCGCAAGCGTACAGCAATGCCAAGGACGCCCGTACCCAAGGCCAGTAGGCTTGTCGGCTCTGGCGTGGACATGAAGTCCTGCGGCTGTCCGTTTGTCCAGCCTGTTTGGTTGTTGACATCCGGTTGCCAGATGGTCACACCCGTAAACATGCTCGGGTTCAGGTTCTGTCCAGCCACCGTATTGAGCAAGCTCTGCGCTCCCGGCGTCAGCGTCTCGCTGTTATCCGTCAGCCACCAGATGGCTCCCTGATAATCGGAGTTGCTGCCGTTGCCAGCACGGAGGAAAAGCCATGCCTGTTCCATCTCCACCAGCGATTGGGGGTGGACGCCATTAACCGCCCATGACTCTCCGTAGCTGATGAAGCGGAAGTCATCGAGGCACATGAACGTGGTCGGCACGCCGTCCAACGTCCCAAGATAGGGGTAGCTGGCTACACCGTTGTAGCTGTTGCCCCCGGTTGTGATGAACTGGATGGTGCTGGTCGCCGAAGCCAGAGAAGTAACAGCCAAGACGAGCAACGCCAAAGACGCAATTTTCCTCATGTCTCTTCCCTTTACTGATTGATGTCCTCAGACATCAGCGTGGCGATAAACCACGTCACAGAGATAGCAGCTGACATTCCGAGAATTGCTATGTGTTATCAGTAGCTTAGACGGCATAGGCCGAAGCGAGATGCAACAGGCTGCACTATAGTAGTAATGCTTTTCTCACGTGTGCGCTGGTGATGGTGCTCGTCGATGCTTGAAAAGGAAGTGAGTACAACCTTGGTGGTACTTTGCTGCTCGGTATTAGTTTCCGAGGCTCTTTGAGCACTCCAGCTAAAAATAGGCATTGTAACGAAGCCTAGTTGCAGGTATGGTAGCGGCTCACCATGCCACGTAAATCGAAACGAATCGGTTTACATCACCAACAAACGAATGCTTGCTCAGCAAACTAGCGATTGCGTACCACTTCAGCAAAGTAAGGAGTGTCGATGAAACTTAAATCTCTGGTTCTGGCCGGACTGCTGCTTGTCACTGCGACGGCGTATGCCGATGTATTGGAGACTTATGCTCTCACATGGTCGGGCGCCTCGTTCGGTAACAAGGCTATTGCGACAGGGCTCATGACCCTCGACCTTACCACCCTACCTAATCCCAGCGGAGTCGTTGATATCTACAACGACATTGCCAGTCTTACAGTGACTGTCAGCGGAGCCAAATCGGGCAATGGAATCTTCACCAAGGCCGACTTGATCTTTACGTACTGGTGGACTGGCGGCGCTACATTGAACATGTTGACGGAACTCGTGGGACAACCCACTACAGGCAATCCGTGGGGCACGCCCGACGCCATCAGCGGCGATTTCAATCTATTCTTCAATTCGCCCGGCCCGTTTGGGACCTGGTACTTCACCATGACAACGAGTCTTCCACCCCACGCGGTGCCCTTCCTAACAGGAGACCCAGTGGTTCTGACTTCGTTTGCTCCTGCGGTGCCTGGTGCACCGGCACCGCCGACGGTGCCTGAGCCTGGAAGTGAGTTCCTTTTCGGAACAGGAATCGTGGGTCTGGCAGGTGTACTGCGCCGTCGTCTGCGCGTGTGACCACCTACAGGTTCTGCTTTCCAGTGTTTCTTGTGGCACGGCGCAAAGCCGTGCCTTCTTGTTCTCGGCTCCAAACCGCCTTAGCTCCAGCAAAGATAATTGTCGATAAATCGCCTTATCGCAAATAATCGCTGTTGGACAATCCTGACTGGAACGAGGAGACCGTCAGATCTATTGGCGCGAAGCCGCTCAGGAAGCCTACTTACGACGCCAGAAGGGTCCCGCGGGTGCCCAGACGACTCCCAGCACGGCAAGAATCATTTACGGCTTCTAAGTGCACGTTTGGGTCAGCAAATTGACTCGCACAGTTCTGGGCCAATGTTCCTCTCTAAGGCGGGATATGTCGGCCTGGGGCTCGAGCTGTGCCGAATGTGATAGGCTCGGTGCCCCTGAGGGAAGTTCGCGTTTTCCTATGGGTTGTTAACGGAGGAATAGGCTATGACGCGAGTTGTGGCGGCACTCAATGCTGACGAAAGAATCGAAGTGTTCCACATTCGGGCCGATGGTGCACTTTACCATAACTGGGAGACATTTCCCGGGTTCAGCTGGTTCGGCGAGGTGCCGCTGGGGGAGGTTGCGCATTTTGCAAAAGCTTTGGCGGTGGGTGCGAATCAGGATGGCCGACTGGAGGTGTTTTACATCGGCACTGACGATGCCCTATACCACAACTGGCAGTTTGCTCCCAATAGTGGCTGGATAGTCGAGGCGCCACCGCTGGCGGGATTTGCGAAAGCTTTGGCGGTGGGTGCGAATCAGGATGGCCGACTGGAAGTGTTCTACACCGGCAATAACAATGCCCTATACCACAACTGGCAGACGGCTCCCAATGGTGGCTGGGCCGGCGAGACCGCTCTGGGAGGATCTGCCGTAGCATTGGCAGTCGGTGCGAACCAGGATGGCCGATTGGAAGTGTTTTACATCGGCACTGATGACGCCCTGTACCACAATTGGCAGACAGCTCCCAACGGCGGCTGGGCCGGCGAGGCGCCTCTGGGAGGATTTGCCAAGGCGTTGGCGGTTGGAGGGAACCAGGATGGCCGATTGGAATTGTTTTACATGGGTACTAACGATGCCCTGTACTCCAACTGGCAGAGGGCTCCCAACGATGGTTGGGCTGGCGAGGGGATGCTAGAAGGCGGTGGGAAAGCATTGGCGGTTACTCAATACGATGACGGAACGATTGGACTGGTCTACATCGGGGATGACGACGCCTTGTACTCCAACTACCAGAGGGCTCCCAATGACGGTTGGAACGGCGCGGAGATCATCTGGGATGTAAATCCGGGCACGCCGCTGCAGGCGCTGGACGTTGCAGTGGTGTTTAGTGGCCGCCTGGACGGTATTCTGGACGTGTTTTACATTGGCCTCGACAACTCTCTGCACCACACCGAGTGGTGAGAGCGCCCATAAAGTGAACGCGAAAAAGTAAACGCGAATAAGTCTTTCGCGTTTTTGTTCACATGAAACAGACTGTGTGTCTGCTGGCCGAGAACGAGGGAGGTTTCGGGATGAGCACCGATTGTGGACCATCCTCGACCGAGTTGAGTGCTGGGCGCTATACCAGCATCACTGGCGCACCGGTTGCGGACGAGCAGTTCAGCGTGGCGCATACTCTGGCGATGTCGGACTTCGAGTGCCCAAGCTTGTCCGCGATCTCGGCGTAGCTCTGGCCATCGTCGCGCAGCTGGCGAATCTTGACGGCATCCTTGTCGCGGTCGCGGCGAATCCTGGGGCCGGCCACCCACGCGCCCCTGCTTACGGGCACGCTCGAGCCCAGCCGGGGTGCGCTCACTGAGGCGCATATGCTCCTGCTTGGCGATGGCGGCGAGAATCGCCAGCACGGCATCGCGGAAGACGCCCGTACCGTCCAGGTACTGCTCAGTGAACGATTTGAAGGCCACGCCGTAGCTGGTGAGCTTCTGCAGGTGCTGCAACGTCTCCAGCACACCCTCGCGGCTGAAGCGGTCGAGCGACCAGAACTGCACCACATCGAACTGGCGACGGTAGGCAGCGTCGAAAATGGCCTGAAACTGCTCACGGTCAGCGTGTTTGCCGCAGGCTTTGTCGATGTACTCGGCAGCGATGTTCCTAAGGGGGTCCGTATAGGGATGCTGAATTGACGCGGCGAAGGGCCGGCGGCTACCTTTGCTGGGCTGGCTTGTGTGCGGCACTGGCCGACGCACAAGAATAAGCGGGAGAGGCCGCCCAATCCGGGGGGAACGGCGGCCTTCTTCTTGTCTCCCGCTTTTGCCTGCTAGTCAATGGCGCAAAAGCAGGCTGCCTCAATGCTTCACGCTGTGGTCTGCGCCGTCATTGCCCACGCGCAATGAATACCGCCTTCGTGGTACGCGGCGGTTCAGCCCTCGATGTCAGACCACGGGCACGATTTCCCTTGCACCTAACGCGGTAAGCAATCGACCTGCACCACGGTGATGGTCATCACTGACGCGGTGAAGGGTGGGGTTTATTCATGATGGGTTGGCTTGTGTGAGTCCGTCTTCTCTCTTTCTCCTCAGACTGCACAAGACCAAGCAAAAGGGCCGCTTTCGGGGGAAAGCGGCCTTCTTCTTTAGCTGCCGCAAGCAATCCCTGGGCGGCATCCTGTTGCTTGGGGTCAGCTAGGGCTGATTACAGCAGTTGCACGTCGGAGTTCACGCTCCGAGCGTCTCTCAAAGCAGCCTGTAATCGGTCATGCAAATCCTCTGAGAACCAGACAGGCGCGTACTCTTCCAGCAACTGACCGACCTCAGCCAATAGTGCATACGCTTCAGTCAGTTGCTGCTTGCTCGTTTTGTCTGGGACGTTAATTGGGGGGCGTCCTCTTGTTCCGTGGTCCCAAACGCTAGTCTGAGAAACTATGGGGCCGAGAGTGCACTGACGAGATGAGCGCACATCCATCCAGAGGATAATCTGGATAAACCGCAGAGCAGCGCGATGATGGTGTCGCATGTCTGGACTCTTTGTCAATGGCACCTTTTGCTCAGTGCCTTTCTTCTTGCGCTCTTGCACGGGCTGGAACTCTCACGGGGTCAACTTCGCTTGGCCTGTGACGCAGTCTTCCAGTTCCCGGATTAGCTCTTCAGTGTCTCGCCGTTCCCGGCGCAGCTTCTCTGCGGCACGTCGCGCCCCGTGCAGCCAGTGCAGTGCCTGCGGCGTGAGCCGGGAAGCTCTCCGCAGCGTAAACCTGTCAGTTTCCTCCACTGGTCGGTTCTCTTCGCCCTCGTAGATGCGGATGTTGACGGGGTCGTACTTGTTGCGGCGGGCCTTGGCGAAGAAGACGCACGAGACCTTGTCACCTGTGCCGTTCACTCTCGCCCAAGCGTTGCCCCACATCTGTCCGCTGGCGTCGTGCGGCCCGTGGACTTCAATCTCGACATCCAGCCAAAGGCCGCGCTCCATGAAGGTCACTGCCCAGCGCAGCCACTCTTCACGGTCGTCGTTCTACGATAGCACTGCCATGAGGTCGGCTCCTTTTCTTGCGCTCCTGCACGGGCTGGAATGCGGCGAGGAACTGCCACTGCGGTAGCGTGCCGGAACAGGTCTTTTCCAGCGCGATGTAGGAAACGCCGCGCACGCTGACGCGGGTGACCTCGACTTCGAGCGCAGCCTGCTTACGTCGCCAGCGGGTGTTGACGGTGATGGTTGTGGATGGGGGCATGGTCTGCTAATGACGAAGCCGCCATCCTGCCTCGAAGTGGCGGCTTCTAGCCTGCTCACCAATGTTGAAGTGACGTAGGCAAGCAGTAGTAGACAGTGCGTCGGCAGGGCTGGTCAACAATTAAAATCCTCGCAAGGAATCACGGTCTTCACCGTGCGCCTGTTCCTCGCGGGGGTTGCTTCACTCGTCTGGCGAGATGATACAGCCAATTCAGTGCAGCGTTCGGTCAATATTTTGTGATGCGACTTTTTCACCCTCGCGTTCGCCGCTTGGGGTGCTGGCCCGGGGTCGTTGTTATGCAGCATCTTGTCGATCTTGTGAATGTCGCTCAGCGGCCACGGCTTCTTCTGTGCGGTGGTGGGAGTGTGTCAGTCTCGCTTTGCCTCCTAGTTTCGTTAGAACAACCGCCTGCCTTCACTGAACCCAAGCCCGATTGGCGGGCTCCTCAAGGGCCGTTATTGCTTCGTGGTGCTGCATGTAGGCTTTTGCGTCGGCCCGAGATTGTTCGATCCCGCCCCCGCGCCGTGCGGCGCCACAGCGCAGCCGAATGTGAATCCTGCCGCCACATCCACGTTAGTTCTAGAACCTAATGGCATTGCTGCCCAACGAACCCACAACACGAGCGTGCCATAGCAACAAGGTGAACCGTGGTGTAGTTTGGGGTCTGTTACTCGGCTTCGTCATGGACATCGAAAGCAGTCGGGACTGCATTCGTCGCCCTAGTGATTGTCGTTGGCCGATGCCTGAGTTGGTTGCGCAGGGCACATTCCTGGAGTTGAGAGGCCCGCTCTTGCCCTGAGAAAGGAGTGCGCTGAAAATGGCTTACCGGAGACGTGTGAAACGCATCAAACTGCTTGGAATTGTCGTAGCGGTTCTGGGTTCGTTTCTGATGTTTCTGCTTTGGCTTTTCTTGGCCGCCGGCAAGGCCGCTCCTGAAGCCATTGCACCCATGGTCGGGCTTCCCGTGTTTCTGGGCGCACTCATATATATATCTGGTTGGGTTATTGACGGACTTCTTCGACGGTCTAAGAAGCACCCAAGCAACGTTGTCTGAGCTGTCCAAACGCTCACGCGTAATGCGGAAGGGAAGATGTCCAAGCGTCGGGTAGGATGTTGGCAAACTTTGCGCTCTGTTGAGCCTACCAGAGTGGGTACGCCTTCTTCCCTTCCCTTTTGGTTTGGGGAATTGTACTCCTCTGGGGCAGCGGGCGGCCCGATTTTCTCGATTCAGGAAAGTGGGCAGGTGGGAATATTTTCCTGTGGTGCGCGGTGGCAATTACAAGCCCTCTACAGTGCGGGCGAGATTTCGAGGCGCAGGATAAAAGTAAACGCGAATAACCTTTTCGCGTTTTTGTTCACATGAAACAGATCGTTCGCCTGCTGTCCGACAATGAAGGAGCGGTTTCGGAATGAGCACCTGACTGGACATCCTCGACTTAATGGCTGAAAGTCCCGGTTTGCGCGAGCGTTGACAGAACTTCCGATAATTCATCGCGAACTTCACCGAAACGCCCGGATTTCGTCCCAGTGCTTTCGTCCATGTAAAGGCAGCGGTTGACTTCGATCATGGCGGACTGCACTTTTTTGTCCTTGCGGTAAAACTGTGACGGAACAAGCGAACCAGAAAAAGGGTGATCAACGGCGACAGCGTAGCCCAGCCCTGTGAATTGCGAGACGAGCACGTCCTTCAGCGCACTGGGCGTGTGAAACTCATCCGTGCCGATGCAGATGTCAGGGCGCACTGGGTTGCGGTCTAGCTCATACGGCAGTGGCAAATGAGGAAAACTGTGGCAGTCAATGACAAGGCAGCTACCGCTGCTTGTCAAAGCCTCGTTCACGGCGCGTGTCAGGGTCCGGTGATGTGGATAGTAGTACTGCTCGAGTATTGCTTTGCGCTCTGCAGGACTTGGTGGTTGTCGGAGGGGATTGCCGCAACACGTTTTCGTGTAGATGACTCCCATCCCAACCTTTGTCATTACTTCTTCAGCGTCATCCACGAACCGTTCAGGGTCAGCGACGAGACGGCTCACGGGATAGCGCACAGTGGTCGCATCAGGCAAGCTGAACAACTCATCCGTATAGGCATCGGTCATGCGCAGGAGTTCCTGCTGTAGCGCATCGTCGGAGAGCAGAAGCGAATGGCGTGCATGGGCCGGTATGTGTCTTGACGAATGCGGAACGTGCAGAATGAGCCTCACAAAATCTCCTCTGCGGCACAACAAAGCCGCTCATCAAGAGCGGCACTTTCGAGACGCTTGGAGGATATCTCCCGCATCGGCATTCATGTGCCAAAGCACCGTTCGTCTCGCGGCGGTTGCTGCCCAGTTAAGGGTCTCTTGATGCTGATTGGATATTACCACGCGCAGACCCACGTTCTACCGGCGCTCGCGTAATGATCCGCGCCAGAACCACGGCCTACTTCACTTGCACGTCCATCGCGAGGTTGTAGGCGGCGAACGACCATGCATCCGTGTACTCGTCGATGATTTTCGAGATTGACTTGCCTGCTCCGTGCCCTGCCTTGGTAGCCACGCGAATCAATACCGGCGCGGTGCCGGCCTGATCAGGCCTGCATCGTGTGGAGCGCATGAGGCTGTGAATGGGATAGCGTCGGCGTGGCACGTTGGAAGTTTAGTCTGTCCCTCTCCACAATTGCCAAACGACGGCAATTGTAGGCAGCCTGTAACCAGATTTTCTTGTTCGATAACCTCGCACTGGACTAGACTTTGTGTGCACGTTTCGGTGCCGCGGCCTCTTCCTCCCAACCTAACAAGGAGCACTCTATGAAGATCCGCAATCTCGCATTGACAGTAGTACTTTGCCTCTGGGGCCTCTCACTGGCGGTGGCTGCTGACAACCCCTTCCTCGGAACGTGGAAGCTAAACGAGGCGAAGTCGCACATTCCGTCTGGGGCAGCCAAGATCACCAGCGCTGTTTACACACCCGCCGCGAACGACATGGTCACGGTTACGACCGATGGTGTGGACGCCCAGGGAAATCCCATTCATACCGTATGGACCGGCAAGTTCGACGGCAAACCCTATCCGGTCACCGGCTCGTCTGAGGTCGACAACCGCACCATGGAGGCCAGAGGCTTGCGCACTCTGATTGCCACCAACCTGCAAGGTGTGAAGCCGATCAGCAAAGGTAAGATCGAGATCAGCGCCGACGGCAAGTCCCGCACCCTCGATCTCGCAGGCACGACGGCGGATGGCAAGCCTTACAAGGCGACGTACTTCTACGACAAGCAGTAGATGACGAGCCATAATCTGCGGCCGTCGCGAGTATTCAATACCCGCTAAGCACAGGGGTGCACGTTTGCCTGCAGTTCGCAAATCCAAGTCGATAGCGATAAATCGAATCCACTCTGCGAGAGCACAGGCCTATTTCACTTGCACGTCCATGGCGAGGTTGTAGGCAGCGAACGACCAGGCATCCGTATACTCGTCGATGATTTTCGAGATTGGCTTGCCTGCTCCGTGTCCTGCCTTGGTAGCAACGCGAATCAACACTGGCGCGGGGCCGGCCTGATCGGCCTGCATTGTCGCCGCAAACTTGAAACTGTGTCCGGGCACAACTCGGTCGTCGTGGTCGGCGGTAGTGATAAAGGTCGCGGGATATTTCGTGCCAGGTTTCAGATTGTGTAACGGCGAATAAGCGTAGAGAGCCTTGAATTGTTGAGGATCGTCGGAGGAACCGAAGTCCGAGGTCCAAGCCCAGCCGATCGTGAACTTGTGAAAGCGCAACATGTCCATAACACCCACTGCCGGTAAGGTGGCGCCGAATAGGTCGGGACGCTGAGTAAGGCACGCGCCAACCAAAAGACCGCCGTTGCTGCCTCCCCGAATCGCTAGGTTGGAGGATGTCGTGTACTTGTTGGCGATAAGCCACTCCGCGGCGGCGATGAAGTCGTCGAAGACGTTTTGCTTTTGCAGTTTGGTGCCGGCAAGATGCCATTGCTCGCCATACTCACCACCGCCGCGAAGGTTGGGCTGAGCATAGACGCCTCCCATCTCGAGCCAGACCAGGTTTGCCACCGAAAAAGCAGGAGTCAGTGAGATGTCGAATCCACCGTAGGCGTAGAGCAGCACCCGGTTCTGGCCATCGAGTTTCAAACCCTTTTTGTAGGTGAGAAACATCGGGATACGCGTGCCATCTTTGCTGCGATAGAAAACCTGCTTGGTTTCGTAGCGGCTCGCATCAAAGTCAACTTTCGGCTGACGGAATATCGAGCTCACGCCTTTCTCGGGGTCGTAGCGATAGATGGTGGTCGGCACGGTGAAGCTGGCGAACGAATAGAACGTCTCGTTGTCTTTGCGTTTGCCAGTAAAACCATGCGCTGTCCCGATACCGGGCAAATCAACTTTTCGAAGGAATTTACCCTGCAGATCGTAGACCCGGACTTCAGTCTGCGCGTCCTTGAGATAGTCGACCAGGAACTTATTGTTGACGACGTAAGCGGCGGTTATCGTGTCGTCACTCTGAGGCACGACGGTCTTCCAATTCGACCGCGCGGGATTGCGAGTGTCGATGGCGATCACGCGGCCGCGAGGAGCGTCGAGATCGGTCTTGAGCCAGAAGACCGGACCGTCGTTGTCGATGAACTCATAGCGGGCATCGAAGTCGTCGAGCAGCTTGACCACTTGCGAGTCCGGTTGCGTGAGGTCTATGTAATAGATACGACTCTTGTGCGATGTGCCCTGCGAAACGTGAATGACGAGGTAGTGGCCGTCGTCGGTGACCTCGCCATTGAATGCCAATTCCTTATTGTCGGGTCGCTCATAAATGAGCTTGTCTTCGGACTGCGGCGTACCGAGGGTGTGGTAATAGAGCTTCTGAAAGTAATTGGTGTCGAGCAGCGCCGTGTTCGCTTTGGGTTCGTTGTAGCGGCTGTAGTAGAAGCCCTTGCCATCTTTCGTCCACGAAGCCCCGGAGAATTTGACCCACTTAATAAGGTCCGGCAGATCTTTGCCGGTATCGACACTCCGAACATGCCATTCGACCCAGTCGGACCCTGAGGCGGCGGTTCCGTATGCCAGCAGCTTGGCGTCATCTGAAACGGCGGTTCCGGACAACGCCACGGTACCGTCAGAGGAAAGCGTATTGGGGTCGAGGAGCATACGCGGCTCGGCGTTGAGCGAGTCGGCGACGAGCAAGACGTTTTGGTTCTGTAGGCCAGTGTTGTGCTGATAGAAGTATCGCCCGGCCTGTTGCTCGGGGACGTCGAAGCGTTCGTAATCCCACAGCTTCTTGAGGCGCTCGCGAATAGCCGGACGGTAGGGGATCTTGTCGAGGTAGCTGAAGGTCAGTTTGTTTTCGGCCTCTACCCAAGCGAGGGTAGCGGGAGAATCAGTGTCTTCCAGCCAGCGATAGGGATCAGCGACCTTGGTGCCGTGGTAATCGTCCATCTGATCGACTGTCTTCGCTTTGGGGTAGTCGAGCTTTGTCGCAGTCGGAGCGTCGGCC
>Ga0306923_10006592_pt1 | contig 11467 bp, 10 predicted proteins | sample sta12Can44000108_FD_203841 | JGI IMG/M metagenome (GOLD analysis project Ga0306923, IMG submission 203841) | Lab enrichment of tropical soil microbial communities from Luquillo Experimental Forest, Puerto Rico - statanox.12C.anox.44.000.108 (v2)... | ecosystem: Environmental > Terrestrial >...
ACGACACGCGCATGCTGCTCAAGCCGGATTCGGAGTTCTTTCGCTACTTCGTGGATCCGTCGGGCAAGCCGCGCGAGGGCGGCGCTCAGCCCGGCAACACGCCGCCTGCGAAGTAGCGGGGAAACTTCGCCCCCACGGCGCCGGTTAGGCAAAGATGGCCCAGTTCATCGCCGCGATCGGCCTGGTGCTCGTCATCGAAGGACTGCTTTTCGCCGCGTTCCCCCGTGCCGCGAAACGGCTGGCGGCGAGCGCGCTGGAGAGCCCGGAAACGTCGCTGCGGGTCGCGGGCATCGCGTCCGCCGTGCTCGGCCTGCTGCTGATCTGGTTCGTGCGCGGGTGAGTCGACGCGCGGACTCATGCCCGCGCAACGCGCGCCGGTCCCGATTCCGCCCTAATCGCAAGCCTAATTCGCCCCGTCGAGACCGCCCTTGCGTCCATAGCCGGACGGGAGCACTGTCTCGCCCGCAATCCTTCCAGGAGCTCAGACGTCCATGCCCGGCACGCTTGCCCAATTTGTTCGGCACATCCGCCAGCCAGCCATAGCCGCGGTTGCCGCGGCAGCGATGACCTTGCCGGCGCTCTCGACTTCCTCGGCTGCGCGTGGCCCCGACACCATCGCCGACATCTCCGAGCGAGTGATCGACGCGGTGGTCAATATCTCCACCTCGCAGAAGGTCGAAACGCGCAACTCCCCGATGCCGCAGTTGCCGAACGATCCGCAATTGGACGAGCTGTTCAGGGACTTCTTCAATCGGCGCGGCCAGGGCGATCCGCAGAATCGCGAACGCGGTCCGCGCCGCGTCAATTCGCTCGGTTCCGGCTTCATCATCGATCCATCCGGCATCGTCGTGACCAACAATCACGTCATCTCGGAGGCCGACGAGATCACCGTCATTCTCAACGACGGCGCGCGGCTCAAGGCCGAGATCATCGGAAGGGATCAGAAGACCGACCTCGCGCTTCTCAGGGTCAAGCCGGACAAGCCGCTCAAGGCGGTGACCTTCGGCGATTCGGACAAGCTGCGGCTGGGCGAATGGGTCATCGCCATCGGCAACCCGTTCAGCCTCGGCGGCACCGTGACGGCCGGCATCGTCTCGGCGCGCAACCGCGACATCAATTCCGGCCCCTATGACAATTACATTCAGACCGACGCCGCCATCAATCGCGGCAATTCGGGCGGCCCCCTGTTCAACCTCGACGGCGAGGTGGTCGGCGTCAATACCGCGATCATCTCCCCCTCCGGCGGCTCGATCGGCATCGGCTTTGCGGTGCCTTCGAAAACCGCCATGCCGGTGATCGAGCAGCTCAAGCAGTTCGGCGAGACCCGACGCGGCTGGCTCGGCGTGCGCATCCAGCAGGTCACCGACGAGATCGCGGACAGCCTGAAGATCAATCCGCCGCGCGGCGCGCTGGTTGCCGGGGTCGACGAGCGCGGGCCGGCCAAGCCCGCCGGCATCGAACCGGGCGACGTGATCGTCAAGTTCGACGGCAAGGACATCAAGGAAATGCGCGACCTGCCGCGCGTCGTCGCCGACACGCCGGTCGGCAAGCAGACGCCGGTGGTCGTCATCCGCAAGGGCAAGGAAGAGACCAAGACCGTCACGCTCGGCCGGCTCGAGGACGGCGAGAAGCTGGCGGCGGCGGACCCGAAAAGCGAGGGCACGCCCGACAAATCCGTGGTGAAGAAGACGCTCGGCCTCGAGCTTGCCAACATGTCCGACGATCTGCGCAAGCGCTACAAGATCAAGGACACGGTCAAGGGTGTCATCATCATCGGCGTCGACGCGAACTCGCCGGCGGCCGACAAGCGCTTGGCGCCCGGGGACGTCATCGTGGAGATCGCGCAAGAAGCCGTCGCCAGCGCCGACGAGCTGCAGGCCAAGATCGACAAGCTCAAGAAGGACGGCCGCAAGTCGGCGCTGCTGCTGGTGGCGGGCGCTGACGGGGAACTGCGCTTCGTGGCGCTGAGCCTGCAATAACAGACGACGAACGACGGATGACGAAAGACGGGCAAGGCATCTTGTCCGTCCTCTGTCGTCCGTCCTCTGTCGTGCGTCAATCCAGCACGTGATTGACCATGCCGTCGGCGAGCTTCGGCTCGAACCAGGTGGATTTCGGCGGCATGATTCCGCCGGCGTCCGCCACCGCCATCAGGTCGGCCATTTGCGTCGGGTAAAGCGCGAAGGCGACGGCCATCTCGCCGGACGAGACCCGACGCTCGAGCTCGCCCAGGCCGCGCCCGCCGCCGACGAAGTCGATGCGCTTGTCGGTGCGCGGATCGGTGATGCCGAACAGCGGCTCGATCACGTTGCGTGTCAGCAGTGTGATCGGCAGGCGCCCGATCGGGTCGTTGCGGGGGATCAGATCCGGCCGGATCGTCAGCCTGTACCAGCGCCCGGCGAGGTACATGCCGAACTCGTCCGCCGCCGTCGGGCGGACCGGCCCCTGCGACACCTCGACCGAGAAGCTCTTGCGCAGGTCGGCGATGAGCCCCTCGGGGCTGCGGTCGTTCAAATCCCGCAGCACGCGATTGTAGTCCAGGATGGTCATTTCGTGATGGGGGAACACCACCGTGAGGAAATCGCGGTGCGAAGCTTTGCCGTTGGCGCGCGCCTGCGCGACCCGTGCCGCGGCCGCCGTGCGGTGATGGCCGTCGCCGATATAGAGGGCCGGCAGGGCGTCGAAGGCGCGCGTCAGCGCCGCGATCGTCGCGTCGTCGTCGACCACCCAGAGCTGATGGCGCACACCGTCGGCGGCCGTCACGTCGACGTCGGGGGCGTGCGCGGCGGCGTCGGCCAGCATCGCATCGATCTTCGGGGCGGCGGGATAGCCCATCATCACCGGGCCGGTCTGGGCGTTGACGGCCTCGATCTGGCGGACGCGGTCGTCTTCCTTGACCGGGGTCGTGTGCTCGTGCTTGCGAATGCGGTTGCTGGCGTAGTCGGCGAGCGAGGCGACCGCCGCGAGCCCGGTCTGCTGGCAGTCGCGTCCGGTCAAGCGGTAGACGTAGTAACAAGGCTTGGCGTCGCGGATCAGCACGCCGGCCGCGACCATGCGGCTGAGATTCTCGGCGGCCTTGGCATAGACCGCACGATCGTAGGGGTCGATGCCGGCATCGAGGTCGATCTCGGGCTTGGAGATGTGGAGGAAGCTCCACGGCTTGCCTTTGGCGCGCTCGCGCGCCTCCGCGCTGGAGAGCACGTCATAGGGCGGTGCCAGGATCTCGGCGGCGCGTCCGGGTGCCGGGCGCAGGGCCCGGAAGGGTCGAATGAGCGTCAAGCGGCCTCCCGCAGCGTGAGCGAATCCTGATTTAGTCGGTGGCGAAAGCGGGTTCAATACGGGTCATGCAATCTGCTGACCAGCCATGAGTCGTCCTTGACCAATTCCCGAATTTGACTTTGGAGCGGCGTGAACGATAGCACGCAGCGCCGGTCACGTGGACTTATGTTCTTCCTCAATGCGACGGCAAAGGTTCCGATGAGCCGCGCGGACGCACGACACGCCATCCTGATCGCAGGACCGACCGCGAGCGGCAAGTCGGCGCTGGCCTTGGCGCTGGCGCAGGCGCTCGACGGCACGATCATCAATGCCGATTCCATGCAGGTCTATCGCGACCTGCGCATCATCACCGCCCGCCCGACCGCGCAGGAGGAGGCGCGCGTGCCGCATCTTCTCTACGGCCACGTGGACGCAGCCGAGAACTATTCCGTCGGTCGCTGGTGCGTCGATGCGACCGCCGCGTTGGCCGCGGTCGCGCGGGCGGGGCGCTTGCCCGTCGTGGTCGGCGGCACCGGCCTCTATTTCAAGGCGCTGACGCGGGGGCTTGCCGCCGTTCCGCCGATCCCGGCCCAGATCCGCGCAGCGGTCAGAGAACGCCTCAAGCGCGAGGGCATCGCCGCGCTCTATGCCGAGCTCAGCGAGCGCGACGGCGCGAGCGCGCGCCGTTTGATGCCGGGGGATCGCGCCCGCGTCACCCGCGCGCTCGAGGTCGTTTTGGCGACCGGCCGTTCGCTCACCGACTGGCACCGGGAGGGCATGAAGCCTGCGCTCGATCCGGATGCCGCGGTCAAAGTCTTCCTCGACGTCGAGCGGGCGGAGCTCTACCGCCGCATCAATGCCCGGTTCGATGCCATGCTGGCGTCGGGCGCGCTCGAGGAGGTGCGCGCGCTTGGGCGCCGCAATCTCGACGCTGCGCTCCCCGCCATGAAAGCGCACGGCGTGCCGTGGCTGATCCGGCATCTCAACGGCGAGATCGATTTGGCCGCGGCGGTGGATGAAGCAAAGCGCGACACCCGCCGCTACAGCAAGCGGCAGGGCACTTGGTTTCGCCATCAGCTGCCGGACTGGACTTGGGCCACGCCCGAAACGGCGCTGGGCGAAATTCGCCGCGCGCTCGCGCGCTGACGCGCGGGCTTTTGCCGCCAGAAACCGACGGCGGCGACCGCCAGGCCGGCGGCGAGAACCCACCACGCCGGCCGCACTTCCATGTCGATGTCGAAATGCGCGAGCAGGATGCGCCGCGCGTCGACGCCGCTGGTGAAGAAATAGATCATCGCCTCGCCGATCGCGGTCGCCGCGGCCGCGCCGCCGGCGAGAAGCACGAGGTGAAGCGGGGTCACCTCGCCGTTGCGGCGGTAAAGGGCGCGGTACGCCAGCAGCCACATCAGGAACCCCGCCATCAGCACCGGCTGGTAGATCTCGAGCTTGGATTGGATGAAGAAATGCACGGCGGCGAGCACCGCGATGCCATAGACCAGGCGGTGGACGCGGTGCCAGCGCCCCGAACCGAGCCGGCTTATGGCGGCGTCCGTCGAGGTCGAAGCGAGCGCGATCAGGCCCGCCAATCCCAGCGCGCCTATCGTGAGATAGATGCGCAAGACGATTTCGCTCGCCACCTTGAACAGATCGAAATGTTGGTCGAGGACGTAAAGCGAAAAATGCAGGACGGCATAGCCTGCGCACGCGACGCCCAGGGTGCGCCGCGCCAGGATGATGCGGGGGTAGTTGAGGATGCGCTGCGCCGGCGTGACCGCGAGCGTGATCAGCAGGAACCGCAGTGTCCAGTCGCCGGCCTGGTGGATGGCCTCGGTGACCGGGCGCGCGCCGAGCTCATCGGCGGCAGCCTGATAAGCAATCCAAAGCGCCGACAGCACCGCCGCCACGAAGGCGACGATCTTCACCGGCGACCAGCGCCCGGACCTCTCGCGAAGAAATGGCATGGGTCACGCCCGCTCCAGCGACGGCGAAAATACAGGCAAGCGGGATAACGCCCAATCAAATGCGGCGCGCCCCGCCGTCATCGCCAATCACGATTTGACGAGGGGGATGGCATTTCGGCCGCTCCCGCGTGCAAGCCGAAACCCGTGATCGGACCCGCTCGGTGACGCGTTGCCCAGGCCTTGTTAACTTTCGCTTTCCAGCCCGGTCGCCCATGAGCCTGGTTTGCTTGACTGCCCTCGCTGCACCCCATATAAGTGTCGGGCAACGAAGTGACGAAAGGGCGCGCGGATGCGCAACTTTATTGCTCAAGTGCTCGTAATCGTGCGCAGGCGCACCGCCGCGGATGGCTAGGCCATCTGCGAACGTGGCGGTGCGCAAAGGGCCCTCGCGGCCCTTTTTGATTTTCTACGGCGTGGACGGGTGGAGTTGACCATGAGCAAAGAAATGACCGGGGCGGAAATGGTGATCGAGGCGCTGGCCGATCAGGGGATCGAGCACGTCTTCGGCTATCCCGGCGGAGCCGTGCTGCCGATCTACGACGCCTTGTTCCAGCAGCAGAAGGTCCAGCACATCCTGGTGCGGCACGAGCAGGGCGCCGTGCACGCGGCCGAAGGCTATGCGCGCTCGACCGGCAAGGTCGGCTGCGTGCTCGTGACCTCCGGTCCCGGCGCCACCAATGCCGTCACCGGGCTGACCGATGCGCTCATGGACTCGACCCCGATCGTGTGCCTCACCGGGCAGGTGCCGACCCATCTCATCGGCAACGACGCATTCCAGGAATGTGACACGGTCGGCATCACGCGTCCCTGCACCAAGCACAATTACCTCGTGAAGAGCGTGGGCGAGCTGCCGCGCGTGCTGCACGAGGCGTTCCACATCGCCAAGAGCGGCAGGCCGGGCCCCGTGGTGGTCGACATCCCCAAGGACATCCAGTTCGCCAAGGGCGTCTACGCGCGGCCCAGGGATTTCCACCACAAGGGCTACCAGCCGAAGGTCAAGGGCGACCTCGACCGCATCAAGGCCGCGATCGAGCTGATGCGGCACGCCAAGCGTCCGCTGTTCTATACCGGCGGCGGGGTCGTCAATTCCGGTCCCGAGGCGAGCCATTTCCTGCGCGAATTGGTGAAGCTCACCGGCTTTCCCATCACCTCGACGCTGATGGGGCTCGGCGCCTACGCCGCCTCCGATCCGCAATGGCTGGGCATGCTCGGCATGCACGGCACCTACGAGGCGAACCTGGCGATGCACGACTGCGACGTAATGATCTGCATCGGCGCGCGTTTCGACGACCGCATCACTGGCCGGCTCGACGCCTTCTCGCCCGGGTCGAAGAAGATCCACGTCGACATCGACCCGTCCTCGATCAACAAGAACGTCAAGGTCGACGTCCCGATCATCGGCGACTGCGCCCACGTACTCGAGGACATGGTGCGGCTGTGGCGCTCCACCGCGATGCACGCCGACAAAGCCGCGCTCGCTCAATGGTGGAAGCAGATCGACAAATGGCGCGCCCGCCAATCGCTCGCCTACAAGAACTCGAACGAGGTGATCAAGCCGCAATACGCCATCGGACGGCTCTACGAGCTGACCAAGGACCGCGACACCTACATCACCACGGAAGTGGGCCAGCACCAGATGTGGGCGGCGCAGTTCTACAAGTTCGAGCAGCCGAACCGCTGGATGACCTCCGGCGGTCTCGGCACCATGGGCTACGGACTGCCGGCGTCGGTCGGCGTGCAGCTTGCCCATCCCAATTCGCTGGTCATCGATATCGCCGGCGAAGCTTCGGTGCTGATGACCATGCAGGAAATGTCGACGGCGGTGCAGTACGACCTGCCGATCAAGATTTTCATCATCAACAACCAGTACATGGGGATGGTGCGCCAGTGGCAGGAGCTGCTGCACGGCGGGCGCTACGCGCATTCCTATACCGAGGCCTTGCCCGACTTCGTCAAGCTCGCGGAGGCCTACCACGCCGTCGGCATCCGCTGCGAGCGCCCCGGCGACGTCGATGGCGCGATCCGCGAGATGATCAGCGTGAACCGGCCGGTGATCTTCGATTGCGTCGTCGATCCCAACGAAAACTGCTTCCCGATGATCCCCTCCGGCCGCGCCCACAACGAGATGCTGCTCGGCGACGCCACCGTGAGCGTCGAGGACGCCATCACCGAGGAAGGCAAGGTGATGGTGTGAGCGTGCATGCTCCACACAAAGCCTCTCCCGGCCTCATGCTGAGGAGCATCGCAGCGCTGACGAACTCAAGCAGCGTGGACGCGCTGCGATGCGTCTCGAAGCATGAGCGCGTTTACGCGCGTCTTCGACGCGCTATGAGGCCGCCCCCGTCCTTCGAGACGGGCGCACGCAGCCTCATTCGCGCAGCGCACTTTTTTTGCCTGCGTGCGCCCTCCTCAGGACGAGGGCGGAGCGAACGCACACGGTAAGGATATCGACGTGAACACCACCCATTATCCCGCCGCGACCATCTCGGAGCAGGTCGAGACCCACACCTTGTCGGTGCTGGTCGACAACGAGCCCGGCGTGCTGGCGCGGGTGATCGGCCTGTTCTCCGGGCGCGGCTACAACATCGACTCGCTCACCGTCTCCGAAACCGAGCACGAGAAGCATCTGTCGCGCATCACCATCGTGACGCGCGGCACGCCCATGGTGATCGAGCAGATCAAGAACCAGCTCGATCGGCTCGTACCCGTGCACCGGGTGGTCGACATGACCGTGGCGGGGCCGCACATCGAGCGCGAGCTCGCCATGGTCAAGGTGCGCGGCAAGGGCGATCACCGCATGGAGGCGCTGCGGCTCGCCGACGCCTTCCGCGCCCGCGTGATCGATGCCTCGACCGAGAGCTTCGTTTTCGAGATCACCGGCGCGAGCGACAAGATCGAGAGCTTCGTCGCGCTGATGATCCCGCTCGGCCTGGTGGAGGTCTCGCGCACCGGCATCGTCGCCATCGGACGCGGGCCGGAGGGGATGTGACGTCAATCCTCCCAGCCAGGCTTGTCCCGGCGGGCCATTGAACCTAGAAGCGGCACGGCATAGGCAGCGGCCAACACCTGGCCCGAGCAGGGGTGAGAACCATGCGCGTTTATTACGATCGCGACGCCGACATCAACCTGATCAAAGGCAAGAAGGTCGCCATCATCGGCTACGGCAGCCAGGGTCACGCCCACGCGCTCAACCTGCGCGATTCCGGCGTCAAGGACGTGGCGGTTGCGTTGCGCAAGGGCTCGCAAGGCGTGAAAAAGGCGGAGGCTGAAAAGCTCAAGGTCATGGACGTCGCCGCCGCCGCCAAATGGGCCGACGTGATGATGATGCTCACGCCCGACGAGCTGCAGGCCGATATCTATCGCGAGCACCTCGCCGACCACATGAAGCAGGGCGCGGCGCTGATGTTCGCGCACGGCCTCAACATCCATTTCAACCTGATCGAGCCGCGCGCCGACTTCGACGTGATGATGATCGCGCCCAAGGGCCCCGGCCATACCGTGCGCGCGGAGTACCAGCGCGGCGCCGGCGTCCCCGTGCTGATGGCGGTGCACAAGGACGTCTCCGGCAATGCCCATGATCTCACGCTCTCGTACGGCGCGGCCATCGGCGGGGGGCGGGCCGGCATCATCGAGACCACCTTCCGCGAGGAATGCGAGACCGATCTGTTCGGCGAGCAATCGGTGCTCTGCGGCGGCTTGGTCGAATTGATGAAGGCCGGCTACGAGACCCTGGTCGAGGCGGGTTACGCGCCGGAAATGGCCTATTTCGAGTGCGTGCACGAGGTGAAGCTGATCGTCGACCTCATCTACGAGGGCGGCATCGCCACCATGAACTACTCCGTCTCCAACACCGCCGAATACGGCGAATACGTCTCGGGCCCGCGCGTGGTCAACGACGCCACGCGCGCCGAGATGAAGAGGATCCTCGGCGACATCCAGTCCGGCAAATTCGTCAAGGATTGGATGCTGGAGAACCGCGTCAACCAGACGTCGTTCAAGGCCATGCGCGCCAAGATGGCCACGCATCCGATCGAAGAGATCGGCGCCAAGTTGCGCGCGATGATGCCGTGGATCAAGCAGCGCGCGTTGGTGGACCGCAGCAGGAACTGATCCCCTGGCGTCCACGCTGACGGGCTCGCCGCCATGCCGCCCGCCGTCGCGCTCTCGCAGGTGACCGTGACCTTCCGGCTCGCCGGCGGCGGTACCTACCCGGCGGTCGAGCGTGCCTCCCTTGCGGTTGCCGCCGGCGAGTTCGTGGCCATCGTCGGCCCGACCGGCTGCGGCAAATCGACCTTGCTCAACATCGCCGCCGGGCTCATCGCGCCCTCGTCCGGTCGCATCGACGTCTTCGGCGCGCCGCTCGCCGGGCTCAACCGCCAGGCCGGCTATCTCTTCCAAGCCGAGGCGCTGTTCCCATGGAAGACGGCGCTGGAGAACGTCGCGATCGGGCTCGAGACCGCCGGCATCGCACGCGCGCTTGCGCGCGAGCGCGCGCGGGCCTGGCTTGGGCGCGTCGGCCTCGCCGAGTTCGGCGCGCGCTATCCGCACATGCTCTCGGGCGGCCAGAGGAAGCGCGTCGGCCTCGTCCAGGTGCTCATCCGCGATCCGAAAATCCTGCTGATGGACGAGCCGTTCGGCCCGCTCGACGCGCAGACGCGGCAGATCATGGGCAACCTGCTGCTCGATCTGTGGAACGCCGACCGCAAGGCCGTGTTGTTCGTCACCCACGATCTCGAAGAGGCGATCGCGCTGTCCGATCGCGTGGTGATCATGTCGGCGGGGCCCGCCGCCCGCATCATCGGCGACTGGAAGGTTAAGCTGCCGCGCCCGCGCGACATCGCCGAGGTCAAGATCGAACCCGCGTTCCACGACCTCCACCGCGAGATCTGGGCAACGCTGAAGGCCGAGGTGCTCAAGGGCTACGCCCAGACCGGCGGCGGCTGACGGCGCGCGACGTCATTGCCTTGCGCTTGCGGACGGCTACACTCGGTGCGATGGGCGAGATCGCCCACACGGAGGAACCTCATGTTGGTAAAGCGAACGCTTTTGATTGCCGGGGGCGTCGCCCTGGCGTTTGCATGGAGCGGTGGGAGCGCGAATGCGCAGGGCGTCTTCACGATCACGTCGCCCTCGTTCAAGGACGGCGAGCGCCTTGCGACCAAGAACGCCGGCAACAACAAGCAGAATCCGAATTGCGTCGGCGAGAACGTTTCGCCGGCACTGTCCTGGGCGAATCCGCCCGCCGGCACCAAGAGCTATGCGCTGCTGATGTTCGATCCGGAAGGCAGGCCGCCAGGCGGCGTGAGCCATTGGGTCGCCTATGGCATTCCAGCGTCCGTGACCGGCTTTGCGGAGGGAGAGGTCTCCAAGCAGACCGAGAAATATGTCGGCGGCAAGAGCCTGATGGGTCTGCCGCATTATTTCGGCCCCTGCACGCCCCCGGGCGCGCCGCACCACTACACCTTCACCTTATTTGCCACCGACCTCGAGCCGAATGCGCTCCAGCCCGGCCTCACGCGAGACGAGCTCATCAAGGCGTTGGACGGGCACGCCAAGGGCGCGACCGGCATCATCGGAACGTTCTCGAAGCCTTAAAGCTCACACATTCGGTGTCATGCCCCGCGCAAGAGCCCGTGAAGAAATTGGCGGCGCGCGCGGTGCTCGTTGTTGCTGCCCTCTCCCACCCGAACTCGGGCCTGCCCGAGTTCGGGCATTTTTTGAATCGGCCGAAGTCTGATAAATCCGACTTCGAAGGCGCCGGGCTCTTTGCGCACCGGATTTGTGACAGTTTTATAAATGATCTAGCTCAATAACGAGGCCGCTCAAACGTGCGTTAGTAGCGCCCGGCTCGCAGGTGCCCATTATGAAATCCAAGATCATCGAGCGACTAGGCGAATCCGACATTTTGCTGCCAGCCCTCATCGCGCAGGGTTTGTTGGCCAACGATCGCGTGAAGGTGCGCTTGAGCATCTTGCAGGCGGCTGCACGCCACGCGCACGATCCCGCCCAAGTGCGTTTCGACCTGAGGAACGAATGCCGCGCGACCGACCTCGATCTGGTCGCAATGGAAACGCTCGTCAATCGCGCGGGCCGGTTGGGAGACGAACGGATCACGGCGCCCGGGCTGGGCAATTTGCGAGCGGCAATTTGGGACGACATCGCCACCATGATGGAGGCCGTCAAATCCGGCGATGCAGCGCAGGGTGATGTCCTCGATGAACGGCTATCGGCCCTAAAAGCGGCCGATG
>Ga0306923_10006593_pt1 | contig 11465 bp, 9 predicted proteins | sample sta12Can44000108_FD_203841 | JGI IMG/M metagenome (GOLD analysis project Ga0306923, IMG submission 203841) | Lab enrichment of tropical soil microbial communities from Luquillo Experimental Forest, Puerto Rico - statanox.12C.anox.44.000.108 (v2)... | ecosystem: Environmental > Terrestrial > Soil...
GGGCGTCGCCGAACGCTGGCAGAGCCGCGTGTACTCAGCCAACAGGATCCAGCTGGCCACGTATAGCTTCGGCCGTCCGATCGGCACCTATGCCCCGCAAACCGTAACCTATCGGCTGGCAAGTCTTGACAATCGGGGCTTCGACGTCACGGGTTCGGTGAGGCGCAATGCCATCGCTCAAAATCCACCGCGCTACCAGCCTTCCGACTTTCCCAGGGTCGATCGCACGCTCAAGGGCGATCGTCTGATGATTGCTCCACCCCTGCCTGCCGTGCCCGCCAACGCCGCGCCGGCCACGGAAGATCCAGCGACCTCGAATTCGTCGGTGATGGGTGCAAAGACCGCTGACATCTCCGCCGAACGAGCCCCGCTCGATCCGGAACTTGCGGAAGCGCTCAATTCTCCGCCGCTGCCGCAATATGAACCGCTTCGATCGCAGCCCGGCGGTTCGGAAGCCGCGACCGATTCCGAGTCAATTCCGGTCGAAACCACCCGCCCGCAGGATCCGTTTTCGGTGAAGACCGCGAGCCTGTTTTTTGGAAGCAATTCGCTCGGCGCGCCGTTGGAGACGATCGAGCGCTGGCAGCCCGGCGAAGAACCGGTCGTCGTGCTTCCCGGCGGGGCCGACGATCCCGACATGAAGGCGATCGCGTCGCTGCCTGCGACGGGAACCGCCGAGAGCGGCGAAAGCATCGCACCCAAGGGCGAAGTCAACAGCGACAACCAGCGCGCCAAGACGCCTGCCGAGCGTCTTGGCCTGTTCGACGAGAAGTCGCGCGCCAAATCGGAAAAATGCCTGGCCGAGGCCGTGTATTTCGAAGCCCGCGGCGAAGCGGTGCGCGGCCAGATCGCGGTGGCGCAGGTGGTGCTCAATCGCGCATTCTCAGGCTTCTATCCCACCACGGTATGCGGGGTGGTCTACCAGAACAAGCACCGGCACCTGGCGTGCCAGTTTACATTCGCCTGCGATAATGTCGCCGACATCGTGCGTGAGCCCGACATGTGGGATCGCGCCAGGAAGATCGCAAAGGCGATGCTTGACGGCCAGCTTTGGCTGCCGGAGGTCGGCAAATCGACGCACTATCACGCCTACTGGGTGCACCCGTCCTGGGTCAGCGAAATGAAGAAGATGTACAAATTCGGCGTGCATACCTTCTATCGGCCGCGCGCATGGGGCGATGGCAGCGAAGCACCGAGCTGGGGCACGCCGGCGCAAACCGCGGAAATATCGGCGAAGCTTGCCGAGGCGGCGAAGAGCTCGGCTGAAATGTCCGGCACCGTGGTACGCCGCTAGTGGCACGATTCTAACATTCGCTTCCCTTCTCAGCAGGCACTTTTGCGAATGTTAGAATCCAAGGACCACTAGCAAATATAGGATTCTAGTGCCGCGATTCCGAAGTTCGCATGGTTTGCGCGGCCCCCTTGTTCGTGGCGCGCGATCATCATTGCCCATCGCAAATCGCAACACTGCCTTGCGCGTACCTGCCCTGTCGATATCGCAGTTGGGATTTACATGCCGATGCATTAACTTGTCTGGCTCGCACGATGCCAGCTTGCAGTCGCGTTTCGTACTCGTCCCAAGTTTGGCTTCTGGTTTGCACCAGGGAATTTTTAAGGGATTTGACAATGACTGCGGTTGAAAGCGATCACCGTCAACTTCTGGCAAGCACCTGGCGCACGCCGCTGGTGATCGTGGTTTGCGGTTGTATGATCGGCCTTTTGACGTTCGGCCCACGTTCGACCCTTGGCTTCTTCATGCAGCCGATGAGCCGTGATTTTTCGTGGGGCCGGGATGTGTTTGGTCTTGCGTTGGCGATTCAGAATCTGTTGTGGGGAATTGGCCAGCCGCTCGCCGGCGCGATCGCCGACCGGTTCGGCAGTTTGCGGGTGATCTGCGTCGGCGCGTTGATGTATGCGGCAGGCCTCTTCGCCATGCGGTATTCGCAAACGCCGCTGGCCCTCAATCTCAGCGCGGGCGTTCTGATCGGCTTCGGCCTGTCCGGCTGTTCGTTCAATCTCGTGCTGTCGGCGTTCGGCAAGCTCTTGCCAAAGGAGCGGCGCGGCGTCGCGCTCGGCGCAGGCACGGCGGCGGGGTCGCTCGGACAATTTTTATTTGCTCCGTTCGGCGTCGCCATGATCGACAATTTCGGCTGGCAATCGGCTCTGACGGCCTTTGCCTGGCTGATGCTGTTGGTGCTGCCGCTGTCGCTCGCACTGGCGACGCCGAACCAGACGACCGATGACATCGCCACGGCGGAACAGCAGACGTTCAAGGACGCACTCGCCGAAGCCTTCGGCCATCGCTCCTACGTATTGCTGGTGCTCGGCTTCTTACCTGTGGGTTTCAGCTCGCCTTCATCACCGTGCACCTTCCCGCCTATCTCGTCGATCGCGGCGTGCCGGTTCAACTCGGCGGCTGGGTGGTTGCAACCATCGGCTTGTTCAACATCGTAGGCTCGCTCGGCGTCGGCTGGCTGCAGGGCAGGCTTGCGAAGCACTACATCCTGTCGGTGATCTATTTCGTTCGCGCCATGGCGATCGTCGCCTTCATCTCCTTCCCGATCAGCCCCTTCACGGTGCTGGCGTTCGGCGTGGTCACGGGCCTCGCCTGGCTGTCGGCGGTTCCCCCAACCTCAGGTCTGGTGGCCGTGATGTTTGGCACGCGTTGGCTTGCGACCCTTTATGGCTTCGCGTTTTTCAGTCACCAGGTCGGCGGCTTCCTCGGTGTCTGGCTCGGTGGCGTGGTGTTCGAGAAGTTCCATTCCTACACGCCGATCTGGTGGTTCGCAGTGCTGCTCGGAATCATGTCGGCGCTGATCAACCTGCCGATCGTCGAGGCGCCGGTGCGGCGCCCTGTTGCGCAACCGGCCTAGTGTCCCGATTTCGAAGTTCGTATTATCTTGCGGCAGCCTCGTTTACGAACAAATCGAAAGGACACCAGCCGGATATTGATTCTGATGTGGCTTTGGTTCAGAAATCCGCATGTTGAACTCGCGGTGGCAATGATGCGGACTTCTGGAACCGCCACACCAGACCGGTCAATCTCAAGCCAACGCACGAGACCGAAAGGCGTTGGCCATGTTCAAGGCAATCAGGATCGACAAGGCGGACAAAGGTACCACCGCCACGCTCGCCCAATTCGACGAAGCCGACCTGATGGAAGGCGACGTCACGATACGCGTTGAGTGGTCGACGCTGAACTACAAGGACGGTCTCGCGCTTACCGGCAAGGCGCCGGTAGTGCGGCGGTTTCCGATGATCCCGGGCATCGATCTTGCGGGCACTGTCGAGCAGTCGTCGCATCCGCAGTGGAAGGCGGGCGACAAGGTGATCTGCAACGGCTGGGGCATGGGCGAGACGCATCTTGGCGCTTATGCCGAAAAGGCCCGAGTCAAGGGCGACTGGCTGGTGCGCCTGCCTGACGGCATGTCGGCGCGCGAGGCGATGGCGATTGGTACCGCCGGATACACTGCGATGCTTGCCGTGCTTGCGCTCGAGCAGCATGGCCTCACCCCGGCGCACGGTCCGATCGTCGTCACCGGCGCCGCTGGCGGCGTCGGGTCGGTTGCCACGGCCGTGCTCTCGAAGCTCGGCCATCACGTGATTGCCTCGACCGGTCGGATGTCGGAAGCGGCCTATCTCCGGAATCTCGGTGCGAGCGAAGTCATCGATCGAAACGAACTTACGGGGCCGGCCAAACCCCTTGGCAGGGAACGCTGGGCCGGCGGCATCGACAGCGTGGGCTCGACGACGCTCGCCAACCTCTTGTCGATGACCAAATACCGCGGCGCCATCGCCGCATGCGGGCTTGCCGGCGGCATGGACCTGCCGTCGTCGGTCGCACCGTTCATTTTGCGCGGGGTGTGTCTGCTGGGTATCGATTCCGTGATGTGTCCGATCGAATTGCGAAAGGCTGCCTGGAAGCGCCTGGCCAGCGACCTGGATTCCAGAAAACTAGCTGAAATTACACATGAAATTGGTCTCGACCAGGTCATGGAGTCCGGCGCCAGGATCCTCGCCGGGCAGGTTCGGGGTCGAATTGTGGTAAAAATTGACTGACGCGTTCAGACTTTACCAACCAAGCTGCTCCAATCTTTGCCACGGTTAGTATGGTAAGCAGCGGGTAAAGAGGCTTCTGTCGGTCGCCCGCGCTCGGGTCAAGTTGGAGTACAGCATGCTTGCGCGTTTCGTGTTGGGAGCAGTTGTGGCCGGTGCGGCGATCGTCCCGGCTTTGGCAGGGCCGATGAGCGCCGAGGAGGCCCGCAGGTTCGTATCCGGCAAGGTGTTCGCGTTCACCTGCTTTGACGGTACGCGGGGAGCGGGGCGGATACTCGACGATATGGGCGCGGCTGGTGCCGTGCAGTTCAACGGCTCCGGTCCCGTTCGTCACTTGCGCCTGCCCGGCAACACGCTGCAAATACGCGGGCAGGCGGTTTGCGCCTCGCTGCGGGGGCTTCCGTTCGAGCCATGCTTCAACCTCGACAAGCTCGACGAGCGCAGCTTCCGCGGATCGGTCTCGGGCATGAGCTTCGCTTATTGCGACTTCCGTCATCAGGGCGGAACGCAGATGCTGATGGCGCGCGCAGTGGCGCACCCGCGCTCGCTACGCGCCGATCGTACCGGCTCGGTGGAAGTGTTTTCGCGCGTCGAGACCCCGGCGGTCGAAAGAAGTCAGATCGAGCCGGTCAGGCCCGAGCCCCAAGGCGTTAAACCGGCAAGCCCGCTGGAGCTACGTCGTACCACTGAGTGATCGTCGCAACCGCAACGCGCATTACCAAGACGGCCCAATCCTGTCTCCAGCGCAAATCCGACTTGAGCGCAGACCAGGCGCTATGCGCCCGGCTGTGTGATCGGCGCCTGCGCCCCGGGCGGCTTTTGCCTATGAAACAGAACGCCTGATAGAACCAGCCGACAAGTGAACGACAGCGCGCGCGATAGACGCGGTGAGTTTTGACATCTCCAGATGTCGATCAACATTTCTACAATAGGTTGTATTTGTCTTTGACAACACCTGTGTGCGCAAAAATTTAACCAAATTTTTAAGGTGCATAAGTACCGCTCGAAGCCTGGATGTCGCGAGGCATCGACGGCTGCGAAAGGACACGCGCAATGTCGCTACTCAATCTCAGGATTCGCGGCCGACTCTATGGCGGCTTCGGCGCTCTCGTCTTCATCGGAATTGCGCTGGCTGCCATTGCGGTGTGGCAGTTGGACATAATTCGCGCCCAGGTCGCGGCACTGACGCTGCAGTCCACCAACACGATCAGGGCCGAGGAAATTGCGACCGAACTTCAGGCCATCCGACGCGCAGTACTGCGCTATGCGTTCGATCACGACGAGAAGTCCATGATGGAAGCCCAAGCGCGGCTGACAAAAACGGCCGGGCTTCTTGAGGTGGCCGGCAAGACGACGGGTTCCGATCAACGGCGTGCCGCTTTCGGAGAGGTCGCCAAGGATGTGGAAGAAATAGCGAAGAAACGCATCGCCCTCGGCGACGCCATCAATCAGATGGTCGCTGGCCGCGACTTGCTGTTCACCGAAGGCGACAAGATGGCTGCCGACGTCCAGAAATTCGTTGAAGCCGCAGAGAATACGGAGTTCGTCCACAAAGCGAATTCGCTCGAGAGCAAGGTTCTTCTGGTCAGGGTCGCAAACTGGCGATTCCTGGCCACGCGGGACGAAAAGGGCCTTGCCATCTTCAAAACCAATATCAGCAAGGCTCACCAGCAGATCGCGGAACTTGAGAAGGCTAATCTGCCGCAAAATCTTGCGGCGCTATTAGCGTCGGTCAAGGCAGGCGTGAGCAAATACTCTGATGCATTCGAGAAAACATCGACCAACCTCCTGCTCGGAGACGGGCTCTACTACAAGGTTCTTGCTCCGGTGACGGTCAGCGCGATCGAGCGAATTGATGGCGTGAAGGACGCGACCGGGCAGATGTTCAAGCAAACGACGGCCGACACCGAAAATCGTATCGCCAGCACCATCACCGTTCAGGAGGTCGTGACCGGGGCAGCCACGCTGTTTGGCCTGATCATCGCCTTCGTGATTGCACGCGGCATCATTGGTCCGTTGTCCGGCTTGACCTCCGGCATGAGGGAGCTTGCTGCCGGCAATTTCGGCGTCGTCCTTCCCGGCCTTGGCCGCAAGGATGAGGTCGGCGACATGGCGCAGGCAGTCGAGACCTTCAAGGTGAAGGCCGAGGAGAAAGCGCGCATGGAGGCGGAAGCCAAGGCCACGCAGGATCAAATAGCCGCCCGACAGCGCAGGGCAGACATGATCCGGATTGCAGATGATTTCGAATCGGCTGTCGGCGAGATCATTGACACGGTTTCGTCGGCGTCGAACGAACTTGAGGCTTCGGCTGGCACGCTCACCTCGACCGCGGAGCGCACGCAGGGTCTGACCAGCGTGGTCGCGGAGGCTTCCGCACAAGCCACCAGCAATGTTCAATCGGTGGCTTCCGCAACAGAAGAACTGAGTTCCTCAGTCAACGAGATCGGCCGTCAGGTGCAGGAGTCGGCGCGGATGGCCGGCGAAGCCGTCAACCAGGCGCGCCAGACCAATGACCGCGTCAGCGAATTGTCGATGGCGGCCAGCCGCATCGGCGACGTGGTCGAACTGATCAATACCATCGCCGGGCAAACCAATTTGCTGGCGCTCAACGCCACTATCGAAGCGGCGCGCGCCGGCGAGGCGGGTCGCGGCTTTGCGGTCGTCGCGTCCGAAGTCAAGGCGTTGGCAGAGCAGACCGCCAAGGCGACCGGCGAGATCGGTCAGCAGATCAGCGGCATACAGACGGCGACGCAGGAGTCGGTGACTGCGATCAAAGAGATCAGCAGCACTATCCAGAAACTATCGGAGATTTCCTCCACCATTGCGGCCGCAGTGGAAGAGCAGGGAGCAGCCACCCAGGAGATTTCCCGCAACGTGCAGCAGGCGGCGCGAGGTACTCAGGGGGTCTCATCCAACATCACTGACGTGCAGCACGGCGCCACCGAGACCGGTTCGGCCTCCTCGCAGCTTCTCGCTGCGGCCCAGTCGCTGTCCGCCGACAGCAATCGCCTCAGGCTCGAGGTAGGCAAGTTTCTCTCCTCTGTCAGAACAGCGTAAAGCGGAGATTTAAAGATTTGTCAGGTCCCGGCCTGCGTGGCCGGCGAAGCCTGCGGTTTTGGCCTGCGAGACAGAACGCGCTGATAGAACCAGCCGATCGCTACCAGCACCAGCCCGAGACAAATGAACGACAGCGCGCGATAAACTCCCGTCAGCGTCGACATGTCGATCATGAACGCCTTGAGGATCGTCAGCGCAATGACCGCGGCGGAGGCAAGCCGCGCGCGTAGTGAATCCACTGCAATGCCGATGCCGAGCAGGGTGACGCCGAACGCGAGCCACGCGATCGAATAGGTGTATTGTTCGGCCCCGGTGGTCGCACCGCGCGTCAACACCGGGCCGTGATAGAGCCTGCGGATTTCAAATGTGACATAGGTCAAGGCGAGCATGAGCGCAAACGCGGCGATGGTGTTGGCATAAGCGACAGGCCGACGTCCCGCCACGGCGTAGGACAACAGCAGCGCGAGCAGTGCGGGCAGCGCGTAAGCCAGCAGGAGAAGGTTGATGAAGCCGCCGCCGACGTCGGTTGGCCAGAGTATCGGCGTCTCCAGCAGCCACAGCCCGAATACCGTGACAAGTCCGGCATAGATCGTAAGTAACATCGCGCCGATATTGTGGATGAGGCTGTGGCTTCGGACGCGCAGTCGCTCCAGTCCGATGGCCATGGCGAGCGCGGCGCAGACCTGGAGCGCGAATTCCGTGAGCGAAGTGTTGACGCGGTAAATGTCCCCACCGTTGACCGCGTGGCGAATCTCGGTGAACACCAGCAATACCGTGAACAGGATCGCCGCCGCCTCCACCGCGCGCAACGGGGCGTCGTCGGCGCGGCGGCGCAGGAAGTAGCCGGCGGTCCAGAACGAGGCCGCCGGGACGCCGTAGCCCCACAACAGCCAGTTGAAGATCGGCGTCGTGCCGATCGCGTCGCCGACGATCCGCGGCTCCCAGGCGACGCGCAGCACCACCACGCCAGCCAGAATTGCCGCAAGCGATCGCAGGAAAGGAATCGGCCGCTGCATCGAGATCCAGGCAGTTCCCATCGACATCAGCGCGAGCGCAATCGTAGAGCGCGATCAACAGCGCCAGTGGGGTAAATACACCCGCCGCCGACCACACCACCGGGACGATGGCGCTGACCGACCGGCCCTGCGCAGCGAAACCGGCCAAGCCGAAGCCGGCGGCAAAGATCGCAGCCGTGATCAGGTGCAGCGACACCGAACCTTCGATAGCGGCGGGCCCTCCCATGCCGGGCAGCGGTCCGCCCGGCATCAGCGTCAGGTCGGGATTGGCGCGCACCGCCCATTCGGCGAAGACAACGAAGACGAAGGCGGTAGCGAAAGCGACCGCTCCGGTAGCGGCACGTGCAAACCACGCCACGAACAGGGCGGCGGCCACGAGAATGGCGAAAACGATGAGGGCCGCGTCGGCGTGAGAACTCACGAGCACAAGCACGGTAGCGCCGAGCAAATAGGCCGCGAGCGACCCCGACGAGATCGGCTCAATGTGTCCTTCGTCCGAAGCCGGCCCGAACATGAAACCGCACACCACCAGCAAGGCTGCGAGCGCGAATCCGGAAAGGACGTGAAACGCATACGGCCCCACCACCGGCGGATCGAATTTCAGGAAGGGCAGGGTCCAGAGCAGCGCGAAGGCGATGGTGCTGACCGCGAGCCAGCGCCACAGTCTGATCCGCGCCAGGCCGAAGGCCGCCGCGGTGACGATCGCGAGGTAGATATAGAGCGACCAGAAATCGGGCCTTTCCGAAGAAACGAGGACAGGGGTGGCGAAAGCGCCGACGATGCCGAGACCGGCCAGCACCGGCCCATGCAGCAAAGCCGCGGCAAGGGTGCCGAGTGCGACCAGACCGAGCAGGAGGAAGGCGGTCGCTGGCGCCAGAAAGTCGTACAGCGCATAAGCGGCATAGACGGTTGCAAAGGCGACCGCAGTCCCGGCCGCGGTGAGGATCGCCGGAATATTGGCGATCGGCAGGATCTGGATGGTGGAGGCGTTCTCGCGCCGCCGCGTCGATTCGCCCGCGGCAAGCAAGGCAAGCGCAAACAACCCGCCGAGCACGACGCGCACGCCCGGCCCAAGCAGCCCGGCATCGATGGAGTAGCGGACGAGGAAGAAGCCGCCGAGCGCCAAGGTCGCGCCGCCGAGCCAGACCACCCAACGGGTGCCAACGCGCTCCTCGAGGCCGGGCAATGCCGGCGCGGCGGGCGGGGGTGCGGCGGCCGTTTCGTTCGACGCCCGGGAGTCTGTCCCGCCAATAGCGGTGGTTGGTTCGCCCGCCATTTCAGGCTGCCCGGCTGGTGTACCGGGCGGCGAGGTGGCAAGCGTTTGCTCGAGCTCGTGACGCGGGGTGAGTGAAGGTGTGGCTGCTACCTCCCTTAACGCGACAGCTTCGAGCGCATCCAATCGCGCCCGCAAGCCCGCGATCTGATTGAATGCCTTGCGCGCGAGGATCAGCGCGACGACCGCAACCACGAGCGCAAAGAAGACAATCATCTAGCCTCCGGCGGACGCACCGGCCATCAGGGCTTCGCGATCCGATCGAATCGCTTCCCAAGGTGCGTCGCGCTACTGAGTGTGACCTTTGGCGCCCAAAGTTCAAAGATGAAGGTGGAGTTTTTTACGTCGCGGCGGCCGCGGCGACCGCCGGAAGGCACAAAATCACTCGAGATCGATGCGGAACGGCCGGCCTTCCACGGTCAAGCTGCCCGGACCCATCTCGTCGAGCGCGCGCAGCATCCGCCCTTCACGCCCCAATGCCTTGTCTGCCAGACGTACGATCAACCGGTTCGGGGAGGCGATCGGCGAGGCCGCCCGTATCTGTCTCGCAATCGCGATTTCGTCGCGGTGCGGATTGAGCGCACAGACTGCGGCAAAGGCGCTCGCGGTCGAGCGGCTGATGCCGGCATAGCAATGGACAACCAGCGGCGCACTGCGGTCCCAACCGCGGACGAATTGAAGCACCTGCTCGATATGCGATTCTTTGGGTGCGACAAAGCCATCGAGCTCCTCAGTGATATCGTCCATCTGCACCTTCAGATGGTTTGCGGCAAGCACGGATGACGGCCGCTGCACCTGATCGACATTGGCCATGACAGTGAGGACATGGCTGGCGCCGACGGCTCTGACGGTTTCAGGGAGCGCTGCGAGCGAGCAGACGTGAATCATGGTTGTTCCTTCTTGGACGATTATACGCCATTCAGGCGTGCAATGTCTTGAACCTTGCCAGGAACCGTTTCTCGGCCTTGGCTGCGCTCCAGGGCGTCAGGTATTCCTGCCGGGTCGCCGACGGCAGATCGGGATCGCGGCCGAACAGGCGCCTGGCTTCAGTCGGAGCAAAGCCCGCAAGTTCAGTGGCTTCAAGGTAGGCGGCGCCCCGGTCGGCGGCCTTGATCTGACGCTCGATCTCCGGCGACAATAGGGCGGGAAGTCCGAAGCGGATGTGTATCGCCGAGAGCAGCCGCTTTTCGACCGTCTTGTAGTCGCCGCCGAGCACGGCCTTGAACGGCGAGATCATGTCGCCGATGACATATTCCGGCGCGTCGTGCAGCAGTGCGGCGAGGCGGTACATGACGTCGAGGCGCGGCATTTGTTCGCGCATGATGGCCTCGACCAGCAACGTGTGCTGCGCCACGGAAAAGATGTGCGCGCCGCTGGTCTGCCCGTTCCATCGCGCCACCCGCGCCAGGCCATGGGCAATATCGGCGATTTCGATGTCCAGCGGCGAGGGGTCCATCAGATCGAGCCGCCGTCCCGACAACATCCGCTGCCAGACGCGGCTGTCGACCCTGGCGGCGGGGAATTTTTTCGCCGTCATTTGATTTTGAGGCGAGGGCTGCGGCGTTTTCCTCCGCAACTCTCATGGCAGAAGCAGCTGACCAGATGATCGTTCACGATCCCGGTCGCCTGCATGAAGGCGTAGACGATGGTCGGGCCGACGAACTTGAAGCCGCGCGAGGCGAGCTCCTTCGATATCTTCACCGAAAGCGGGGTCGAGGCAGGAACGCTGGCGGTGGTCTTGAACTGATTGATCTTCGGCCTGCCGTCGACGAAATCCCACAAAAATTTCGAGAAGCCGGGGCCGTCTTCCATGATCTTCAAGTAGGATCTTGCGCTGTTGACCGCGCCCTCGATCTTGGCGCGATTGCGCACGATGCCGGCATCGTTCATCAGCGCGTGAATTTTCCTGGCGTTGTAGCGCGCAATCTTCTCAGGTTGGAAATCATCGAAGGCTTTGCGGAAATTGTCGCGCTTGCGCAGGATCGTGATCCAGGAGAGCCCGGCCTGAAAACCGTCGAGGATGAGTTTTTCGTAGAGCGCACGGTCGTCGAATTCCGGAACGC
>Ga0306923_10006594_pt1 | contig 11463 bp, 8 predicted proteins | sample sta12Can44000108_FD_203841 | JGI IMG/M metagenome (GOLD analysis project Ga0306923, IMG submission 203841) | Lab enrichment of tropical soil microbial communities from Luquillo Experimental Forest, Puerto Rico - statanox.12C.anox.44.000.108 (v2)... | ecosystem: Environmental > Terrestrial > Soil...
TCACCCGGGTAGGGAATTCGCGTCGCATCTGGACGGATGCGAGATCCGCTTCCGTAACCCGCTGCTCTCGCAATGGCTCAGCGAGCAGCCTTGCGGCGGCCACCGCATCCTGGATCGCCAGATTGATGCCAACGCCACCTACGGGTGACATAGCGTGTGCCGCATCGCCGATGCACAACAGTCCCGGGCGGTACCACTGATGCAACCGGTTGATCTGGACCGACAACAGCTTGATCTGGTTCCAGTCCTTGATCTCCTCGACGCGGTCACCGAGGTAGGGAGCAATGCGCCGCGCGATTTCACGAAATGATTCGACACCGGCACGCTGCATTTCCTCAAAAGAACCCTTACGAATGATCAAGCCGGCCTGATAGTAAGTACCACGGTTGATCATCACGAGCACTCTTCCATAGTTTATATTTCCGAAGATCTCCTGCGGATCATCGTCATTTCGGCTAATACGGAACCAAAGCACGTCAATCGGAACTCCCTGCTCTACCACCTCGAACTGCGCCGCCCGGCGGGTCATGGAATGGCGACCGTCGCAACCAACAACCAAATCAGCACGAATCTCGACGGATTCGCCGGGAGTTTGAGTACGTACTCCGCCAACCCGGTCCCCCTCGAAAATGAGGTCAGTCACTTCGTGCTGCATGCGCAAGTGAAATTCACGAAACTGCCTGCCCCGTGCTGAAAGGAAATCGAGGAAATCCCACTGCGGCATCAGCGCAACAAACTCGCAATGCGTGGGCAGGTGACTGAAATCGGCTGCCTGGAAAGAAAAGCCTCCGAGTACTCCGTTGGCCGAAGTCAATCGCTCATGGGGCACTTTCAGGAAGTCATCCAGCAAACCAAGTTCGTACATGACCTCAAGCGTTGAAGGATGCACCGTATCGCCGCGGAAATCGCGGTTGAAGTCGCCGTGCTTCTCAAGAACGGTCACCTCTACGCCCGAGCGGGCGAGCAAATATCCCAGCATGATCCCTGCGGGACCTCCGCCAACGATGCAGCAGGTTGTCTTAGATGGTTGGTCCGCCATCGCCACACGACTCCTATCCCACGACAGATTGGCTGGGACCCGAAAGGATTCAACCAGCGAATTAAATTATTGCCAGAGCGCGGAAGATCCGCCCACCCATTCGAGGTCGCGATTATGGTCGACGCCCATCATCATGCCGCGCCCCATGCGTACTAGCGGTAGCACCGCCGTCAGCTCACCGTCCTCCGGCCAGACGTACATGATGCGGATCTCCATCTGCGTCATCCCGTATGGCGTCGCGATCACTGGCTCAAAGCGCATGCGCTCTTGCAGGATGTAATTGTGCCGCTCACCGGCGGGAATGGCTTCGATGTCCGCTTCCGTGGGAGCGAACTTTATCCCCGAACCCGCGAAAGAATACAGTGGCTTCAATATGTAATTGTGATTGTCGTCCGGCACTCCTGGATTTTCGTCGAGAAACCATGTTCGCGGTACGCAGCGGTGATCGAGATACGGAATTGAAAACTTGCTGATCTTGAAGTACCAGTTGGGATGCCCGGCCCACTCGAGGTTTAGCTCCTCATGCACGTCGAATGGCAGCTTAATGCCTTTTGTCTCCAGTTCGTCGACGATGCAGCGGTTGTAAATGCGCTTCACTTCGATTTCGCGGCCGTTTTTTGCATAGTAGAGCTTTTTGCCACGCTTCTTCAGCGACATGACGTCGACGATCGCGATACCAAGCTCCCTTTGCGTAATCAGGAAGTCTGGCAACGTTTTCTGCTGCAGCGGGTCGATCTCCATCAGGATTACGTTCTCGGGATCGTGCTGCCCGACGATTAGTTCACGCATCAACTCGACATAAGAGACGTGATTGTAGCCGCTGAGGTAAATCCCGAGGTTCTTCGACAACCCATACGAGTCGATGTACTGCTGTGCAGAAACCGCCTGATATCCGTAAAGAGAGGGAAACGCCTGGAGCTCTACGAGCTTGGGATCGAGCCCACCCTTCGGGTTGCGCACCAACCCGAAGTCGACCGACACAAACATCGGCCGGACCGATTCGTTGGCAACGTTGTACGCGGGCGGTACGGTCTTCTCTGACACCCGCATGTACCTGGGGCTGTTCAGGAGCTGCATGACCAGCTCGCTTCCGTACACAGCCATCTGGTCGAGCAGCGGCTTGGGCACGAAGCACGGAGTTTCCGAGACGCGGAAGCTGATCCGCGTGCCGCACACTTCCGACAGCGAGTCCAGAAATTCCTGGTACTTCAGTGGAGCGAAGTTGCGGTTGAACTCCTCGCGCAGTGCGGGGATCATCGTTATGCCTCGATCAGGAAGCGGCCTTTCTCCATGATTTGCTGACCGTCAACCCAAATATCGAACCGGGTGCCGACTACATCAATGTGAGTGCTGGAATACCATGGCGCGCCCGTGTGGTGCCCGTAAGGATTGCCAAAGGCAATGTGCAACCCAGGGAACTTCTCGTCCTGCAAAATGTTGCCGATCACGCGCTTCAGCTCAAGGTTGGTGCCAATGGCAAACTCACCCACTCGATCGCTGTTCTCGTCCGTGTGGGTGTAGTCCCAGAATTCCTTCTCCAGCGCCTTGTTGTCGCTGTGCACCTCGGTGATGCGATTACCCTTCATGTGGATGGTCAGTGGCTGGCGCTCGAGGTCGGGGTACTTCTCGCACAGATAATCACCGACAACCCCGTCCACCACATAGGTTCCGTTCACTTCGCCAGGCGTGGTGAAAATCTCGCCACCGGGAAGGTTTCCCCACTTGTCCGGGCTGATGATCCCACTGGTCTTGATCCACTTGTAATTGTGGTTGAGATCGGCAGTCAGGTTGCTGCCGGCAGGGTTCTCCGCGTGCACCTGCCTTGCCTGGGTGACGATCTCGAGCATCTTCTTGCTGAGCGCGTCCACGCGGTTGTAGTCGGCCCGCATACCCTCGAGCATGATTTCGCGGTTGATGTTTACCATGTGCGCGTGACGCATGCGACGGCGATTGACGATGTCGGTCATCTCCATGCGCGACTTGAGCTCGTTACGTTGCACGCGCACCGCGAAGATACTGACCTGACTGGTTTCCATATCGTCGGCAATCTCGCGCGGCAGCCCGCTCAGTGGACGCTCGGCTACCTCTTCCAGCACAAAGGCTTTGAACGGCGAACCGACTTTGACCAGTTCCGTGACGATGCTGGCAGCGATATCCCGGCATGCGAGGTCCGTTATCACGGTGACCTTCTCCTCCGGTCGAATTCGCAAGCAGGTGTTCACGGCGTTGAAGGCTCCCGGGGAAAGCTCGGGATCAAAAGCAGAGGTGGTCAGGTCAGTCAGCAATGAAGGGGCCAAATGTGTCCTTTCGAGAGAGTCGTGCAACATTGATTCCTTGCGGGAAGCAGCTTCTTAGCTCGCTAAAATCATCCTCTCAAATGTTTCTTCTCAAGGCACGACTTCAGGCGTGCCTAATTCATCCGAAGACCTCAGCGCTGCGCGGGTGCCCTATCGAAAACCCCGACCTTGGTTTCTTCCACGATATAGTCCACAACTTTCTTCAGGTCCCCGGTCTCGCGAAAGAGCCGCAGTTGGCGATCTGCGCCGCTGCCCATCTTGAGCATTTCATGGATGTAGTCGATTTCGTCGCGCGAACCAAGCTCGTCGACTACCTCGTCGATCATATGCAAATACTCGTGCATCAGCTTCTTCTCAGAGACCTCTTCTTCTTTGCCGAAGTCAATCAGTTTTCCATCGAGCCCATAGCGCGAGGCACGAAACTTGTTCTCGCTGATCAATGCACGTCCGTAAATGCGATAACTCTTGTTCGAGGAGTGGAGCTTCCACAGCATCGCCGCTGTCGCCTGGATCAGCGCTGCGATGGCGAGCGTCTCGTCCAGTCGCATCGGGAGGTCGCACACCCGCACTTCCAGCGTCTCGAAGAATGGATGTGGCCGAATGTCCCACCAAACCTTTTTGCCGTTGTCAATGCAGTTGGTCCTGATCAACAGGTTGATGAAGGTTTCGTAGTCTGCCCAGTTCGTGAAAACGTCGGGAATGCCGGTACGGGGGAAGCGCTCGAACACCTTCGAGCGATAAGACTTGAAACCGGTTTCCATGCCCAGCCAGAACGGAGAATTAGTGGACAACGCCAGCATGTGGGGCAGGAAATACCGCATCGAATTCATGATGTGAATCGCGGTATTCCTGTCCTCGATGCCGACGTGTACGTGCAATCCGAACACCAGATTGGCGCGGGCGACGAGCTGCATGTCCTCGACGACCTGCTTATAACGCTCATCCGGATAAATCTCCTGCACTTTCCAGTCGGCGAACGGATGCGTGCTGGCAGCGCCGAGTAACAGCCCGTTCTCCGATGCCAGACTGATCATCTCGCGTCGCAGGGCGAGCATGTCTTCGCGCGCTTCCTTGATGTCACGGCAAACCTTTGAGCCCACTTCGACTACCGCCTGATGCATTTCAGGTTTCACCCGCTCGGCCACCTTAAGCTTCGCCTTGGGCAGGATCTCCATCTGAATATGCGAGCGGAGATCGCGCGTCTCCGGATCGATGGTCTGATATTCCTCTTCGATTCCGATGCTCAGGCTGGGCCGCTTCATGTCTTTACCCTTTGCTCGCAGTCTTCGGAGCCCGTACCGTCTTGGCCGGCTTGGGGGGCGCCGCCTCCGGCTCCCCGCCACACAGGAACGTGTTCCAGCGGTAGTCGGAAATCTCTCCCGTGTGCTCCTTCGCCTTACGCACCGCAAGCTCGGCGACCCTATCGACGATCCAGTGGAAGTTCTCTTCCCCGACCGAGTGAATGTCCGCATCGGGTGCCGGGTTCATGAAATCGATGGCGTAGGGAACTCCATCCTCACAGGCAAACTCCACGGTATTGAGGTCGTACCCCAATGCCTTGCACAAGGTGATGGCATCGCGTTCTACGCGCTCCAGCAGCTTCGGGTCAACCGGGGCCGGATTCTTCACATATCTTTCGTGGAAAGGTGCTGACGGATCGTATCGCATAATATGCACCTTCTCCTGACCAACCACATAACACCTAAAGTATTCCTTGAACTTTACCCCGCGCTGCAAGGTCATGCAGAGGTCCCGGCTCTGATCGTAGGCATGAAAGAATTCTTCGGGGTTATTGACCTTGTATACGTCCTTCCATCCCCCGCCATCAAACGGCTTCAGAAACGCTGGGAAGCCGACATAGCCGAAGATGCTGTCCCAGGGCAGAGGGAATTGCAGATTACGCATCGATCGGTCGGTTGTTCCGGGAGGATGCTGCTTGTGGGGCAGAAGGACCGTCCGCGGAATCGCCACCCCGAGCTTCTCGCCCAATGCAAAGTTGAAGAACTTGTCGTCGGCGCTCCACCAGAATGGATTGTTGATGACAATGGTGCCCGATAGAACAGCGTTCTTAAGGTACCCCCGATAAAACGGAATGTCGTGCGAAATACGGTCGACGATTACCTGATAGGGCGATGGCTCTGCCATGCGGACCTCGCCCACCGACGCGAGCTCGGCCGTGATGCCGGTCTCGTTCATGAAATTGATTTTGTCGACCAGCGCGGGCGGAAACGTAGTTTCCATGCCGAAGATGACGCCGATTTTCTTCACAATTGCTCCTTGGCGGAGTGAAATGATGGGAAACTGCTAGCGCTTTTGCCTAGATAACCCAATTGTAACGAAAACAAACTGCATTGGGGAATGCGCGGACTGGCGACTCAGCTGAGCGTCCAGCAGTCCCGTGGTCTCTGTGCGAAAAACCGTCGGCACGCCGAAAGCGGCACGCACCGGCGTCGGCACAACATCATTCTGGCCTACAAATAAGTCCGCGCCATCGGCCTCCACCATGGCCAGTCGTGATAGCTGTGGTCACCCCAAACGTACAGCTCGTGCCGGATGCCGCGCGACCGCAATATCGCTGCGAACTGCTCATTGCGCTCCCAGCACATGTCCCACTCGCCGGTAGCGAGCACTGTGCGAATGTGGTTGTACTTCCAGCCATCGGTCGAGTTGGCAAGGTAATCTGGCGGATTGTTGAAGTACACGTCATCGCTATACCAGCCATCCATGAAGCCCTTGATGTCGAACGAGCCGCCCATGGAGATGCAGGCGTTTACCATCTCGGGATGGCGGAAAGCAAAATTCATCGCGTGATACGCTCCGAAACTACATCCGGTTACCGCAGTGTAGGGCGTCCAGTTCTTGTTCCACATCAGCGGGAACACGTCATTGATCAGGTAGCGCTCGTACTGCAGATGGCGTTCGAGGCGCCAGTACGGATGTGCCCATTTGTTGTACCAGCTCTCACTGTCGACGCTATCCACGCAATAAATTTGCAGCTCGCCGCGATCGAGCTTGTCGCCGACTGCGTCAACCATCTTGTTGTCTTCGTATTCGTAAAAACGCCCTTGTGAGGTTGGAAATACGAGGATCTTTCGGCCTCCCCAACCGAATACGAGCAGTTGCATGTCGCGTTCGAGGTCGTGCGACCACCACTTGTGATATTCGCGATGCACGATGAGGCGCTCCCCACGAAAAAATTTGCTGGAACGAAAACGGAATTGCTAATCTAAGGAACCACTTCGCATCACTGGCAGGACGGAAGCTGCAGTCCGTATTTCAGGCGGCGAGTGGAAGTTCCATATTGTACAAGAATTGATCTGTGAACCTGTTTTGAAAGGGCACGGCTTTACCCGCCGCAGCGGGCTGAAAACCTTGGCGTGGGATTGTTTTGTATCAGGGCACGACTTCAGTTGTGCCGATTGGACTCACGAGGAATTTGGGCTTTAGCCCCGGTGTTGCTTCTTTTATCAAGGAATTTGCGGCAGTCCCTTTAGCCGTGCCCCCAAATCGGGCTCACACTTGCGTCCAAGTCAAAGAATGTCCACTGAAACGTTTCCTGGCCCAGATGCCTCGCTCCCAATTTCAGATATGAATCCGCGCCGCCGTTCCAGCAGCCTGCAGTCTCGTTTGTTTAAGCACGAAGGCTTCACCTCGCAGTTGCTGGACGACAAGCACGACTTCATCGTTTACGTGCCACAGGCCTTCCTCGACGAGCCTAACCGCTTTTTCCCGGTGCTCGTCTTGCACGACGGCCAAAACCTGTTTGACCCTGAGACGTCCTTCATCAAGGGCAACTATTGGCGCGTCGGCGAAACGGCCGATGCCGTGATCGCCTCCGGTGAAGTCGAGCCGCTGGTGATCGTCGGCATTTATAACGCCGGAATTGAGCGCCTCAACGAATACACCCCGGTCGAGGACAAACGGCTCGGAGGCGGCAAAGCTGACGCCTACGGACAGATGATTGTTGATGAGTTGCGGCCCTTCATCGCCCGCCGGTATAGAACTCTTGCCGGTGCTGAAAATTGCGGCATGGGCGGCTCATCGCTCGGAGGATTGGTGACGCTCTATCTCGGGTTGCGCTATCCCGACGTATTCGGTAAGCTCGCGGTCCTGTCTCCATCGGTGTGGTGGCGCGACCGCGTAATTCTCGGCTACATCGATAAGCTCCGGCAAAAAACCGGGCAGCTCATCTGGCTGGACATCGGCACCAGGGAAGGCCGGCGAGCTCTCCCCGACGCGCGCGCCTTGAAACGCCTGCTGATCAAAAAGGGTTGGCGGCTGGGCAAAGACCTCGAGTATCGCGAAATCGAAGGTGGCAAGCACAGCGAATACGCCTGGGCTGAACGCGTCGGGCCATTGCTGAAATTCCTTTTCCCAGGGCGAAGTTAGCAGCAAACTCATTTCCCTAGCTGGGCTCTAGCCCTAGGGTGCGTCTGTCACAGTCCACGGCTCGCCCACAATTGCCCGCTGTTTGCAATTGTGGAATTGCACGGCTTCCGCGTAGATTAGTGCGCATCGTGTCACAACCGCTTCGAGCTCTCCGAAACCATGAATCTCCGATTCCCCGCGATTCCCTGGCAGCTTACTTCGCTCTGACGTTCACAATCTCGTGGCTAGGCGCACTCAGTGTAGCCGCGCCTCATCTCATCCGCCACCAGCCCATGCCAAAGATGGTTGGCCTTCTGATGTTTCCGGTTATGCTTCTCGGGCCATTTCTTTCCGGCATCGTTTTGACAAGGGTCGTCGACGGACAAAACGCCTTGCACGACCTGCTCTCCCGGATGGCCTTGGCGCGCCTTCCGCTGCGCTGGTACGCCGCCTTGCTAATCCCCCCGGTGTTGGTTTTGGCGGTTCTGTACTTCTTGCGCACATTCCTCTCTGCCGTGTACGCCCCCAACCGGTTTTTGATGGGCATCCTCTTTGGAATTCCCGCTGGCTTCCTGGAGGAAGTCGGATGGACAGGCTATGCGTTCCCAAAAATGCGTTCGCATGGCCACTGGCTGGGCCCAGCCGTCGTGCTGGGACTGTTGTGGAGCGCCTGGCACTTGCCTGTCGTCGATCACCTTGGCACGGCTACACCGCATGGTGATTATTGGTTTCGTTTCTTCGCGGTCTTCACGTTCGCCATGACGGGGATGCGCGTACTGATCTGCTGGATCTACGACAACACCAACAGTGTGCTTCTTTCACAACTGATGCATGTAAGCTCGACCGGCTCTCTGGTTATGTTCAGCCCTGCAAGAGTAACTGCCGCGCAGGAGGTACTTTGGTATTCACTCTATGGAGTTGCGCTGTGGCTTGTTGTCATGGCGATCATTGCCGGGAAATCTGGCATGCGGTTTAAGTCGTAGAAGTGCACCGAAACTTCCGCTCTGCGGATTTGTATCAGGGCATGACTTCAGTCGTGCTGTTAAGCCCTTCATTTTTTGTCATCATGAGCCGACTTTCGTCGCCGAGGGGTCTGCGGTTTCGACTTTTTCGGCAGTTTTAAGTCGTGCCGACAGAGTTCAGTACAAATGCCCGCTTTAGCCCGAGAGATGTAGAGCCTGTAGTCGGTAGAACTCTAAAAGTCAATCGCGCAACGTGTAGACCAAAAGGATGTCGCTTCGACTCCGAGTCAATCTCCAGCGGTCAGTTCGGCACAATCTCACTGAGATCTGGGGCAAACGATTCGGGGAGCCTCACTGCCCGAGCAGATAATTCTGCATGAACAGCACGGTCGTATAGAACTGGAAGTCAGCATTTTTCTTCTTGGCAAAGCCGTGACCCTCGTCTTTCGCCGCCAAGTACCACACCGGAGTTCCGCTCTCCTCCAACGATTTCACAATCTGGTCTGACTCGCTCTTGGGCACGCGTGGGTCATTCACGCCGGCGACTACCATCATCGGCTTCTTGATGTCCGTCACGTGATTCATCGGAGCGATGCTCTCCAAGTAGGCCCGCATTTTCGGATCGCGCTCGTCGCCATACTCCACGCGCCGCAGGTCTCGCCGGTAGGCCTCTGTGTGTTCGAGGAACGTCACCAGGTTTGAGACGCCGACGATATCGACCGAGCACGCGATCCGGTCGCTGTACCGCGTCGCCACTGCCAACGTCATGTGTCCACCGTAGCTGGCGCCGATCACCATCACTCGCTTGGCGTCGAGTTCGGACTGCTGGCCAATCCAGTCGAGCAACGCGCCGATGTCCTTGTAGGTGTTTTCGCGAAGGAAGCCATTATCGAGCTGAGTGAACGTCTTCCCATAGCCTGTTGAGCCGCGCACGTTGGGATAAATCACTACGGCGCCAAGTTCATTGATCCAGTAATTGATGCGACCCAAAAATCCTGGCCGCGACTGTCCCTCCGGGCCGCCGTGAATGTTGATCACCACCGGATACTTCCCCGAGGCTGGCTTTACTCTTGGCGCATAGAGCCAGCCAGAAATTTCCTTGTCATCGAAGCTCTTCCACTGCACCAGCTTCGGCTCGACGAAGTTCTGCGACGGTATCCCGCCGGTCTCACTGTAAGTCCACCGGTCGAGCTTCGCCGCCTGCACATCCACCGAGTACACGTCCGAAGGCGACTGCGCCGAGCTCAGGAAGTTGGAATATTCGGCACCGAGCGAGGCTTGCCGGCTTTCAAATCGAGCACGTGCAGTGTGCTCAGTCCGTTCTCGTTCACGACATATGCCAGCCACTGCCGATCTTCCGATAGCGCCGCAGCCTCCACGTCCCACCTATCGTTGTTCAGATACTTCGGCGCACCGCCTGCGATGTCCATGTAGGCCAGCCGCTGGAACTCGCCATCTTTATCAGTCGCAACATACACGCCCTTGCCGTCGCGGCTGAACCCAACAGGCTGGTACGCCACTTTCTCACCTTCCGGCGTGAGCCGCTTTTTTGTGCCGCTCGCAACATCCACCAGCCATAGATGACTCTCGTTGATTGAGATGTACTCGGTCGCCAGCAGTGTGCGGTCATCCGGAGACCAGTCACGCACACTCCAACCGCCACCCTGGTTTTCGGTGAGCGGTTTGCGCGGGTCTGGCTTCGCCGCCGGATCGATGACGTAGAAATCCAGGTCGGCATTGTTGCGCAGCGTGCCTGCGTACGCGATGCGGTCGCCCTTGTTCGACCAGATGAACTCCGAGTTGCGCGACCTGCCGTCGGTCAGCATCGACACATCGCCTGTCGCGACATCGAAGCGAAAAATCTGGTACCACTCGCCTCCGCCGACGTCTTTGCGGAAGAGGAAGAAGTCGCCCTTGTGCGGCTGATAGCCGGCATCGGCAACGCGATCGCCAAAGAAGGTCATCTGGGTGCGCGCGCCGCCCGGCATCGCCACCTGGTGCACCTGCACGGTGTCGGCAAAACGCGTGCCGATCAGGATCTCGCGCTTCGTGGGATGCCAGCCGTACATCGTCGCCGTGCGATAATCCGTGTACCTGGCAGCTTTTTCGGCAATGCTCGCCGGGATCGGCGGAATGTTCTCCAGGATCAGGGCATCGTTGGGCTTGATCGTGGGTTCCTGAGCCAGGGACAGTGTCGTCACCGAGACCAACAAACAGCCAACCACAAGGTAGCCGCGTGAACGGGAAATCATAGAAGCCTCGCAGATGAAAATGGCAAGAAGTACTCCCTTCTACTGCAATGGGTGGAGCACCGCTTCAGCGGTACATCATCGACGGCCTCCCGTGCGGCTTAAGCCGCTGAGGTAAATCACATCGAATTACCTCAGGCGCTAAAGCGCACCGCATAAACCGACACCCCTGGACGCCTGAAGGCATCCTCCACCACCCGTCGATCTACAAGAAACGAAGATGCTCTGACAGTTCGGACGCGAAATGTAAGGCTATTCAGCCAGGATTTCCATTTTGGCACCCCGGAATGGCCGACACTATGCACTCGAATATTCTTCGCTGCTGAGCTTTTTTCCATCTTTTTCATCCCTCGCGACTCCCGACGGAAGTTCAGCTGTTCGGCGTCAAGTTGACCGGAAACGCCCATCCCTGTGCTCTTGAAGAACCCCGCCAGGTTGCGGCCACAAGGACGGAACGGCGATTTCTCGTCCATCTCTAACAATGTTGGGTGTGTCAAGAGCTTTCTTGAGCACACTACTCCCGGCTCTCCGAGGAGAGCGCCATTTCG
>Ga0306923_10006597_pt1 | contig 11462 bp, 12 predicted proteins | sample sta12Can44000108_FD_203841 | JGI IMG/M metagenome (GOLD analysis project Ga0306923, IMG submission 203841) | Lab enrichment of tropical soil microbial communities from Luquillo Experimental Forest, Puerto Rico - statanox.12C.anox.44.000.108 (v2)... | ecosystem: Environmental > Terrestrial >...
CTACCGGGCCGAGGATCCGCGCGCCCGGGTGCTGCGCCGCACGGCCAAGGAACTCGGCGCGCCCCGCTACGAGACCGGGGTCGCGCTGGAGGAAGCCGCGCTGTCCGAGCTGCACGCCCGGCGGCCGGACCGGGTGCTGGCCACCAACGTGGAGTACTGGGCCGCGATCGTGCTGGACTTCGCGCAGGTCCCGGCGTACATGTTCACCTCGATGTTCACCTGCGCGCGGACGGCCGGCTGGGCAGCGCACATCCTGGAGCAAAAGCACACCGGCCGGCTGGTCCGGCCGAGCGCCCGCTACGTGGGCGAGAAAGCCCGCCCGGTGCGGGACGTCGCGGGCGCCGCCACCGTCCTCGGCGAGATCTGAACCTTCACCTGTAACCCCACCAGGCACACCAGCCACCCAGTGGGATGGCCCGCGCCGCCAGCGGTGCGTGCCCGGCCGGGCAGGTGTCCGGGCCCGGCCGGGCAGCGGGCTGCGCCGATAGGCTGAGGCGTGACCAACATCGTGCTTCCCGCCCAGCTCAAGCCCGCTGACGGCAGATTTGGCAGCGGCCCGTCCAAGGTCCGGCCCGAGCAGGTGGCCGCGCTGGCCGCGTCCGGCCCGGTGTACCTGGGCACCTCGCACCGCCAGGCCCCGGTCCGCTCGCTGGTGCAGCGGATCCAGGAAGGCCTCGCCGAGCTGTTCCGGCTCCCCGGCGGCTACCAGGTGGTGCTCGGCAACGGGGGGACCACCACGTTCTGGGACGTAGCCGCCTTCGGCCTGGTCACCGAGAGATCCCTGCACCTGTCGTTCGGCGAATTCTCGTCGAAGTTCGCGAAGGTGACCGCGGCCGCGCCGTGGCTGCGGGACCCGGTCATCATCGAGTCCCCGCCGGGTACCCATCCGCAGCCGCGGGCGGAGGCGGGGGTGGACAGCTACGCCCTCACCCACAACGAGACCTCGACCGGCGTCGCGATGCCGGTCCGCCGGGTGCCCGGCGCTGACGAGGGCGCGCTGGTGCTGGTGGATGCCACCAGCGCGGCCGGTGGGCTGGCGGTGGACGTCCGCGAGGCCGACGTGTACTACTTCGCGCCGCAGAAGTGCTTCGGATCCGACGGCGGGCTGTGGATCGCCCTGATGTCACCCGCGGCACTGGAGCGGGCCGCCGCGATCGCGGCCAGCGGCCGGTACCTGCCCGGCTCGCTGTCGCTGCCGGCGGCCATCAGCAACTCGGCCAGATTCCAGACGAGCAACACCCCGGCCGTGGCGACCCTGCTGCTGATGGCCGAGCAGGTGGAGTGGATGCTGCGGGAAGGCGGCCTGGACTGGGCGGCCGGCCGGACCGCCGACTCGTCCTCGCGGCTGTACACCTGGGCCGAGAAGGTGCCGTACGCCACCCCGTTCGTGGCTGACCCGGCGCAGCGGTCCCCGGTGGTGGGCACGATCGACTTCATCAGCCCGGTGGGCGCCGCCGCGGTGGCGGCGGTACTGCGCGCGAATGGGATCGTGGACACCGAGCCCTACCGCAAGCTCGGGCGGAACCAGTTGCGGATCGCCATGTTCCCGGCGATCGAGCCGGCCGACGTGGAGGCTCTCACCGCCTGCATCGACTACGTGGCCGAGCGGCTCTAGCCCGGGACCGGGGGCCACGGGCCGGCTGGTCAGTGCAGCACCGCGCCAACCAGCGCGCCCACCACGAGCAGCACCAGCACCGTGGGCAGCAGCCAGCGCGTCGTGCGGTTCACAGCAGGCAGCTTAATGCGCGTTCGCCAGCAGCCGGGGTCAGCCAGCCAGGCCAGGCGCGGCGACGGCCAGCGACCAGCTGCCCAGCGTCTCGTAGCGGGGGCGCTCCTGCAGGCGGCTGCGGATCAGGTGAATCTCCGCCGCCGTCCAGGCGGTACCGGCGAACCCGGCCAGCGTCGCCACCAGTGTCCGCACGTCGGCAGGCGCACGGCAGCGGGCCAGCGTCAGGTGCGGCTCGTACCGGCGGCCGCCGGATGTGGGCGGGATCCCCGCCGCCTTCGCGCCGGTCTCCACCGCGCCGGCCAGGTCGGCCAGTCCGGCCAGGTCACCCTCTATCCCGGTCCACAGCACCCGCGCCCGGTCGGCCACCGGGAACGCGCCGGCCCCGCCCAGCGCGAGGGACAGCTGCTGGTTCGCGCCGGCCGCGGCGGCCAGCCCGTCCGCCAGTTCCCCGGTGACCTTCTCCTCCACCTCACCGAGGAACGCGAGGGTGAGGTGCCACGCGTCCCGGCCGGTCCAGCGCAGCTCCGGCCAGGCCAGCCGCAGCGGCGCCACCGCGCTGTCCAGTTCCCCGGCCGCGTGATCTGGCAGCGCAACCGCCACGAACAGCCTCATAAGCCATTGTTAGCAGCCTGGCAGGGCTGCCCGTGACTGATCACCGCTCAGACACCCACCGTGCCGTCGATCCGTTCCCGCAGCAGATCCGCGTGGCCGTTGTGGCGGGCGTACTCCTCAATCATGTGGATCATGATCCAGCGCAGCGACACCTCCTCGCCGCGCCGGGTGGTCCCGGTCACATCCAGTGAGCGGGCGGCCGCAGCCCGCCGGCGGGCGTCGGCACACTCGGCCTGCCAGGTGGCGAACGCCTCGTCCGGATCCGCGTCGGTCACCTCGAAGTCGCCGTCCGGGTTGTCGTCGGAGGAGTACTGGAACGGGCCCCGCTCACCGCCGAGCACCATGGTGAACCAGCCGCGTTCCACCTCCGCCATGTGCCGGACCAGGCCGAGCAGGGTGAGGCTGGAGGGTGGGACGGCCGCCTCACGCAGCTGCCCGGGTGTCAGCCCGTCGCATTTGAGCGCCAGCGTCGCCCGCTGGAAATCGAGCCAGCCGTCCAGCATCTGGCGTTCTGGCGCGATGTCAGGTGGTTCCGGTCGGTCTACCGTCATGCCTGCGAGTCTGGCCCACGCGCGGCCCGCCGCGAGCGGTTTCCGGCGCGCGGGCGCAGGTAGCTGCCGGCGCGGGTGCCGCGGGCATGCGCGAGCAGCACCGCCACCACCGCCGTCGCCAGTGCCGAGACGGCCCCGCCCACGAACAGGCTTACCCGCGGCCCGAACTGCTCGGCGGCCCAGCCGACCATGGGCGACCCCAGCGGCGCACCACCCAGGAAGACCAGCATGTACAGGCCCATCACCCGGCCCCGCATGGCCGGGTCGGTGCCCAGCTGGACGGTCGCGTTGGCGGTGGTGCTGAACATCAGCAGGGCCAGGCCGGTCGGCACCAGCAGGGCCAGGAAGGCCCAGAACGAGGGCATCAGGCCGGACAGCACCTCCAGCACGCCGAAGGCGAACCCGGTCACCAGCAGCAGCCGCATACTGGGCCGGGAGCGCCGGGCGGCCAGCAGCGCACCGCCGAGGGCGCCGACGGCGAACACGGTGGAGGCCAGCCCGAACGCCCCGGCCCCGGTGTGGAACACGCCGCGGGACATGAGTGCGTTGGTTACCTGGAAGTTCATGCCGAACGTGGCGATGAAGAAGACCAGTGCCAGCGTCAGCCACAGTTCGGGGCGGGCCCGGACGTAGCCGATCGCCTCCCGGAGCTGACCGCGGGCGCGGGGCGCCCGGGCCACCGGGTGCAGATCGGCCGGGCGCATCAGTTTCAGGCCAATCAGGACGGCGCCGAAGGAGGCGGCGTTCAGCCAGAACGCGGCCGCGGTGCCCACCGCGCTGATGACCAGCCCTGCCACTGCCGGGCCGGCGATCCGGGCCAGGTTGAAGACGGCGCTGTTCAGTGCGATGGCGTTGGCCATGCCCGCCGGTCCGACCATTTCCGCGACGAACGTCTGCCGGGTGGGGTTGTCCACCACCGCGACCAGGCCAAGCGCGAAGGCAAGCAGGTACACCTGCCAGACCGTGACCAGGCTGGTGCTGTCCAGCACGGCCAGGATGAGTGCCAGTGCGCCCATGGCCGCCTGGGTGGCGAACAGGATGCGCCGCCGCGGGTAGCGGTCGGCGATCATCCCGCCCCACAGGCTGAGCAGCAGCTGCGGCAGGAACTGCAGCCCGGTGGCGATGCCGAGGGCGGTGCCGCTGCCATGGGTGAGCTGGAGCACCAGCCAGTCCTGGGCGACCCGCTGCATCCAGGTGCCGGTGTTGGACACGACCTGGCCGGTCGCGAACAGCCGGTAGTTACGGGTGGCCAGCGACCGGAACGTCCGGCGGCCGGTCAGGCCTGGCTGAGCTTTTCCAGGATCGGCGCCGCGGCCAGCAGCGCCGCCCGCTCCTGGGGGGTCAGCTCGGCCAGCCGCCTGGCCAGCCACGCCTCCCGGCGCCGGCGGACCTGCTGCACCAGCTCGCGGCCGCTGCTGGTGACCGAGAGGATCACCTGCCGGCGGTCGGTGGGATCGGGCGCGCGGGCTACCAGGTCCCAGTCGGCCAGCGCGGCGATGACCCGGGTCATCGACGGGGGCTGTACCTTCTCGTGCTCGGCCAGTTCGCCCGGTGTCATCGCGCCGTGCCGCTCCAGCGTCGCCAGCGCGGCCAGCTGGGTGTCGGAGAGCGCGGGCTCGGGCAGCTCGGGCACGAGCCGTTCGACCCGGAGCCGCCGGGCGAGGCGGCTGACCGAGATCCGCAGTGCGGTGGCGAGCGTGGCGTCTGTCCGCTGCTGTAGCGTCATCTTTATTAGCCTGAGTCATTACTTTTGCTAACAGTACGCCAAAGCGAAACATTTCGTCAATGACGGCCACCACGGGTTAACCTGGCCACGTGACGCGACCCAGGCGGCCCGCGCCGCCGCCGCTAGAGGCCAACGACCGGCGGGTGACCGTCATCGGGACGGCCGGGTGGGCGGCCGCGCTGGTGATCTTGCTGATCCTGCGCAACCAGTTGCCTGCGGACGAGCGATGGTGGATCTGGACCTGCGTGGCCGGGGTGTGCATGGGGCTGTTCGCGCTGTGGTACGTGCCCCGGTTCAAACGGGCGCGGGCGCAGAAGGCACGGCAGCGCGCGGGGGTCCAGGCGGCGGGTGCCTCGCAGGTGGGTGGCAACGGGCCGGTCCCGGCGGCGGGCCGGGCGGACGGTCAGCCGTGGTCGAGCGACTCGAAGACGGTCTCATCCACCGAGACACCAGGATGATCTACGAGGTCGTACCCGAGTTCATCGATGATCGGCACTACCGGCGGGCCCTCGCCCCCGGGCAGCTGTGCTTCCGAGTGCGCGCCGCATCCGTGATCGGCCGACACCACCCGGCCGTCGTCCGGCGCGTAGCTGTTCGCGCATACCCCGAACAACTGCCCGAGCGGGCCACTGAGCCGGACAAAGAACCCGCAGGCCTGGCACGGGCCGGGCGCCGCGTGAGCGAGCGGGCTGCGCGGGCCGTGCTCCCCGGTGTACCAGCGGATGGCGGTCTCGTCCCGGCCGATCGCGGACAGCACGCGCGGCTGGCCGGCTGACTCCCGGGGACCGCTGGTGACATCCCCGCCCGGCCCGGCCAGGCCCGCCAGCCCGGGCGGCTCTGTGGCCAGCCCGGCCGTGGCCGGCTCGGCCATCCCGTCGTCGCCCTCCAGCGCGGCCGCGGGCACCAGCCGCTCGTCGTCGGCGGGCGCGGGGAGGATGTCCCCCACCCCCAGGTCGCCCGGCCGCAGCCGCTCCCGCCAGGGCAGCCACGGCGGGGCCAGCATCGCGTCCGGGCCCGGAAGCAGCAGGCTCTCGCTGACGGTGACGTTCTTCGCACGCGACGCGCGGGCCACGGTGACCGCCCATTGCCAGCCCCGGTAGGCCGGGTCCAGGCAGCGGAACCGATGAGTGACCACCCGGTCCGCCTCCGCGGTAACGCCCAGATGGTCACCTACCGCACCGGCCCCTGCTACCTCGCCAGCCGCGGCGCGCGCCAGCTCGATGGCCTGCGCGCAGACCTCGTCCGGCTCCCGGGTACGCGTCCGAAGTGTGCTCACGTTCAGCAATTCTTCCCTATCCACCGGCGTGCTCGGGCCACTATCCAGCCGTCCCGGCTGCGGCGATGCCGGGCAAAGACCGCCCGCCACCCCGAATCGTGGCCGGCATCGTGACATCCATCCGCAGGTACCCGGCGTCTCATAAAGAGAACATGGCCGCAATCGCCGACGTGGCCCGGTTCCGGGCGTGCCCGGCGAAGATCCCGGTTCACGCCGCCACGATCAGGAGACCCATGAGCCGCCCAGGTCAGGCCGGGATGCACAGAACGCCGCGATGGAGCACCTAGACGAGCGCGTCCCGGATGACGCCGTCCTCCCCGCTGCCCTCGCACCGGAGCAGCCGGTAACCGCCGCGCACAAGCCGGGTGCGCTGGTCCGGCGGCTGGCGCCGTGGGCCGCGGGACTGGTTGCCGCGGCGGGCCTGTTCATCGCCTATCTCCACATATCGCGCACTCAGCCGGTGAATTCCGACGGCGCCTCCAACGCGCTGCAAGCGTGGGACATGCTGCACGGGAACCTGCTGCTGCACGGCTGGATCCTGTCGGATGTGTCCTTCTACACGACCGAGTTGCCCCAGTACATGCTGGTCGAAGCTGTGCGCGGGCTGAACCCGGAGGTGGTGCACGTAGCGGCGGCGATGACCTACACCCTGCTGGTCGTCCTCGCCGCCTTGCTGGCCAAGGGGCGGGCCAGCGGCCGACAGGCGGCAGTGCGGATGGCGGTCGCGGCCGGGATCGTGGTCGCGCCCCTGCTCGGGCCCAGCACGAACGTGCTGCTGCTAGCACCCGATCATGTCGGGACGACCGTGTTCCTGCTGGCAACCTGGCTGCTGCTGGACCGGGCGGGACGCCGCTGGTGGGTGCCGCCGGCCATGGGGGCGCTGCTCGCCTGGGGTTTGATCACCGACCCGCTTGTCTTCTTTGCCGGGGTGGCTCCGCTGCTGCTGGTGGCGGGATTGCGGGCCGGCCAGGAAATTGCGGTGCAGCACCACAAGATCAGGCAAGCCTGGTTCGAGCTCGCACTGGCGGCGGCAGCGGTGGCAGCTCTGGTGGTGGCCAAGGCGGCACAGGCACTCATCCAGGCACTGGGGGGGTACCTCATCTGGCCGGTGGGGTCGGGCATCATCACCGCGGGCCGGCTGGCCCACAACCTGTCGCTCACGCTCAAAGGCATCGCCGTGCTGTTCGGCGCCGGCTACTTCGGCGTCAAGGCTGGCCCGCCAGCCCCACTTGTCCTGGTCCACTGGGTCGGCCTGGGTCTGGCGGTCGCGGCGGTCTGGGCCGGGGCCCGGCGCTTCTTCCGTGAGACCTCGCTGGTCACCTCGGTCCTGACCGTGGCCGTCGTGATCAACGTGGGCATGTACCTGGTGAGCACCAAGGCGCTGAGCCTGGACAGTGCCCGCGAGATGGCGCCCTCACTGGCCTTCAGCGCCGTCCTTGCGGGCCGGCTGCTCGCCGACCGGCTCCTCACCGCCCGTCTCCGCGGCGTCCGGCTCGCACCGCTGCTGGCGGTGGCGCTGGCCGGCTATGGGCTGTCGCTGGCCATCAGCGCCGCGAGCCCGGCCGCGCCGGCCGAAAAGACCGCGGTGACCAGCTGGCTGGCGCGCAATCATTACCGCTACGGGCTCGCAGGTTACTGGAACGCCAACATTGTCAGCCTCACCAGCCACAACCAGATCCTCATCAGGCCGCTGTATTCCGTGTCCGGCAGGTTCATCCAGTACCCGTGGGAGTCGGTGAGTGGCTGGTATGACCCCCAGCGGCAGTACGCGAATTTCGTGGTCCTAGGCCCGATCGTCGAACCTTATTTCCGGCCCAGCTATGCCGCCGTGGTGGCGAATTTCGGCAAACCTGCCGGCGTCTACCACGTCGGCGCGGACACTGTCCTGATCTGGCACAAGAACCTGCTGAGCCAGGTGGTGACCGGGTCCTGGGCTGGCGTCGAGAAGTCAGGCCTGCCCGGCCCGGCACGGCAGCGAACGTAAAGCGACCCGCCTTCGGGACAGCAGTGTGCGCCGCCTGGAATCTACCGGCCCGGTGCCGCCCGCTTCGCTTAGGTAAGACGTAAGCCCAGGTCAGCCCCTCATAAGCTCGCGTGGCCCAGCTGCGGCATCCATACTTGGAGCCATGGGATGGGTGGGCGCCCGGCTGAAAGCCCGGCAGGCGACGCGGACGCTGACGTCGGCCGCGCAGTCCAGCGCCAAGGCTGGGGCGTCCGCGGGCCGGGGGGCCAGCCGGGTGGTCCAGCGGATGACCCGCGCCTCCGGCGCGGGCCGGACCGGGCTGTCCAACCTCATCGAGTTGAATGCGGCCGCCAGCGCGGGTGACGCCTTCGTCGCGGTGGCGCTGGCCGGAACCCTGTTTTTCAGCGCCTCGGTCAGCCAGGCCCGCAGCCAGGTGGCGCTCGCGCTGCTGGTCACCATGGCGCCGTTCGCGGTGCTCGCCCCGCTGATCGGGCCGATGCTCGACAAGGTCCAGCAGGGCCGCCGTTACATCCTGGCCGGCACCGTGCTTGCCCGCGGGCTGCTCTGCTGGGGGATGGCGGGCGCGGTGCTCTACCACGACTCGGTGGAACTGCTGCCAGCGGCGTTCGGCGTGCTGGTGCTGCAGAAGGCGTTCGGCGTGACCCGCAGCGCGGTGACTCCCCGGCTGCTGCCCAGGGAGATCACCCTGGTGTCCGCGAACGCGCGGGCAGGCCTGGCTGCCCTGGTCACCACCACGCTGGCGGCGCTGCTGGCCGCGGGCATCGACTACGCCTCCGGCGGCGGTGCTGGCGGGGCCGCCTGGGTACTGCGGATCGGCACATTGGTCTACCTGGCGGCCACCGGCATGTGCTTCCGGGTACCCGAGCGGGTCGACCTGCCGCCACCAGCCCCGCAGCCGTCGGTGCCGCCACAGCGCATGCCGGCGGCGGCGCCGCCGCCGGGCCAGCCCGGCCAGACCCTGCCGCTGACCACACCGCCGGCCGGGTCGCCGCGGGTCGCGGGGAACGGGGCGGGCCCCGCCACCGGGCGGACCAGGTGGCGGACCCTGCGCCAGCTCGGCCCGGTGGTGGGCGAGGCCATGCGGGCCAACGCCACACTGCGCGCTTTCTCCGGCTTCATGGTTTTCTTCCTGGCGTTCCTGCTCCGGATCGTGCACTTCCCCGGGGTGAGCGACAAGGCGGCACTGGCCGCCATGATCGCGGCCGCCGGTGTCGGCGGCTTGCTCGGCAGCCTGCTCGGCTCCGCCCTGCGGACGCGGCAGCCGTACCTCATCACGTTCGGCATGCTGGCGGCCGCGACCCTGATAACCGCGCTGTGCGCGGTGTTCTTCGGCCTCGCGGCGGCGCTGGTGGTGGCGCTGGTGGCGGCGTTCGGCCAGGTGCTGGCCAAGCTGGCGCTCGACGCCACGGTGCAGCACGAGGTGGGGGAGGAGATCCGCACCTCCGCCTTCGCCGCTTCAGAAACGCTGCACCAGCTGTCGTGGGTGGCGGGCGGGCTGGCTGGGCTGCTGATGTCGCTGACGAACAGCGGGGTGATGGGGCTGGCGGTGGCCGCGTTCGGGCTCGCGGTGTCGCTGCTGCTGCTGCTGCTGCAACGGCGGCAGCGGATCATGTCCGCCCGGCGGCGGGCGGCCCGCCCGGCCCGGCCGGCCCGGCCGGCCCAGGGCTGATTCCGGTCAGGAGTCGACGTCGTCGGCGACGGCTCGCAGCACGGCCGCGATCTTCTTGGCGTCCCGGCCGTCCGGGTGCCGGCCGCGCCGATAGGAAGCCGACAGCCCGTCGAGCAGCTTGATCAAATCCTCGACGAGGACGATCATCTCGTCCGGGTTCTTCCGGCTGGTCTTGCCCACGGTCGGGGGCGGTTCCAGCAGCCGGACCTGGAGTGCCTGCACGCCCCGCCGGCCTTCCGCCACGCCGAACTCCACCCGCTGGCCCGCGCGCAGCACGGCACCGGCGGGAAGGGCCGTGGAATGCACGAACACCTCACCACCGTCGTCGCGGGTGAGAAAGCCGAAGCCTTTGTCGGCGTCATACCACTTGACCTTGCCTGTGGGCACGGACGGACCTCACGCGGATAGGAGCGGGCAGGGCACGCGGGAGTGCGCGCTCCCAGATTATCGGTCTCGCGCGGCTGGCGGCAGTCACCCGGGCAGCAGCCTCGCCCGGGCTAGCGGCGCCAGGGCGGCACCTGCGCGGCCCGCGGGGGCCGCTGCCGTGGGCCGTGCCTGACCCGCAGGGCCAGGAAGACCGCGCACAGCACACTGCCGGCCCGGAGCAGGTAGCCGATATCCACCCGGACCGCGTGCGAGTAGATCAGGATCACGTTGCCCTCGGCGGGGATGACCTCGGCGGTCACCATGCTGCCCGCCAGCGCGAAAAGCAGCGGACCGAGGAATGCGGCCCACTTGTCGCTCCGGTCCCAGATCCGGGACCGGAGCGCGATCAGCGCGCCGGTCAGCCAGCACGGAACGGCAGGATCAGCCCACCGGGGCCGAGCAAGATGATGGCGGTGGCCTCCAGCGGGTACCGGCGGGCCGCCGCCGCACCAGCCGAGGCCAGCTTGGTGGCCGCATGGCCGATGGTGGCCAGCGCCGCGGCGGCACGCCGGGCCACCGGGAGCCGCGGCACGGGGGCCCGGGTGTTCCAGCCCGGCGGCGGGGTGGCGGCCTGCGCCAGCTTGCCGGAACCCACCGGCTGGCGGGACTCCGCCGGGCCGGGTGGCGGGGCGGAGCACCGTGCCCTCGAGCAGCTCGCTGGGAGTTCCCGCGGTACCCGGGCCGTCTGGCCCGCCGCGCCCGGGCGGGCCCCCGGCGGGTGCGCGGCCATGCCCCCAGCAGCGCCGCCAGCCGGTCCCGGATCCCGCTGTCCCGGGCCGGCCGGCCGCTTGGCCCGGGCGGCTCACAGCGCTGCGCATCGGCCGCCCCCGGCGGGCGAACCGGCTTCATGCCCAGATGATCCCCCCTCAGACCGCCCTTGTGGAGGCCAGGTCCTCCTCACGGTGCGTGCCGGGCCGGTTGCGCTGATTGCCGGGGCCGACACGGAAGGGCGGCCCCGCCATGGCGGGGCCGCCCTTCCCGAACCGTCCGCGGGCGGGCCCTGCGGCCCGCCCCCGGGCATGGACTAGAAGTCCATGTCACCGCCGCCGGGGGCGGCGGGTGCCTTCTCCTTCTCCGGCTTCTCGGCGATCACTGCCTCGGTGGTGAGGAAGAGACCGGCGATCGAGGCCGCGTTCTGCAGCGCGGAACGGGTGACCTTAGCCGGGTCGATGATCCCGGCCTTGAACATGTCGACGTACTCGCCGGTCGCGGCGTCCAGGCCGTGACCCGCGGAGAGCGTCTTCACCTTCTCGGCCACCACGCCGCCTTCGAGGCCGGCGTTCACCGCGATCTGCTTGAGCGGCTCCTCGACGGCCCGGCGCACGATGGTAGCGCCGGTCGCCTCGTCGCCCGTCAGGTCGAGCTTCTTGAAGGCGCTGGTACCGGCCTGGAGCAGCGCGACGCCGCCGCCGGGCACGACACCTTCCTCGACCGCGGCCTTGGCGTTGCGCACCGCGTCCTCGATGCGGTGCTTGCGCTCCTTCAGCTC
>Ga0306923_10006598_pt1 | contig 11461 bp, 4 predicted proteins | sample sta12Can44000108_FD_203841 | JGI IMG/M metagenome (GOLD analysis project Ga0306923, IMG submission 203841) | Lab enrichment of tropical soil microbial communities from Luquillo Experimental Forest, Puerto Rico - statanox.12C.anox.44.000.108 (v2)... | ecosystem: Environmental > Terrestrial > Soil...
GGCCGGCATCATGGGCAAGCGGCAATTCCAGTTCGATGTCTGGGGCGATACGGTCAACACCGCGGCGCGGATCGAGGAATATGGCCGGCCGGGCAGCGTCAATGTCAGCGGCCGCGGCTGGCTGCAATTGCGCAATCGGGTGCGGGGCCGCTCGCTGGGGTTTGTCGACCTCAAGGGCAAGGAAAAGATCGAGGTGGTCGAGTGCGTCGGACTCCGGGAATGACGGCTGCCAAGCGCGGAAGGGTATCGTCGCGTGCAGCAGGGAGGCACGAATTGATGGTCACCCCCGCCGGTATTGAGCCGCTCACCCCCACCCCGACCCTCCCCCATCAAGGGGGAGGGAATCAAAGAAGGGGAGGGCTGGAAGCCACACTGGATGATCCTACCGATCCCGCGCAGCTGATAGCCGATCTGCAGCGTCAGCTTGCCGAATGCAGAGCCGAGCGCGATGCGACGCTGCAGCGAAAGACCGCGACCCGCCTTACACGCCCTCCCCCTCGATGGGGGAGGGCTAGGGTGGGGGTGATTGCTTTGATAGGGGTGGGGGTGTCCGATCGACTAGCGGTGGGGGTAATGCCGAGGACCGATCCATGGTGAAGAAGGCGCCGAGTGCGGGTGCGGGCGAAGGCGCCCGGAACCCCCATCGAGGGGGAGGGCCGAAAGCAACAACGGCGGACCCTGCCGATCCCGCGCAGCTGATAGCCGATCTGCAGCGTCAGCTTGCCGAATGCAGAGCCGAGCGCGACGCGGGGCTGGCCCGCGAGGCGGCGCTGGCAGAGGTGCTTCAGACCACCAATTCGTCGCCCGGTGATCTCACCCCGGTCTTCGACGCTATTCTTGAAAAGGCGCACGCCCTTTGCGGCGTCGAGCATGGCGCACTGGTCACCTATGACGGCGAATATTTCCGCTCGGTCGCCGAGCACGGCATGCCCGAATTTTTTATCAAGCAGATGCGGCAACCTTTTCGCGCGGCCCCCGGCAGCAACCATGAGCGGCTGCTGCGCGGCGAACGTTATGCCCAGGTCGCCGACGCCCGGGCCGCTGCTGTAGAAAGCCCGCAACGACGTCTCGCGGTCAGGGTCGGCAGTCGCACGATCCTGATGGTTCCGTTGCGCAAGGAGGGCGCCCTGCGCGGCTTCATCACCGCTCACCGGCGGGAGGTGCGGCTGTTCTCCGACAAGGAAATCGCACTGCTCGAGAACTTCGCGGCGCAGGCGGTCATTGCGATCGAGAATGCCCGGCTGCTCACTGAATTGCAGGCCCGCACGCGCGACCTTGAAGAGTCGCTCGAATACCAGACCGCGACCAGCGATGTGCTCAACGTCATCAGCCGCTCGACCGCCGATGTGCAGCCGGTGCTCGACACAGTGGCCGAAATGGCTGCCCGGCTTTGCGGCGCCGATACCGCAGCGATCACAATACGCGAGGGCGAGGTTTACCGCTTCGTGTCGAGTTCGTACAGTGCTACGGACCCCGAGTTATGGGCGGCCTTGCGCCAGCGAACAATTGTCCCCGGTCGCGATAGGCTGCTCACCGGGCAGGTGGCTCTCGAAGGCAGGGTCGTGCATGTCGCGGACGCCCTCACCGACCCGGACTATGCGTCTCCCGAGAGTATCGCGGCCGGACGACGCACCCTGCTTGGGGTTCCCCTCATGCGCGAGGGGGCCGTGCTCGGCACGATTAATCTCGGTCGGCAGCGGGTCGAGCCGTTCACCGAGCGGCAGATCGATCTGGTGCGCACCTTTGCCGACCAAGCGGTCATTGCGATGGAGAATGCGCGACTGCTCGGCGAATTGCAGGCCCGCACGCGCGATCTCGAAGAATCGCTCGAATACCAGACGGCGACCAGCGACGTGCTCAACGTCGTCAGCCGCTCGACCGCCGATGTGCAGCCGGTGCTGGATACGGCAATCGAAACGGCCGTACGGCTTTGCAGCGCCGATTCCGGATCGATCTGGGTGCGCGACGGCGAGGTCTACCGCAATATGGCGTTCTCCGCGGCCTACCAAACCGAGCCGGAGTACTTGGCGGTGGCACGCCAGCACACCTTCGTCCCCGGTCGCGGCGGCAGCGGCATTGCTGCGCGGGCGGCGCTCGAAGGCAGGGTTGTGCATGTCGCGGACATCCTCGCCGACCCCACCGTGTGGCCGGAGGCTCGGTCGTCCGGCCGGCGCACTATGATCGGGGTACCGCTGCTGCGCGGCAGCGAGCCGATCGGCGTCATCGTGCTTTCCCGAAAGCGGGTCGAGCCGTTCACCGAACGGCAGATCGAACTGGTGCGCACTTTCGCCGACCAGGCGGTGATCGCGATCGAGAATGCGCGGCTGCTGACCGAACTGCGCGAGTCGCTGGAGCAGCAGACCGCGACGGCCGAGGTATTGCAGGTCATCAATTCCTCGCCCGGTGAGCTCCAGCCGGTCTTCGAGGCGATACTGGAAAAGGCGCACACTCACTGCGGCGCGACGGGCGGCACCTTGTATCTGTTCGACGGCGAGACCTTCCGCGGTGTCGCGATGCAGGGCCTCCCGCCGGACTGGGCCGAGCAGCTGCGCCGCGGGATCAGCATTCGCCAGACCTCGGTTTTTGCGCCGCTGCTCGCCGGGGAGCCCTTTGTCCATATTGCCGATCTGCGCCTGATCGACGATCCGCAAGCGCGCGCATCCGCCGAGCGCGGGTTGCGCACCAGTCTTCTATTGGCGTTGCGCAAAGACGGCGTGCTGCTCGGCATGATCACCTGCACTCGAGGCGAGGTGCGGCCGTTCTCGGACAAAGAGATCGCGTTCCTGGAAAACTTCGCGGTGCAGGCGGTCATTGCGATGGACAATGCCCGGTTGCTCGGCGAATTGCGCGAGCGCACGCGCGAGCTCGAAGAATCGCTCGAATACCAGACCGCGACCAGCGACGTGCTGAACGTCATCAGCCGCTCGACCGCCGATGTGCAACCGGTTCTGGACACAGTGGCCGAAACGGCCGCCCGGCTTTGTGGCGCCGATACCGCAGGGATCTGGATTCGCGAGGGCGAGGTCTACCGCCACGTGTCCAATTCGGCCAGTGCATCGGAACCCGAGTATTGGGCGATCCGCCGTCAGCGAACCCTTGTCCCCGATCGCGCCAACGTCGCCGCGCGGGTGGCGCTCGAAGGCAGGGTCGTGCAAATCGCCGACATCCGAGCTGACCCGGACTTCGCGGTGCCGGAGGCTGTGGCGGCCGGGAGCCGTACCGTACTTGGGGTGCCGCTGCTGCGAGACGGTGAGCCGACGGGCGTTATCGGGCTTAATCGGAAGCGGGTCGAGCCGTTCACCGAGCGACAAATCGAACTGGTGCGCACCTTTGCCGACCAGGCGGTCATCGCGATCGAGAATGCGCGGCTGCTCGACGAATTGCAGGCCCGCACGCGCGAGCTCGAAGAATCGCTCGAATACCAGACCGCGACCAGCGATGTGCTCAACGTCATCAGCCGCTCGACCGCCGACGTGCAACCGGTTCTGGACACAGTGGTCGAAACCGCCGCCCGGCTTTGCGGCGCCGATACCTGTGGGATCACAATACGCGAGGGCGAGGTCTACCGCTATGTGGCAGCCAGCGAGGCGCTTGCAGCGGACGCCGAACTTTGGGAGGCCTGGCGCCGGCGAACGATTGTTCCCGGTCGCGACAGCGTCGCCGCGCGGGTGGCGCTCGAAGGCAGAGTCGTGCATGTCGCGGACATCCTCGCTGATCCGGACTATGTGCTGCCGAAAGGGGTCGTGACGGTCGCCCGAAGCATCCTTGGGGTGCCGCTGCTGCGCGAGGGGGCCGTGATCGGCACGATTAATCTGACACGGCGGCGGGTCGAGCCGTTTACTGAGCGGCAGATCGAATTGGTGCGCACCTTTGCCGACCAGGCGGTCATCGCGATCGAGAATGCGCGGCTGCTCGGCGAATTGCAGGCCCGCACCGACGAGCTGACCCGCTCGGTCGGCGAACTTCAGGCGCTCGAAGAAGTATTGCGCGCGGTCAATTCCTCGCTCGACCTCGACACCGTGCTCGCGACGATCATCAGCCGCGCGGCGCAGCTCTCGCAGGCCGATGAAGGCATGATCTATGAGTTCGACGAGAGCGAGGAAGTCTTTGTGCCCAAATCCGCCTTTGGCATGAGCGCCAAGCGGGTGGCGGGGTTGCGCGAACGCAGGGTCAGACTGGGCGAGACCTATCTCGGCCGCGCCGCGGTCGAGCGCGCACCAGTGCACGTCGACGACGTGCAGCAGGATTCCACACTCGGCCCCGACCGCGAGCGATTTTTGGAAGGCATCCATGCGGTTCTGGCGGTGCCGCTGTTGCGCGAGGACAAGGTCGTCGGCGGGCTGGTGATCCGCCGGCGCACGGCCGGCGGCTTTGCGCCGACCATTCCCGCCTTATTGCAAACCTTCGCCGACCAGGCCGTGCTCGCGATCGAGCACGCGCGGCTGTTTCAGGAACTGGCGGCGCGCGGCGAGGAAGCGCGCCGCGCGCGCGACGAAGCCGAGGAGGCGAGCCGCACCAAATCGAGTTTCCTGGCCAATATGAGCCACGAGCTGCGCACGCCATTGAATGCGATCATCGGGTTGACCGAATTGCTGTGCGACAACGCCGCGCGTTTTGGCACCGAGAAGGCGCTCGAGCCGCTGCGCCGCGTGCTGCGCGCCGGGCGGCATTTGCTGAACCTGATCAACGACATTCTCGACCTCTCGAAGATCGAGGCCGGGAAGATGGATCTGACGCTCGAGACGGTGGCTATCGGACCCGTCGTCGAGGAGGTGCTCGGCACCGCGCGGCCGCTCGCCGAGCAGAACAAGAATGCGCTCGAGCTCGATTGCCCCGAGGGGATCGGCTCGGTTCATGCCGACAACATGCGCCTGCGCCAGATCCTGCTGAACCTCTTGAGCAATGCCTGCAAATTCACCAAGAACGGCACGGTGCGGCTGCGCATTGCGCGCGCGGAAGAGGCCGGCCAGCATTGGGTCGATTTTGCCGTCTCCGACACCGGCATCGGCATGACCGAGGAGCAACTCGGGCGGCTGTTCCAGGAATTCACCCAGGCCGACGCGTCGACCACGCGGCAATTTGGCGGGACCGGGCTTGGGCTCGCGATCAGCCGCAGGCTGTGCCGGTTGATGGGCGGCGATATCACCGTGACCAGCGCGCCGGGTGAAGGCTCGGTTTTTACCGTGCGTCTGCCGACGGAGGCGGGGCTGCCGTTGCCGGTAGTGGAGGCGGGCCTCGCGGAGAGCGGCCCGGAGGCCAGCCGAAGCTCGCGCGGTACCGTTCTGGTCATCGACGACGACGCGACCGCGCGCGAGCTGATTGCCGCGCACCTCGCCGGTGAAGGCTTTAGCGTGGAAACCGCGGCGAATGGGGTCGACGGGCTGAAGAAGGCGAGGGTATTGCGGCCGGCGGCGATAACCCTCGACGTCCTGCTGCCCGATGTCGACGGTTGGACCGTTCTTGCTGCGTTGAAGGGCGAGCCTGATCTCGCCGAGATCCCGGTCGTCATCGTCACGATCGTCGACGAGCAGCGCCGCGGCGTGGCACTGGGTGCGGCCGGGTATCTGACCAAACCGATCGATCGCGAGCGGCTGATCGCACTAATGTCGCGCTGGCGGGTGGCGGACAAGCCGGGCAACGTGCTCGTCGTCGAGGACGACGAGGATCAGCGTCAGCTCGTGCGGGGGATCCTCGGAGCGCGAGGCTGGTCGGTTCGCGAGGCGGCGAATGGCCGGCTCGCCCTCGACGCGATCAGGGCGGAATTGCCCGACGTGATCCTGCTCGACCTGATGATGCCCGAAATGGACGGCTTCGAGTTGGTCGCGGCATTGCAGGCGAACGCTGCGTGGCACGACATCCCGGTCGTCGTCGTCACCTCGCTCGACCTGACGGCCGAGGATCGCCGGCGACTCAGCGGTGGTGTCGAACAAATCCTCTCCAAACACGCTTTTCCGCCTGCCGAGCTGATGGCGCGCCTCGGCGCATTGCTCGGCCAGGCAAAGAAGACGTGAGAGCAAGCGCAGGCAAAAGCCCCTCTCCGCCCCTAAGCGCTATGGTGCTCAGAGATCGCGAGCGCGTTCCCGCCCCCTTGATGGGGGCGGGTCAGGGTGGGGGTGATGCCGCCGAGGGGCGCCGAGTACGCCATGAGATGCAATCGCGGCAGTCGGTTTTCGAGCTTTTACTGACTCCTCGCAGCGACGGGTTCACCCCCTCCCAACCCTCCCCCATCGAGGGGGAGGGCTTGATGCACTGACACTGAAAACGGGGAGAATGCACGGTGCGCAGGCTGCTCTATGTCGAGGACAACGAAGACAATCTCTACATGCTGCAGCTGTGGTTCGATGTTCTGGGCGGGTACGAAATCCTCAGCGCCCGGGATGGCGCCGCCGGGATCGCGATGGCGGCAGCCGAGCGGCCCGATCTGATCCTGATGGATCTGAACCTGCCGCAGATCGATGGCTGGGAGGCGACGCGGCGGCTGAAGGCGGACCCGGCGACGCGCGACATTCCGATCATCGCATTGAGCGCGCACGCGATGGCCGGCGACCGCGAGAAGGCGCTCGCCACCGGCTGCGACGATTTCGACACCAAGCCCATCGAATTCGACCGCCTGCTTGCCAAGATCGAACAGACGTTCGCCAGTAAGGACAGAGAGTCAGGCTCAGGGTCGTGAATCGGCGCGCATCGCCGAATGTGGGCTCGCGTGTACGTCCTTTCCCGGAGGACGTCTGAGCAACAGAAGTCAACGTCCTACTGAGCATCGCAATTTTTCGGGGTCGGTTCGAACCTGGCTATTCAATGTCGAGCCGCCGACTGGCCGCTTGCGGCAGACCTCGGCCAACAAATGGCGGGAGAACGAATGACGGCTTTCCACGCCACTGAGCTCGGGCGACTGGCCTTCGGCAATGGCGGCAAAGGGGCAACTCCGGCCAAACGAAGCTCCTGGCGCTACCGGCAGCAAGGCGCCGTAAGCAGTCGTTTACACCGCGCGTGCTAAACGGCGCCATAACTCATCTGGGCTGAGATCATCTCCATCACTGCTTGGGAGCGAGTTGCGATTTTGGCGCGGGCAGAGATACGCACGTGAGCAATTCGAAGAAACTGGCCTTGATCGCCGTCGGCTACGTTCTCTCGGTCGTTGTCGGCTTTGCCGCCGCCGCCGTCAATGAGGCGCTCATGCCCGACGACGTCGCACAAGGTTCACCGGGGATGGTCGCTTTCGGCGACATGATCCTGTTCATATTCGTGACTGGGTTTTTCAGCCTCGCGCCGACGTGGTTCTTGCTCAAGCTGTTGGTCGCGACGGCGCCGCGCACCCTGCTGACCGCCGAGCTGCTCATCGCCGTGATGGGGCCGGTGAGTTGGCTCGCGATGACCATCATGGCGGTGACGGCGTCGCCGGGAGGCCCCAGCCTCCAGAGCGTGCCTCAGGCCGCGGCGCAACTGTTTGGCCTGTTCCTCGCCTTTGGCGCCATTCCACGCATGGTCCTTGGTCCGGTCTTGGTGGTGATTGAGGGAGTAACCTTCCTTCTGTTCCGTGGCGGCGTCGCCCGCGCGCTACTGGCGGGGGCGGTGTTGATGGACGTTGTTCCTATCGGCCTCTACGCGCTGCATTTTGCACGTACGGTCCACTATTAAACGACTGCCAGCGATCTTCCGGGGCCGTTTAGGGGTTCGAAGATTTTGGAAAAGCAGCGAACTAACTTTTTCCGTCGATTGTCAGCTCAGCATAGCTCCCGCGATGACGGTCTCCGGTCTAGGCAATGACCGAAAAGCGGCAATCCTAAGGGTTCGTCGATCGGCGATGCAGCGGCGGGTCAACGCCGACAACCGGTAGTTCGCGCATCCCAAACGCAAAGGCACTTTCGATCCCGACGGTGTCATTCATCAACGCGAAGGGTGAGACCGTCGTGGCACGAACGCACCGCGATCTGATGGCGCCGACTAACGATGGTCGGTTTTCCCATGCAACTTAGCCGAACCCGGTGCGCGCTTCTAATGGTCGCTTCCGGCCTATTTCCTGCCAAATCACGATGCGGCCATGACTGGCTGGAACGCGCCGCTAACAGTCGTTCCCACACACGACGCGGGAGGTACGGCCCTTCTTTTAGTTTGTATCACGCCTTTTACAGCCCTTCCGCGCTCCATTTCTTGTTGCCGACCCGTGTGGACCTAGCCGTCCGGGTCATATCAGCCGATCAGCGGTCCGTTCCCCGATAGCCGTTTGCGTGACTAGCTTCGCACCTCCCGACCGCGGGGTTTGCTTACCCCGGCCAGCGGTCGAAATAGGCAGCGAGGTCGACGGTGTCGGCGCCCGGTATGCGCTTGCGGACGAAATCGTCGCGACGTTCGTAGGGTGCCGTCGCGTCGGTGCCGATGCGGCCCCAGTGGTCGCGGTGCGGGTCGCGGTAAAAGGTCGGCGTGTCCGGGATGATGATCGTGTCGCGGTCGGGGCGCGAGCGTGTCAGGACGGCCCACATCACGTCGTTCATGTCGTAGATGTCGACATCCTCGTCCACGACGGTCACGGCCTTGGCCCAGGTCGGCTCGACGCCCAGCACCGCCATCAGCACCTGGCGCGCATGCCCTTCGTATTGCTGCCGGATCTTGACCACGGTGTGCAGAACAAAGGGCTGGCAGGTGACGTCGACGATGCCCGGCAAGACGGCGCTGATGCGCTGGTAGATGTTAGCGGCGACCGAAAGTTCGAGTGACAGCACCTCTTCCGATGAGCCGCACAGGATGCTGTGGAACACTGCGTCGGGCCGCCGCGTGATGCCGAGAACCTCGAACACCGCCTGCGGGCCGACCGGCACGTAATAGCCCATGAATTCGCCAAACGGTCCTTCGGGGCGCCGCTCGTTCGGCAAAAACCGTCCCTCGATAACAATCTCCGTGGTCGCCGGCACCATCAGGTCGATATGTCGGCACGGGCGCATCTCGATCGGCGCGCCGGCGAGCTGGGCGGCGACTTCAAGCTCGTCGACATCGTAGGGCACGGGTGCAGCCGCGGCGAGAAAGGCGGTCGGCGGCGGGCCGATCAGCATCGCCGCCTCGAGCGGCCGGCCCATTCGTTCCGCCTTCTCGTGATAGAGCGTCAGGTGATGGCGCGGCGCGAGACGGCAGCGCAATTCCTCGTCGCTGATGTACATCGAGCGGTGGAACGAGAGATTGGGAACGCCGGTTTCAGGCTCTTTGGCGACAAACATTGCGGATGTGAAATAGGGCGCGCCGTCGCGCTCGCTGTAGGTCAACAGCGGCAGGTCGCTGAGCCGGCATTCGATAAGGTCCGGCGCGGCCGGTACCTCTCGCTTCAGCGGTCCGGCGACCGCGCCGCCAAGACCTGTCAGGTTTGTCCATTGCCGGCAGAAATCATTAGGCGCGATGCCGATGATGTCGGCCAGACGCTCGCGTGAGCCATAAAGATTCGTCAGTACCGGCAGCGTGGTGCCGGCGACGCGGTGAAACAGGATCGGCTTGTTCCAGCGCCGCATCGCCGCCTGGGTCACGGCCGCCAGCTCGTGCTTTGGGTCGACCTCGCGGTGAACGTCGACGATCTCGTCGCGCTCGCGCAGGGTTTGCATGTATTGGCGCATCGGCCCCCTCTCTGCCTGGTTTGCCGCATAATGGCGCGAACCCGGCCCACACTGCGAGACCTGCCATGCCGATGCAACTTCAAGGATCGTGCCGCTGCGGCGCATGCGCGATCAACATCATGGGGCGGCGGGGCGACAGCCTCGAAATCCGCGGCGGCGAACCATTGCGCGAATGGCACGAGGACGCGCCGAAAGCGGTCTCGCGCATGTCGGCACGGGTTCGCTTAGCAGGCCGCTAGGCTTAGGCAAGCGCGAACGTGCGGTAGCCTTCCACTGCGACCGCGTCGCGGTGCTCGCGGTAGAGTTGGGATCTGGTAACGTCCGCAGTGCCCCCGTGCCGACGAGACTGTTGAACGAGACGACAGCGCGTTCGCTGCATCCCGAGCCAATGCCGGCTTTGTCGGTGGGCACATCGGAAACCGAGATGAAGAACCGTGATCGCGACCTTCGGCGCAGCCCAGTGGAAGCTGAAAATCGGCTTTCCACACAGCCAAGCCATCTGGGTCGGGATGCGTGAAGGTCCGGAATGAGGCGCAGATTCCGGGCCCTCGCTCATCGACATGGACTGACCAGGATGCGCCCTAAGGCTCGCTTGCTGTGGCCGTCGCGTCGCAATCCGGTTTGTAGGTGGGCAGAGCCGTAGGTTGCAATGTTGGGGCCGGTGCGGACAGTCGTCAACGCCCGGGAACTCTCATGGCGCTTGGATGGTGCGGGTTCGACTTTGCAGCTTACGCGGTGTGAAACGTACCGGTTGCCCGAGACGCCCGAAGCGGCGATCATTGCCCAACACCCCACCCGAAATCGGGGGAATGGCTTCGAAAGTATAGGGTTGGATGCCATGCCCGTTGAGATACCCGAGACGCAGTCTGCGAATAGGGACGGGTCGGGTCGGATCGAAACGCGCTCGCCAGGTGAGGGCGTTCCGGTCGAGGACGTAACCAAGTCGTCCCCGACGCTTCCACCGCCGAATCGTCAGTCTACGCGGCGGAGAAGGTTGTTGATAGGCGTGTTAGGCGCCCTGATTCTGGTAGCCGCCTGTGTATTTGGCATTCCCTGGGTCCGGGAGATGCTCAACACCGTCTCGACGGACGATGCATACGTGAACAGCCATGTGACGTTCGTTGCTCCTCGCGTCAGCGGCCAGATTGCCCAGGTTCTGGTGGATGACAATTACCGTGTCCAGAAAGGTGAGCTTCTCGCCGAACTGGACAAGGAGCCGTTCCAGATCGCGGTCTCTCGGAAGAAAGCGGCGGTCGACACCGCAGAGGCGGACCTGCAGGCGGCCAAAGCCGAGGCGCGCGGTATTGAAGCAGCAGCCATGAGCCGGCGCTGGAAATTGCAACGCGCAGTGGAGGACCTCGACAACCAAATCGCCCTTCTACATGCTCGGGTCGCCGCTCTCGATAAGGACAAGGCGACGCTGACATTGGCGCAAATTGACTTCAATAGGGCGAAGCAGCTGCTCGGTACCCCGGCTGAGAGCCGTCAGCAATACGATCAGGCGCAAAGAACCTTGTCGACTGCCGACGCACAAGTCAACGAAGCCCTAGCCGAAGTTTATCAAGCCCGTGCCTCTTTGGGGCTGCCGGCTCAACCCAGTGGCGGCGAAGATCTCGGCCAAGTGCCGCCAGATCTCGATGAGACCTATTCTTCTGTCCTCGGGGCGCGGGCAGACCTGATCCAGAGCGCAGCCCAGCTCGGTGTTATCCATTCGTACGCTCAGAGCCCGAAGCAGATGCTCGACGAGTTCGCAAAACACGGCGACGTCGATCGCTATTTCGCTCAGCTCACGACCGAGGCTCCGGCCGTCAAGCAAGCCGAAGCCAAGCTCGAAGTCGCGAACCGCGATCTCGCGCGAACCGCGA
>Ga0306923_10006599_pt1 | contig 11461 bp, 6 predicted proteins | sample sta12Can44000108_FD_203841 | JGI IMG/M metagenome (GOLD analysis project Ga0306923, IMG submission 203841) | Lab enrichment of tropical soil microbial communities from Luquillo Experimental Forest, Puerto Rico - statanox.12C.anox.44.000.108 (v2)... | ecosystem: Environmental > Terrestrial > Soil...
CACGGTGGGCGCTATCGAAGAGTTGGTGCGCGACGCCCCGGATCACGCGCTCTGCCGCGTCAATGTGCTGGACTTCGCCGCCAAGGCACAGCGGGATGAAGAGCGCATGATCGCGGCGTTTCTGCATGCCGCGCGGCTCGGGATTTTCGAGCTTTCGTGGAACGTGCTGTGCCCGAGTTGTGCCGGCGTGCTCGATGCGGGTGCCACGCTCAAGAGCGTCAACCGCAAGCAATATGACTGTGCTTGGTGTGCGGCCGGTTATGAACCCGTCTTGGATGAGATCGTCGAAGTCACATTCACGGTCAATCGGCGAGTGCGCAGGATAGCAGCGCACGATCCGGACGAGCTTCCGCTCCCGGAGTACTTTCGTCAGATCTTCTGGAGCTCGGCGATCGATCTTCCCGACGATCTCGATCGGCTGATCCAGGAAATTACCCTCGATACGGTCGAACTTCCGCCCGGCGGCAAGGCTCTCCTCTCGCTGCAACTGCCTTCCGCTCTTGTAATCATCCTCGACCCGGTGACGCACACGACCCAATTTCTCGACGTGAAGGGAGAGCCAACGCGCGAACGCCAGAACCTTTCGCTCGTCTTGGACAAAGTGCGGGCGGCGACCGAAGCGATCGAGCTGCGTCCCGGGCCTCTGCGGCTATCCCTCGAAAACCACACCGACTTCCGTGTGTTGCCGGGGCTGTGGGTCGCGTCCGATCAACTCGAACAGCTGCTGCACAGGCGCAAGCCATTTCTGAGCGCAAAACGGCTGCTTACAAACCAAGTCTTCCGCGATATTTACGGTGCCGACATGATCGATGTCGATCAGCGGCTGAAAATCACCAGCCTCACATTCCTGTTTACCGATCTTAGGGGGTCGACCGAGCTTTACGAACGTGTTGGAGACCTCGCAGCGTTTGACCTTGTCAGAGCGCATTTCCGAGTGCTCAACGAGATCGTTGCCGCCGAGGCCGGCGCCGTGGTCAAGACCAGCGGTGATGCGGTCATGGCGACATTCCCGACCCCGGATCGGGCGGTTGCCGCTGCACTCCGCATGCGCGAGGCAATGCGCGACCTTAGGGACGCCCGCGGTGGGGACGGGCTCCTGCTCAAGATCGGCATTCATGAGGGGCCGTGCCTGGCGGTGATGCTCGACAATCGCCAAGATTATTTTGGCCGGACGGTAAATATTGCGGCGCGCGTTCAGGCCCTCGCCGATTCGCGCGCAATCCTTGTGACGAAGCAGGTCGTCAGCCACCCGAAAGCGTCCAGTCTGCTCGAAATGAGCGGGCTCACACCGATGGCGCACCAACGTGCGCTGCGCGGCGTCACCAATGAGATGGCGGTTTACGAGATCCCCTAGGCGGAAGGTGTCCCGATGAGCGAAGCCAAAACCTTGTTCACCGCGCTTCGGCAGTCGGCCGATCCCGACGCGGCGACAGCGATCGAGGAGCTGGTGCGGGACGCCCCGGATCACGCTCTGAGCCGTGTTAACGTAGTCGACTTCGCCACAAAAGCCGGTCTCGACCAGGAACATACCGTTGCAGCCTTCCTGCATGCCGCGCGGCTCGGGATTTTCGAGCTGTCGTGGAATGTGCTGTGCCCTGGCTGCGGAGGCGTGCTTAATACCAGTGCCACCTTGAAGAGTGTGAACCGCGACGAATACGACTGTGCAATGTGCGCAACCGGATATCGGCCGACGCTCGACGAAATGGTCGAGGTGACGTTCACAGTGAGCCGGCGTGTGCGACGGATTGCGGCGCACGACCCGTACGAACTTTCGTTTGCCGAGTATTTTCGCCAAGTGTTCTGGGGTTCCGGGTTCGACGTGCCGGAAGATTTCGAGCAGGTGATAGAGGAAATCACCCTCGACGTGATCGAGCTTCCGCCCGGCGAGAAAGCTCTCTTGTCGCTGCAGCTGCCAGCCGAGTTCGTGATCGTCATGGATCCAGTGACGCATGGCACGCAGTTCCTCGATGTAAAGGGCGAACCGACGCGCGAGCGGCAAAACCTCTCGCTCGTCTTCGACAAGGTGCGGGCACCGACTGGTACCGCGATTATGCGTCCCGGCCCGCTACGGCTGTCTTTAGAAAACCGCACCGAAACCCGGCTCTTGCCAGGGTTGTGGATCGCGGGGGACAAACTGCACGAGCTCCTCGGCAGACGCAGACCTTTCTTGACGGCGAAGCGGTTGCTGACCAACCAGGTGTTTCGCGACCTCTATGGCGCCGACACGATCGATGCTGACCAGCGGCTCAAAATTACCAGCCTGACCTTCTTATTCACCGACTTGAAAGGCTCCACCGAGCTTTATGAGCGGGTCGGAGACCTAGCCGCGTTCGACCTCGTCAGAGCACATTTCCGCGTCCTGAACGAGATCGTCGCCACCGAGGCGGGGGCCGTCGTCAAGACCATCGGCGATGCGGTGATGGCAACGTTCCCGACCCCCGACCGGGCGGTCGCCGCCGCGCTGCGCATGCGCGATGCGATGCACCAGCTCAATGATGGACGCAGTCGCGATGACCTCCTGCTCAAGATTGGCATCCATGAGGGGCCGTGCCTTGCGGTGGTGCTCAATGACCGGCAGGATTATTTCGGCACCACGGTGAACATTGCCTCGCGCGTCCAGGCTCTTGCCGATTCACGGGCGATCCTCGCCACCCGTCCAGTCGTCTCCCATCCGCAGGCTTCCGCCTTGCTCGAAACGAGCGGGCTCAAACCGGTGTCTCAGCACCGAGCCCTGCGCGGCATCACTGACGAGGTCGCCGTCTACGAGATTCCCTGATGGGGACTACCCGGTTTCGGGGCAATCCTCGAGCTTCTTCCCGCGCGCTCGCTGCCCTCGGCGGCGAAGACCGCAGCAATCCGTGAACTAAGAGGCAGCTTCATCGCCTAAGCTGTTGTTCACTAGTTCTTCGCAATAAAGCTGACGTTTGGAAGAATTTCCCGGTGGATCTTGCTCGATTTCGGCCGGCATCTGATCGATGTTTTTTCGGTAGGGGATCCTGCGCACGCCTACCAAGGAAGCTACGAACCGTGGCTCGTCGCGATATCGGTCCTGATCGCCGTCCTTGCCGCATTTGTCGCCCTTTCCATTTCCGCGCGCATGGTCGCTGCAACGTCGCGCCGCAGCCGTTGGGCCTGGGCGTGCGCCGGCGCCTTCAGCATGGGCGGCGGTATCTGGTCGATGCATTTTCTCAGGATGCTCGCGTTTTCGCTGCCTTGCGGGGTCCGTTACGACCCGCTCGGCACGCTCCTCTCGATGCTCCCCGGGATCCTCGCCAGCGGTGTCGCCCTCAACGTCATCAGCCGCAAGACCGAACCCGGCCTGAAGCGTCTGGTTGTTGGAGCGGTGCTGATGGGTGCTGGGATCGGCGCCATGCACTATTCCGGCATGGCTTCCATGCAGCCCGACGCGCTCGTTCGGTACGACCCGTGGCTGGTCGGCTTGTCCGTCGTCGTTGCAGTAGCGCTAGCCTTCATCTCGTTGGGGATCCGCTACCGGCTTCCCAGGCATTGGACGTCGACAAGGCTCGCGGCATTGCTCTCGGCGACGGTCATGGGTCTGGCGGTGGCCGGCATGCATTACACGGCGATGCAAGCCTCCGTCTTTTTTCCGCTCTACGGGTGGCCGGGTGCCCAAATAGCCTCGCCCGCCACGTCAATGGCCCTCTGCTGATTACGACGATTTCGGTCCTGATCGCGGCGATCACATTGGTCGCCACGTTTGCGGGGCATCAGTCGGAGCTCGCAACGGGGCTCAAGACCGAGGTTTGCCAACGCAAATTGCTCGAACAGATTGCCGAAAGCGGTCGCGCCCGCCTTCAAGCAATTTTTGACGCATTTGCTGATGGCATCGTGACGATCGACGCCCAGGGCCGGATCCAGCAGTGGAGCTCCGGCGCTCAGCGCATCTTCGGCTACGCACCGGAGGAGGTGCTCGGCACTGATCTGACGATCCTGATGCCGGAACCGCATCATTCGCGCCATCCCGCATACGTCGCATCCTTTATGAAAACACGCAATGCGAAGATCATCGGCATCGGCGGCCGCGAGCTTACCGCAGTGCGCAAAGATGGAACCGAGTTTCCCATCGAACTGGCAGTGAGTGAGGTTCGCGACGGTAGTGAAGTTTTCTTTACTGGAATTCTTCGCGACATTACCGAACGGGAGCGCGCGAAGGCGGATCTCGTCCACGCGCGTGAGGCGGCCGAAGCCGCCAATATCGCAAAGTCGCAGTTTCTCGCAACTATGAGTCATGAGATCCGCACGCCAATGAATGGCGTGCTGGGAATGGCAAATCTGCTCTCCTCGACACAATTGAATGATCGGCAGCGGCGGCTGGTCGAGAACCTCCAGCGTTCAGGACGGGCGCTTCTTACCATCATCAACGACATCCTCGATTTTGCGAAGATCGAGGCCGGAAAATTTGAACTGTCCGCCATACCCTTCGACCCGCGTGAGCTTATCGCCGAACTGACCGACCTATTCGCTCCCCAGTGCACAAGCAAGGGTCTCGAATTCGTCCATTCCGTGGCCGAAGACGTGCCATTGCAGGTGGCTGGGGACGCAGCGCGTCTACGCCAGGTTCTGGTGAATTTGGTTGGCAATGCGATAAAATTCACTGAGTACGGGGAAATTGTCGTCAGTCTTTCGCTCGGCGCCACGGGAGCCGAAAATTTGCAGCTGGTGTTTGCGATCGAGGATACCGGCGTTGGTATTCCAGCTGACCGGCTGCCGCGGATATTCGAATCGTTCTATCAAGTAGATGGTTCGATGAACCGATCGCGCGGCGGGTCGGGTTTGGGTCTCGCCATATCAAAACAGCTCGTCGGGCTGATGGGAGGGACGATATCGGTTGAGAGTGAACTGGGACAGGGCTCATGTTTTACTTTCACGGCTCAAGTAGAGCGTCAGGCCGAAGAAGCGGCAGCGGCGCGCAGCCGCCCTCAGATCGCACGGTCTCTACGCGTGCTCCTGGCCGACGGGCACGCACCCAGCGCGCGAATCATCTCGTCCTACCTTCACAACTGGGGATTCGGTGCCAGCGCGGTGCTGAGCGTCGCGGACGCCGAACGGATGTGGAAGGAAGGCGCGGCATCGGGCTCTCCTTTTGACGTTGTCATACTCGACGTAAGAGCCCTCGGGGTCCCGGCCATAGAATTTGCAAAGATCGTTCGTTCCTCAGCTTCAGAGCGGCGCGCCGAGCTGGTTCTTCTCGTCGGGCTGGATGGTTATCTCGCTGACAGCGATCTCGAAGGAGTTGACGTGGCAGCGGTACTGCCGAAGCCCATTCGCCCGTCCGATCTTTTCAACACCTTGGCGACGCTCGCCGCCGGCGGCTCCCGCCGTGGTCCAATACCGAATAGCAGGCGACGCGGCGTTGAGTATACCCAACCGGATTTCAGAGCCCGCATCATGGTAGCCGAGGACAACGTGGTAAACCAAGAGGTTGCTGCGGGCATTTTGGAGGCGATGGGCTGCGAGGTGGTGTGTGCGCCCAGTGGCCAAGCCGCGGTGCAACTCTATGCGCGCGAAAAATTTGATCTAATCCTGATGGATTGCGAGATGCCTATCATGGATGGGATCGAAGCCACACGCCGCATCCGCGAAATCGAGGAAGCTCCAACCGACACGCGACCGATCTGCGATCAGACGCGCGCGCGTCTTCCCATAATCGCGCTTACCGCGCACGCGCTTGCTGAGGTGCGGGACAAATGCCTTCGGGCAGGCATGGATGACTTCCTCGTCAAGCCGTTCGACGATCGGCAAATGGCCGAGATGCTTCGCCGCTGGCTCCAACCAAAAGCCGAGATGGTCGTTCCGTCGGCCAACACTACATCATCGGAGATCATCGACGGGGCCGCGATTGAACGCATCCGGGCGCTCGATCGGAAAGGCGGCGCTTCGCGCCTCGAGCGGGTGGTTTCACAATTCACTGCCATCGCGCCGGGGCTGGTCGCGGCGATTCACGACAAGGCCAGAGAAGATGACGCCGAAGCGCTGTGGCGTGCCGCCCACAGCCTGAAGTCGAGCTCGGGTGCTCTGGGCGCCACTTTGCTCTCGCGACGTTGTGCCGAGATCGAAGCGGCCGCCCGTAATTCGGGGGTCGAGGCAGCGGGCCCGCTAATCGAGGCGATTGACGACGATCTCGCCGACGCAATGCAATGCTTACAATCGCTAATTGGAGTCGCCCGTGAACCAGTCATGCAGCAGCAATGACGCATGGATCTTGATCGTCGACGACGATCCGATCGTCCGCTCGTTGATGCGTGATGCGCTGGAAGACGAAGGTTTTTCGGTTGTTGAGGCCGAGGATGGCGTCGAGGCATGTCGGGTTTGTGAGGAACGTCTCCCAGTTCTCCTGGTAGTCGATGTCGTGATGCCGCAGATGGACGGGTTCGAATTGTGCCGCGAGCTGCGCAATCGGCCCGCCACCAAAGACGTACCGATTCTAATTGCGACTGGGCTCGACGATCTACACTCCGTAGCGAAAGCCTATGATGCGGGTGCCACCGATTTTATTGCAAAGCCGCTCAACTGGCTGATCCTCAATCACCGCATCCGATACATGTTGCGCGCGGCACGGGCGTTCAACGAACTGCGCCAGAACCAGGAGCGGTTGCGCACCGCCAAGGAAGAGGCGGAGGCGGCCAATAGGGCAAAATCCGAGTTTCTGACCAATATGAGCCACGAGCTGCGCACGCCACTCAACGCCATCATCGGCTTTTCATCGATGATGCGCGATCAACTGGCTGGGCCTCTTGGCACGCAATACCTCGACTACACAAAGATCATCGTCGAGAGCGGGACCCATCTCCTGGCCATAATCAACGATATTCTCGATGTTGCCAGAGCTGAGACCGGCCGCCTCAAGCTGTCGGAAGAAGAGGTCGATATCGCGGATATAGTGTCGCTCAGCGCCGGCATGATCCGCACCTTGGCCGAGAAGGCCGAAGTCGAGTGTTCGTTCGAGGTCGCGGATGACTTGCCGCTCTTCTGGGGCGATCCGACAAAAATGCGGCAGATCCTGATCAACCTTTTGACCAACGCGATAAAGTTCACTCCGGCGGGCGGCGAGGTCAGGTTGACGGCAAAGCAAGAACAGAATGGCGCCATCAATTTCCTTATCAAAGATACCGGGATCGGGATCCCGGCGGATAAGATGGCAATCGCGCTGGCGCCATTTGGTCAGGTAGATTCGAGCCTCGCCCGTCGCTATGACGGCGTCGGCCTCGGTCTGCCGCTCACCAAGCGGCTCCTAGAACTGCATAACGGGACCCTCGAAATCATCAGTGAGCCCGGCAGGGGGACGGAAGTGACGGCCCTTTTACCGCCAGCGCGTTCCCGCCAAGACCAGCGCCGTCAACGCGACGAGACCCGGCTCGCCGGCTCGACAGCGAGCTAGCCTGGGCTCAACGTGTCTCACACATCGAGGTTGGCGACGGAGAGGGCATTGCTCTGGATGAAGTCGCGGCGGGGCTCGACGAGGTCGCCCATGAGAGTCGAAAAGGTCTCCTCGGCCGAGTCGGCGTGGCTGATCTTGACTTGCAGGAGCGAGCGAACCTCCGGGTCGAGTGTCGTCTCCCACAACTGGTCCGGGTTCATTTCGCCCAAACCCTTGTAGCGCTGTACATCGATGCCGCGGCGGCCTAGCTCCATGACCGCTTCGACGAGGCTGACGGGTCCAGTGATCGGGTAGGTCTTGTCGCGCGCGGTAAGGGTGCCCGGGCCCTCATAGACCTCATGCAGCCGGGCATTGTCCGCATCGAGCCGGCGCGCCTCGGCGCTCCGCAGCAACGCCGCGTCGACGAGGCGTCGTTCGTCGATCCCCTGGTGGGTGCGGCTCAGCTTCAGCCCCTCACCGGCGATGACTTCGCCGAGCCAAGTGCGCTCGTGTTCGGGGGCGAGGCGGTTCAGCCGCTCGGCGATCAGATGAGCGGACTCGATTGCCCGGTTCGGGTCGGCGAGCAGTGCCGCCGATAATGCCCCGGCGATCGCCGCTTGCTCGACAACCGCGATACTGCCGACCTTGCCGGCGAGCGGCTGCAGCCAGCGACGATGGACCCGCGCCTGCTCCATCAGGTCGTGCAGATCATTGCCGGCCCGTTCGACGCCGTCATGTTGCGTGAAGACCGAATCCCTGAGCGCCGCATCGATGCAATAGGCCTCAAGCGCCGGGTCGTCCTTCAGATAGACCGCCTTGGCATTGCCGCGCTGCAGACGATAGAGCGGAGGCTGGGCGATATAGAGAAACCCCTTGTCGATCAGGCTAGCCATTTGGCGGAAGAAGAAGGTGAGCAGCAGAGTGCGAATGTGGCTGCCGTCGACATCCGCATCGGTCATGATGATGATGCGGTGATAGCGCGCCTTTTCGGGATCGAAATCCTCGATCCCGATCCCGGTTCCGAGTGCCGCGATCAACGTGCCGATCTCCGCCGAGCTCAGCATTTTGTCAAAGCGCGCCCGCTCGACATTCAAGATCTTGCCTTTGAGCGGCAAGATCGCCTGAAAGCGGCGGTCTCGCCCCTGTTTTGCCGAGCCGCCGGCACTGTCGCCCTCGACGATGAAAAGCTCGCTCTTCGACGGATCGCGTTCCTGGCAATCGGCGAGTTTGCCCGGCAGATTGGCGATGTCGAGCGCTCCCTTGCGCCGGGTCAGGTCGCGCGCCTTGCGCGCTGCCTCGCGCGCCGCCGCCGCCTCGACGACCTTGGCGACGATTTTCCGGGCGTCGGCCGGGTGCTCTTCGAACCACTGCGTCAGCTTGTCGGCGACAAGGCCTTCGATGACCGGGCGCACCTCGGAAGAAACGAGCTTGTCCTTGGTCTGTGAGGAGAATTTTGGGTCCGGCACCTTGACCGAGAGGATGCAGGTGAGGCCTTCGCGCATGTCCTCTCCGGAGAGCGCCACCTTCTCCTTCTTGGCAATGCCGCTGTCATTGGCATAAGTGTTGACTGTGCGCGTCAGAGCCGCGCGGAAACCTGCGAGATGCGTTCCGCCATCGCGCTGCGGGATGTTATTCGTAAAACAGAACATCGTCTCATGGTAGCTGTCCGTCCACTCCATCGCGACTTCGAGCACGATGTCCTCACGCTCGCCCCGAATCACGATGGGCGGGGTGTGCAACGCCTGCTTCGAGCGGTCGAGGTAGCGGACAAACGCCTCGAGCCCGCCATCGAAATGCAAGGTCACAGTCTTCGGCTCGACGCCGCGCAGATCGCTTAGCACTAAAGTCACGCCGCTGTTCAGAAAGGCGAGCTCACGCAGCCGGTGCTCTAGCGTCGCAAAATCAAACTCGGTCTTGCTGAAGGTCTCGGGGCTCGGCAGAAAGGTGATCTCGGTTCCGGTCACGTGACCCTCGCGGGTCGAGCCGGCAGGCCAGTCCGGGGCCGGCCCGATCTCGGCCAGCGGAGCGTCCGGGAGGAGAGGCCGTTGACGACCGAGACACCGACCCCGTGCAGACCGCCCGAGACCTTGTAGGCGTTCTGGTTGAATTTACCGCCGGCATGCAGGTGGGTCATGATGACCTCGGCGGCCGAGACGCCCTCCTCGTCATGGATACCGACGGGGATGCCGCGTCCGTTGTCGGTCACCGTGCACGAGCCGTCGGCGTTCAGGCTCACGGTGACCGTGTCACAATAGCCGGCGAGCGCCTCGTCGATCGCGTTGTCAACGACCTCATAGACCATGTGATGGAGGCCGGAACCGTCATCGGTGTCGCCGATATACATTCCCGGGCGTTTACGCACGGCATCGAGCCCGCGCAACACCTCGATCGATTGTTCGTTATAGGTCGCATCTTCGCCGTTGCTGCCGTTGCTTTTGACGCCGGCGGTGGTCTGACCGAGCGGCTCGGTACCAGCCGCTGCCGCTCGCCGGGCGGCGGCGCCGAGCGGGCCAACGGGATCTGACGCGGGTGTCGTATTCGCCATATTGCTCGCTGTCAAAGTTGAGGGTTTTATGAAAAGGTCGCCGTCACGCTCCCGTCCCGCACCGACAGGAACTGTGCCGAGCGCCGCAATGGCGCGAACAACGCTTCGTCGGTGCCGGTCAGCCAGGCTTGGCTGTCGAGCCGAAGCAGCGCCTCGAAGAGCGCCGCACGCCGGCCCGCATCGAGATGAGCGGCGATCTCGTCGAGCAGGAGTAGAGGAGGTTCTCCACGCACCGCTCGCTGAATCTTCGCGTGAGCAAGGACGATCGAGATCAGCAAAGCCTTTTGCTCGCCAGTTGAGGCCAACCCGGCGCCAATCCCCTTCTCCGCCAGCGCGACATCGAGGTCGGAGCGATGCGGCCCCGTCAGCGTGATACCAGACTGTGCGTCCCTCTGCCGGTTGGCAGCCAATGCCGAGGCGAGCTGTTCTTCGGTGGCGAGTGCAGGCATCGTTTCGAGCCAATCCTCGACCGTGCCGACAAGAGTCAGCCGGGCGCGCGGGAACGGGCCTTCGGCCTCGGCACAGACACGGTCGAGCCGCTGCACTGCATCGCGGCGGCCCGCCGCCACTGCGACGCCTCGTTCGGCCATCACCTCCTCGAGGGCCGCGAGCCATGCCGGGTCGGCGGAGCCATCCCGCAACAGCCGCGAGCGCTCGCGCAGCGCCTGTTCATAAGCCGCGACATGCGAGGCATGGGCCGGCTCGACCCCTAGGACAAGCCGGTCGAGAAACCGCCGGCGGCCGCTAGGCCCCTCGGTAAAGAGACGATCCATCGATGGTGTCAGCCACACCACGCCAAGTCTTTCGCCCAGTGTCGCCTGACTCCGCACTGGCTCGCCGTCGATGCGGATGACGCGCCGCTCTCCCGACGCCGCCTCACGGCCGGTTCCGACGCGCACAGTATCGCGGAGCGTCGCGACGACCGCGGCAACGGCCCAGCCCCGGAGGGCGCCTTCACACCCTGTTTGCTTGCGCCGATCAATGTCGCTCAGTTTGGCCCCGCGCAGCCCGCGGCCTGGCGCCAGAAAAGAGACGGCTTCGAGCAGGTTCGTTTTGCCGGCGCCGTTGGGGCCCGTCAGCACGACTGGCTCAGCACCGAGGGTCAGCCTCGCTTCGCGATAGTTGCGGAAATCTGTCAATACGAGCCGCGTCACGCCGACGCGGCCGACCGCGGCACCGGCGCTGCGGCGGGCTTCCTGTGCCTCGGCAAGCATACGAATTATATAGGTCGATCCTGGCTATTTGCGAGGATTCCAGGCACGCAATTCCGTGGCGCCGCTCCCCTCCGCGTCCCCAATGGACGAGGTTAGTCGGCGCTGCAGCGGGTGGCCTTGCGATTGAGGAGCCAGGGTTGATAGGTCTCGCGCAACTTGGCCATTGTTGGGGCTTTCGAATGGACATCGAGTGCCGCCTGGTCGCGCCATGCTTCGACCAAAAGGACGCGGCTGTGATCCTCCTGCGGCATCAATACATCGAATTGCTGGCAACCGTCCTCGGCGCGCGAGCGCTGCGCGTGCCCCTTCATCAGCTCGATGAAC
>Ga0306923_10006603_pt1 | contig 11458 bp, 6 predicted proteins | sample sta12Can44000108_FD_203841 | JGI IMG/M metagenome (GOLD analysis project Ga0306923, IMG submission 203841) | Lab enrichment of tropical soil microbial communities from Luquillo Experimental Forest, Puerto Rico - statanox.12C.anox.44.000.108 (v2)... | ecosystem: Environmental > Terrestrial > Soil...
CCGCCGATGGCGTGACGGCGACGTATTCGCGCACGGCGGGCGAGACGGTGCTGGGTGGCCCGTACACGATCTCGGCGACGCTCGCCCCAGCGGCGGTGCTCTCGAACTACAGCATCACCTACGGCAGCGCGCAGTTCACGATCTCGGCGAAGCCGGCCTCGGTGACGCCGACCGCGACGAGCAAGACGCTCGGCGCAGCGGACCCGACGTTCACCGGCACGCTGAGCGGGTTCCTCCCTGCGGACAACGTCGTCGCGACGTACACGCGGACCGTGGGCGAGGGGGTCGGCTCGTACACGATCTCGGCGTCGATGAGCCCGGTGTCCGTGCTCGGCAACTACAACGTCACGTACAACGTCGCGCCGTTCTCGATCCTGTACGCGCCCGCCACGGCGGCGTGCTTCGGCGGCGCCGGGCGCACGATCCTTCAGCCGATCAACGCCGACGGCTCGAGCGTCTCGAAGCGGGGCAGCACCGTCCCGGCGAAGTTCCGCGTGTGCGACGCCCACGGCAACTCCGTCGGGACGCCCGGCGTGGTGACGGGCTTCTACATCGTCCAGATGATCAACGGGACGGTCACGGCTCCCGTGAACGAGGACGTTGCCTCGACGACGCCCGACTCGGCGTTCCGGTGGGACGCCAGCGGGCAGCAGTGGATCTTCAACATCAGCACGAAGACCATGAGCACCGACACGACGTACGTCTTCAACATCCAGCTGAACGACGGGTCGGCTCCGATCGCGTTCCAGTTCGGGCTGAAGAAGTAGTCCAGTCCCCGTGAAGTCTCCGCCCCGCCCCGCCCAGCTCCCGAGCCGGGCGGGGCGCTTCATTTCGCGCCGACCGCGCTTCTCGCCGATTACTCTCAGGAGATGCCCCGCGTCACCGACATCGAGCTCGTCCTCGACCGCACCGCCACCGCGCGCTGCGACGAGGGCTTCCTCCGGCTGAAGCGCTACACCGCCCGGAACCGGCACGAGGACGGCTCGGTCTCCCGCGAGTACCCGATCGACGTCATCGACCGGCCGACGCTCGACGCGGTGGCGGTCTGCGCCTACGCGCGCGGGCCGCGAGGGATCGAGGTCCTCACGCGCGCGGGCCTGCGGCCGGCGGCGTTGTTCCGCCGCGGCAAGACGGCCGCGCTCGCCGAGCCGGAGTACCTGCTCGTCGAGGAGATCGTCGCCGGCGTGCTCGAGCCGGGCGAGCGCGGGGAGGACGCGCTCATCCGGCGCGGCGCGGCGGAGCTGGAGGAGGAGGCGGGGATCCGGGTGGCCCCGGGCCGCTTCGAGCGCCTCGGCGGCCCCTTCTTCATGCTGCCGGGGATCGCCTCCGAGAAGATCCACCTCGTGGCGGTGGAGGTGCCGCCGCCGGCTTCCCCGGAGCCGCACGCCGCGCCTGCCCATGGCGACGGCTCGCCGCTCGAGGAGGGGGCCGTGCTGCGCTGGCGTCCGCTCGCGGACGCGATCCGGGCCTGCGAGCAGGGGGAGATCGAGGACGCGAAGTCGGAGCTGGCGTTCCGCCGGCTCGAGGCCCTGCTCGCGCGGCTGGGCGTGCCGCGAGAGACGCGTGGCTGAGTGCCGGCCGCCGGCAGCGCCTCCGGCGCAGCGCTCGCTGACGCGAGCGGCCGGCGGCTGCGCCCCGATCGAATCAGGGGCTTCGCCCCCGCCCCCCCACCCGCGCCGCGGGGGAGAGGGAGAATGCCCCCGGAGAAGCTACTGCGTCGTCGTGCCGGTGACCGGGTGCACGCGCGACACGGCGCGGACGCCCCGGTCGCCGTGGCATTCGAGGCACCGCTCCGCCGGCGCGACCGGCGGCGCGAACGACTGCGCGTGCGCGACGGCCGTCTGCGTGTCGTGGCAGGAGATGCACGCGGCGGTCATGGGCGGGATCGACGACTCGCCCGGGACCGGCGCGTTCGTCCCGACGTGGACCGTGGTCGCCGACTCGTTCGAGATCGTGGGCAGGCGGTCCGGGGGCATCGCCTCGAGCTTGTAGGCGTCGCCCTCGTGGCAGAGCTCGCAGTGTGGGCGCGAGGTGTCGGGCAGCCCGCCCTCGTCGAAGAAGTTCACGCTGCCGCCGAACCCGTAGATCACGTAGGGCTTCTGGAGCTCCAGCCCGCTGCCCATGTGGATCCGATGGATCATCGCCTTGAAGTGGATGCTGCGCTCCTCCTTCGCGTCCACGGTGGCGGCCACGTTCACCACCGCGGAGGCGCCGGTGCCGGTCTTCGGCCGGCGCCCCCAGTCGGTGTTGTCCGGCGTGTGGCACAGCACGCAGTACTCGACGCTGTCGCGCTGGTTGCCGTGGAACTGCAGCGCGAGGTGGCACGCGTTGCACTTGTCCTGCGCCACCGCGATCTTCCGCGGCGTGGGCGTTCCGCCGGTCACCGCGAAGTAGGTGATCGGGTTGAACGCGCCCTCGGTCACCGTGAAGGTCGCGTTCGGATCGGGCTCGTCCGGGTTCTTGAGCGTCACCGAGCGCCGGGCCTCGATGCCCATGCCCCACGTCCCCGTCGCGCTGGCGGGGATCGCCTGCGTGAACACGTGCGTCCAGTTGCCGGTGGCGGGGTCGTACGTGGCGCGGTCGGGCGTGCAGGTGTTCCCCACCCGCGTGAAGACCAGCTCCTCCTGGAAGTAGTTCGGGAAGAACTGATAGTCCGGGGTCGTGGGGCCGTTGACCGTGGCGCGGACGCTCCCGGTGCCACACGGCGAGAACACCGAGATCGGGTTCGTCGTCCCGTTCGTCACGGGGCCGGTCGAGTCGGAGAGCTTGAACACGAGCGTCGGCGTCTGGCCGGGGCCGGCGTTCGTGAAGCTCACGATGTCCGCCTTCAGCCCGGCGAGCTGCTGCGACTTGATGGGGACGGTGTGGGCATAGCCGACGTAGCGGCCGAACTCGAGCGACGAGAGCGGGTGCGCCGCGTCCACCGGCGGCGCGTTGCTCTGCGAGTGGCACCCGGCGCACGAGTTGTCGTTGATGAACGGGAGCGTGAGCGGGCCGATGTTGGTGGTGTGGAGGATGTGGTACGCGTCCGGGACCGTCCCGTTGTTGAACCAGACGTCGGCGTGGCAGGCCGTGCAGATGCGCCGCTCCACCGTGGTGAGGTGCTGGCTCGAGTCCTTCGCGTCCGGGGCGTGGCACACCGCACAGTTGCGCACGTCGTTCGGCGGCGGGAGGTTCACGCCGGACGCGTAGACGGTGGAGATGCCGTTCTCGGTGCGCACGGCCGCGGCGCCGAACACGTTGTCGGACCCCCCGAAGCCGATGACGTGGTACCGCGCGACGCCCGCGGCCTCGCCCGCGGCGATCGCGGCCTCGCGCGCGGCGAGGGGCGGCGGCGTGGACGGACAACCGACGGTGGAGGTGGGCGTCGGGCAGCCGGCGGCGGCGTTGAGCACGTTCTGCACGGTCTGGAGCTGGCGGCCGCGGTGGATGCGGTGCACGAGCCGGCCCAGGTCGAGCGGGTTCGCCGGCTCGAGCTTCGCCGGGTCCGTCGTGTCCGGGTCGAGGAGCTGCGTGGTGTGGCAGGTGCTGCAGATCTGGACGCCGCGCCGGAAGCCGCCGTGCGCCTGCACCTGCACGTGGCAGGTGCCGCACGCCTTGTCGTTGACGAGCTCGCGCGTCTGCGGCGTCCCGCCGGCGGGCACGAAGTCGAACACCGCGTTCGGCTGGTCCGGGTCGTAGATCGCCGCGCCGCTCGCGTCGGTGCCGGTCTGCAGCCGCGAGTAGACTCCCACGCGGTAGGTGGCCTTCGGGTCGTAGCCGTCCGGCAGCTGCGTCTTGTAGATGTAGCGGAAGGTCCCGTCCGCCCCCTGCGACACGCCGCTGTCGGTCTCCGCGCCCGGCTGCTTCTCGCCGGTGGGAAGAGCCTGGCCGCTCTTCACGTACGCCACCCACATCGGGACGCCGATGGCGTCGTTCGAGAGGCTCGCGAGCGTCCAGTTGTTGGTCACGCCGCCGAGGCCGTGCGCGACGCCGTTTCGATCGGTGAGCCGGTAGGTGACCTCCACCTGCCGGTTGGAGTTCACCGTGGCTTTCTGGATCGTGAGCTGCAGTCCGCCGGGTTCCACGATCTGCGTGCGCGCGTTTCCGCATGCCGTGAGGAGCGAGGCCACGAGCACGAGGGCGGCGCGGCTCCGCGAGTGCAGGATCATGTCTTTCTCCGCCTCGAACATTTGCTCCTGATCGACGGAGCTTAAGCACCCGGGGGCGACCTCCCGCCGCTCGCTGTTGGGGGGTGCCAGTTTTCTTGCGCCTGGTACGCGGGGGGGCCACACCCAGGGTAGGCGTGGAACTCTTTCGAGGCGCTGGTGCGCCTCCTGGCTGGGGGTGACATGGGTCGGTCGAGAGCGCAGCGGAAGGGTGGGACGCGGGTCGAGCGAGACACGATGGGCGAGATGCGCGTCCCGGCGGACGCGCTCTACGGGGCCCAGACGGCCCGGGCGGTGGAGAACTTCCCGATCTCCGGCCTGCGCGCGCACACCGCGTTCGTGGACGCGACGGTGCGCGTGAAGCTCGCGGCGGCGCGGGTGAACGCCCGCCTCGGGCTCCTCGCGAAGGACAAGGCGCGCGCGATCGAGCAGGCGTGCGAGGAGGTGCTCGGCGGCGCGCACCGCGACCAGTTCGTGGTCGACGTGTACCAGGCGGGCGCCGGCACGAGCCACAACATGAACGCGAACGAGGTGATCGCGAACCGCGCCTGCGAGCTCCTCGGCGGCGACCGCGGAGACTCGTCGCTCGTCCACCCGAACGACCACGTGAACATGGCGCAGTCCACGAACGACGTGGTCCCGACGGCGATGCGGCTCGCGGCGCTCGCGCTCGCGCCCGAGGCGGCCCTCGCGCTCCAGGATCTGGCGGGCACGTTCGAGGAGAAGGCGCACCGGTGGATGGGGACGGTGAAGTCGGGGCGGACCCACCTCATGGATGCGACGCCGATCCGGCTCGGCCAGGAGGTGTCGGGCTGGGCGGCGGCGCTCCGGGCGGCGGCGGCCCGCGTCCGCGCCGCGACGCCGGAGCTCGCCGCGCTCGGGATCGGCGGCACGGCGGTGGGCACCGGCCTGAACGCCCACCCGCGCTATGCGGGGCTCGTCGTGAAGGAGCTGTCGCGGCTCACGGGCGTGCCGCTCGTGCAGGCGCCGAACCCGTTCTACGCGATGCAGTCCCTCGCGCCCTTCGCCTCGCTCTCGGGCACGCTCCGCGTCGCGGCGATCGAGCTCCTCCGGATCGGCGGGGACGTGCGGCTCCTCGGCTCGGGGCCCAACACCGGCCTCGGCGAGCTGCGGCTGCCGCCGGTGCAGCCCGGCTCGTCCATCATGCCGGGCAAGGTGAACCCGTCGATGGCCGAGATGCTGGCGATGGTCTCGCACCAGGTGATCGGGCTCGATCACGCGATCGCGTCGGCCGCGGCCGCCGGGCAGCTCGAGCTGAACGTGATGATGCCGCTCGTCGCGTGGGACCTCTGCCACGCCCTCCAGATCGTGGCCGCCGGCGTCCGCGCCTTCGACGAGCGCTGCGCGCGAGGGCTCGAGCCGGACGAGGAGCGCTGCCGCTACTACGCGGAGCGCACCGTGAGCCTCGCCACCGCGCTCGCGCCGCGCCTCGGCTACGCGGCGGCGGCGGAGATCGTGAAGGAGTCGGTGCGGACCGGGCGGTCGATCGTGGACCTCGCGGCCGAGAAGGGCGGCCTGACGCCGGCCGAGGCGCGCCGCGTGCTCGATGCGGGGAAGCTCACGTCGCCGGGCCGGGCCTGATTGCGAAGCGCTCTTGCCCTGCGACCGCGGGGCAAGGGCGCATCGATGGGAATGCCGTCCGGGGGAAGCCCGCTCGGGTATGATGCGCAGGTGCCTCGGCTCGGCGACCTCCTGCTCGCGCTCGGTGCGACGACCCCGGCGCAGCTTCGCGCGGCGGTGGACAACCAGGTCATCTTCGGCGGTCGCCTCGGCACGAACCTGCTCGAGATCGGCGGGGTGACGGAGGAGGCGCTCGCGCAGGCGCTGTCGCAGCGCCACGGCGTGCCGGTCGCGCACGGCGACGTGACGGTGGATCCCGCGGTGCTGGCGCTGCTCCGGCCGGAGCTCGTGGACCGGCTCGAGGTGATCCCGCGGCGGCTCGACGGCAAGCGCCTCGAGGTGCTGGTCGCCGACCCCACGGACCTCGCGAAGCTCGACGAGGTGGCCTTCGCGACCGGGAAGCAGGTGCGGCCGGTGGTGGTGCCGGAGGCCCGGCTCTGGGCCCTCCTGCAGCGCCACTACGGCATCGAGCGCCAGCTCCGGGGCATCGTGCTCGGCGAGGACGCGGTCGCGCGCTCCCGCGCCGCCGCACCCTCGCGCACGCCCGTGCCGCGCGCGCTGGAGAGCGGCCCCGACCTCATGGGCGAGGAGGAGTTCACCGCCCTCTACGCGGCCGAGAGCGTCGAACGGCGGCGCGCCGACGGCCCGCGCGCGACGCCGGTGCCCGTGAGCGCCACCGCTACGCCTGCCGCGGCCCCGGAGCCGCCGCTCGACGGCCTCGCGCTCCCCGGCGTCCCCGCGGGAGCGTGGACCGGCCCCCTCCCGGCGCCTCGCCGGGGCGCCTCCGTCACCCCACGGCCCACGGCTCCGGGCTCGCAGCCACCGCCGCCGCCGCCCGCGGCGCCCCGCGCGCTCGGCGGGGCGATGGTGTCGAACGACGAGATCCTCGCCGCGCTGCAGGGCGAGGCGACGGCCCAGAGACCCCCTCCGGCGAGCACGATCCCGGTCACCCCTCCCGCGGAGCCCGAGCCGCCGCCGCTCTCCTTCGCCGAGGCGGTGGCCGCCCTCGCCGGCGTCGCCGACCGGAATGCGATCGCGCGCGTCGTCCTCCGCTTCGCACGCGGGCGCTTCCGCCGGGCCGTGCTGCTCGCGATCCACGGCGACGTGGCCGAGGGTTGGGAGGGCGTGGGCGAGGGCGTGAGCCCGCAGGTGGTGGCCCGGCTGAAGCTGCGCGTGTCGCTGGACGGCGTCCTCGGCACCGTCGTCCGGTCCCGCGCGCACTTCCTCGGCCCGCTCGTGCGCTGCGAGCAGAACATCCAGCTCCTGCGCGGGCTGGGCCGCGGCGCGCCCAGGAACGCGTTCGCGATGCCGGTGCTCGCGCGGGGGCGCGTGGTGAACGTGCTCTACGCCGACGCCGGCCGGGGCGAGCTCGTGGACGGCAGCGGCGTGGGCGAGCTGCTCATCCTCGCGGCGAAGATCGCGCAGAGCTACGAGGCGCTGCTCGCGCGGGCACGGTAGCGGGGACCGCTACCTCCACACGCCGAAGGTGTCGCCCTTGTGCCCCGGCTCGCGGAGCACGAGCCCATCGCTCTTCCAGGCGCGCGCGGCGGCGGGTCCCACCCAGAAGCCCTTCGGATCGCTGCGCCGGAAGTTCTTCCGCAGGTTCTCCTCGAGGTCGCGGAAGATCGCGCGCAGGCCGCTCGGCTTGTAGCGGGCGTCCGAGGCTGCGGGCAGCTCCGTCACGTCGAGCTCGGCCCAGAGCCGGCCGCCCACGAGCTCGCCGTCCTCGTTCCGCACCGACCGCTCGTAGTGGAACACGGGGGAGGGGACCTCCTCGATCTTCAGGAGGCCCTTGTCGCGCCCGCGCTTCACGGTGTGGACGATGACCGGCGCGAACCGCTCCGCCGCGTGGTAGTACGCGTCGCGATCGAGCGACGCGACCACCTCATCGCTCGCGCGCGGAGCCTCCCAGCCGATGGGGACGATCTCCGGGTAGATCGTGAGCTCGTGCCGCGCGAGGACGCGGAAGAAGGCGCGCTCGTCGTCGGGGAGCATGAAGTAGCGGAGGGTCGCGGCCATGGCGATCCGGGAAAGAAAAAAAACCCCGTCACCGGGACGACGGTGACGGGGCACAGATGGTGACCCCTACGGGACTTGAACCCATGCTTTCGGCGTGAGAGGCCGACGTCCTAACCGCTAGACGAAGGGGCCACAGACTGCTCTCGGATACCCGCCGGACCCCTTCGTGTCAACGTCCGGCGGCGAGATATTTTGGCTGGGGGACTAGGACTCGAACCTAGATAGCCAGATCCAGAGACTGGCGTCCTGCCGTTAGACGATCCCCCAGCGAAGAGGATCTTTTTCGTTTCCTTCGTCACGGCCGGCAGTGCCGTAGCGAGGCGGCGGCTTATAACTTCGCTCGCGCCCTGGGGTCAAGAGCTGAGTCGCTCGATGAGGAGCGACCGCACGAGCCCCGCGTCGGCGGCGCCCGCGGTGCGCTTCATCGCTGCGCCCACCAGCACGCCCAGGAGCTTCTTCTCTCCGGCGCGATAGCGCGCGACCTCCGCCGCGTGCGCGGCGAGCACCTCGTCCACCGCTGCGCCGATGGCGCCGCGGTCCTCGACCTTCTCCACGCCGAGCTCCTTGGCGCGCGCCGCGGGGTCGCCCGGCCGCTCGAGGAGCGACGCGAGGAGCGTCTTCGCGCCCGCCGTGGTCACCCGCCCGCCGTCGGCGAGGGCGACGAAGCGGCCGAACGTGGCGGCGTCGAGCGGGAGCTCGGAGAGCGGGCGGCCCTTCGAGAGCCCGGTGAGATCGTTCACGAGCCAGCGGTTGGCGCTCGCCCGGTCGGCGCCGGAGGCGACCGCTCCTTCGAGGTAGGCCGTGGTGGCGGGGTCTGGAGCGCGGCGAACGGCGACGGCCTCCTTCGCCCCGGACTTCTCTCTCGGCTCGGCAGGGGGAGAGGGAGCCTTCCCCTTGGGCTGCGCGGCCGGGGCCTTCTCCTGCCGCGTCGCCCACGTGTCCTTCAGCGTGATGGTCCGGTTCCACACCGGCGCGCCCGGGCGCGAGTCCACCGCGTCGGCGATGAACCAGCCCTGGCGGAGGAACTGGTAGCGCGCGCCCGGCTCTGCGGCGGCGAGCGCCGGCTCGACGCGTGCGCCCTGGGCGACGCGCAGCGACGCCGGGTTCAGGGCGTCGAGGAAGTTCGGCACGGCGTCGGGCTGCTCCACGCCGAAGAGGCGGTCGTAGAGCCGCACCTCCGCGGGCACCGAGCGCGCCGCGTCCACCCAGTGGACGGTCCCGAGGCCGCGGCGGGCGCCGGGCCCGAGCGACGCCAGGTCCACCGTGCAGCGCAGCGTCTCCACCGCGCCGCCCGCGCCACGCACCACCTCGTCGCAGCGGATGACGTACGCGCCGGCGAGCCGCACCTCCCGGCCCGGGGCGAGCCGCTTCCAGTCGGCGGGCGGCTCCTCGGCGAAGTCCTCGCGCTCCACGAGCAGCGTGGCGCCGTAGGGCACCTTCCGGGCGCCGCGGGCGGGCTCGCCCGGCCACCACGGGATCTCGAGCTCCTCCACCCGGCCGGCCGGCCAGTTCACGAGCTCCACGCGGAGCGGGTCGAGCACCGCGAGCGCGCGCGGGCAGCGCGGCTCGAGATCCTGGCGGACGGCGTACTCGAACTTGCCGATGTCGACCGTGCTGTTGTTCTTCGCGACGCCGATGAGCTCGGCGAAGTCGCGCAGCGCCTCCGCGGTGATCCCGCGGCGGCGGAGGCCGGCGATGGTGGGCATCCGCGGGTCGTCCCAGCCGGAGACGCGCCGCTCGTTCACGAGCTGGAGGAGCTTGCGCTTCGACAGCACCGTGTAGCCGAGCGCGAGGCGCGCGAACTCGTACTGGCGCGGGCGGGGATCCCAGGGGCCGAGCCGGTCGAGGACCCAGTCGTACAGCGCACGGTTCGACTCGAACTCGAGCGTGCAGACGGAGTGCGTCACGCCCTCGAACGCGTCCTCCAGCGGATGCGCGAAGTCGTACATCGGGTAGATGCACCAGGCGTCACCCGTGCGGTGGTGGTGCGCGTGGCGGATCCGGTAGAGGAGCGGGTCGCGCAGGAGCACGTTCTCGTGCGCCATGTCGATCTTCCCGCGGAGCACCATCGCGCCGTCCTCGAACTCACCCGCCCGCATCCGGCGCAGGAGGTCGAGGCTCTCGGCGGCAGGGCGGTCGCGGAACGGGCTGTTCGTGCCCGGCCGGTCGAAGCTCCCGCGCTGCTCGCGGATCTGGTCCTGGGTCTGCGTGTCCACGTACGCGTCGCCTTGCCGGACGAGCCGCTCCGCGCACTCGTACATCCGCTCGAAGAAGTCGGACGCGTAGAAGAGGCGCGAGCCCCACTCGCCGCCGAGCCAGTGCACGTCGCCCTGGATCGCGTCCACGTACTCGGTCTCCTCGGTGACCGGGTTCGTGTCGTCGAAGCGCAGGTGGCAGCGGCCTCCGAAGCGCTGCGCGAGGCCGAAGTTCAGCAGGATCGACTTCGCGTGGCCGATGTGGAGGAAGCCGTTCGGCTCGGGGGGAAACCGGGTCACGACCTGGCCGCCGTTCTTCCCGGCGGCGAGGTCCGCGTCCACGATGTCGGTGAGGAAGTTGCGGGGCTCGCTCATGGCCTCTCTACGGAAACGGTTGTCTCAGCCGATGCTCCGGATCGCCTCGTCCAGCCGCGCGAGCGTCTCTTCCTTCCCGAGGATCTGGACGACGTCGTACATGCCGGGCGACGCGGTGCCGCCGGTGAGCGCGACGCGCGCGGGCTGGGCCACCTTGCCGAGGCCGAGGCCGCGCTTCTCCGCCGCGCCGTGGAAGAGCTTCTCCAGGGGCTCGGTGTCGAGCGAGCCCATGGCCGCGATCCCGTCCCGCAGCTCCTGCAGGATCGGCTTCGCGTCGGGCACGAGGAACTTCGCCTTCGCCTTCGGGTCGAGCGCGATCGGTGCGTAGAAATAACGGAACTGCTCCACCATCGCACCGAAGGTCGGCGCCCGCTCCTGCGCCACCTGCGCGACGTGGCGGAGCTTCGCGTCGCCGCTCGCCGGCAGCCCGGCGGCCTGGAAGTACGGGAGGGCGCGGCGCGCGAGCTCTTCCACGGGCAGCGCCTTCAGCCACTGGTGGTTCACCCACACCATCTTCTCCGGGTTGAACACGCCGGCGGTGTCGCCCACCTCCTTCCAGTCGAAGTACTTCACGAGCTCGTCGAGCGTGAAGATCTCCTGGTCGCCGTGCGACCAGCCGAGGCGCACGAGGTAGTTCACCACCGCGCCGGGGAGGAAGCCCATGTCGCGGTAGGCGGTGACGCTCGTGGCCCCGTGGCGCTTCGACAGGCGCGCCTTGTCCGAGCCGAGGATCATCGGCAGGTGCGCGAAGGTCGGCACCGGGGCGCCGAGCCCCTCGTACATGAGGATCTGGCGCGCGGTGTTGTTCACGTGGTCGTCGCCGCGGGCGACGAGCGTGATGCCCATCGTGAGGTCGTCGATGAGCGCGCCGAAGTTGTAGAGCGGCACGCCGTCGCCGCGCAGGATCACCTCGTCCTGGAGGGTGTCGTGCGGGGTGGTGATCGGCCCCTTCACGAGGTCCTGGTAGGTCGTGGCGCCGGTCTCCGGCATCCGGAAGCGGATGACGTGCCGCTTCGACGGATCGTACGGCTTCTCGCGGCAGGTGCCGGGGTACTTGAACTGGACCTTGCGCGCCTCCGC
>Ga0306923_10006610_pt1 | contig 11454 bp, 13 predicted proteins | sample sta12Can44000108_FD_203841 | JGI IMG/M metagenome (GOLD analysis project Ga0306923, IMG submission 203841) | Lab enrichment of tropical soil microbial communities from Luquillo Experimental Forest, Puerto Rico - statanox.12C.anox.44.000.108 (v2)... | ecosystem: Environmental > Terrestrial >...
AGTGGGGTGACCGTACTGGCGGCGGCTCAGCGAAACCAAACCAGTAAGCATCTGACTCGACGTGCCTTACCATCGACAACATCGATGGAAGTAGACCCAGCTCGCCGGGGGGCTCATTTGATCCGCCTTGCCGATGAGCAACATGCGCAAGGGAACTTTCTCTCAGCGAAAGTTTCGGCCGAGTCCTGAACTTTCTTGATCAACTGCTTCGGCCTTGATGATTACGGTCAGCCGCCAATCAGAGAGGCGGGAGGTAGGAGCCTGCGATATTGCCGGCTCCTACCTTGTGGGGGTTGGGAAACGGAGTTACAACGTCTGATACGAAGCTTTACCGGCGAGTGATTCTGTGTGTTGGTTTCCACTGACCACGCTCCTTAACGGTTGTCTGGGTCGGTTTACCCGGCAACGGCCTTACTTCCTCGTGCTCCGAATTCCGGAGCCAACGCATAACTGCATATTTGCTTGCACATGACGTGCCACTCCGTCCGAAGCATATTCTTCTCTCTATAAGCACTTCGAACTTAGCAAGCTGCTCTGCGCAGCCTTTCGGGAGTGTCTGCTGACATCGGGCAACGATCGGTCCCACTTCACTCCCAGCGCATGGAGGATAAGAGTATCCCCGACGGTCAAGTCGTTATTCACGACGGCTCGGAAAGCGTATTGGACGAAGAGGTTGTGGGTGCTGCACCATGCTTCATGCGCGGTAACACCGGCGCATTGTGAGCATGCGGGATGTGCACTATGTTGGTTGCTGTCATATGGGGTAAATTGCGCGAACATCGGTGTACTTCCTTCGTCAAAGTTGGACAGGCTCTCCCCGTCGATCAGTTCGGCAGTTGAGCTCAGGCGGGTTCCGCTACCACTCCCAGCCGCACTCGCACCGCACGGAATCGCTCAAATTATGTTTCGTCAGTAGACGTTTACAAATCGCACATGCTCTCATCCACATCACGCACCTCACTGCTCGGCGAGAATTCGCCCAAACCGTCTCGCCCTTCTCGGGGCTATAAATAATGATGGCCGCGAATGCCGTCATCACACCAATCTCCGTTGCACCCCGAGTGCCAAAATTGGTCGTGAGCACCGCGGTTGATGGAAAGCCTGGCAAATCAGCTTGAATCGGGCTCATGCTGTCGTGCCGTCTGCTGAACGCTGAGCATTTTGCTGAAGACGAGGCCTGGGTCGGCAGCCCTTATTAGTAGCGCAGACGCAAATCGAGTGGCGAGTTAACCTTGTTGACGGCAAGAGACCGTCCCGCTGTTACCAGAATGACTTGGTTGCAGTCGGAGCGGAGTTGGCTTGGCACTGCTAGAAAAGATCAGTAAGCCGTTCCTTAGTGTAGAGATATCGAAACTCGGGCACTACTTGAAAAGGACCCGCCGGAGCCTTGATCGCTTCACCGGCCTGGTCTATGCGCGCAAGGGAGGCGTTGCCCAAGAATCTCGCTCCCTCGTTGACGTGGACGATGCCGTTGGGGTCGAATCCCATCAAGCGCGCACAGGTTGCATCAGCAGCGACAGGGTCATCCGCGAGCACGATCTTCCCCAGAGGGCGAGGAGTACCATTAAGCGGGCCGTTGCCTTCCATAGCTACAATGCCGTCCCCGATAACGAAGTGGATCGGAACGGTTGCGCAAATATCAAGAATGCTTTCCTGAATACCTTTCCAATGGAGGATGTTCTTCGGCCATCGGGGAGTGAGCTTTTCTTATCGAACCCTTTCAAACCCTCGGCGAAAAGGCTGGATTCCAATAACCACTGTGTTTTGTTGGCGTCCCCGACGGGATTTGAACCCGTGTTACCGCCGTGTGGCATCTCAATCGTCTGGTTGCGCGCGATCAACGCCGCAACTGTAACTATGCTGCGATTCCGCGGCGAAAGAGCCGGACGCTTCCATAGCTCGGCAATCGGACCTTCTGCAGCGTTCTCTAGGGCAGGCGCAACAGTCTTCAATCCATCTTCTGGTTGCATTGGCTTCGAACCCCTGAGCGATTCAGGTGCAGGCGTTTGTACCTGCAAGGCACAGACGGGCAATAGCGTCAAAGCGAGCGTCGCGCACAGGTGCTTACAGGTCATTCTCGTTATATCCAGGCTTCTTGTAGAGGCCCTTCGGGTTGCTCTTAATCTCCGGAAAGTACACCTTCGCTTTCCAGTCGCTGGCTTTGATTTCTTCCATCGCGACTGAGACCGACTCCTCGCCGTAATGAAGAATCTCGCTCACATCTTTCGTTATGGCATAAGCGAGGCGCCTCTTCTGATCTTGCGATTTTCCGGGCCAGAGTTTCACCACGACGTGCGGCATACTCTTCCTTCCATTCTGCTCTGTTTTCTCTCGTTTGAGTTTTGAGGGGTCTGCCTTACACCGCCGTCATTGCGCCGTCCACGGTGAGTGCACGTCCGACCACATAGCTTGCTCCGGGACTGCAGAGTCACAGCACGGCCGACGCGATCTCCGCAGGCTTGCCTGCGCGTCCGATCGGAACGTTCTTGGCGATTTCCTGGTATGCCTGCTCGTTTCCGCTAACCACATCGCGGGCTACCTGCGTATCGATCAGGCCGGGATTGACGGCATTCACGCGAATGCCGTCCTTGATGTATTCCAGAGCGGCGGTTCGCGTCAGCCATCGATAAGGCCACAGGTCGGAGCCGCAAACGCACGTTACCGAGAGCCGAATAATGGCGTCGGTCGGCTTCAGGATCTTGGGCTCGGGTCGCTCTTCGAACCGAATGTCGCGCGGTCCGTAAAGACAGTTGCTTTCACATAATCTACCTCCATCTCACAAGTGCTACGGCATTTTCGAACAACTAGCGTCCGACCAGCTTCAGCAGGTTTTCCGGATAACGTTCGCCCTGCAAAGCGATCTTTGCCGAGGCTTCGTCCAACTGCTGGACGTCTTTCGGGGTGAGGTCGACCTCAACCGCTCCCAGGTTCTCTTCGAGTCGGTGGACCTTCGTCGTGCCGGGGATCGGAACCATCCACGGCTTCTGTGCCAGGATCCACGAGAGCGCAATCTGCGCCGGTGTTGCTCGCGTCTGTTTTGCGAACTCCGAGACTAGATCAACGACTGCCTGGTTCGCCTCCCGGTTCTCCGGCGTGAATCGGGGAACGACATTGCGGAAATCGTTTTTATCGAATTGCGTGTTCTTGTCGATCGCTCCCGTAAGAAAGCCTTTGCCCAAGGGACTGAAGGGTACGAAGCCGATCCCCAGTTCTTCGAGTGTCGGGATGATTTGTTTCTCCGGTTCCCTCCAAAACAGCGAGTACTCGCTCTGCAGCGCGGCCACCGGCTGCACCGCGTGGGCGCGCCGAATGGTCTTCGCCCCTGCTTCCGAAAGGCCAAAATGCTTTACCTTGCCCTGCTGGATGAGGTCTTTGACTGCTCCCGCTACTTCCTCGATAGGCACCTGATCATCGACGCGGTGTTGGTAGAACAGGTCGATCACGTCTGTCTTGAGGCGTTTCAGCGACGCTTCTGCCACCTGCTTGATGTGCTCTGGGCGGCTGTCGAGGCCCATGTTCCGTCCGTTCTCAATCTTGAATCCGAACTTGGTGGCGATCTTCACGTCTTTACGGAATGGCGCAAGTGCCTCCCCGACCAACTCCTCGTTCGTGAATGGTCCGTAAACTTCCGCTGTGTCAAAGAACGTGACGTCACGTTCGACGGCGGCGCGGATAAGGTTGATGCCCGTCTGCTTATCAACTGCAGGACCGTACCCGAAGCTCAGTCCCATGCAACCGAGTCCAATGGCCGACACTTCTAAACCGGTCTTGCCAACAATGCGCTTTTCCATTTCGCTTCTCCTATGCCCTTATTTGATTCCCAAGATGCTCATGAGACTAGACCTTCGCCCTCAATAACCCTTATGAGTACAATTCATGAATCATGAGAGACGAGTTGAACGACCTTGCTGCCTTCGCAATTGTTGCAGAGGAACGGAGCTTCACCCGCGCCGCACTACGCCTCGGCGTCACGCAATCGGCGCTCAGTCATAAGATGAGTAGCTTGGAAAAGCGGTTGGGTGTCAGATTGCTAGCTCGGACGACACGAAACGTTACTGCAACCACAGCCGGCAATTCTCTCCTGAACGATCTGGCGCCGGCATTGGACCGGATACGGGAATCGCTTGCCACACTGCGCGAACTAAGACACCGGCCAACAGGTCGACTCCGACTTGTGCTGCCCCGATCCGCTGCATTTATGGTGCTTATCCCGAAGTTGAAGAAGTTCGCGAACGCCTTTCCAGAAATCGTACTCGAAGTCACAACATCGAACGATCCTATCGAGTTGGTGGCCAGCGGGTTTGATGCTGGCATTCATATTGGCGAGCTTATTCAGCGTGACATGGTGGCAGTGCGGGTCAGTAACGATCTCCGGCTGGGTGTTGTAGGCTCGCCGGAATACTTCAAACATCACAACATTCCACGAACACCCCACGAACTGAAAGAGCACTCGTGTATCGGATTCCGATTCAGTGGCCAGGTTTACCGATGGGAGTTCGAAAAAGGAAGAAAGGCACTGAGCGTCTACCCACAAGGGCCCGTAACCTTTGATGATCCTGACTTGGTAATTGAAGCGGTTCTAAGCGGGCTTGGGATCGGAACTGCACTTGAAGCGCAGTTGCTACCGCTGACCGCGAAACATCGTCTCGTCCAGGTTCTGGAGGACTGGTGTCCGGCATTCCCTGGATACTTCCTCTACTACCCGAGTCGCCGGAACCAGTCCGCAGCGCTCGCCGCCCTTATCCAATCACTCCGACTCGTGTGAATTAGCGTGGGTGAGAACATCTTGGGCAAACACAGCTTCGCCGAACAGGCGAACGGCTTTTTATGCCGATACCTACGAACCAACAATCAGGCAGCCGATTTCCAAAGCGAGTCTTGATGAAATGACGGGCCAGATACAGAGTGCCGCTGGCAAAGCTGGGGTTGGGCCTGACCTAATCTATGCGATGAAGAAGACAGGCACAATCGTCACAGAGTCAAATCAACATCTTCTTGTGGTTTTTTCGATTCGCCTCCCGGGCAGCTTAGGAGTGTCGCTTCCCTGCCGAAAATGGGGGCAAGATGATCTCGTAGTTTTAGCCGCGCGCGCAGTAATTTCGCCTTTACACAATTAATGCTGATGCCCAGCATGGCAGCTACTTCGGCCCCGCTGAATTGTTCGATATCGCGTAGCCAGAAAACGCAACGATAGTAGGGGGTAAGCTGCTGCAGGGCCTCCTCGAGAATGCGATTCAGTTCCTTATGGGCAACGGCCTCGAGAGGCGTTTCACGAGCGTCGATGAGCGGAGCGGGAAGCAGCCACGGTTGGTCAGAATCTTCCAACGCATCGATGGAGACTGTCGGATGACGCTGAGAGGGCCGCCAGATCATACGGACCTGATTTACGGTAATCTGCATCACCCATGACCATAGAGACTGAAGCTCTCGCAGGTGGTGCACGTTCTGCATGGCGATCAGAAGTGTGTGTTGACAGATGTCGTCTGCCATTGACGCGTTATGCACCATAACGCATATATATTCTGCAAAAAGCCTTTGGTCAGGTCACAAAAGAGTTCGCAGTCGCCCTCATGCAGGCGCCGCAAGAGCGCTTTCGGCGAGCATCGCTCGTGGTCCGTGCTCCTGTTCCGTTGGGGTGGGGGCAGTTCGTCAGTATGAAATGCCGGTACAGGTTCTTGCGCGCTTGGGTTGAACTCGGGCCACATGATGTTATAGGTCCTCCTTGGCTTATTCATGAATGCTGGCCGCAATCCAATTGCCAAATCATCGCAGGAATTAGTCGGCGAAGTAGTGTGCTGACTGAAAAATAGAGATCTAGCAAATTGCCGGAGTCGGCGCCCACCCGATCCGCTCTCGAACGAGTTCTTATTCAGAGATCACGAAAAATTTCGAGACCCTGTACAGTTTTGATGAGAGGTTTGGGATACGATATGTCTTATGTGGGCGGCGTGTGGTCTCTGCCACTTCGTGGCCCCGAAGAGGGTCGCATGATTACGAACGTGCCCTGCCATTCTCCTGGGCAGTTGATTCGGCAAGGATCACTGCCATTCTCGGCCTCGCGATGAGGCATTGTGTCGCTGCATTCTCCGAACTGAAGAAATAGCTGCCGCCCTTCGTCGGTTGCGCGAACGTCGGGTGAAGTTCATGAACAAGTCTGTTGATAAGATCGCCCTCGACATCACCGAAGACGAAATCGCATTAGGCAGTCATCTCATACATTTCTGGCAAAGCGACGCAGAATTCGAGCGCGGAGTCCGCTTTCTCGTGTTCGGGCTGTCGACACGTCCTGGGCGATGGCGTGCAAAAGGACGGTAACAGGGACGAAATAGGAAGACGCCTAAGAGCGTGAAGAAGCGCCGCTGTGGAAGGTAGAAGTATGAGTTCAACTTCGACGTTATCTGCGAACATCCAATTGGAAGATTCAATTCCGGAAGCCGGGGCGTCCTTGGAGTCGATCCTCTGTACGGAGGAGTTGCAAGGCCGCCCATCGCGTTCGCCCGCCTATGAAAAGGAAAACCGCGCGCTAGCGAAACTGGTGAGTTCGTTGGCTGACTCGCCGGGCACCATTTTTCACACGCTAGCTGAGACTATCCAGGACATTACCCAGTGTGACTCCGCTGGCCTGAGCCTGCTGACGAAGGACGGCAAAACGCCGCATGTCGACGGCCAAAGGTTCTATTGGCCAGCCATTTGCGGAATGTGGAATTCCCACGTCGGAGGTGGAACCCCACGCAATTTCGGCCCATGCGGGGATGTACTCGATCGTAAATGCACGCTATTGTTCAGACACTTCGAGCGCCGCTACACATATTTCTTGCCGATTACGCCTTTAGTTGAAGAGTGCCTGCTGGTTCCATTTTACGTTGGAGGCAAAGCAGTCGGGACGATATGGGCGATCATGCACAGCGACCGCCGCAAGTTCGACGCCGAAGATGAGAGGCTCATGAGTGTGCTGGGTCAATTCGCTTCATTGGCCTATCAAACCCTGGCGTCTGTTGAGGACCTCAAGCTGCAAATGGCCGCGCGCGAAAAAGCGGAAGCAGCGGTATGCGAACTGGCAAACGGGTTAGAAACGCAAGTTCGAGTTCGGACTCAAGACTTGGAACGTAGCACCCGGGATTTGTTGGATACCAACGAAGCGCTAGAAAGGGAAATCGCCGAGCGCAAGAGAGACAAGGAGGCGCTCCAGATTCGCGAGCTTAATCTCCGTTTGTTAGTCGACAGCATTCCGGCACCCGTTGCGGTCATGACGCCATCTGGGGAAGTCGAAACCGTCAACAAACCGGTTCTTGAGTACTTCGGCAAGACGTTAGAGGATTTAAAAAAGTGGGGTACCAGCGATGCCGTTTATCCAGATGACCTTCCACACGCAATCGAGATATGGATGGAGGCAATCCAGACCGGCCAGCCCTACGACGTCAAGGAGCGCTTGCGACGCTTCGATGGTGTCTACGGTTGGTTCGAAGTGCGCGGCTTTCCCTTGCGAGGTTCCGATGGACGAATCCTGAACTGGTGCGTTTTGCTTACGGACATCGATGACCGGCAAAGAGCGGAAGAAGCCCTGAGGGCGAGCGAAGCTTATTCGGCCGAAGCGCAGAGGCTCAGCCATACCGGAAGTTGGCATTGGAACGTAAGCACTGGAGAGGTGGCCTGGTCGCAGGCGTATTGTGCCATTTTTGGTTTTGATTTTGAAAAAGATAAGCCGTCGTATCAATTGTTTATCGAGCGCGTCCATCCGGAGGATCGCCCGAACGTTGAGCGAGTTTTGTGGGCAGATGTAAAAGAGAAGAGAGATTTTGATGGTGAGTACCGGCTACTTCTTCCAGACGGATCGATCAAATATTTGCATAGCCTGGGCAAATGTTCACTAGATCAATCCGGCGATGTTGAATACATCGGTGCGGTAGTGGATATCACAAAGCACAAGCGGGCTGAGCAAGAACTTAGGGACAGCGAAGAGAGGCATCGGGTCGTTGTCGAAGCAGCCAGCGATGCTGTTATCAGCATGGATGAAAATGGTGCCATCCTGCTGGCAAATGCTGCCGCATTGAGGGTCTTCGGGTATGACCCGACCGAGTTGATCGGCAAACCATTGACTTTACTAATGCCGGAGTACATGCGGAAGCTGCACGAGAAGGGATTCAAAGGCTACTTGGCTACCGGCGAGCGACATATGAACTGGCAGGGGACCGAACTTACTGGCCTCCGCAAGAATGGCCAAGAGTTCCCAGTGGAGATCTCCTTCGGGGAGCTGATCAAGGAGGGGCGCCGAATATTTACCGGTTTTGTCCGTGATATCAGCGAAAAGAAAAGGGCCGAGGAGGCTCTGCGGCGCAGCGAGGCTCATTTGTCACAAGCGCAGAGACTCGCGCATGTGGGAAGTTCCGTTTGGCAGGTCGCTGGAAGGAAGACATTGTATCTGTCAGAAGAGTGGTATCACGTTTATGGTTTTGACCCAAAGGTTGGGATGCCCACCTGGGAGGAGCGGGTGCAGCGGATTCATCCCGAGGACCGAGCTAAGTGGCAAGCGGCAATCGATCGAGCCATCGACGAGAAGTCGGATTATGACTTGGAGATCCGCATTCTGCCTCCGGATAAGACAGTCAGGTACGTCCATTCTGTCGGCCAGCCAGTTTTTGGCTCATCGGGCGAATTAGTGCAATTCGTGGGCGTCTCGATGGACGTCACTGAGAGGAAGCACGCCGATGAAGCATTTCGGCTTATCGTAGTGGGCACAGCGGCGACCACGGGCAGCGACTTCTTCCAGAGTCTAGTGCAGCACATGGCCCAGGCACTGCGTGCACGCTATGCCTTTGTCACCACCTGTGATGACCAGAAGCATGCTCGCACGCTAGCCTTCTGGAAGGGCGACGGATTTGGGGAGAACTTCGACTTTGACATCGCCGATACGCCTTGCGAACGGGTGCTTCATGGAGAGGTTTGCCGTTGCAAGCAAGGGCTGCAGGGTCTGTTCCCTCGCGATAAGCTCCTGGCCGATTGGCAAGCGGAAAGCTACCTCGGCGTTCCCATGCTCGACCGCAGCAATCGCGTCATCGGCCACTTAGCAATCCTCGATGACAAGCCGATGGAGGCCGACGTGCGCGCCATCGACTTGCTTAAGATCTTCGCTTCCCGCGCCGCCGCCGAATTGAACCGGCAGAAGGCCGAAGACGAGCTGCAGGCGGCGCTGCAAGAGCGCGAGAGAATGCGGGAAGAACTGGCCCATCTCACACATCTGAACCGAGTCAGCACCATGGGAGAGCTTGCGGCCTCGTTGGCACACGAAATCAAGCAGCCGATTTCAGCCGCGATGACAGATGCCAGGACCTGTTCACGATGGCTAACTCGGGATCGCCCGGACTTGGCGGAGGCCCAAGCCGCGGCTTCGAGAGTCGTCAAAGACGTAGCACGTGCATCTGAAATCATCGGTCGGGTCAGGTCGCTGTTTAAGAAGGACAGTCTGCAGCACGAGGAAGTTAATATAAACGAACTCATTGAAGAGATGATTGCCTTGCTACGGGGTGAGGCGTCCAGACATTCGATTTTGATCCACAGCGACTTTTCGCTCGATCTGCCTCCGATCATGGCAGACCGCGTACAGTTACAGCAGGTCTTGATGAATCTCATGCTCAATAGTATCGAGGCCATGAAGAGCATGAACACGCCAGGTAAACTTACGATCAAGTCACAGCAAGATGACAGCGGTCAGCTCTTGATTTCGGTCATGGATACCGGAGTTGGAGTTCCACCAGAAAAGATCGAGCAAATTTTCAATGCATTCTTTACTTCCAAGCCTCAAGGAACCGGCATGGGATTGGCGATCAGCCGGTCCATCATCGAGTCCCACGGCGGGCGCCTGTGGGCCACTCCCAACGCGGGACCAGGTGCGACACTTCATTTCATCTTACCTACCGGACGTAATGCGCACCAAGCTGCGTAGCTGTCCATTGTCAGTAACGTTAAAGTCCGAAATGACGTAGAAACTGCGCGTTCACCGCCACGATCGCAGTCGACAGGTTCATCGCGAGGGCACCTATGCTCATCACAAGAGTAATTTCCCGAGTGCACGAAGGCTCCAGCCGCAGCGGGAATGGCAATCACATTATAAGTTGTCGCCCAGACTAAGTTCTGCATCATTTTCTTATAGGTGATGCGTGACAGTGCAATAACATCCGACGACATGGATCCCTTGTCGCCTCTTTGACAGGAATCCTAGATTCGCCTTCTTTTCCTGCCAACGCTGTTTTGCATCAGTAGCTTCAGCTTCGCGCGAGCCCTTGCCCAAGGCGGACCAATCTCGATCCTCAACAACGAGTAGGGTAAACCCTGTACTCACCGGGGCTGCGCTCGTGAGGCCCGGGTTCAGTCTGTTGAGCCGAGGCGATTCCAGAGCGGCGCGACCAAGTTCCTGAATAGGGCAGCTGACGTGTCCGTCAATATAACGTCACGAACTGACTTTGCATTGACTGCGGCTGACTGTGGTCGGGGTCTAGATCTCGACAATCTGCACACGTGAGCCGGTCAACTACTTTAATCTCTTGCTGCTTGCTGGGCTTAGCTCGAAATTCGCGTGTGGCGATGTTCGTGCACTCCCCCCGTTCATCGAAGCGACCGACGGCAAGCCTAACTGGGACCGAAACAAAACATGCCGTTACGAATCGTTCGATCAGGAGGAACAATATATGACCTGTCGCATACCACAGATAATCCTTGCGCTTTCGATCCTAACCCCCTGTGCCTCTCTCCATTCGCAAAGCACGAAGGCGTTCAACGGCTTTGCTCTGGTGGACAAATCAGGAAAAATCAGCAAACCCGCCGACTACCGGGACAACTACGAACTCCTCGGAACGTACACAATCATCGACCCCAAGGGAAACCAGATGCACGTGACATATGCCTCCCCAGGGACGGCTGCGTATTACCGCAAGACCGGCAAGTTTCCAGATGGAGCAGTGCTGGTAAAGGAGATCTTCTTAACAGATCACGCTAAATTGACGACGGGCGATGCACATTGGGCTTCTCAAATGGTGCAGTGGTTCGTCCAGATCAAAGATACAAAGAACCGCTACCCGAATAACCCATTGTGGGGAGATGGGTGGGGCTGGGCTTTGTTCAAGGCCGATGCACCCGACAAGCAGGTAGCGACCGATTACAAGAAGGATTGTCTCAGTTGTCACGTCCCAGCGAAATCAACCGATTGGACATACATTGAGGGCTATCCGCCACTGAAGTCAAAATGAAAACGGCACCGCCGAGGTGATCAGGAGACAACATGCGGCTGAGAATCCTATGGGCGATCGTCGTGCTTTTTGTGGTGCTGATCGGGATTGCTCTGATGCGTTTTAACCTGACGGCGCTGCACGAGCCGGGGCCGGCTGAAACGCGCCTAGCCAATATGTCCAAGCGTTTTTTCATTTACCGCGCGAGCCGGCACGGAATTCCTCCGCGCCCCCA
>Ga0306923_10006612_pt1 | contig 11453 bp, 10 predicted proteins | sample sta12Can44000108_FD_203841 | JGI IMG/M metagenome (GOLD analysis project Ga0306923, IMG submission 203841) | Lab enrichment of tropical soil microbial communities from Luquillo Experimental Forest, Puerto Rico - statanox.12C.anox.44.000.108 (v2)... | ecosystem: Environmental > Terrestrial >...
GGCCAAGGGCACGCCGTGGAAGCTGATCGCCGCCGCCGTGGCTCTGGTGGTGGCCATCATCGGCGGCGTGCTGGTGTGGGAAGAGGGCCGCATCCCGGCCGCTAAGGCGCCGGCAACCGCTTCGGTGGCGCAGGCGCCCGACGAGGTGGAAAACCTTAAGGCCGAGTTGGCAGCCAATCGCGAGCGCATCCGCGCCCTGGAAGCCCGCCTGTCCCAGCAGCCGCAAGGTGCCGATCTCACCCCCATCGAAAACCGCCTGGGCCAGACCGAGGCGGCGGTGAAGGCGTTGCAGTCCCAACCCCAGGTGCCGGCTAAGCTGGTGGACGAGGTGGACGCCTTGTCCAAGCAGGTGGTCGAACTCAAGCGCACCGCGGCCGACGCGGCGGCCGTGCTGCGGCTGGCCGACCGGGTGGAGAAGGCCGAAAGCGTGCTGCGCGAGATGCAGGGCCGCCGCAGCTCGGCCGCTGCCGTGCTGTTGGCGGTGGGCCAGCTGCGCGAGGCGCTGGCCAATGCCATGCCCTATGATTCCGAATGGCGCTCGCTGAAGGCGCTGGCCGGCAACGATGCCGAGGTGGCCTCGGCGCTGGAGATTCTGAAGCCCAGCGCGGTCACCGGCATTCCCACATTGCCCATGCTGACCGCCCGGCTGGCCAACCAGGCTCCCGCCATCGTCCGCGCCCAGGTGTTGCCCGAGCAGCAGAGCTGGTGGCGCCAGACCTTGGACCGCCTGGCCAGCCTGGTGACCATCGAGCGCGAGGACGGCAACGCCGCCGGCAGTTCCCCCGCCGCCATCATTGCCCGCGCGCAAGGAGCCCTGGCCGATGGCGATCTGGCTCGCGCCATTACCGAGTTGGAAGGTCTGACCGGCGGGCCGGCCGAGCAGGCGGCGCCCTGGATCGCCGACGCCAAGGCCCGGCTGGCCGCCGGCAAGGCGGTGTCCGAGCTGACCGCCCATGTGGTGGCCAGCGTCGGCGCGGGGCAATGACCATGATCCGCCGCCTGGTCCTCTTCATCCTGGTCACCGCTCTGCTGGCCGCCGCCGCCGTTTGGCTGGCCGAGCGGCCGGGCCAGGTGGTGGTGCACTGGCTGGGCTGGAAGATCACCGGCCCGGTGCCGCTGCTGATCCTCGCTTTGGTGGCGCTGCTGGCAATGGGGGCCTTGCTGGTCAAGCTGGCGCGTGCGGTGGTCGGTTTCCCCGCCCGCTGGCTGGCGGCCCGCCGGGCGCGGCGCACCCGTGAGGGCTATCGCGCGCTGTCCGACGGCTTGGCTGCCGTGGCCGTGGGCGACCGGCGCCAGGCCAGGAAGCTGGCCCGGCGCGCCGACAAGCTGCTGGCCGACCACTCGCTCACCGGCCTGCTCACCGCCCAGGCGGCGACGCTCTCCGGCGACGAGACCGAGGCGGAACGCCGCCTCACCGCCATGGTGGAGCGGCCCGAGACCGCCTTCCTCGGCCTCAAGGGCTTGATGGACCTGGCGCTGAAGGACCGCGACTATCCAGCCGCCCTCGATTATGCCCGCCGCGCCTGGGCGCTGGGCGGGGCCAGCGACGGGTTGGCCGCCACTTTGTTCGATCTCCAGGCCCGCGCCGGCCAATGGGCCGAGGCCGAGGCGACCCTGTACGAGGCGAAGAAGCGCGCTACCCTGCCCGCCGGCACGCTCGCCCGCTTCCGCGCGCTCACCCTGCTGGAGCGCGCCCGCCAGGAGGCCGACACCCTGGCGGCGGTGCGTTCGGCGCTGGAGGCGCACAAGGCCGATCCCGGCTTCGTTCCGGCGGCGGTCATGGCCGCCACTCTGCTGCAACGGCTGGACAAGCACCGCAAGGCGGCCGCCGTGCTGACCGAAACCTGGCGCATCTCGCCCCATCCCGAACTGGTCGAGGCCCATCTCGCCCTGGCGCCCGCCGAGACCCCGCTGGCCCGGGTCAAGCGCCTGGGCAAGCTGATCAAGGCCAATCCCGACGCGCCCGACGGGCACATCGCCCTGGCCGAGGCCGCCCTGGCCGCCAAGCTGTGGGGCTTGGCCCGCACCCACCTGGACCTTGCGCTGGCACGCCGTCCCACTGCCGGCCTGTACATGCTGTACGCCCGCCTGGAGCGCGAGGACCGTCACGATGAGGCCGCCGCGCAGGGCTGGATCGCCAAGTCGGCCACCGCGCCCTCCGAACCGGCCTGGACCTGCGGCGCCTGCGGCAAGCCCGCCGACCGCTGGACCGTCACCTGCCCCCAATGCGGCGCGGTGGACAGCCTGGACTGGCGGTAAGCTTAACCCTCAAAGAAAAAACCCTCCCCCGGCAACGGGGGAGGGTTCAGCACGAAGCCGAAAGAGCGAAGATTACTTCTTCGCCTTCTTCTCGGCCTTCTTGATGGCGTTCTCGATGATCTCGGCGGCCTTTTCCGGGCCGCCCCAGCCGATCACCTTGACCCATTTGCCCTCTTCCAGATCCTTGTAGTGAGCGAAGAAGTGCTCGATCTGCTGGATCAGCGTGGCCGGCAGGTCCGAGTAGCTCTTCACGTCGTCATAGAAGGGGTGCAGCTTGGGGTGCGGCACGGCGAGGATCTTCTCGTCGTGGCCGGCCTCATCCTCCATCAACAGCACGCCGATGGGGCGCGAGCGCATGACCGAGCCCACGGCGACGCCATGACGGCCCACCACCATAACGTCCACCGGGTCGCCGTCATCCGACAGGGTGTGCGGGACGAAGCCGTAATTGGTGGGGTAGTACATAGCGGTGTGCAGGAAACGGTCGACGAACATGGCGCCCGATTCCTTGTCGATCTCGTACTTCACCGGATCGCCCTTCAGCGGGATCTCGATGATGACGTTGATGTCGTTGGGCGGGTTCTTGCCGATGGGGATCTTCTTAATGTCCATGGTTCTTATGATCCTTGTTCTTTGGTCAGGACGACCTCGGGTTCCACATACTGGAATCCGCGGTCGCGCGCCACTGCGGCGTGAGTGACCTGGCCGCGATGGACGTTGAGGCCCGCGCGTAAGTGCGGGTCCTCGGAAAGCGCGCGGGCCCAGCCCTTGTCGGCCAGGGCCAGCACGAATGGCAGCGTCGCGTTGTTGAGCGCGAAGGCCGAGGTGCGCGCCACCGCACCCGGCATGTTGGTGACGCAGTAATGCACCACGCCGTCCTCGACGTAGGTGGGCTGGTCGTGAGTGGTGGGGCGCGAGGTCTCGAAGCAGCCGCCCTGGTCGATGGCGACGTCGACCACCACCGAGCCCTTGCGCATGCCGGCCACCAGTTCGCGGCTGACCAGCTTGGGCGCGGCGGCGCCCGGCACCAGCACGGCGCCGACCACCAGATCGGCCTCCAGCACGTGGTGTTCCAGCGCGTTCAGATTGGCGATTGCGGTCTGCACCCTGCCGCCGAACAGCTCGTCGATCTGGGCGAGGCGGACCAGCGACTTGTCCAGCAGGGTAACGCGCGCGCCCAGGCCCACCGCCATGCGCGCGGCGTTGGTGCCCACCACGCCGCCGCCGATGATCACCACGTTGCCCGGTGGCACGCCCGGCACGCCGCCCAGCAGCACGCCGATGCCGCCCTGTTCCTTCTCCAGGCAGTGCGCCCCCACCTGGATGGACATGCGGCCGGCCACCTCGCTCATGGGGGCCAGCAACGGCAGGCGGCCATGGGAATCGGTGACCGTCTCGTAGGCGATGGCGGTGACGCCCGCATCCACCAGGGCCTGGGTCTGGGCCTGGTCGGGGGCCAGATGCAGGTAGGTGAACAGCACCTGGCCGGCACGCAGCATCTTGCACTCGGCCGGCTGCGGCTCCTTGACCTTGACCACCATGTCGGCGCCGGCGAACACGTCGGCCGCCGAATCCACCACCTTGGCGCCCACCATCCGGTAGGCGCCGTCGGGGCAGCCGATCCCCTCGCCGGCCCGGGCTTCCACCACCACTTCGTGACCATGATGGACCAGCTCGCGCACCGAGGCCGGGGTCAGGCCGACCCGGTATTCGTGGCTCTTGATCTCTTTGGGAACGCCGATGCGCATGGGGGCCACCTGTTCTTTAGAATGACAATACCCCAAAACAGCCCCAGGGCAACCTGACGGAAGGGTGACATTTGGGGCGCTATACCCCTTACTTTACGCCGGTTGACGGACCGGAGCCATCGGCAGCTTGCGCATCATCCACAGCAGCAGAAGCAAAGCGGGCAGGGTAACCACGGTGGTCAGCAGGAAGAAGTTCACCCACCCCATCCAGGTGACCATATAGCCGGTGCTGGACGAAAACAGCGAGCGCCCGGCGGCGGTCAGCGACGACAGCAGGGCATACTGGGTGGCGGTGTAGGCGGCGTTGCACAGGCCCGACAAATAGGCGATCAGCGCGGCGCCGGCCATGCCCGCAGTCAGGTTCTCCACCGCCACGCACAGCGCCAGCGCCGCCACATCGTGGCCGGCCAGGGCCTGCACCACATAGAACAGGTTGCCGGCCGATTGCAGCAGCCCGAACAGCAACAGCGCACGCATGACGCCCAGCCGAGTGACTAGGGCGCCGCCGATCAGGGTGCCGGCGATGGTAGCGCCGAAGCCGAACAGCTTGGACACGGTGGCGATCTGGTCGAGGCTGAAGCCCAGTTCCTGGTACAGCCGCATGGCCATGGTGCCGGCCATGGACTCGCCCAGTTTGTAGCCCAGCACGAACAGCAGGATGGCCAGCCAGCCCGGCCGTGCCATGAAATCGGCGAACGGGCACACCACGGCGCCGTACAGCCAGGCGACCACGCGGGCGGCCCTGCCCTTCAGGTGCGGGCGGGCGGCCAGATAATCCGCGGCGCGGCGCTCGCGCTCGGCGGTGGCGGCGGACACCTTGACTTGCGGTTCGGGCCCGAACAGGAACACCGCCATGCCCACCACCAGCAGGGCCGCCATGACAGCATAGGCCACGAACCAGCCGAAGGCCGAGGCGAGGTACAGCGCGCCGGCACCGGCCACCAGCATGGCTAGGCGATAGCCAGTCTGCACCGCCGCCGCGCCCGGCCCCTGGCGCCCGGGATCGAGGATCTCGACGCGGTAGGCGTCGATGACGATGTCCTGGCTGGCCGACAGGAACGCCACCACCGCCGCGACCGTGGCGAACAGGTACAGATTGCTGGCCGGGTCTAGGGCGCCCAGGGTCAGGATGGAGGCCGCCAGCAGCACCTGGATCAGCAGGCCCCAGCCGCGCCGGCGTCCCAGCCGGCGTCCCAGCACCGGCAGGTCGACACGGTCGATGATGGGCGACCACAGGAACTTGAAGGAATACGAGAACCCCACCAGGGCGAAGACGCCCACCGCCGAGCGGCTGATTCCGGCCGTGGTCAGCCAGGCCGACAGGGTCGAGAAGGTCAGCAGCAGCGGCAGGCCGCTGGAAAAGCCCAGCAGCAGCACCATCAGAACTCGGGCGTCGAGATAGGCGGCAAAGGCGGCGCGGGCGCGGGCCATGGATCGTCCTGGCGGATTGGGTCGCCCGGCAGTCTAGCCGCAAATGGCGGGCGAATCGTTAATGCCTTGGCCCATCGTGCCCTTGCGCCTGTTCATAGGCCGAAACCTTCCGGAGCCCCAGCATGGCCGACGCCCACGCCATGGAAAGCCCTCGCCCCGTCCGACGGTCGGTGCGGCGGGCCTTGCTGCTGGCGGGGCCGTTGGTGGTGGCGGTGGCGGCGCTGGTGCTGTGGCTGAGCGGTGGCCGGGTCGTCAGCACGGACAACGCCTATCTCCAGGCCGACAACGTCACCCTCTCCAGCCGCCTGGCCGGCACGGTGGAACAGGTGCTGGTGCGCGATAACCAGCGGGTCAAGGTGGGCGACGTGCTGTTCCGTCTCGACGACCAGCCCTTCGCCATCGCGCTGGCCTCGGCCAAGGCGCAATTGGATCAGACCGAGGTGGAGCTGGTGGCGCTGCAAGCCTCGTTTCGCCAGCACACCGCCGACATTCAGCAGGCCATCAGCGACCTGGATTTCTTCCAGCGCGAGTACGAACGGCAAGCCGAGCTGGCGGGGCGCGGTGTTGCCGCCGTTGCGGCGCTGGACATGGCCCGGCGCCAGCTGGCCGGCGCCCGGGCGCATTTGACGTCGTTGCGCCACGAGGCGGACTCGGTCCTGGCCCAGTTGGGCGGCGACGCGACGCGGCCGGTCACCCTGCACCCGCGCTGGCTGGCGGCCAAGTCAGCGATGGACCGGGCGCAATATGATTTGGATCATACGGTGGTGCGCGCGCCCATCGACGGCATCGTCGCCAATGTGCAGCAATTGCAGCCGGGTGAGTTTATCGCCGCCGGCACCGCCGCCTTCTCGCTGATCGGCGCGCGGCCGTGGGTCGAGGCCAATCCCAAGGAGACCGAGCTTACCTACATCAAGCCGGGCGACCCGGCTGAGATCCGCGTCGACACCTATCCCGGCCGCAGCTGGACCGGCCGCGTGGTCAGCATCAGCCCGGCCACCGGCGCCGAATTCGCCGTGCTGCCGCCGCAGAACGCCTCGGGCAACTGGGTCAAGGTGGTGCAAAGGGTGCCGGTGCGCATCGAGGTGGACATCCCCGACGATTCGCCGCCGCTATCGGCGGGCATGAGCGTCGAGGTGAGCATCGACACCGGCCATCGCCGCCGCCTGTCCGACCTGTGGGGAGGGTAGGGCATGAACGTCGCCGCGCTGACCGTGCTGGTGATGGCCGCCACCGTCATGCAGGCGCTCGACACCACCATCGCCAACGTGGCGCTGCCCTACATGCAGGGTAGCCTATCGGCCACCACCGACCAGATCAACTGGGTGCTGACCAGCTACATCGTTGCCGCCGCCATCATGACCCCGCCCACCGGTTGGGCCTCCGAGCGCTTCGGCCGCAAGCGCCTGTTCATCGTCTCGGTGGCCGGCTTCACATTGGCCTCGGGGCTGTGCGGCATGGCGCACAGCCTGGAGCAGATGGTGCTGTTCCGGCTGCTGCAAGGCGTCTGCGGCGCGCCGCTGGTGCCGCTGGCGCAATCGGTGCTGCTCGACACCTACCCGCGCGAGCGCCACGGCCAGGCCATGGCGCTGTGGGGCATGGGGGTGATGGTGGGGCCTATCCTCGGGCCTTCCTTAGGCGGTTGGCTGACCGAGAACTGGCAGTGGCGCTGGGTCTTCTACATCAATCTGCCCATCGGCGTGCTGACCGCCGTGGGGCTGGGTGTGTTCCTGGCGGAACGGCGGGCCCAGCGTCCGCCCGGCTTCGACTGGTTTGGATTTTCGGCGCTGTCCCTCGGGGTGGGGGCGTTGCAACTGATGCTGGACCGGGGTGAGCAGCTGGATTGGTTCGGCTCGGGCGAAATCATCACCGAGGCGGTGCTGTCGGGCCTGGGGTTCTACCTGTTCATCGTCCACATGCTGACCGCCGAGCGCCCCTTCATCGATCGCCGCCTGTTCCGCGACCGCAATCTGGTCACCGGGCTCGCCTTCATCTTCGTGGTCGGCATCATCCTGCTGGCCACGCTGGCGCTGCTCACGCCGTTCCTGCAGACCCTGCTGGACTGGCCGGTGCTTACCGCCGGGCTGGTGATGGCGCCCCGGGGCCTGGGCACCATGGCTGCCATGATGCTGGTCGGACGCCTCATCCACCGCATCGATCCCCGCCTGTTGATGGCGTGCGGGTTGACGCTCATCGGCGTCTCGCTATGGCAGATGAGCCATTTCGACCTCAATGTCAGCCAGGGCCTGCTGGTGCGCACCGGGGTGACGCAGGGCTTCGGCCTTGGGCTGGTGATGGTGCCGTTGTCCACCATGACCTTCGCCACGCTGGCGCCCGAGCTGCGCACCCAGGGCACCGCCTTGTTCAGCCTGATGCGTAATATGGGTTCCAGCATCGGCATTTCGGTGGTGATCTTCCTGCTCAGCCGCAACACCCAGATCATGCACGCCGAACTGGCCGCCCACGCCACCCCGTTCAGCGCGCCGCTCAGGGCGCTCTTGCCCTATTGGTCGCTGTCCACCCTGCCGGGCGCCGCCGCGCTGAACGCCGAGATCACCCGGCAGGCGACACTGGTGGCCTTCCTCAATGACTTCCGCCTGATGATGGGCTTGGCGCTGGTCACGGTGCCGCTGGTGCTGCTCATGCGCCGGCCCGGCCACCTGACCCCGCCCACCCACGCCGCCATGGAGTGATGCCATGTACCGCCATGTCCTCCTCGCCTACGACGGAACCAGGGAAGGCGCCTGCGCGCTGCGCCAGGGGGCCGAGCTGGCCCAGGCCACCGGAGCCGAGGTCACCTTGCTTGCCGTCATCCCCGCCCGGCCGGGGGTGCTGATCGCCGAGGCGGTGGGCGGCGACCTGCTCGGGCATGAGCAGGAGCTCTACGGCGAGGTGCTGGAGCTTGGCCTGGAGCTGCTGGCGAAGCGGGGGCTGAGGGCGGAGGGCAAAATCGCCTATGGCATCGCCATCGACGAGATCGTCAAGACCGCGCGTGCCGTCGGCGCCGATCTCATCGTCGTCGGCCATCGCCGCAAGGGCCGCCTGGCGCAATGGTGGTCAGGCTCGGTGGGCGGCACCCTGCTGGCGCAGGCGCCCTGCTCGCTGTTGATCGCGGTGGAGGAAGGCGAGAGCGCCTAGAACGGCTCCAGTTCGGAGTCCCAATACAAAAAATCCCGCCACGACCGGTGCAGGTAGTTGGGCGGGAAGGAACGTCCGTTTTCCTGAAGCTCGAAGGAGGTGGGCTCGACCGGCCATTTCAGCAGATGCAGCCCCGCTTCGCGCGGCAGCCGGCTGCCTTTCCTTAAATTGCAGGGCCCGCAGGCGGCGACCACGTTGGTCCAACTGGTGCGCCCGCCGCGCGCCCGTGGGACGACGTGGTCGAAGGTCAGGTCGTGGGCGGCGAAGGGATAGCCGCAATATTGGCAGGCGAAGCGATCGCGCAGGAAGACGTTGAAACGGGTGAAGGCGGGTTTCCGGCTGGCGGGGATGTATTCCTTCAGCGAAATCACGCTGGGCAGCCGCATGCGCCAGGATGGCGAGTGGATGACGCGGTCGTATTCCGACACGACGTTGACGCGTTCAGACACCACCGCCTTCACCGCTTCCTGCCATGACCACAGGGACAGCGGAAAATAAGACAGCGGCCTGAAGTCCGCGTTCAATACCAGGGCGGGATAGCTTTCCAATGCTACCGATACCCTCTCCTAAGGAGCATGCTTACAAAATATAGGATTTCGACAGCCCTTTCCACCCCGCGACGGTTACGGCTGGGTGAAAGCGCCAAGGGATCAGCCGTCCTCCTCCAGTCCAAAGGCCTGGCGGGCGAAGGCCACCGCCAGCCCGAGACCCGGGCCGTCGATGGAATGGCCCAGGCCCGGGCGCATGTCGGTCAGCACGGGCAGGCCCAGCGCGGCCAGGCTCTGTTCGGCCTGGCCCAGGCAGGCGGGATTGACCACGTCATCGGCATCGCCGTGGATCAGCAGCATGCGGGGGCGCGAGCGGATCTCGCCGGCCAGCGCCTCGGGGTCGACGATGGCGCCGGAAAAGCCGATGACCGCCGCCGCCGGCCGCGATCGCCGGGGCGCCACGTGCAGCGCCATCATGGTCCCTTGCGAGAAGCCGATGAGGCAGAGCTGCTCGTCGGTCAGGCCGAAGCGGGCCAGTTGTTCGTCAAGGAAGGCGTCCAGGATGGGAGCGGTGGCGCGGATACCCGCCGCCAGTGCCGCCGTCGAGCGGTCCTGCAGCGAGAACCACTGGCGGCCGAACGGCGCCATGTCGTAGGCGAACGGTCCGTCGGGGGCGACGAAGGCGGCGTCGGGCAGGGCCGGCGCCACATAGGGCACCAGTTCGGCCATATCGGCGCCGTTGGCGCCGGCGCCGTGCAGCAGCACCACCAGCTGGCGGGCGGATCCGCCGGACAGCGGTTCGGCCTCGGGTCCGGTCAGGCGCAGGCTCATAGGGTCCTCCGGGCAAGGCGCGCACCGGAGGTGCGCATGGTGTGGCAATGATTATGGTATGCTCGCCGCCATGCACCAACCCCCCACCACGCGCTTTGCCCCCAGTCCAACCGGTCGCCTGCATCTGGGCCATGCCTATTCCGCCCTGTTCGCCTTCCAGCAGGCTCAGGGCGGCCGCTTCATCCTGCGCATCGAGGACATCGATTCCGGCCGTTGCCGCGAGGATTTCGTCGGCGGCATCGTCGAGGATCTGGCCTGGCTGGGATTGGAGTGGCAACAACCGGTGCGCCGCCAGTCGCAGCACCTGGACGACTACCGTGCCGCCTTGGCCCGGCTGGACGGCATGGGCCTCCTGTATCCCTGCTTCTGCACCCGCAAGGACATCGCCGACGAGGTGGCGCGCGCCGGCCATGCGCCGCACGGCCCCGACGGCGTGCTCTATCCCGGTCTGTGCCGTCATCTGTCGGCGGCCGAGCGGGCCGAGCGCATGGCGGCCGGGCAACCCTTCGCCCTGCGGCTGGACATGGCGGCGGCCATGGCCGTGGCGGGGCGGCTGTCCTGGCATGACGTCGAGGCCGGTACGGTGACGGCGACGCCGGAACTCTTCGGTGACGTGGTGCTGGCGCGCAAGGACACGCCCACCAGCTACCATCTGGCGGTGACGGTGGACGACGCGCTTCAGGGTGCCACCCTGGTCACCCGGGGCCGCGACCTGTTCGACGCCACCCACGTGCACCGGCTTCTGCAGGCGCTGCTGGGGTTGGAGGTGCCTGTCTGGCACCATCACCGCCTGCTGACCGACGATAGCGGTAAGCGATACGCCAAGCGGGATCGCAGCCTTACCCTCCAGGCCCTACGGCAAGCCGGCAATACCCCGGAAGATGTTCGCGCTATGGTTAAGGTATGTGCGTAATTATAAAATCTGTGCGCAAGTTTAGAATTGCTTGAAAATTGAAAAAATTGCGCTCATAGCGGTGCCTCCCCACGGGGTTCGGGAAAACGTGGGAGGGAACATCGATGGCTGCACTTCGCTCTCAGCGGGCCTTTGGGCTGGTCGCGCGCATTATTGTCCTTGCCGTGACCGGCGTCCTCGCCCTCGGCATCGCCGTCTCGGCGGTGTCTGCCTACCTGCTGCGCAACGCCGCCGAAACGGCTGCGCGCGAGCGCGTCGACACCAACATGAAGGTGGCCTGGGACGTGCTGCGCGCCAAGGGCACCGCCTTCCGCCTCGACGACGGCAAGCTGTTGGCCGGAGACACCGTGCTCAACGGCAACAACGAGTTGGTGGACAAGGTCAAAACGCTGGTGGGCGGTTCGGCCACCATCTTCATGGGCGATGTGCGCGTCGCCACCAACGTGCTGAAGCCCGACGGCAACCGCGCCATCGGCACCCCGCTGGCCCGCACCGCCGCCTACGCCTCGGTGTTCGAGGGGAAGACCCCGTTCCGTGGCGAGGTCGAGATTCTGGGCGAGCCCTATATGACCGCCTACGATCCCATCCTGGATTCCGGCGGCACCGTCATCGGCATCCTGTACGTGGGCATCAAGAAGGCCGATTTCC
>Ga0306923_10006614_pt1 | contig 11452 bp, 9 predicted proteins | sample sta12Can44000108_FD_203841 | JGI IMG/M metagenome (GOLD analysis project Ga0306923, IMG submission 203841) | Lab enrichment of tropical soil microbial communities from Luquillo Experimental Forest, Puerto Rico - statanox.12C.anox.44.000.108 (v2)... | ecosystem: Environmental > Terrestrial > Soil...
GTGGCCGCGCGCCTCGCGCACCGCTGGCCGTTCGGCGCGTGAGCTCGAACGACAGGCCTCGACGGCGTCCCCCTCACCGGGCCACCGTCGAGGCCCTCCTTCCCCCCGGCTCTAGCCCCGCACCGCGCGATCGGTGATCTCGAGGCCGCGGTCGATGATGCCGAACGCCTCGCGCAGCTCCGGCTCGGTGATGGTGAGCGGCGGGTTCGTGAAGAACGTGTTCCACCGCACCATCGTGTAGAGCCCCTCCTGCCGGAAGAAGCGCGCGAGGGCCTGCATCTCCTCGGAGGTGCCGTTGAACGGCGCCAGCGGCTCCCGCGTCCGCGCGTCGCGGACGAGCTCCACGAGGCCGAAGAGGCCGATCGACCGAGCCGCGCCGACCGACGGGTGCCTCGCGGCGAGGCCGGCCATGAGCTCCTTCATCACGACGCCCATCGCCCGCGCCCGCTCGACGAGCCGGTCCTCCTCGTACACGCGGATGGTCGCGAGCGCGGCCGCGCAGCCCACCGGGTGGCTGTTGTAGGTGAGGCCGCCGTAGAAGACCTTGTCCTTGAAGTGCTCCGCGATGTGTCGGCGCATGCCCACCGCGCCGAGCGGCACGTAGGACGAGGTGAGGCCCTTCGCCATCGTGAGCAGGTCGGGCACCACCTTCCAGTGGTCCACCGCGAACCACTCGCCCGTGCGCCCGAAGCCGGCCATCACCTCGTCGCAGATCATGAGGATGCCGTGCTTCGTGCACAGCTCGCGGACGCCCTGGAGGTAGCCGTCCGGCGGCACGAGGACGCCGTTCGTGCCGGTCACCGTCTCGAGGATGAAGGCGGCGATCGTCTGCGGCCCCTCGAGCTGGATCGTCTCCTCCAGGTTCGCGAGCGCCGTCGCGACGTCGTCCCAGCCACGCTGGATCCCGTGGTACGGGTCGAGCACGTGCACCACGCCGGCCATGCCCGGCTCGGCGGCCCAGCGCCGCGGATCGCCGGTGAGCGAGATCGCCCCGGCGGTGGCGCCGTGGTACGAGCGGTAGCGCGCGAGGATCTTGTGACGCCCGGTGAACTGGCGCGCGAGCTTCACCGCGTTCTCGTTCGCCTCCGCGCCGGCGTTCGTGAAGAAGAACACGTCGATGTCGCCAGGCGCGATCTCGGCCAGCTTCGCGCCGAGGCGCGCCCGCGGCTCGGTGGCCATGAACGGGTTCGCGTAGGCGAGCGTGGCCACCTGCTCCTGGATCGCGCGCACCACCCGCTCGTCGCCGTGGCCGATGTTCACGGACATGAGCTGGCTGTTGAAGTCGATGAAGCGCTTCCCCTCCGGCGTCCAGAAGTGGATCCCCTTCGCGCGCGCGACCGGGATCGGGTCCACCTTCGACTGCGCGGACCACTCGTAGAGGGAGTGCTTCCTCGTGAGGGCGACGATCTCCTCGCCCGACAGCGGCTTCGTCTCGGTCATGTCGGCGTCCTCGCTACTTCATGGTGGGGAAGACGAACTCGGGGCCCTTGCTCACCGCGCTCGGCCAGCGCGAGGTCACGGTCTTCAGGCGCGTGTAGAAGTGGACGCCCTCGGCGCCGTAGATGCTGTGGTCGCCGAACAGCGAGCGCTTCCAGCCGCCGAAGCTGTGGTAGCCGACCGGCACCGGGATCGGCACGTTCACGCCCACCATGCCCACCTGCACGCGCGAGACGAACTCGCGCGCCACGTCGCCATCGCGGGTGAAGATGGCGGTGCCGTTGCCGAACTCGTGGCGGTTGATGAGCTGGAGCGCGCGCTCGACGCTCGGGACGCGCACGATCGCGAGCACTGGGCCGAAGATCTCCTCCTGGTAGATCTTCATCTCCGGCGTGACCCGGTCGAAGAGGCAGCCGCCGAGGAAGAAGCCGTCCTCCCCGCCGGGCACCTCCACCCCGCGCCCATCCACCACGAGCGTCGCGCCCTCCTTCACGCCCGCCTCCACGTAGCCGCGGACGCGCGCGAGGTGCTCCTTCGTGACGAGCGGGCCCATGTCCGCCTGCGGGTCGGTGCCCGGACGGACGCGGAGCTTCGCGAGCCGCTCCCGGAGCCGCGCCACGAGCGCGTCGCCCACCTCGTCGCCCACCGCGACGCCCACCGAGATGGCCATGCACCGCTCGCCCGCCGAGCCGTAGGCCGCGCCCATGAGCGCGTCGGCGGCCATGTCGAGGTCGGCGTCCGGCATGACGACGGCGTGGTTCTTCGCGCCGCCGAGCGCCTGCACGCGCTTCCCGTGCGCGGAGGCGGTGCGGTGGACGTACTCGGCGATGGGCGTCGAGCCGACGAAGCTCACCGCCGCCACGCGCGGGTGCGAGAGGAGCGCGTCCACCGCCTCCTTGTCGCCGTTCACGACGTTGAGCACGCCCGGCGGCAGGCCGGCCTCGGCGGCGAGCTCCGCGATCCGCAGCGCGGCGGAGGGGTTCCGCTCCGAGGGCTTCAGCACGAAGGTGTTCCCGCAGGCCACGGCGATCGGGAACATCCACATCGGGACCATCATCGGGAAGTTGAACGGCGTGATCCCGGCGCACACGCCGAGCGGCTGCCGGAGCGTGTAGCTGTCGATGCCGGTGCCGACGCTGTCGGAGTACTCGCCCTTCAGGAGCTGCGGGATCCCGCAGGCGAAGTCGACGCACTCGACGGCGCGGGCGATCGAGCCCATCGCGTCGCTCAGGAGCTTGCCGTGCTCGGCGGTGATGATCGCCGCGAGCTCGGGGGCGTGGCGCTCCACGAGATCCTTCAGCCGGAACATCACCTTCGCGCGCCGCGCCGGCGGCGTGGCGGCCCAGGCCGGGAACGCCTCGGCGGCGGCCGCCACCGCGGCGGCGACCTCGGCCTGGCTCGCGAGGGCGACCTGCTTCGTCACCTGGCCCGTGGCGGGGTCGTAGACGTTCGCGTGGCGCCCGCTCGTTCCGGGCACCGGCTTCCCATCGATGATGTGGCCGAGAGTCATGCGTGCCTGCGCTTTCCGGTGGGCTTCGGGTGGGAGCGGCAAGACGACGCAGGGACCGTAGCACGTGTTTAAAATTTTGAGCAAGGGAGCGGGGCGGAACCTGCGGGGCCCTGCCGTTTCGGTGATAGAGAGGAGCGAATGCCTCCGAGAAAGCGCCAGCCCGCCAAGCCACTCGCCCGCGCCGCGTCGCGCCCCCACGGCGCGCGGAAGCCCGCCGCCGCGCCGGAGCCCGCGGCCGAGCTCGACATCGGCAAGCGCCTCCGCCAGCTCCGCGAGCACTACGGTCTCTCGCAGCGCGCGCTCGCCGCGCGGGCCGACGTGACGAACGGGATGATCTCGATGGTCGAGCAGAACCGCTCGAGCCCGTCGGTGGCCACGCTGAAGAAGATCCTCGGCGGCTTCCCCATGTCGCTGGCGGAGTTCTTCGCCGCCGGCCAGCCACAGCAGCCGAAGATCTTCTTCTCGGCCGACGAGCTCGTGGAGATCGCGGGCGGCCTCATCTCCTACCGGCAGGTCGGGGCGAACCTCGAGGGCAAGGCGCTGCAGCTCATCCACGAGCGGCTCCTGCCGGGCGCGGACACCGGCTCCGACATGCTCCGGCACGACGCGGAGGAGGGCGGCATCGTCCTCCGGGGGGAGATGGAGCTCACGGTGGGGATGCAGACGCGGGTGCTGCGCGCCGGCGACGCCTACTCCTTCAGCAGCCGCATCCCGCACCGGTTCCGCGCCGTGGGCGACGAGCCGTGTGAGGTCGTGAGCGCCTGTACCCCGCCATCGTTCTGAGCGAGGCCCTCGGCCGTAGCCTCGCCCCGCCGCGGGCTCCGGGAACCCGCCCTCGTCGGAATGGGCTTGCTCAATATCTTGAGCGGCCGCGTCAGCGTGCCGGACGCGCTTCGCCGACCCCTACGCTGTCGCCCGCGCGCACCACAGGATCCCGGCGACGATGAGCAGGAGGCCGCACGAGCCAAGCGGGTCTGGCCACGGCGTGCCGAGCAGAAGCACCTCGAGCCCGAGAGCGAACGGGACCTCCGCCGCCTGCGTCGCCTCCACCGCGGCGAGCGCGAGCGGATCGGTGCGGACGCGGTCGGTCGCGGCGAAGAAGAGTGCGGTCGCGACGATGCCCGACGAGAGCCCCACGATGGCCGCCTGCGCGACCTGCGACGCCGGCGGCCAGCCGGCGCGTGTCCACCCGAGCGCGGCAATGAGGAGCCACGCCGGGAGGCTCCCGGCGGTCATCGCCGCGACGCGGACGAACGGGTCCACGTCGGCCGCGCCGCTCCGCTCGAGCGCTAGCATCATCTTCCGGTTGCCGAGCGGGTACGCGAACGCGGCGACGAGCACGAGTACGAGCCCGGCGGCGGCGGTGCGCGGATCGGCCCGCGTCGCCTGCCGCGCCTGGACGAGGAGCACGCCCGCGACGACGACGGCGCCGGCGAGGAGCGCGCGCGAGGGAACGATGCGCCGGTGGTCGTCGTAGAGCAGGGGCGCGAGGAGGACGCCGGCCACCACCGTGACCGACCACGAGCCCGCGACGACCCACGCCGGCGCGAGCGCGCCCGCGAGGCTGATCGCGGCGTAGAAGACCGTGAACCCTACCGTGCCCCACGCGAGCCAGGCCGCCGGGGCCGCCCGCCATGCGGCGGCGAGCGCCGGGAGACGCCGGCGCGCGGCGAGCAGCGCGACGAGGAGCGGCGCCGTCACGAGGTACCGGAGGCTTGCCGTCCACGCCCAGTGGCCGTGCGCGTCCGCCATGCGGCGGTTCAGCACGAAAGTCACCGCGAAGAACGCCGACGCCACGACGCCGAGGCCGACGGCGCGGGCGGCGCCGGGGTGGAACCACTCGCACGCGGTAGACCTTCCATTGCCCGATGCCATCGTGTGGCTACGCCCGCTGGGCACTTCGGCGCAATCTGACGCTACATCCCCAGATAAGCCTTCCGTACGGTGCCGTTGGCCTTGAGGTTCTCGCCGGTGTCCGCGAGAACGATCGACCCGGTCTGCAGGACGTACCCGCGGTGAGCGATCGACAGGGCCATCAGCGCGTTCTGCTCGACGAGGAGGATGGTCGTCCCCCGCGCGTTCAGCTCCTTGATGATCTCGAAGATCTGGTCCACCAGCACCGGCGCGAGGCCCATGGACGGCTCGTCCATGAGCAGGACCTTGGGGCTGGACATGAGGCCGCGGCCGATTGCGAGCATCTGCTGCTCGCCTCCCGACAGCGTGCCGCCCTTCTGAAGGGCCCGCTCCTTCAGCCGCGGAAAGAGGCTGAACGCCTTCTCGATGCCTCGCTCGATCTCGGCGCTGTCGTCCACGATGTAGGCGCCCATCTCGAGGTTCTCGAGGACGGTGAGATCCGGGAAGATGCCGCGCCCTTCGGGCACGAGGCCGAGACCTGCCCGGTGAACCGCGTCGGGAGGCAGGTGGGAGATGTCCTCTCCCTCCAGCAGGACCCTGCCCTTCCGCGGGCGCAGGAGGCCCGAGACGGAACGCAGGGTCGTCGTCTTGCCGGCACCGTTCCCGCCGATCAGCGCGACGATCTCTCCCTGCTTCACCTCGAGCGAGATGCCCTTCAATGCGTGGATATTGCCGTAATAGGAATGGATCCCGTCCAGTTCGAGCAGGCGCATCGGGCCTCCCTACGCCGTCAACGTCCGGGCAGCCGCCGCGCCCTTGCCGAGGTACGCTTCGATGACCCGCGGGTTCGCCGCGATGTCCGCCGGCAGGCCCTCCGCGATCTGCTCGCCATAGTCCATCACGTAGATGTGCTCCGAGATGTTCATCACCACGTGCATGTCGTGCTCGATGAGCAGCACCGTGACCCCGTGTTCGTCGCGGATGCGCCGGAAGAGGCTCAGGGCCTGCTCGCTCTCTGACGGGTTCATGCCCGCGGCCGGCTCGTCGAGGAGGAGCAACTTCGGCCGGGACGCGAGGGCACGCGCGATCTCCACGCGGCGCTGGGCTCCGTAGGGAAGGCCCCCGGCCAGCTCGTTGCCTGCGCCCTTCAGGCCCACGTACTCCATGAGCTCCTGGGCGCGGGCCTGAGCCGCGCGCTCTTCCTCACGGAAGGCCCGCGTGCGCAGAACGGCCTGAACCGGGTGCTGCCTGAGCTGCGTGTAGGCGCCGACCATGATGTTCTCGACCACGGTCATGGAACCGAACAGGCGGATGTTCTGGAACGTCCGGGCCATTCCGAGCCGGGTGATGTCGAAGGGACGCATCCTCTCGATGCGGGTGCCATCGAAGTCGATGGAGCCCTCCTCGCACCGGTAAAGGCCGGAGATGGTGTTGAACAGGGTCGTCTTCCCGGCGCCGTTCGGGCCGATGATGCTGGTGATGCGCCCTCTTTCGACCCGGACCGACATCTTGTTCACCGCCGTGAGGCCGCCGAAGCGCTTCACGAGGCAATCCGTGACGAGGATGTTCTTGTCCTCAGCCAAGAGCCGCTCCTTCCTCCTCGCGAGTCTCCTCCGCCGGTTCTGACGCCGGTTCGGCGCCGAGCTCGCGTCGTCTCCGGGCCGCGGGGATGAGGCCGGCGGGGCGGTAGATCATCATGACCACCAGGATCACACCGAAGATGAGCCGCTGGTACTTGGAGGGGTCCAGCTGGTTCGACAGGTTCTTCCAGTGGAAGTTCAGGATCGGGATCACCGCGTCGCTCTGCCGGAGCTGCGACAGGTAGAGCGAGAGGCTCTGCAGCACCTGGATGTTGAGGAAGGTGACCACCACGGCGCCGACGATTGCCCCGGTGATGCTCCCGATGCCGCCCATGATGACCATCGTGAGGACGCCGACGGATTGCAGGAACGTGAACGACTCCGGACCGACGAACGTCCGGCTCGCCGCGAAGAGCACGCCCATGGCGCCTGCGAAGGACGCGCCGACCGCGAAGGCCCCCAGCTTCAGTCGGTTGACGTTGATGCCCATGGCAGCTGCGGCGAGCTCGTCCTCCCGGATCGCCGTCCACGCCCGGCCTACCCTCGAGTCGTCGAGCCGGTAGGTGATGACGATGATGGCGACGACCACCAGCAGGGCGATCCCATAGAAGAGGATGTTGTACGCCTGACTCTGGGTGATCTTGTGCCCGACCAGGGGCCTCAGCGTGGAGTTCAGGAACGCGAGGAACCCACTGGGCATGGTCGGCCGCTGGACGGGAGTGATGCCCTGCGGGCCATTCGTGAAGTTCCACGGCTTGTCGAGGTTGTTCGCGAGTTGCCGCACGATCTCGCCGAAGGCGAGCGTGATGACGGCCAGGTAATCGCCGCGCACCCTGAGGACCGGGAGGCCCAGGATGAGCCCCACGATCGCGGCCACGATCACGCCGAGGAAGATGAAGAGGTAGAACCAGTCGGGCGCCATGAAGAATGGCGTGTCCGCCGACTTGGTGGTGACGGCGTAAATGAGGAGGTTCGGCTGCTGCGAGCCGAAGAATCCCCAGAGATAGGCCCCTACTGCGTAGAAGGCCATGTATCCGAAGTTGAGGAGGCCGGAGAACCCGACCACGATGTTGAGGCCCAGGGCGAGGGCCGCGAACACCGCGATCTGGAAGATGACCTCGAGATAGAAGATGTTCCTCGCCCCCAGGACCGGGATCAGGACGACGGCCAGGAGGACCGCCAGGGCGAGCTGGATCGACCGGTTCATCTCGAGCCAGTAGACCGAGCTCGCGGCGAAGCAGAACAGCAGGAATCCTGGGATGGACCGCGGGAAGCTGTAGACCGCGGTGAAGCCGACGGCGATCAGCCCGATGGAGACCGCGTAGGGCCTCCATCCCTGGTTCGCGAAGGCGCCGAGCTTCCGGAGCGCCTGGACGATTCGCTCTCTCATCGGGACGCTCCTACGCCTTCTGGCCGACGCTCTCGCCGAGCAGGCCGTGGGGACGGAAGACGATCACGGCGGTCAGGATGAGGAAGGCCACCATGTCCTTGTACTCCGCGCCGAAGTTACCCATGGTGAACGTACCGAGATAAGCGCCGGCGAAGCTCTCGATCATGCCGAGGACGATGCCGCCGAGGAGGGCGCCGGTCAGGTTGCCGATCCCGCCGAGGACGGCGGCCGCGAAGGCCTTGATGCCGGGCATGAACCCGATGAAGGGATCGACGCGGGTGAACTTGAGACCGTACAGGACACCCGCGGCGCCGCCCAGCGAGCCGCCGATGAAGAAGGTGAGCGAGATCATTCCGTTCACCCCGATGCCCATCAGCCCCGCCGTGCGCTGATCCTGTGCCACTGCCCGGATCGCCTTGCCGATCTTCGTCGCCTTGACGAGGTAGTTGAGCGCCACGAGCATGACCATGGCGGCGACGATGACCACCAGTGACTTCACCTGCATGGTGACGGGGAGGCCGGCGACGTGGATCTGGTCGTCGAAGCTCCCGAACGTCGGGATCACGCGGAAGAACTGGCCGGTGGTCAGGCTCTCGGTGAGGCGGATGAGGTCCTGGATGGCGAAGGAGACCCCGATGGCCGAGATGAGCGGCACGAGCTTCGGCGACCCGCGGAGTGGGCGGTAGGCGATGCGCTCGATCAGCACGGCCGCTCCCCCCGCAACGGCCATCGCGACCGCCAGGGCGAGGGCGAAGTAGGCGTAGGAACCGAAAGTCCCCGCCTTCGCCAGCACCCCGGTCGAGTCCAGGGCGATCAGTGTTTCCACGCCCGCGAAGGCGCCGATGGCGAAGATCTCGCTGTGCGCGAAGTTGATGAACTGGAGGACGCCGTAGACCATCGTGTAGCCCAGCGCGATGGCGGCGTAGACGAAGCCGATCGTCATGCCGTCGATGAGCACCTGGGGGAGGTTGTCGACGGTGTAGGCGACGAGGCCGACGCCCTGGGTCGCCTGCAGCAACTGATCGGCGCCAGACCCTCGGAAAAGGAGAGCGAGCAGGACCATGGCCGCCGAGCACACGGCGCCCGTTCCCAGCACGAAGATCGCCATCTGGACGATGGGCATGACGATCTCGCGCAGGGGTTTCGCTCCCACGAGCCTTCGAGCCATGGAGTCTCCCGAAAAATCTCCCCCCTCCGCAGGCCGCAGAGGGGGGAGCTTGCACGGTGCGGCTGGCTGGCTACGGGGCCTTGATGTCCAGGGTCTTGAGGACCTTGTTGTTGTCCCACTGAGACGGATCCTTCGCGGTGACCTTGACCACGAAGTACCTGGACACGATCGGATCGCCCTTCCCGTTCAAGGTGAGGGTGGTGGTGATGCCCTTGAAGTTCTGAACGGCGCGGACGGCCTTGGCGACGTCTTCCCGCTCCGGCACCTTGCCACCGGAAGCCTTGGCCGCGTTCTCGATGGCCTTCAGGAGAAGCGCCGCGGCGTCATAGGCCTGGGCGGCGTACGGCTGAGGGTTGGCGCCGAACTTGGCCTTGAAGTCGGCGACGAACTTGGCCGCGCCCGGATAGCTGCTGGCCGGGCCGGAGACGGTCGTGTAGTAGGTGCCGGCCCCCTGGACCAGCGAGTCGCCGGCGATCTTGGAGGCGTCGGGGGAGTCGAACGAGTCGTCCGACATGAGCACGCCCTTGTAGCCCTTCTGGCGGGCCTGCTTGAAGAGCACTCCGGCCTGGTCGAAGTCGCCGCCGAGGTAGAGGCAGTCGGGCTTTGCGGCGAGGATGGGCGCGAGGATGGCGTCGAAGTTCGCCTTCTCCTCCGTCCCCGCGAACCCCAGCACCTTGATCCCGTGCGTCTCGGAGTCCTTCTTGAAGAACTCGGCGATGCCCTGGCCGTACGCCGTCTTGTTGTGGAGCACGTAGACGCTCTTCAGCCCCAGGTCCTTCGCGAGCTGGGCGCCTACGGCACCCTGCACGTCGTCACGCCCGCAGACGCGGTTCACCTCGGGGTAGCCGCGATCGGTGACCCGGGGGTTGGTGGTCGCCGGCGAGACCGCGGCCAGGTTGGCCGCGTGGTACTCCTCGGAGGACGGGATGAAGACGCCCGAGTTGTAGTGGGCGACGACCGCCAGCACGTCGGGGTCCGCCACGATCGCCTTGGCGTTGGCCACGCCCGTGTCGGGGTTGGCCTGGTCGTCATAGGGCGCCAGCTCCACCTTGAAGCCCATCTTGACGAGAGGTCCGGAGAGCTGCTCGACGGCCAGCTGCGCTCCGTTCTTGATGTCGACGCCGTAGACCGACAGGGCGCCGGACAGCGGACTCTGGGTCGCGATCTTGATGGTTGCCGCGTGCGCGTCGAGTCCGGCCAGCAACAGGCACATCGCCGTCATCGCACGCGCCACAAACAACAGGGTCTTCCGCATGAGGCCTCCTCTGGTTCGTCCGTTCGACTGCAGGAGAGACTTGCGCGTCAGGTACCGTGCTGCAGGAATGAAGCGGACACTCGACGTCTCTTTGGGCAATTGCATCCGGCGCAGCTCGACCATGGTTTTCGATCGCCTGGGCGCTGCTAACCCATTGCCGCCCGAATAGGTCGAAAACCCCCGGGCTCGGCAAAGGCGAGAGCACCGGAGCCTCGCGTCGTCTCACCCGCGCCGTGCCGCTGGTCGATGCGAGATCTTCGTTCCGAAGCCTGTCGATCCCGCTTCGGGACTACTCCGGGCTCCCTCGGGCAGCAGCGCAAACGTCGACGCACATTTTGCTTGCCGGGGCAGGAGTTGCGAGGTGGCACGTCTTCTCCACGGCGTTGCTGCGCGGATTCGCTCACCCAACATGCACGATCTCGCTCCCCTGTGGCAACCCTTAGAAACAGGAGTCCGCGTCGTTGATCTGAATCACTTGCTCGACGGCGACGTCGGCGCACGACATGCGTGCAGGATTTTCCGGCCAATTGATGACCGTCACGAAACGCGCGCCGGGGATCGTTCGGAACTGGCGGGGCTGCGCATGAGCCACGCCCCTGGGTCGAACGCAACCGAGGGCGGGGGTCGTGGGGCAAGCAGATCCGCGCCGGAACTCCTCGCCGTCGAAGAAGGCGGCTTCGCGTCGGGACGCGGGTCCCGCCATTTGCAATCTTCCCGCGGTATGCTCGGCCGTAGGAGCCGACTCCCCGCAGCGATTGGACTTACCCGAGATTGACGGTTCGCTTCCCTGACCGTCCCCTTCATCGCTACTCGACCACCATCCATCCGTAGCGGAGCCGCCTCGCGGAGTGACCGCCGCCGGCGGTCCCCCCGCCCCCGGATCCTCGGTCAGTACGGCTCCGGACGGTCGTACTCCACCTGCTCGAAGGCCCAGCGCGCGTAAGGCTCTCGCCGCGCGCCCATGCGCCAGCTCACCTCGGCGCGGAACGGGATCCGCAGCCCGTCCACGTCGCGGTATTCGCCGAACGTGCCGTCCCACGGCGTGAGGATGGCCTGTCCGCCGGAGTCCCGGTACCGCTCCGCGGTGACGCCCGCGGGCAGGCCGTCTGCGCCGAACTCGAACGTCGCGCTCACCTGACGACCGCCCACGCGCAGCGTGGCGCGCGCGTGGGAGTCGTCCACCGGCTCCCACGCGACGTGGCGCCCGTCGAGGAAGGCGGTCGGGAACCAGACCATCTCCGCGAGGAGCCGGAGGAGC
>Ga0306923_10006615_pt1 | contig 11451 bp, 17 predicted proteins | sample sta12Can44000108_FD_203841 | JGI IMG/M metagenome (GOLD analysis project Ga0306923, IMG submission 203841) | Lab enrichment of tropical soil microbial communities from Luquillo Experimental Forest, Puerto Rico - statanox.12C.anox.44.000.108 (v2)... | ecosystem: Environmental > Terrestrial >...
CGCCCTCCCGAGAAGCCGCACGGTGCCGGCAAGCGGCTCGCGCGTTCGTTCGTCACTCCGCCGCTTGCGTGCTGTTCTCCTCGGCGATGAGGCGCTCGATGAAGCGCCGCATGATCATGCGGTTGGCGTCGGAGGCGATGTCGACGAGACCCTGCTCGCCGAGCTCCGAGAGCCTTGCCTGCTGCGCTTCTACCATCGCCTTGTCCTCGACGAAAGTGGGCGCGATCTCCTGGTAGAGCTGCTCGGTCGCGTCCGGCTCGTTCTGGCGATAGCCGTTGGCGCAAGACCAGAAATAGAAGCACGACGTCTCGGTCTCGGGCGTGAGTCCGTGGAAGAGACGGAACTGGAAGCCGCCCTCGCGCTTGCCTTCATAGGCTCCGGTCCCGGCATCGGCCGCGCCAGTCCACTGCAGGATAGAGCTGGGCGCGACCCATTCGAATTCCTGCCAGCGATCGACGCGGCCGGTGAAGCCCGCCGCGCGCACATAAGAGGGCGGCGGCACCGAGTTGCGCATCCAGCGCGTGAACTTGAGCCCGGTCGAGGTGCGGGTGGTCTTCATCTCGGCGCCGATGTGCGCAGAGGGATTGCCGCCCACCGTCTTGGCATGGAGATAGCCGAGATGCGTCAGGTCCATGAGGTTGTCGACCATTAGCATGTAATTGCCTTTGATCGGGTAGCAGGCATGCTTGTTGGGCCAGTGCGCGCGATCGTTGTGATAGGGAAAGTCGACGATCTTGCCCGGATCGGCACGCACCGCCTCGCCCATCCAGACCCAGACGAGCTGGTCCTTCTCGACCACGGGATAGCTGCGCACGCGAGCATCCTCGTGGATGCGGCTTTGCCCCGGCACCGCCACGCATTTCCCGCTGCCGTCGAAAATGAGGCCGTGATAGCCACATTGGATGCCGCTTGCGACCACCTCACCGAGCGAGAGCGGTGCCGAGCGGTGGCAGCAGCGGTCAACGAGCGCCGCGGCGCCGCCCTGCTTGTCGCGGAAGAGCACGACCGGCTCGTCACAGATGCGGCGGCCGAGCGGCTTGTCCCTCAGCTCGTCGCTCCAGGCAGCGATGTACCACGCGTTGCGAAGAAACATCGGACGCCTCCTGCGCAGCCCTGCCAGGAAAGCTTACACCTCGCCTGCCAGGGCGGGAAATTTTTCTGCGCTGTCGATTCCGCGCGCCGCCCGCTCGACTAGCGACAGAAAGAGATCGCCAAACGCATGTAATCTGTCGACGACCTTCGGGTAAGGCGTGCCTGAGGGCAGGCGCTCGAGGTGGCGAAGAACCAGATCGGCCGAGACTGCCTCAAGCGCTGCAATCGCAGTCGGATTGTTGGTCTGTCCTATGTCAGCGTCCAGGATCCGCAACTCGCGATGTCTGGATTGGGTCACAACCGGAAAACTCATGCTCAGCAGATGTTGCCAGCTTTGGTCCCGAAAGCGGCCCTTCCAATCTGCGCGTCTAATTAGCACACGCCTTAGTCCGAGCGGGACGAACTCTCTACCTTGATCTCGTCGCCGTGCCGCGTGACACGCGGCGGAAGGCCCGGCGAAGCGATCTTGCCTTCGAGCATTTGGCGGATTATCTCGCGCGCTCGACTGAGGCGTGAGCGCACCGTCCCGATTGGTACATCGCAGATCTCGGCGACTTCCTCGTATTTCATGCCTTCGAGACCGACAAGCAGCAGCGTCTCTCGCTGCTCCTGCGAAAGGCGCGCAATGGCGCTTTCCAGGTCCCGGAGCTCGAGATGGGGCAGCTGCGGCGCCGGCGACGCGAGCTGCACTTTCTCCACGACGATCTTCTCGCCCTGCATCGCCAAGCGCCGGATGGAGTTGACGTACTGGTTATGCATGATCGTGAAGAGCCAAGCGCGCAGATCGCCCGAACGATAGAGGTGGACCTTGTCGAGTCCGCGGACGAGCGTGTCTTGCACGAGGTCGTCGGCGCGCTCATTATCGCGCAATAAAGCCCGCGCGTATCGCCGCAAGCGCGGAATCTCGGCCTCGATCAGCCGAACGACCTCATCCATCCGAGTACCCTGGCGAGGAACCCTGGGATCTGTGAGCCTACGTTAGCCGAGAATCGTCGCTGCCAACGACTATTCCGCACGCGAAACATTCGACGCAACGCCTGGCGGCGCGGCGCGACCGCCTGCTACCGGACATAGGCGTCGACCACGATCGGAATGAACCCGGCGAGGGCGGTGAGAATCATCATGGCCGCAAGCCATGGGGTCGGCGACGCGCCTTCGCGGCGGCGAACGGCGACCAACATCGCGACGGCCGTCAATCCTGCCATCGCACCGCATGCCGCGACATAGGCGACGGTTGTCGCGTCGCGCGTCGGCTGGAGCAGATGATCAAGGAAGAAGACGACCATCGCCGCTGCGCCGAGAGCGAGCGCGGCAAGCTGGAGAACGGCCACGATCAGGACGCGCTTCACGCATCGATTCCAAAAGGGTTGAGCGGCGGATGGAATTTGTCGCTATTTTCTGGGCTCTAGCAATGACCAACGAGGGGCGTGCACGATGAAAGGACGAACGTTTTTGACCGCGGCGTGTGGCGCGTTGATGGTAGCTGCGTCTCCAGCCAGCGCCGATGATCCCGCGCTGGCGCCGCCGCCGGGCGCGGCGCTCTTGCTGCGCGTCGTCGCCGATGGCGTGCAGATCTATGCCTGCGAGGCTACCGACAAAGGCAGCGGCTGGGTGTTCAAGGCGCCCGAAGCGGCGCTCTTCGACGGCGACGGCCGGCAGGTCGGCACGCATTTCGCCGGGCCCACCTGGAAGCTCACCGACGGCTCGGCGGTGGTGGGCGAGGTCGCGGCCAGAGCGGACGCGCCGGAAGCGGGCGCCATCCCCTGGCTCCTGCTGCGCGCCAAAAGCCATGATGGGGCCGGCATGCTGGCCAATGCCACCTTTATCCGCCGGGTCGAAACCAAGGGCGGTGCCGCGCCGAAGGTTGGCTGCGATGCAAGCCACATCTTGGAGCCAGCGCGCATGCGCTACTCGGCGATCTATGAGTTCTTCGCCGCGGCGAAATGAGCATTTGAACGGCAGCGTCGCGGGGTTGCGACGGACGGCACATTCAGGCGGGTGCCTGCCGCCCGGCGACGAGCTTGTCGTCGACCGCTCTGGCGCGCCGCGACTGGAAGCTCAACGCTTGGTCTCGTCTCCTTCGGCGGTCCCGTTCCCTCAGCTCCGATCCTTGTCGCGTGCCGGCGCCAACTCGTCGATCGCATGGGCGAGACGAATGTCGCGCTCGGAGAGGCCGGCCGCATCATGCGTCGTCAAGATCACCTCGACGCGGTTGTAGACGTTGAACCATTCGGGGTGATGGTCCATCTTCTCGGCGATGAGCGCGACGCGACTCATGAAGCCCCAGGCCTCGCTGAAGGTGCCGAAGTGATAGACCTTGCGGATCGCATCGCGATCATCCACCTCGGACCAGCTGCGAAGCTCGTGCAACGCCGACTTTCGCGCGGCGCCCGCAAGACGCTCGACCATGACGCACCTCCCTTCTTTGTGCTCGGCGAAGAAGTGGCGGATCGCGCGCGCGAGATCAAGCGCCGGCGGCGGCCATGACGAGCGCCTTTGCCACACCGCCGAGCCTCGGCGATCTTGAAGCTTTGGCCGAGCGGGCGCTTGCCACCATTCCCCAAACCCTGAAACGTCACTTGGGCCGCGTCGTCGTCAAGCTCGAGGAATTTCCCGATGCCGAGACCGAGCGCGAGATGGCACTCGAGAGCCCCTTCGACATCTTGGGCCTCTATCGCGGCGTGGCCTTGCCGCATCAGAGCCTTCATGATCCGCGCGTCGAGCCGGAAATGATCTTCCTCTATCGCCGACCCATTCTCGACTACTGGTGCGAGACCGGCGAGGACCTCTACACCGTCGTGCGCCACGTGCTCATCCACGAGATCGGCCACCATTTCGGCTTCAGCGACGCCGACATGGAGCGGATCGAAGCCGAGGAGTGAGTCTTCCTTTGCCGGCCGCGATAAGAATGGAGATGTGGAGATGAATGGGGATGAGGGGAGATGAAGCGGCTGCGGCGTGGGATAATGGTTGTACGTCCTTCGACATGCGAGCTAATGCGCGCAAGCTCAGGATGAGGACTCATCTTAAGGCCACAAACAATATCGCCTCACCCTGAGCTTGCGTCCTGAGCGGAGCCAAAGACGCTTGTCGAAGGGCGTGATCGATCTGCCGCATCCCCTCATCACCCAACATCTCCCTTTATCACCCCACGAGTGCCGCCACGCGCCGTCGCAGCTCAGGCAGAACCTCGGCCGCGAACCAGGGATTGCTTTTCTCCCACGCCGTGGTGCGCCAGCTCGGATGCGGCAACGGCAGATGGCGCGGCAGGAAATCGCGGAAGCGGCGCACCGTCTCGCCCATGCCGAACCGCGCGCGCTCGGGCAAGTAATATTGGATGGCGTAGGAGCCGACGAGCAGCGTGAGCTCGATCTCGGGCCAATGCGCGAGGATACGCGGATGCCAATGCGGCGCGCATTCCGGCCGCGGCGGCCGGTCGCCGCCGGCGCCATCGCGGCCGGGATAGCAGAGGCCCATCGGCAGGATGGCGACGCGGCGCTCGTCATAAAAAAGAGCGCGATCGATCCCCATCCACTGGCGCAAGCGATCGCCGCTGCGATCGTTGAAGGAGAGGCCGGTCTCGTGCACCTTGGTGCCCGGCGCCTGGCTCGTGATGAGGAGCCGCGCCGACGGTAAGCCGCGCAGCACCGGCCGCGGCCCCAGCGGCAGATGCGCCGCGCACATCCGGCACGCGCGCACCTCGGCCACCGTTTCTTCGAAGCTTGCTTTTCTCCGGGGTGCGGCCGCCATGTTGGAAGTTACAGGGAGGCAGTGAGACGGGGAGAAGAGAAAATAGCGCGCCTTGCGCGCCGAAATCTTTTCCTCACTGCCTCATTGTCTCCCCGTCAATCTTTCTTCGTCTTACGCCACCGCCGCACCCGCTCTGCCGCGCTCGCGCTCGACCGTGTTGAGCTCGTCCGAGACGGTGGTGCGGTGCATGTCGCGGCGGTGCTTGGTGTCGTCATAGGGACGGCCGCGATGCATGGTGCAGCGGTCATCCCACATGACGAGATCGCCGACGCGCCAGCGATGCTGGTAGACGAATTGCGGCTGCGTCGCGAATTGCATGAGCTCCTCGACGAGCTTGCGTCCCCCTTCGAGCGGCCAACCGACGACATGGGAGGCGTGCGCGGCGAGGTAAAGCGTCTTGCGGCCGGAACCAGGATGGCGACGCACGAGAAGCTGCGGCACTGGCGGCAGCTCGCGTTGGATTTCGTCGTTGAACGCAGTGAAGCCGATGAGGCTCCGCGAGCGGAAGATGCTGTGCTCGACCACGAGCCCTTCGAGCGCCCGCTTTTTCTCCTCCGGCAGCGCGTCATAGGCGGCGCGCATGTCAGCGAATTCGGTCTCGCCGCCCTCGGGCGGAATCTCGCGCGCCGACAAGAGCGAGCAGCGCGCCGGCACGTATTTGAACGAGCTGTCGGTGTGCCAGAGCTGATTGCCGCGGCTGAAGAGCAGCCGCTCGTCATCGGCCGGCATGACGTTGCCATGGACGTCGAGATTGGAAATGTCGGCGATCTCGCGATGGGGGATGCGCTTCTTGCGCTCGCCGGCGTAGGCGGGATTGGTCTCGAGCGGACCGAAGCGCCGGCTGAACGCCATCTGCTGCTCGTCGCTGAGCGGTTGGCGGGGAAAGACCAACACCGCATGTCGGTTGAAGGCGCTCTCGACCGCGGCAAAGATCTCAGGCGCGAGGTCTTCGCGCAAATCGATGCCGGTTATCTCTGCACCGATATGGGGATGGAGCGGCGTGACCTTGATCTCCATGCGGCCTCCGGAGCTTTACGCATAAGTATGGCGAGGCTCTAAGCCCTGATCAATCGCGGCGCTGGAACGGCGGGAGCGCGCCCTTTGTTACCGAGGTAGTCCTATGAACGCTTTGGAGGAACGGACGTGCTCGGGACCATTCTCCTCATCATCCTGATCTTGCTGCTGCTCGGCGCGCTGCCGACATGGCCTTACAGCGCCGGTTGGGGCTATTACCCCTCGGGCGGCGTGGGTCTGCTGCTCCTCATCATCATCGTCCTGCTCGTGGCGGGCCGAATATAGCGGCGCCGTGGCCACCGCCTCCCTCAGGGATGGAGGCGGAAGTTGTGGACGAGCATGTAGACGAAGAGCGCGACAACCGGTGGCACCGCTACAAGCCACACGAAGCGGCGCAGCAGAACCACGAAAAACAACGCTAGTGCGCCACCGACGGCGGTGAGATAGATCATCCCGAGCGACATAGCGCACCATCACCCCGCCGCAGTTAAGATTCCCTTGCAACGAAGCCGCACCCGCCTCGCATAGGGTTAGCGGCCTCTTAACCAGACTTGTCGCCTTCTCGAGCCCTTCCGGGACGGCGCCATGGCAGCGGCGATGCTCGGTGCCTTGCTCTGTGCTGCGGACACCGGCATGGGGCGCCCGCGGGCACGGCCCTGAGCCGCCTGCAGGGCTCCTCGGCGCCGTGGACGCTGGTCCCTCCGCCATCTTCCGCTAAAGTCGGGATCGGCGCCAACACGCCAAGGGAGGACGGGATGATCGTCGAGATGCGGACATATCAGCTGAAGCCACGCAGCCTGCCGGAGGTGGAAAAGCGCTGGGCCGAGGCACTGCCGGCGCGGCAGAAGCTCTCGCCCATCGGCGGCTTCTGGCACACCGAGGTGGGACCGCTCAATCAGATCATCCACATCTGGCCTTATCCGAACCTCGCCGAGCGCGAGCGCATCCGCGCCGAGGCAGTGCGCGCCGGCGTCTGGCCGCCGAAAATCGCCGAGTTCATCGAGCATATGGAAAGCAAGATCCTCATTCCCGCGCCCTTCTCGCCGCCGCTCGAGCCGCGCACTCTGGGCGGGCTCTACGAGTTCCGCTCCTACGTCTACAGGCCCGGTTCGATCCCGCAGGTGATCGAGCGCTGGAGCGGCGCCATCGGCGAGCGCAGCAAGCTCTCGCCGCTGGTGGGCGCGTGGTACAGCGAGTTCGGCACGCTGAACCAGTGGGTTCATGTCTGGGCCTACAAGGATGCGGGCGAGCGCGAGCGCATCCGTGAAGAGGCGGTGAAGCGCGGCATCTGGCGGCCCAAAGGCGGCGCCGACGTGCTGGTGAAGCAGGAAAATCTGCTCGCGGTGCCCGCGTCCTTCTCACCGCTCCGCTGAGCGTCGCCACGATCAATCGCGCCGCGCCGGCGTTCGTTTAGCAGCGATTTCCGGCGCTATTCCCCACATCGGCTGGGGTTGAAGCGCGTCCTTACGCGTGCTAGGCAAGCCCAGTCCCCAGCAAACTCGAATAAGACCATGACCTACGTTGTCACCGAGGCCTGCATCAAGTGCAAATACCTGGATTGCGTCGAGGTCTGTCCGGTGGATTGCTTCTACGAAGGCGAGAACATGCTCGTCATTCACCCGGACGAGTGCATCGATTGCGGCGTGTGCGAGCCCGAATGCCCGGCCGAGGCTATCGTCCCTGATAGCGAACCGGTCGCTGAGAAATGGATCGAGCTCAATCGTCAGTATTCGGCGAGCTGGCCCAATATTACCCGCAAGGCGCCGCCTCCTGAGGACGCCGACCAATGGAAAGGCGTTCCCGATAAGTTCGAGAAGTTCTTCAGCTCGAATCCAGGTAAGCGCTGACCGCCAAGTGATTGGGCGACAATAGCTTGCACCTGGTGCATGGCTGTTTTGCTGGCGCCATCACCATATTTGTGATACTAATTCTAGGGTGGGCTTGTCCCATCGCTCCCGGTTAAAGGAAAGAGGGGTCCGGGCGGGCGAACCGGCCAAATGCGCTCGATGCGCGGGCCCGGCACAGAGGGGTGTTTCCCATCCGTTCTGTCGGGCTTTCGAACGTGAGAGCTGAGAGAAGACGAATGTCCGAGAAAATTGGTTTTGCCGCAGGTGACCTCGTGGTCTATCCCACCCACGGGGTGGGCAAGATTTTGGGCATCGAGACCCAGGAGATTGCCGGCCATACGTTGAATGTCTTCGTGGTCCATTTCGACAAGGATCGGATGACGCTCCGAGTGCCGCTGGCGAAGGCCAAAGCCTCGGGGCTGCGGCGCTTGTCGACGCGCAAGGAGATGGACGCGGCGCTCACCAAGCTCAAGGGACGCTCGCGCGCCAAGCGCACCATGTGGAGCCGCCGGGCACAGGAATACGAGCAAAAGATCAACTCGGGCGATCCGGCTTCGATCGCCGAGGTCGTGCGCGACCTTTACCGCAATGTCGGCCAGCCCGAGCAGTCCTACAGCGAACGGCAGATCTATCAAGCGGCGCTTGACCGCCTGGTGCGCGAGTTCGCCGCGGTCGAGAAGATCGACGAAAGCACCGCCACCCGCCGGCTTGAGCAGATGCTGAGCGCGGCGTGAGCCGCCCAGCGCGCCAGCGAATGCGGCGGTGAAAGCGTCCACCGCTCCGGAATCAGAGGTCTTCGCCCGTCTCATCCGCCCGGCGCGAATCTGGGCGGTGGCGGCGATTCATGGCGAATCAGTGCGGCTGGCCGCGTTGCACACCCGCTTGGCCCAGCGCCTCGGCAAAGGCGACCGCCTCGTCTACCTCGGCGGATATCTAGGATACGGGCCCGATGTCGCCGGAACCATGGATGCGCTGCTGAGCTTCCGCTGCCTCTTCCTGGCGCGGCGGCTCGCCTTCTTGGACGACGTCATCTTCCTGCGCGGCAGCCAAGAGGAAATGTGGCAGAAGCTGCAGCAGCTGCAATTCGCCGCCAACCCCCGCGACGTCTTGCAGTGGATGCTCGATCATGGCGTGGGCGCCACGCTCGAGGCTTATGGCAGCGATCCTCGCCAGGCGCTCGCCGCCGCGCGAAGCGGGCCGCTCGCCTTGACGCGCTGGACCGCTTCCTTGCGCGCCGCCATCGACGCCCGAGCGGGCCATCGCCAGCTGCTGATGCGATTGAAGCGCGCCGCCTTCACCGAGGATGCCGGCGTGCTCTTCGTTCATGCCGGCGTCGATCCCGAGAAGCCGCTGGAGCTGCAGCGCGACGCGCTCTGGTGGGGCGGCGGCGATGTGCTGGCGCTCGCCGCGCCTTACGCCGGCTTTCGCCGCGTGGTGCGCGGCTTCGACCGCCAACATGCCGGGTTGCGCGAAAGCGCCTATGCTCTCTCGCTTGATGCGGGTAGCGGCTTCGGCGGCGCCCTCCTCGCCGCCTGCGTGGCCCCGGACGGGACCCTTCTCGACCAGATCGAGGCCTGAGCGGCGCTCGCCGCAACCATCGCCCGCTCGGCGCCGTTCGATAGCCGAGAGCGAGCCATGGCCTATATCGACAACCCCGCAACGCAGCGCGCCAATATTGGTTTCATCAGGGCGTCGATGCGCGCCCCGCTGCTGTCGCGCGACCGCGAGCTGAGCTTGGCCCGGCGCTGGCGCGAGGCCGACGATACAGCGGCACTCCATGAGCTGGTCCGCGCCTATACCCGCCTCGTCATCTCGCTCGCCGCGCGGTTTCGCAGCTATGGGCTGCCGATGGGCGATCTGGTGCAGGAGGGAAATGTTGGCTTGATGCAGGCGGCGGCGCGCTTCGAGCCCGAGCGCGGCGTGCGCTTTTCGACGTATGCCGCGTGGTGGATTCGCTCTGCCATGCAAGATTACGTGCTGCGCAACTGGTCGATCGTGCGCACCGGCACGACGGCGGCGCAGAAGTCGCTGTTCTTCAACTTGCGCCGCCTGCGCGCGCGCATCGAGGGCCTTTCGGCGGCGCCGCTCAGCGAAGCCAGCTGCCACAAGATTGCCGCCGCGCTCAACGTCGACGCCGCGTCGGTGGCACAGATGGACCAGCGGCTCGCCGCCGCTGATCAATCGCTCAACGCCCCCTACGGCGAGGGCAACGACGACTGGCAGGAATTCCTCGCCGACGGCCGGCCGTCGCCGGAAGAGATGGTGATCGGCCGCCACGACAGCCTGACGCGGGCGCGCTGGCTCGCCGAGGCGCTCGCCGCGCTGACGCCGCGCGAGCGGCGCATCATCACTGAGCGCCGCCTGACCGACGGCGGCACGACGCTCGAAGATCTCGGTCGCGCGCTCGGCGTCTCGAAGGAGCGCGTGCGCCAACTCGAGCAACGGGCGCTGGCAAAGCTCCGCCAATCGCTGGCACGCCGCGCCAGCCGCGCCGATCTGTTTTTCGGCTAAGCCTCGATCGATTCCTTGGAGATTGGCAGGTGCGCTGGATTGCCGATGTGCGTCCTTCGACATGCGCGCTCGTGCGCGCAAGCTCAGGATAAGGTTCTTCCTTGATGCCACGCCCAATCTATCCTCACCCTGAGCGTGCGTCCGGAGCGCAGCGACGGGCGCATGTCGAAGGGCGCACCGTCGATCTGCAGCATCGTCTCGGCTTGCACTGATTGTTCTCGAACACGCCCTCTGCCAGAGTGCAGCGCATGTCTGCCGCCGCACCTTGTCGCGCCCTGTTCTTGCTGGTGATTGTGCTCTTGTCTTTGCCGGCGGCGGCGAAGGTGCCGCGTTTTGAGACCGGCGAGATCGTCGAAGCGGTGGCGGTGCTCGAAGGCGGCGAGATCGTGCTCGCCGATGGGCGTCATGTGGCGCCGCTGGGCATCGTCCTGCCGCGCGCACGGCAAGCTGAAGCCGAGACGGCGAGGCAAGCGATGGCAGCGCGGCTCATTGGTCGCGCCGTCGAGCTGCGCTTTGACGGCAGCCGCGTCGATCGCCACGGGCGCGTGCCGGCGCATCTCTTCATTGACGGGCGCTGGGTCGAGAAGGAGCTGGTGCGGCGCGGCCTTGCCCGCGTTTTCGGCACCGTCGATCATCGCCTCGGTCTTACCGAGCTGCTGCGCAGTGAAGCCGAGGCGCGGCGTCGGCGCCGCGGCCTCTGGCGCGATGCGGCCTATGCGGTGCGCCGCGCCGAGGAGGCCGGGGAGTATGCCGGCAGCTTCCAGCTGGTCGAGGGCAAGGTGATCGATGCCGGCCGCGCCGAGGGCGCGCTTTTCCTCGATTTCGCGCCTGCGCATCGCGGCTTTCGTTTGCGCCTTTCGTCCGAGGCGTTGTCGCTTTTCCGCGCCGCGGCGATCGAGCCGGAGGCGCTGATCGGCGCCCATATCCGCGCCCGCGGCTTCATTCACGGCAGCGAGCGGCCGACCATCGATGTGACATATCCCGAGCAGATCGAGCGGCTGTCGCGTACGCGCCTCGCCAAGAAAAAGCCCCGGCCTGAGGGCCGGGGCTAGGGTCGATCTCGACGTCGATTTAAGGCTGATCGGGTACCAAGGGCTGGCCGCCCACCTCGTCCCAGATCTTGATGTGATGGGTCGGCTCGCGAAGGAAGCTGAGGCTCACCACCACGCCGATGGCGGCGATTGCCATCGGATAGAAGAGGCCGCTGAGCGGAATGCCGGTGAGCGCCGCGATCGAC
>Ga0306923_10006616_pt1 | contig 11450 bp, 10 predicted proteins | sample sta12Can44000108_FD_203841 | JGI IMG/M metagenome (GOLD analysis project Ga0306923, IMG submission 203841) | Lab enrichment of tropical soil microbial communities from Luquillo Experimental Forest, Puerto Rico - statanox.12C.anox.44.000.108 (v2)... | ecosystem: Environmental > Terrestrial >...
ACAAACGCCAAACGCTGTACGTGGGAAACGATCCGGTTAACATCAACCTGCTCGGACCAACCATCCTCGGCCGGCTCAAGGGAGCGCCGGACGCCGCCGTCTTCGTACGAGCCGACCAAGCGGTTCCCTTTGGGACGTTTGCCAAGGTGGTGGATGCTCTGAAGCAGGCGAACCTAACCAACATCAATATTGTCACCGAGCCCTTATCGACGGCCGGGAAACGACAGTAGCCAGTTATGGGTGCAACGACTTTTGCGGTAACGATCGGCCACGACGACCGTTTGCGCGGGTCGCTTCTTGTTTCTGCTGGGTGCCATGTTTTGCTCGGCGCCTTGGCGCTCGCCTATACGGGGCTCAACTTAGGCTCTAGGATAGGGTGGGGCAACCCCTGGGCTGGCAGCGGCGCTCGAGTTAACGTGGTGAACTCGCTGCCAGGCATCCCACTCCCCGCCCCTTTGCTCGCAACTCCGAACACCCTGGCCACTGAAAACCCGGGACTCTATCACGAGGAACCGGAGCCCAAGCCTGAGCCGCCGAAGGATGCCGAGGAAATTCCGAAGTTCGAAGACTCTGTAAAGCCTAACCCTGCGGTTAACGTCAACAAGCGTATTCAGAAGGAAACCATGCCTCCGCCTCCTAACGCCATTCCGACGGGCGAAGGTGGGAGGCCGTCGATAAAGTACGGGCAGTTCGTGAACGACGCAGGGAGCGGTGGGTTCAGCTTTGGCGACAGCATGTTTGGCGAGCGTTACGGCTGGTACGTTGATGCCACCCGCAACCGAATCAGCAGCAACTGGCTGGTATCAACCATCAGTGCGAATGTTCTATCAGCGCGGCGTGCTTATGTGCGCTTCGATATCCTGCGCGACGGAACGATCACGAATGTGGAGCTGACCCAGTCCAGCGGGAGCCCGGAAGTTGACCGGTCAGCGTTGCGGGCCATCTATGCTTCAAATCCGCTTGGGCCCTTGCCACCAGAATTTTCGGGAAGCAGGATTTCAGTGAACTTTTACTTTGACTTCAGCCACCGGTAGGCCGCTTAGGGAGCAACCGGGCGGCGAGCAAGGACGAATGGCATACTTATGAGGAAAACTATGGCTCGGCTTCTGTTTTTAGTCGTTACTATCCTTGCGGTTCTCATTGTACTACCCCGGTCGAACCACGGCCAGCAGCAGCCGACGTGGCTTGAGATGGGCATCAACCGCGGCGCGCCCAGCATACGGATTGCGGTGACAGATTTTCCGCCCCAGTCCACGAACGTGCAACTCGCCAGCTTGACTGAAGAGTTCAACACCGTTCTGCAGAATGATCTGGACAACGCGGGCATCTTCGAAATTGTCAGCAAAAGCTTGTACCCGCTGACGGCGGTTCGCGACCCTCAGGACGTCGTATTCCCGAAGTGGAACGACGAACCGGTTCTCGCCCAGATGCTAGTTTTCGGGAAGACCGAAGTGGTGAACGACAATCTTGTAACCACGGCTTACCTGTATGATGTCAAGAATCCAGCTCATCCGAGCGTGGTTGCAAAGCGCTATGTTGCCACCCTGAACGAGGCTTCCACTCGGGAGACCGCACATCGCTTCGCCAACGAGATCATCCAGGCACTGGGGGGCGGCATACCTGGCATCAATCTGACGCGGATCGCCTTCGTGAGCAAGCGGACCGGACATCCCGAAATATGGGTGATGGACTATGACGGCTTCAATCAGCACCCCATCACCAGTTACGGCTCTTCCAGTTTGACGCCACGCTGGTCCCCGGACAATACCCGTTTGGCGTTCACCACCTACGCGACGGGGAATCCGGAGATCTTCGTTTTGTCGTTGGAAATCAACCGCCGTCTGCCCTTTCCCTCTTACAAGGGCCTGAATACTACTCCGGCCTGGTCGCCGGACGGAAAGAAACTGACCTTTTGTTCCAGCATGGGCGGTGACCCCGAAATCTACTTGTCAGATGTGAACGGATCCAACCTTCAGCGCCTGACCTTCTCACCGGGCGTCGACGTCTCCCCTGTATGGAACCCAAAGACAGGGAATGAAATCGCCTTTGTGTCCGACCGCAGCGGCTCGCCCCAGATTTACCTCATGAATGCCGACGGCACTTCTCTGCGCCGCCTGATTATGGGAGGCGGGGACGCCAGTGAGCCCTCCTGGTCACCCAACGGGCTCTTCATGGCGTTCCAATGGAGGGTTTCAGACACCGGAACCTATGATATCTACGTGATGGAAATCGCCAGCGGCCAAATCGTCCAGTTAACCCACGACGCGGGGCGCAACGAGCATCCTACTTGGTCTCCGGACGGGCGCCACTTGGCGTTTGAGTCCACCCGGACGGGCACCCGACAGGCCTGGATGATGCTGGCAGACGGAACGAACCCCAAGCAATTAACAACACAAGGAGAGAACTGGAATCCCAATTGGTCGAACTGACGACCGCACGCCCGTACCGAAGCGCCCGAGGCTACCGGTCCCCAATCGCCGGTTCCAAGACTAAATCGATGGAAGGGGAAGACTCCGGCCTGGGCCCAGTGTTTCGAAATCATTTTTACAAAGCATTGTAATTTTTCCTGACTTGATGTTAGTATGTTTGACCTTAGAGGGGATGACCCTTGGAGGGGGATTAGTTTTTTCTCCCAGTCCCCTTCATCGGTGTTTTTAGGCAAGCCAGTTTTTCACGGAATCGGGAGGATCTTCTACCACCAAGGAGGAAAACAATGCCACGAAAGAAGAGCAAGACTGCTGTTCTGGTTGGTCTCCTGGGGATCGTAGTTTTAATGGTCGGGTGCGGCGCCCAGCCGAAGCCGGTTGCGCCGCCGCCGCCGCCACCACCTCCTCCGCCTCCGGCCGCGCCCGCTTGCACTCTAACTGCGGAGCCGAGCACGGTCGAGAAAGGCCAGTCTGTAACGCTGAGCTGGACCTCTCAGAACTCAACGGATATGGACCTTCAACCCGGAGTCGGCAAGGTACAGGCCCAGGGTTCAAGCAGTGTGAGACCGGATGATTCAACGACTTACACCATGACCGCGACGGGTCCGGGTGGAAGCATCACCTGCACGGCCCGCGTCACCGTAACGGTCCCACCACCACCGCCACCGCCGCCACCACCGCCAAAGGGTCCCTCAGACGAAGAACTGTTCGGCCAGAATGTAAAGGACACGTTCTTTGACTTCGACAAGTCGGACATTCGTGCTGACGCCCAGCCGGTGTTGACGACAAGCGCTGACTTTCTCAAAACCAAGCCTGACATCAAGTTCACGATCGAAGGTCACTGCGACGAACGAGGAAGCGAGGAATACAACTTGGCGCTGGGTGACAAACGCGCTACGGCTGCCAAGGACTTCCTTGTCAATCTCGGGGTAAACGCAGCGGGAGTAACGACCATCTCTTACGGTAAAGACCCGCTACCAGGCCTTTCCCTCTGCACTGACAAGACAGAGGATTGCTGGCAGCAGAACCGCCGTGATCACTTCGTGTACGGCACCCAAACCAAGCAGTAGCTTCAAAGCCGGGAGTCGTTTCTCGACTCCCGGCTCCTCCTTATCCTACGCCAGCTCGGCCGTCGGTTCCGACAGTGCGACCGATGAGAGAGGGTTGGTGTGTGCTGCAGGGCGGCCCTACCCTCATTCCGATCCCGCATGGGGGAGAAGAATCTGCTTCTTCTTGCTCTTCACGCCAAAGCGGATTCCTCGGCACTCCGCTCTCTCGAAAGTCGCGCGCAGCTCGTTTGTTTTCAGTGGGGTCATGGGGCGCGACTTTCATGCATCATATTGGTGGGCCGAAGGCTCATGTAATACTCCTCGGAATGAGCAGGGTTAGTTCCTGCGCAGACCGGTTGACCCCCATCTTGGCGGGATGATAGACTGGCAGTGATTTCGTTGCAGTGAGGACTACACGAACTTGAAAAAGTACAGCTTCCTGGTTTTGTTGGTGATCGTTCCATGCGCTTGCGGCGCCCAATCAGCCTTGGCGGCGAGCAAAGAAACCATCCAGATGATGCAGCAGCTGGATACGCTCACTCAGATGGTGCAGAGCCTGCAAAAAACTGTCGACACGGAGGAAGCGGTTCTGAAGACTCTGATCGAACAAGCGAGCGACAACGTGAACACGATGAAGGTCACGATTGCCGATCTGCAAAAGACGAATCAGCAGACCCTTGGTTCCTTCAGCAACCGGTTCGACAGCATGACTACTCAGATCCAAGAGCTGTCAGCCAGTTTGGATGAAACCAAAGCGAGGCTGGCCAAACTGAGCGATCAGCTGGCCCAGACGCAGAAGGTCATGGAGACTCTAACCCCAAGTGCGAGCGCTAGCAGCGCCCCGGCGGCGCCGGGGGAAACCGCGGCTGCGTCCCCCCCTCCTGATCCCGACAGTCTGTATAAGTCGGCTCTGGGTTACTATCACGGTGGACAGTATGACCTCGCCGTTCAGGCTTTTCAGCAGTACTTGCAGAACTACGCCGATGGAGAGTATGCTTCGAACGCGCAGTTCTATATTGGAGAGTGCTATTACAGCCAGAAAAACTACGCTCAGGCCGTCGAAGAGTATAACACTTGCATCGAACGCTATCCGAAGGGCAACAAGCTGGCAGCGGCCCAACTGAAGAAAGGGTACGCCTTGCTGGCGCTCGATAAGACGCAGGCAGGTGAACGCGAGCTCCGGTCGCTCGTGCGGCGCTTTCCCAAGTCTCCGGAGGCAAACTTGGCGCGGCAACGCCTCAAGCAGGTAGAGTCCGAGTAGTGAAGCTGGACAGGCAGCAGGGGTTGACGAGGCGGTGTCTGTATCCGACCTTGACCTGCGTCTCTAAAGAACATCGCGTGACAGAGAGGGTCCACAGGTTCCGTTATGTCAGGCTCGCTAAACAAAGTGATGCTGATCGGCCGTCTGGGCAAGGATCCCGAGATCAAGTACACGCCCAGTGGGGCGCCCGTGGCCAAGTTTAGCTTGGCCACTGACGAAGTCTTTAAAGACCGTGCCGGCGAGCAGCAACGACGTACGGAATGGCACAATATCGTGGCCTGGAACAAGCTGGCCGAGATTTGCGGCGAATATCTCACCAAGGGCAAGCAGGTTTACATCGAAGGCAGTATTCGCAGCCGGCAGTGGGAAGATCAAAGCGGAAACAAGCGCACAGCCTACGAGATTGTTGCCCGAGAAATGAAGATGCTCGGTTCGCGTGCTGATGCCGAACGTGATTCAATGGCAGCAACGACCGTACCCACCACCGTGAGCGGCGCCGGCACCAACGAACGCGAGTCGCCGGCGGAAGCCCCGTCCTCACCCGAGATTACCGACGAGGATCTTCCTTTTTGAGGCGCCTTCCGTTGAAGAGTCCTGCCTTGCTGTGCTTTGATTATCGAGGCGGGTGTTGTCTTCTGCGCTCGTCGGCCTGCCGGACCCATTCGTTAAACTTCGCGACTTGTTCTGGGGTAAGAGTCTGCCGGATTCGGTCCCGCGCCTGACCTCGGATGGCATCGAATTGGGGATCAACCTGCTTGTGCAGCTCGGAATAGCTCTTGGCGGTGTCGGCAAGGATCTGATCCAGTTGGTGGACTTGCGTGTCAGACAGGTGCAGTTCTCGGGTTAAACGACGAACAACCCGCTGCCTTTCAAACTGGCGGTGCCAATGTCCGCTGTACCAGGCATAGAAGAATACTCCGCAGCCGCCCACCACTACACCGAGGACGAACGTCACTGCGAAGTAGAGGTAAGCGCGGCGAGTCATCATCGTCCCTTTCGATCCTCACCAGCCTGGACATTCGGAGCAGCGCTCCGGCTGCTTCCGACGTCGTCGGGCAAAACCGGATCGTTCTCGGCTGCAACTTCAGCTTGAAGCAGGGACAAATCAAGTCCTGCCGTGCTTCGCCACGGCCCGGAAGGTGGGAGCACAAGCGCCATTACAAGAGTAAGGGTAAGCAACGACCCGACCAAGATCACCCGTCTACCGACCAAATCCCAAAATTGAGTGGCGGCACGACCGGCCAGTGCGGGTTCTGCTAAGCGCCGCGTTAGACGCGCCGCGAAGCCAGTGGAGGCGTCGGGTACAGGCTCCTGGGAGAGCACTCGAAACCCGGTTCGGACTAAGCTCCAGTCCCGCTCATCAGCCTGACAGGCCGCACAGGTCTGCAGATGCTCGCGCACCGACGCCGGCATTTGACCGCCATCCCCATCCTCGAACCACCTTCTCATTTCGTTGCAGCGCATGTCTCACCGTCCATGTTGCCATCGTCTGAAGTCTTCGAGCATTCTCCTGCGAGCCCGATGCAGCCGTACCTTGACGGTGCTCTCCTTCAGGTCGAGCATTTCCGCAATCTCTTGTACCGAGAGATCTTCCAATTCCTTCAACCCCAGGATAACCCTGTCTTCTGCCGGAGCGCGGCTCAGCAGCTTGGCCGCCAGATCGCGCAACGCGATTCGATCCTCGACGTTAATGCCTTCCTGGGCAGGACTCTCGGCCTTCGCTTCCAGCGTGCGTTGTGCTTCCTCATTGATCTGAGAGAAATATAGCACGCGTGAGGTCCGGCGGCGCCGAAGGTAGTCGTAACAATGATTGACGGTCACTCGGGAAAGCCAAGTGGCGAACGAGGATCGCCCGTCGTAGCCCTGGATGCCCAGAAACGCCTTCACGAAAATCTCTTGGGCAAGGTCCTCAACCTCCTCGCGGTTATTGACCAAGTGATAGGCCACGGAGAACACCCGCCGCTGATAACGCTGCACCAGAAAACCAAAAGCCTCGGCATCCCCGCGTTGCGCGCGCTTGATCCATTCCCGTTCCTGATTAGCTGCGGGGGAGTCCGCCATCGAGTATCCATGATTGCGCTTCCCTCGGTTAAGACGAGGGGCAGATCACAGAGGTTACAAATCTACGCCCTACTGACGACGAATTTACTTGACTAGATGGACACGTTATGAGATTATGATGCCATGGTCATTGGACGCAGACTTAGAAACCTACGAGAAGAAAAGAACCTTTCTCAGGGCGACATCGAAAAGCGGGCAGGGTTGCTGCGCTGCTACATCTCCCGAGTCGAGAATGGACATACGATCCCTTCGCTCGAAACGCTCGAGAGGCTCGCGGCGGCCCTGGAGGTTCCTCTCTACCAGTTGTTCTACGAGGGGGAGGAGCCGCCACCGTTGCCGAACCTGAGTGCTCGCCAGACCACCGAAGATCTTGCCCTCAGTGAAGAAGCGGAAAAGGAGAACCGGTTCTTCGAGAAAGTCAGGCGGGTCCTCGGCCGGATTGACGAGAAGGACCGTCAACTTTTGCTGTATATGGCGCAGAAGTTGGCCAGCCGCTAAGAGTGTGCAAAGCCTCCGCCCATGACGGCGGGACCGAGCAGCCGGAGCGGTTGTGTGTTTACTCCCACTCAATGGTCCCGGGTGGCTTTGACGTAATATCGAAGACCACCCGGTTAACCCCTTTCACCTCATTGACGATCCGCGTGGCCACGCGCTGAAGCAAAGCGGGCGGCAGCGGCGCCCAATCCGCCGTCATACCGTCCTCGGATTCCACCGCTCGCACCGCGATTGTTGTGGCGTAGGTCCGGGCGTCACCCATTACTCCCACGCTCGAAACCGGCAACAGGACTGCAAACGACTGCCAGAGCTTGGTGTAATAGTCGGCCAAGCGCACCTCCTCCAGGACGATGGCGTCTGCTTCCCGCACCATCCGTAACCGCTCTTCAGTCACCTCTCCAACTACACGGACTGCCAGCCCTGGACCGGGAAAAGGCTGGCGATTCACAATCTCCTCGTCGAGGCCTAGTTCCCGTCCAACGACTCGAACCTCGTCCTTGAATAGCTCGCGCAAGGGCTCAATGAGTTCGAAACGCAAGTCCGCAGGCAGCCCGCCGACATTGTGGTGACTTTTGATTGTAGCAGCGGGTCCCTTAACTGACACCGATTCGATCACATCCGGGTACAATGTGCCTTGCACCAGAAACCGCATCTCTCCGAGGGCGCCGGACTCCTCTTCGAATACCCGAATAAACTCCTCTCCGATGATCTTCCTCTTACGTTCCGGGTCGGTGACTCCCCTCAGGCGATCGAGAAATCGGCTCGACCGGTCCACAGCACGGACGTTAAGGTGAGCCTGCTCTTGCAACGCGGCGGTCACCTTCTCAAACTCATTCTTACGGAGCAGGCCATTGTCAACGAACACGCAAGTCAACCGGTCCCCTATGGCCCGCCCGACCAAGGTGGCCGCCACCGTGGAGTCGACTCCGCCCGAGATGGCACAGAGAGCCCTGCTGTTGCCCACTTGCCGACCAACCCGCTCCACGGTCTCTTCAATAAAGGAACGCGGAAACCAACTAGGCCTTGTGCCGCACACGTCGGCAACGAAGCGTCGCAAAATCTCGCTGCCATGCTCGGTATGGTGGACCTCAGGGTGGAACTCCACCGCATACATCTTGCTAGCCCGATTCTCGATGACGGAAACCGCGTTTTCGGTCCGGCCGGTAATTCGAAATCCGGGAGGGACTTCGGCCACATGATCGCCATGACTGTTCCAGACCCGTAACGGAGACCTCAGTCCCTCAAGCAGATCGCTTGGAGGCGAGATGTAGAGCTGGGCAATGCCGTACTCACGGCGCCGGGCCGGCTCCACGCGACCTCCCATCCTGGCAGCCATGAGTTGCAGTCCATAACAGATGCCGAGAATCGGGACATTCAGTCTGAAAATCCGGTCGTCGCAGGTGGGTGAAGTTGGGTCGTAAACCGACGAGGGGCCGCCGGAAAGGATCAGAGCCTGAGGACTCATCCGCACCAGCTCGTCAAAAGCGATGTAACACGGCACGATGACCGAGTACACCTGCATCTCACGGATGCGACGCGCAATGAGTTGTGTATATTGGGAACCAAAATCCAGTACAACAATCGGGCGCGATGGTTCCATGGCTAGTCATTTGATGACGATGTTGACGAGTTTCTGTGGCACGACGATGACCCTGACGACCTCGCGTCCATTCAGGTGCTGCCCAACGCCGGAATCGGCCCGGGCGCGGCGACGAATCTCCTCTTCGCTCGCTCCAACGGCCACGCGAATGCGACCCCGCAACTTTCCGTTGACCTGAACGGGTATCTCCAGTTCATCCTCTGCAGCGAGTTCCTGATCGTGCGCGGGCCAGGCAGAGCGCAGCAGGGGCTGCGAATGCCCCGTGGCCTCCCAGAGTTCGTCTGCAACGTGCGGGGCAAACAACGACAGCATGACGAGCAAGTGCTCCAGGCAACTCTTGACCACCTCCGGCCGGATTTGACCCTGATCCGCAGCCGCTTGCAGGTCAGCGAACTCGTTTGACAGCTCCATGATCATGGCGATGTCGGTGTTGAAGTGCCAGCGCTCTTCCATGTCCTCAGTGACGTGACGTAGCGTCTGATGTACCTTGCGCAGCAGACGGCGTTCGTCAGGACGGAGTTGTGCAGTGTTCAACTTGCGTTCACTCAGAGCCGGACCTGATTGGACACCTGCCATCCGGCCGGCATACCTCGCGACCTGACGATAAACCCGGTGGAGGAAGCGCGAGGCGCCCTCGATGGCGGTGTCGCTCCAGTCCAAATCCTTTTCGGGCGGCCCAGCAAACAGCGTGTACAACCGCGCCGTATCGGCTCCGTACTTGGCGCATATCTCGTCTGGGCTGACCACGTTTCCCCTGTTCTTCGACATCTTAGCGCCGTCCTTAATCACCATGCCCTGCGTGAAGAGCCGAGCTACCGGTTCGGAGAAGTCCACCAGGCCGATACGCTGCATCACCTTGGTGAAGAAGCGCATGTAAATGAGGTGAAGGATAGCCTGCTCGATGCCGCCGATGTACTGGTCAACCGGAAACCAGTATTTCACCGCGTCTTGGTTGATGGGTGCGGTCGCTATCTTGTTATCAGTGTACCGATAGAAGTACCAGGACGAGTCAACGAAGGTGTCCATGGTGTCTGTCTCGCGGCGCGCCGGGCCGCCGCACCTGGGGCAGGTCGTATTGACGAATTCGGGTACCGAGGCCAGCGGCGATTCCCCCTCGCCGGTTAGCCTCACCTGCGGCGGCAATAGCACGGGCAGATCCTTTTCCGGCACCGGAACGATGCCGTCGGTGTCGCAGTACACCATGGGGATTGGCGTGCCCCAGTAGCGCTGACGGGAAACGCCCCAGTCTTTGATGCGAAACTGGATGGTCCTCTGCCCAAAGCCCTTGGCTTCAGCATCCGCGGTCATACGCGCCATAGCGTCTTCAGGTGTGAGGCCGTCATAGGGCGCGGAGTTGATCAGTTTCCCATTCTTTCCACTTTCGGTGTAGGCCGCCTTCAGTTCGGCCGGCGCCTCCCCGTTCTGGGGCACAATGACCGTTCGGATGGGAAGTCCGAACGCTTGGCAGAACTCAAAGTCACGCTGGTCGTGCGCCGGCACCGCCATGACGGCGCCTGTGCCGTACTCCATCAGCACGAAGTTGGCAAGCCAGATGGGTACACTCTCGCCATTGAAAGGATTGCGTGCCGTGAACCCTGTGTCGGCGCCCTGCTTTTCCAGGTTGACCTCGAGGCGCGCGCGCACCGCCGAAGCCTTGATGCGTTCCACTTCTACCTGCAGCCTCTCGGGCGACTGGGACCGGGCAACGAGCTTCGGGACGAGCGGATGCTCAGGCGCGATAAACACCGCTGTGCAGCCGTAGATCGTGTCAATGCGTGTGGTGAAAATTCGAAGAGACTCATCCCCTGCGTTTATGCCAAATTCGACGTAGGCGCCGGTAGACTTGCCGATCCAATTTTCCTGCATGGCCAGGACCCGCTCCGGCCAGCGGACTAGCGCCCTCATGTCCTCCAGCAGTCTGTCCGCGTAGGCCGTGATCCTCAGAAACCACTGCTCCAGCTCGCGCTCGACCACGGGAGTGTCTTCGTGACGCCAGCAACAGCCGTTCACCACCTGCTCGTTAGCCAGCACCGTCGAGCAGAGCGGACACCAGTTCACCCGGCTCTTCTTGCGGTAGGCCAGGCCGAGCTCGTACATCTTGAGGAAGAACCACTGGTTCCAGCGGTAGTACTCGGGCTGGCAGGTTGCAATCTCCCGCCGCCAGTCGTAGCTCACCCCCAGCCGCTTCAACTGCGCGTGCATCGTCTCAATGTTCGAGGATGTCCATTCCAAGGGATGCCTTTGGTGTTTGATAGCGGCATTTTCGGCTGGCAATCCGAAGGCGTCCCAGCCGATCGGGTGTAGGACGTTGTAACCCTTCATCCACATGTAGCGGGCCAGGGCGTCCCCGATGATGTAATTCCGCACGTGCCCCATATGGAGCTCGCCCGAGGGATACGGCAGCATTTCCAGGACGTAGTATTTCTTCCGCCCGGGCTCCGCCTCGGCCTCGAACAGCCTCTGCTCAGCCCAGCGCGTCTGCCATTTAGATTCGATCTTCTGTGGGTCGTAGTTGGGATCCATATCCGAAAACAGGTCTGCGTCGGCACTCGTCGCTT
>Ga0306923_10006617_pt1 | contig 11450 bp, 13 predicted proteins | sample sta12Can44000108_FD_203841 | JGI IMG/M metagenome (GOLD analysis project Ga0306923, IMG submission 203841) | Lab enrichment of tropical soil microbial communities from Luquillo Experimental Forest, Puerto Rico - statanox.12C.anox.44.000.108 (v2)... | ecosystem: Environmental > Terrestrial >...
GCTCGGGTTCATTTTATTTGTTGGAGGAATTCGCGAAATAGCGGGTGGTATAGCCTGTATTGTCCGCGCCCTGTTCGGGTGAGCAGTCCTTTATCGGTGAGTCTGCTGAAATAGACGCGTTCGTATTCGCTAAATTGCTTGATGCCGACTTCATGATCTTCGCTTCGCGCTAACGACCGAAGCAGTTGGACCTCACGATCCGTCACCTGAGCAAGGTCAGTGGAAAACTTCTCCTTTTCGAGCCGACCGAAGATTTCCTCCCAATGCCGCGCGGGTTCAAGTTTGCCGTCCTCGCCGGTCAGCCGTGCTAACTGGCGGCAGATGAAAGCCATGAAGTACGGGTGACCGCCAGTCTTGGAGTGCAGCCACTGAGCAAACTCGGCGTGGTTCGCTGCGCGCTCGAAGATCGCTCCGACGTATTCCACCGTTTCAGCCAGAGAAAACGGGCCGAGATAAACTTTGTCGTAAAAGCGAACGGCGGGTTCAGCCAAGGTCCTGATGTTGGAGAAATAGCTTGGAGGCGCGGAGAAGCAAACACTGCAGTTGATGTTATCGACGCCGAACGACTGAAATTGGTCGCGCAATGCAAGCGCGACTGCATACTGGCTCGGCGTATTGAGGTTGTGAAGATCGTCGAGAAAAAACATGACGCCGTTCAGTTGGGCAGGGTGGATGAACCAACGCCAAGCGTCTTGAATTGCGTGCCTGAGAATCGCGGTTCCAGAGGTGAGAAATAATTGGGGTGTTTCCCTCTGTAATGCGAGCGGGCCTACGTTTAAGTGGTTGAGCTTCCAGTTCTGCGCCTCCCTGCGGACGCGGAGCTGGATAGGTTGAGAGCGCGCAACACACCCGCCGAAAGTATCCACTAAGAGTTCCGCGAAGCGGCGGTAATCGCCCAGTTCTTTGGACACTGAGAATGGGACCGGCAGCATGTTGAACTCCGGTTCGACGCATACGGCTGCGTATTTCATGAGTAGACTGCTTTTCCCGATTCCCCAGTCGCCCAGGACCGCAACAGAAGGGGTCCTAGCAGTGGCAATGCCCTGCCTTAGGGTGTGGCGGAAGGCGTCGATCTGGGGCTGCCGCCCAACGAATTCATCGGGTTGTACTGGAAAGTTCGGTTCCGGAATCACGGCTTCGCTCCCGAACGGAACAAAAGTTACAAATGAAAATTTTCCGTTTGTTCCGTTTGTTCCTTTCTCTGGTGGGTGGGCTGCACGGTAGGCGGCATGAGCACACGCCGCCTACCGTGCAGAGGTGGAAGGAGTTATTTGGTGGGTCTTGCTGCTTGTGGGTGGGAGTCCGAGGGGGTTAGTTCGCGGTTTTGGGAACGAGGGCGTGGTTCTCAACGAAGGCACGGTCGATTACGGCTTCCGGCCTGTCGATTCCGAGCTTGATGAATGCAAGCGAGATCCACTCGTTGCATTGCTCGATGATGCAGGCCTCGCCGAGAACGACGTCCTTCGATACGAGGTAATGCGTGAAGCCGTTTCCTTCACTTGCCATGAGGCACCTCCAGTTTTGGCTAATTAGGTTTTTGTGGGTTACGGAAGGAAGGTTGGGGATCAGAGTTGTCGTTTCGGGCTGTCGGGTTCCGGCTCTGAATGGCCAGAGATTGCTTCGATGGCGTGCTGGACATCCGCACGACAATCTCCACATCCTTCTGCCTCTTCAGCTTTGTGGCGAGAGCGTTGTTCTACCGTGAATGCGGGAAGCCCTTGGCGCCGAAGCCTGTCCAACTCCTGCGATGCTTCTTCAGCGCTCAGATTGTGTCTGCAGACGGAGTACGTCTGATTCCGTGCGTTGAAGAGCATCACCAGTTTTAGCTTCAGCGGGTCGGACACGTCTTGGGGCATGACGCACCTCCCGATTCCCATTCAGTTGTGGTTTCGTCGGCATGGCCGGTTGCTGGCTCCGTCTGATTCGGCAGGTCGTCGAAGAGCAGGAATCCCTGCGGATCAGATTTTGCAGCGGCCTTGATGAGCGCGTCCGGTATTCCCAGTTCGCGCAACTTCTCGGGCCGGAAGACCAGTCGCGGTTTGGCGCTGTGGTCGTCTGGATCGAACATCCGCAGATCACCCAAAGTTGCTCCTGGTTTCCGGTAGGCCGGCCAGTGCGTGTTGTTGATGGTCACTACGCGGTCGTACATGGTTTCACCTCCCGATGCCGTAGCCGCATTCCCGTCCGCCGAAGCTGTTGTAGGAACCATCGGGCAGATCGAGGTACACGGCGTAGCCTCGCGGGTCATTGTTGAAGTGGTTGAGGACCAAGCCCGCGCGTTCGAGCAGGGACTTGATCCGGGTTTGTAGGTTTTGCTTCCGTCGCTCTTGCCGCTCCGAGAGGCCGCTGTTGCAGGCGATCTCGTTCAAGCGATTGAGCGAGTTCGCGAGTCTGCAAAGCTCTGCGGCATCCTGGGCAGCTTCGCGCGGCGTGCGTTTTTCGATGGACGCGATGTAGGCAGACAAAACTGCCTCCTGCGTGTTGGTTCGCATGGGTGTTGCTCCTTAGTTGTGGGTTAGAAACGAAATCGTGAGACGAGAGGGTTTGAGGGTGAGCCTGCGACCAGAACAGCTGGGACCGTTCCGGTTGTCAGCAGTTGTGGGTCGAAAGGGATTGTGGGATTAAAACGTTGGGCGAGCTATTCGTACCGCAAAGCGACCATCGGATCGACGCGCGTAGCGCGGCGGGCCGGGACGAGGCATGCGGCGAGCGCGACCAAGGTGAGCAAGATAGCTACGGTCCCAAACGTAATGGGATCGGCAGCGTTGACGCCTACGAGGAGACTGTTCATTGCGCGGGAAAGTGCCCATGCAGCGACCAGACCCACGGCCACGCCAACCCCTACCAGTCTCAAACCGCGGCCAGAGACGAGTTTCAAGATCTCCGCTCTTTCAGCTCCGAGTGCCATACGAATTCCAATCTCATTCGTCCGCCGGCTGACGGAATAGGAGACCACCCCGTATACGCCAACGATTGCCAGCACTAGGCCCAAGAAACCCATGATTGCAGCAACGGTGGCAGCCAGCCTAAAGAGAAATAATCCTCCAATTCCCTGGACCAGTTGTTGCATGGTGCGAATGTCGTCGATTGGCAGATCGGGGTCCAATTTATGAATTACCTCCTCCACACTGCTCACGATGGACTGTAGGGGAACGGAAGTGCGAAGTTGAAGGAACCGATAAGAAACAAAGTTCTGCGCCAGCGGAAGATAAAAGTATGGCTGAGCTGCCGTCGATATGAAGAAGTACTGCCCGTCTCCTGCGACACCGACGATTTCAACGAACGGCCCTATGTTGCTCTTCAGACTGAAATATTTTCCTATGGGATCTTCGTTGGGCCAGAAACGTTTCGCCATGGCTTGGTTCACGATCGCAACTGGTGGCGCCGCCTCACTGTTTGAGTTTGTGAACTGTCGTCCCTTCACGAGCGGAACCTGCATGGTTTGAAGGTAAGTCGGGCTGATGCAGTCGTATGGGATCACCGGAGGCCGCTCGCGCGCGGACACGGGATGCCCCTGGACAAAAACGGGGGTTGTGTTACTTGGGCGCCCCATCGGCACGGTGAACGCCATACTTGTGGATTGCACGCCCGGTATTCTTCCAACTTCGTTTCCCAGTTCCTCGTAAAAAGCCTTCGTTTCCGCCTGATCATAGCCGATTTCATGGGGATCCATGATCACATTCAGTACGTGATCGGGATTGAATCCGAGATACATGTGCTCGGCAGAATTGAGACTCCGAACAAAAAGTCCCGCTGCAATCAACAACATTAGCGAGCAAGCCAGTTGTGCCACAGTTAGGGCGCTTCGCACGGCTGACTTTCCTCCCAAAGGCGAAGCACCACGGCTGCCTTCCTGAAGCTCCACATTCACGTCAGCTCGTGTGGCCCGCAACGCAGGCCAGAGGCCGACAAGGATTCCGGCGAGAATCGCTGTTCCGGTGGCGTAGGCAAACACCCTCCAATCGAAACTCACATCCATACTGAAGCCGCGGTTGTTTCTATTTGTGAACACGGAATGTAACAAGGAACCGCTAACGGCAAGAGATGCTGCCCCCAGCAAAATGCCCGCGACGCTGCCGAGCAGAGCCATTAAGAGACTTTCCGTAACAACTTGCCGTATGATTCGTGCGCGGCCAGCACCCAGGGCAGAGCGGATCGCGATCTCACGGCTGCGGGCTGTCGCCCGAACGAGCAAGATATTTGCCACATTTGTACAAGCGAGCAGCAACACAAGGCCAGCGAGAACCAGAAACAGGCTGGCGATAACGGGAGCGAAAGTAGCGACGAACGCACCCGGCCGAGCAAACCTCTCCGGAACAACTCGAACCTGGACTCCCTTGTTGGTCTCGGGATATTGAGTCGCCAAACGATCCGCAATAACGTCAATGGAACTCTGGGCTTGTTTTAAAGTCGTCCTCTGCTTGAGCCTTCCCATTACCGCCAATCTGCGATCGTCACGTACCGTCCAAAAGCTCCCCGAGTCGCCGATCAGTGACAAGGCACTCAGAGGTAGGAAAGCATCGATGTCCAGAAGGAACACTGTTCCGTGAAACTCCCTGGGTGTAACACCAATCACAGTGGCTTGCTTTCCGTCCACGCGGACAGATTTGCCTATGACATGCGGGTCTCCGCCGAATTTGTTTTGCCAGAGAGAATATCCAAGAACAACCAGAAGCCCTTCACCTGGTTTTTCGCCCTCACCAGGAAGAAACAGCCGTCCAAGGGCCGGCTTAACCCCAAGAGCAGAGAAGTAATTGCCGGTGACGGAAATGTAGGCAATCTCCCGCGCGTCGCCGTCAGCGCTAAGACCGCCTATGCCGATCGCGTAACCGAAAAGACTCGAGAAGGAATGAGTGCCTCTTTGAAAGTCGAGGAAGTCTGAATAAGAGAAATTCCCATTGGAACCCTCTTTCTGCTCGGACGCTAAAACAGTGATCTGTTCTGGCGAGGGCACCGGCAACGGGCGAAGCAGCCACCCGTTCAACAGGCTGAACATTGCCGTGTTAACACCAATCCCCAATGCCAGGGTCAGAACGACTGTCGACGTAACCCCAGGATTTTTGCGAAGCATCCGCAGGCCATAACACAAGTCCTGCCAGGCCGAATCAAGAAACATGTGCGCGTCGGCTGCGGTCACGAGTTCCTTCAGGACGGCTCGATTGCCGAAGCGCAGCAGCGCATCGCGTCGCGCCTCTCCCGTCGACATCCCGGCCGCAATGTTGTCTGCCCTGCGCATTTCGATATGCGAGCGCAGTTCCGCCTCGATCTCTTGGTCCAGTTTCGAACGGTGAAATAAATTCGTGATTCGCCGAAGAATGGACATGGCTCACCCCTGCGCGTACCGCAACACCGCACGCACACCTTTCACTACCTGTTCGAAACTTTGTTCGGCTTTGCGCAATTCCTTCTGGCCCACAGCCGTCAGTCGGTAGTATTTCGCTTTGCGAGTCGTCTCCGTCAGCTTCCACTCCGAGCGAATCCATCCGCTCTGCTCCATCCGGTGCAACGCGGGATAAAGCGAACCCTCCTCGACTGACAACAGCTCGTCCGACGCCCGCTGAATGTGCAGGACGATTCCGTAACCGTGCAGCTCCCCTATCTGCGAAAGGGTTTTCAATATCAGCAGGTCCAGACTTCCCTGAAGATCGTTTCTCGCCATTCTCTGGCACCCCTAGACAACTCAGCCTGATGACAATTACCCCTAGAATGCTAGGTATGTCAAGGGCATTCTGCGCTCCGCTGAGCTCGTGAGAAGAATCCGAGTCAGAGAGGCTTCCGCCTCTCTGACTCGGTTAGGTGGATGTGGCGCTCGGTCAATCGGCCGCGTCGGGCAAGAACTCTTCGATGTTCTTGTATCCGTTGTTACCCTGACCGACTTTCACCAGGCAGGGAAGATGGAGTTCCATCCCGGCTTCGATCTCGTTCGCCGGAATGTCGTAACCACTCGCTTCCAGACGCTCCGCCAGCTCTTCGGGACGGCCGAACACCCGCACCGTCTCGCCGCCGACATCCACCTTGAGAAAAAGAGAGTCGCCCCGACGGGTCTTCATGCGATCAATCTTCACGATGACCGCATGAACAGGACTCCCTTCCGGCGTGGATGTGGCGCGAGACTTGATCGGCTTTGTTTTTGCCGTGCTCGGTGGAACAGTTTCCCGAGCGTAGTTGCTTTCTGAGGGTGCGGGGCTCTTGCCGGCAAGTGAAGCCAGGCGTTCGAGCAACTCGTAGGCATAAGACGCGGTTTCCTGGTCTTGTACCTCGTCGTTCGTTACGCGCGCCTGAACCTCAACGAGCGTGCCGTTCTTTCCGTCGGACTGGACGTTGCGCCGGATGCGAAAGATGAGCGGAGACGCTTCCGCAGTCGCGGTCTCGCTCGCCCGGACGGACCCGTTTCCGTTCCCAGGCGATGAGGCTTTAGTCTGCGGTGCCAACGCGGTGATCGCCGCCGCAGCAATGTGCTTGCAAATCCGCCCTTCCTGCGCAGTGCGCACTTGGAAATCGGGACAGGTGCAGGAGCCATTGCCGTGCGAATCGAGTTTCACCTTGTAGGCGGTTCCGCTCTTGTTGGTCACGATGAACTCCGGAAAATCGCCCGCTACGCGCAGACGATTCGTTTTCATCTCTTCGACTGCCCGGGCCCAGCGATTCCCTGCTTTCGATTGAAGCAGAGTCAGCGCCAGGGACGCCGATTGTGGGTCTACGACTTGTGGTGCTACTGACATTTGGTTTTCTCCTTTTGTGGATTGGTGGCTGGAATGGCCGTCCCGCCCGTGCGAGCGAGATCGGCTCTCCCGCAGTCCAGCCGATATGGATCGGCGCAGGAGTGCCGCCGCACTTCCGTGGATTGAAGGTTTGTGGGTGAAGGGGTATGTGGGTAAAACTCGATGGCTACGCTAGACACGCAATGGCATCAGGAGATGCTGGTAGCGGAAGGCGTCAAAGAGAGCGGCCTCGCAGGTCGCTTTCGAGAACAGCTTCATCGAGATCGTGTCGGTTTCGAGGCTCTTCACATACTGGGTCAAGTAGTGAAGATTGAAGCCGATGTCTCGCGCCTTTCCTGAAACGCGAGTGTGCTCCAGAGCGACGCTGTTTGAGGTGCCGTCGTTTTCGGTTTTGATGGAAACGGGTGAATGCGAAAGCTCCAGCTTCACTGCCGGGACTTCCGCTTTTCGAGCGGTGGGCGAGAGTTTCCCGAGGCCTTCCAGCAGTTCTTCGCGCCGGAAGACGGCTCTGGCTTCGACCGGTGCCTTGGGCAGGACGTTCTCGTAGTTCGGGAACTGCCCCTGCCCACGGCGGGTGATGAGTTGAGTTCTATCCGGCAGCACGAACAGATTGAATTCCTGTTCGGAGCCGCAGGTGGAAAACTCGACCCATCGAGGCTCATCCGCCAGGTCTAATCGGCTGAGGATGGTTGCAGTTGAATGGAGCAAAAGCGCCGAAAACGTGGAGCTTCCCCCCATCTTGGCCGTGCCTTCGGCGACAGACAGGCGGTGCCCGTCAGTGCCGACGAGCCGGAAAACCGAACCGCGAAGTTCAAGTTTGAGGCCATCGGTACTGTAGCGCCCCGATTCAGTCGAGACGCAAAACAACGCCCGACGCAGTGCCCCATCGAATGCCGAACCGAGGATTTGGCCTTGCGGCTTTAGTTCCCCGTCTGGAGTTTCAGGGAAGCTGTTCGGATCGGCACAAGATAGAACGACTGTGCGCTTGTTGGCGCTGACCTCACACTTGCCGTTGCGGATTCGGATCTTCAAGCTCGGAGCCGATTCCGGTTTGACGAGTTGGCAAAGCTCCTTCGCCGGAACCAGCGCATCAACATCGCTGTCGATGGCCTCTCCGGCGAAGGGGATGGAGATGTGCAGATGGTTGTCCAGGTCGGTGGCGGTCAACTCCAGATGGCCTTTCGCAGCGCGCCATCGCAAGTTTTCCAGCACTGGCAAGGTTGCTCGCTTTGGCACTACCAGGCAGAGCCTTTCGAGCGCCGATTTGAGCTGATTGGTGTCGATTACACTCATAGGCAAAGCTCCTTTTGTGGATTCCGACACCCGCGCGATTGCTCGCGTGGATGCGGTTGTGGTTGATTCAGGGTTTGTGGGACTGAGAAAGGGTTTGTGGGAACAAAATCGGAAGCGTGAGTTTACGCGATTTTAGGCCGCCGTTGCCGTCTCAGGTGACAGGGGATTTCCGGCGGCGAAACTCGATGGCTCGAAGGCGCGATGCAGCGCGTACTGCGTCAGGATTTCCAGTTCGTAGAGTTGCAAGGTTGAGAGGGCAATACGCTCCATCGCACCGTCGTGCTCGAATTCTGCAAGGACCTGCCCGTCATTCCGTCTCCGCAAGCCAAGCTGATGTTCTACGCTCCCAAACTGAATGGGAATCGTCTTTTCCTGATTGATGGCGCGGCGCGTGAAGACAGCGAGCGTCGCGAGATCGTTGGCTTTGCTGATAACGAACTCTGAGCGCCACAAGGGAGCCTGCACGGTAAACCGCAAGCCGTGGCTGGAGGCGCTAAGAGTCACGCTCACCGAGAGCTCGTCACGAAGCAGCAAGCTAATCTGCTCGCAGGAAAAGAGCGCACGTCTAGCCAGGCTGTGCATGGCCTGAACCTCTCCGGGGTGGAGGTCGAAGCGAGCGACGCGCTTTGCCTCATCGCGGACGGCAAAGAACACCCGCAGCCGGCCCTGGTCCACCTGCTCGTACACGAGGAACTGGGAAAAGCGTCCGTAAATTTTGTTCTTCGACGCTGCGCCGTTCGAGCGAAACAGGTCCTCCTCGCCACAGATCGTTTCGTCGAAAGGACTCTGCTGGTCAGCGGATTCGCCTGCCTTGCCGTCGCGCAATTGGAACTGCTCGATCCGTCGCTCGACCGCGCGCAGGATGGCGAGGAGATGGAGCTGCTGCTCAACCGAATCGACGTGCGTTTGGAGCTCGACCGATTCCCGACGCGGGGTTTGAGCCGTTACGCATAACGTCAGCCCACAGCCGGCCGCTTCGCCTTGGACTCGGCCGTATTGATTTGCGATAAGAGTGTTCATGTCTTGTTCTCTCCGGGAGCCTTACCCCTCAACAACAGGCGTCGCTTCGGGCGCAGGCTCCGTATCGATTTCGAAGTGGGTAGGAGGCAGTGTGGGCAAAATCTGTTTGGGTACGACCTTATCTGTGGGAAGGATCAGGGCGCTAAGGGAGATGGGACCCTGACTGCCCTGCAATTTGATCTTTCGAACGCTGCGGCCAGTCTGATCGGCCTCGACAAGCCGAGCATTGCGGAGCATGTTGTAGAGATTTGTGTTTGGCGGCAGCTTGATCTGTTTGGCCATCAAACGGTCTCGCGCCAGAGCGACTGCCACCGGTACCACGACTGCCGCCTTATCTCCCTCAACGTAGACTTGTGCGCCCGGGGTATTCACTCCTAATGCGCCGTTCTCGATCAACTCCTGAAGTGCCTGCAAGAACAGGCTCACTGGGTTGTTTGGCTGAGCAGCAATAGCGGGTTGGGCCTGTTCGACGCTGGCTTGGTCGGCGCGGCTGACCGTTCGCGAAAGCGGACTTGCTGACTCACCGCTGTGCCCGTCCGAGAGGCATGTCGCCAGATGGACAAAGCACGGTAGGCCTATATAGCCGATGTCCGCGCGGGAAAGGATATGGTGCATAAGGAAGCTAGAGAGCTTCGCGTGCGCACCGTGCTCCCGCTCAGGCCGCCAGCTTGCGACCGGCGTCTTTGTGCGCCGACCGAACTGGGCATAGGGTTCATCCAGCGGGCACCACGTCTCGCCCTTGCCGCGAACGTCCAATTCGAACAGCTTTCCCAAGTCATGGCATAGAGCGGCAATGAATGTGGCGTACTGCCAGCGCGAGCGATTGCGGGAACTGCGGAAACTATCCACGCTGCCGTCTGGCCGCTGCTCCATCTTCACGTTGCCCTCGAACTCTTCCAAAGCCTTGAGCGCGACTTCGAGCGAATGCCGGTAGAGTCCGCCGGGCTCGGGGTGGTGGTGCGCGGCACTGGCTGGCAGATCGCCCACTGTTACGGCAAACCTTTCGAGCAGTCTCTCAGCCAGCGCCCGCACCTGCATGTCGAGGGACAGCCAGTACAGAATTCGTTCCGTCATCGTTTCAACTGACTGCATGGTTCCTCTGACTCATCCTCGTTGGGGATGGGTCACCCATCCCCGCTGACATCCCCGATGACTCATCCCCAGGGATGGGTGGTAACGGAATGGATAAAGGAATCTCTGCCGTAACTCCGTGAGCCGGACCAAGGGCGTCAGCGCGGCTTTCATCAAGGAACTCATGCGGCGATGTGCCCAGTTTCAGATCGAGTCTTCTCGCGACAACGTGCTAACGCAAGCGGCTGTGGATGCCGCAATCGAAGAAATGCTTTTCACCGGCGGACTGAACCGTAGTTTGCTAGGTGGCGCGGGCGCTGAGCCGAGCCTCAACGCTTCTCCCCAGATCAGCATGCGTGCGGGTCATCCGTCGTGAAGGCGGTCCTGAAGTTGCCGAGCCCAATGCGGCGCATCGGCCTTCAGTGCTTGGGTATCTTCGTCAGCCCAGGCTTCAGCAACAAGCTTGCCAGTTTGCACATCGTACAGTCGATAATCGCCAACCTCAGGTCCGTGCGTCGGTCCAAAGACCACGGCCACCTGCTTGCCGCCTTGGACGAACATGCAGCTCCAAACCATTTGCCCCTTGTCGATGGTGTGAAGGACGCGTCCGTCGCGAAAAAGAACCACATTCAGGGGAATCGAATAAGACGTACAGCAGTTCTCGACGTTGACTGTCCAGCCAAGCGTTTGCCGATCTTGCGCCAACTCAACCCCGGAAAATCCGACCGCGTTGAAAACCGTCTCCTTCTCGGTGCTCGCCCTCAACGGCGGCAGAGTTTGAACAACTTCGGTTCCGTCGCTGTAGATGATGTGCAACGGTCCTGTTTCATAGTGGGAGCCTGGCTCGGGTTGGTCAATGAAGAATTTTGTGATCTTAGCGCTTGCCGACGCCCGTTTCGTTTGTTGTCGCGTCACCGCAGATTGCGCCGAGGTCGTCAGGGGCAGATTCTCGCATTCCGGTATCAAACCCTTCGCTTCGGCTTCCAGCTTGGGGACTAAGAACGAAGTGGCTTTCTGCTGCGCGTAGATAGCAGTCGAGAGTCCTAAATACCATACGACCAACTCTTTCTTCACGCTCTTCCTCCGCTGACAAACCAACAACGCGGGTGCACGCAAACGGCCTTACCTTAAGCTTAGGAAAACAAATGCCTTTAAGTCAGCGCGGCTTGGGCGTTGGTCTAGGGTCGAAGACACAGTGTGTGTTGAGGAACACCTTTTGGCAAGCGGGCGATTGTGCTTGTGCCTGAGAAGTCGTTTATTACCGGCCAATCCGTCGAGTCACATCCCTAGAAAAGCATAGAGGAAGCTGTATTCTCTTCCAGTTGGATTTTTCTTCAGGAGGAA
>Ga0306923_10006618_pt1 | contig 11450 bp, 9 predicted proteins | sample sta12Can44000108_FD_203841 | JGI IMG/M metagenome (GOLD analysis project Ga0306923, IMG submission 203841) | Lab enrichment of tropical soil microbial communities from Luquillo Experimental Forest, Puerto Rico - statanox.12C.anox.44.000.108 (v2)... | ecosystem: Environmental > Terrestrial > Soil...
GCCCACGAGACCCGAGCGACCCAGAATGTCAGACCAAAAGGTGAACATGGTCCCCACTGAAACGTGAAAACCTCGCAGAGGCCCGTTACGGAATCGAACTGTAGACCTTACCATGCATGCCGGTTTCGTCCGATGCCATCAGGCTGGGTCTGATTACCGCAGGTCTGGAGGATATCTGTGTCTGACCGCGTCGCGTTCCGTCTGCTGCTGCCCGGCGTCGTTGTCGTTTGGTTTGTCCCTGGATCTAGGACCTCTGCCGGAATTGGATCTGGCAACGGATCGCGTACAGCCGAACGAGGAATCCCACCTGGCAACGGTTATTTGATACCCAGCAAGAACGATACCGCGACCGGCTCATGAGAGCCGCAGTGTACAGTCTCGCCTAATCTGTAGTGCCATTCCCGTTCCGGCTGCCGTTGCCCTGCCCGTGGCCGTTGCCCTGGCCGTCGCCCTGCCCGTGGCCGTTGCCGTTGCCCTGACCATTCCCGTGGCCGTTGCCCTGACCGTGACTGTGGCCATGGCCGGCGTCACTGCCGTCCTGGTGTCGGCGGGTTCTCTCCCGGCCGCTCATGGAACCAGTTATGGTCCGGTGGTTGCTGACAACCACCGGCGCCGTGCCCGTATCGCCGGGGCTGGTACCGGGGCGGGCACTGCGGCTCGGGCTGGCGGAGGACGGCGGGCGAGCGGGCGGGCCGGCTATGGTCCCGCTGTCCGAGTGTCCCGGCCGCGCAGATGGTGCCGTGCCGGCCAGATGCTGGACCGACGCGACCCCCACGGTCACGGCCAGCACCATGCCGATGAGCCCGGCAATCGCCACCGAGGCAAGGACCAGGACTGGCCTACGACGAAGCCGGCGAGCGTCCGTCCGCGCGCGGGACGCGGCGGGGACCTGCGACCGGGCGCCACCTGCGATAGCGGCCGATGCCATCGCCGGTGGTCGCGGCGGAACTGCTGCCGCGACGGCCAGGGGATAGGGCGTCCGGCCGGCGTCGGCCCTGGAATCGTCCCGCGGATCGGGTCGCAGTCGCCCTGCCCACTGCGCGACCTCGGCGGCGCTGCCCGGCCGCCGGGCGGGATCCTTGGCGACAAGCTGCATCACCAGGGCGCTCACATCGGCTGGCACCGACCCGGGCAGCGGCGGCACCGGGTGGTCGCGGTGCGCGCACGCTACGTCCGGCGGCTCGCCCACGAAGGGCGGTGCCCCGGTTAGGCATTCGTACGCGACGACCCCCAGCGCGTACAGATCGCTGGCCGGAGCGGCCTGAGCTCGGGTTATCCGCTCCGGCGCGAGGTATTCCGCCGTCCCGGTCACGATCTCGGTGACCGTGCTGGGCACCGAGCCGATCGCATGCGAGACGCCCCAGTCCGTGATCTTCACGGTTCCGCGGGAGGCAAGCAGGAGGTTCCCCGGCCTGATATCACGGTGAACCAGGCCCATGGCGTGCGCCGCCTGCAGGCCGGCCGCAGCCTGAGCGACGACGTCCATGGTCCGCGCGGCATCCAGCGGGCCGCCGGCCAGCGCGCCGGCCAGAGAGGGCCCGTCGACCAGTTCCATGACCAGATAGGGCTGCGGCCCCTCGGCCGGCTCGTCGTAGTCATAGATGTGCGTGATGTTCTCGTGCCACAAGGCCGCGGCGTGCAGCGCCGCGGCCCGGAACCGGGCCAGGGCTGCTGGCTGCTGGGCGTAAGCGGGATGCAGCAGCTTGACGGCGACCGGCCGCGACAGGGCGGCATCGGTAGCGCGCCATACCTCGCTGAACCAGCCGGTACCGATCGGCTCATCAAGCTGGTAACGGCCGGCGAGCAGTCTTCCCCCAAGAACCATCAACCGGTCGTTACCCGCATCAGCGGACTTTGACTCGTCCTCGGTACCTCTGACATGGCGCTGTCGGCCGACGGGCGCGAGGAGCGGCGTGGGCGGATGGGGTCAGACGGTGCCGAGGGTGGTGAGTGGCTATGTTGCTATAGTCGCGGAGGGCGACGCCAGCGCGGTGGCGTACCTCGGGTCAACTGGGGTCTTTATGCTTCGGGACCTCATCCTCGGCGAGGCCTTGCGCGGCTCGCGGGCAAGAGTAGCCAGGCGAGGATATGGGCCGCGTGTCCGGCGGCTGCCACACGCCCGACCAGGCCCAGGCCGCCGTCGACGCCTACGTGTCCGCCGGGCGGACATAGGCGGCAGGCCACCGGGCTGACCGAGGCGTCTCCCCGAGCCCGGTGTCCGCGGCGCGCCCTGGCGGTCTCGGCCGACACCAACGCGTCGCGATCCTGCTGGCGTGCCCGGATGCGGGTCAAGTACTTCCGGCCAGCTTCCTGATTGGCGCGTGACGGGGGAAGGACTCGGCGTCCGCTGCTATCGCTGCGATGGTTTCGCGGGCCAGCGGTGCTCTGGCCGAGTCGGCGTTGTCGAACAGCACAACTTCCCGGTCGGCCGCGAACGCGTCGCTGATGGCCGCGCCGAAGGTGTCGAGGTTGTGCGGTAGGGGCCAGCTTCAGCTGTGGGGCGTCGCGAGTAGATTCATTCGTTCCTGCTCGCGGCAAGCCGACCAGCTGCCACGCTCGGACCGCTCGCGCCTCTTCAAATTCCCGGGGATCAAATTACCCGTAAATCGCTATGAGATCAGCCGATTACATGCGGCGACGGCAGGCCCCGGTGATCCCTGAATTACATTCGGTTACTTGTGGCGGGCTGTGAGCAAGCCGGTGGATAACCACCCCCAGGTGGGGATAACTGCCCGTTTTCTGTGGGGGACCGTGTGGATAGCGGAAGAATCCGGAATTTGCTGGCCGCGGGCTCTTGCGCGCGTGCTCGCGGAGGCGGTAGGAATGCTTTCACTGTTGGAAACGGGCACTACCCTGGGGGCAACCCCGGGAACGTGGGAGGAGCCGGGAAACCGGTCCCTCGCACGGGTGTCCGGCACCGGCGGGCGGCGCGCGGCGTCAGCGAAGCCAGGCAGCTGGCGGGCTGGGCGTAGCGAGGCCGGGCCAGGCCCCTCCATCTCATACATGGAGGGGCCTTGTCTGATTCTGCCCGGCAAGACACCTGTGTGCCTGCAGTTGGGGCCCGATGCGCGGGACGGCCGTGCTGGTCGCGGGTTTCGCATCGCGGCCGGCCGGGACGGAGGGTGCCCGCTAGGTGCTGGTGCTCGGCTCGGTGCCGGCCGGCATGGTCTGGGGACGGCGAGCTGCACCGATTAGCGCAGGCGGGGCGTGACCAGTGGCATAGCCTGGGCGGCTTGAGCATATCGAGGACGCATGGTCCGGGGGCCGATCAGGATGCGCGGGTCCGGCGGGCTTGCGGTAGATGCGGCGCCCGGCCTGCAGGCGGCAGCGAGCATCCGGGCGCCTGCCTTCTCGGGCGATCTCAGCCAGGCCAGATCCTCGCGTCCGGGTGCAGGCCCGGGCACGCGAGCACTCGCGAGATGATCCGCTGCTATCTGCCAGCACGGTAAGAGGGCTGCCTCTCTGCTGCCTGTGCACAAACATGTGGATGACTTGTGCGCAACTGCGACCAACCTGTGCGTACGCGGTGGAAATTCTGGGGATTCCCCTGCCTGGCCGCACCCGCCACAAGGCCTTTACCTGGGAGAGCGCCACCCGCACCCTGTGCATGCAGAGAAAACGGAAATTGTCCACACGACACGCCTCAAGTCATGATAAATAGGCCGAACGTTTACCGTAGGTTTATCCCCCTGTAATTCTGGGTCGGGACCGTGAAAACACGGAAACAATGAGACGGTGAACCTGGGCGCTTTTGGAAGGGAGCGCAAGCGCAACGGCGGGACACGCCCCCGGGACACTAGGCGCTCGCTGACAGCCGGCCGACCTTCCGGTGCCGGCCCCATTACAGCGGCCCGGCCAACCCGCAGCCGACCGCGCCGGAACCATCGGAGCCCGGCTCTGCCCGAGAAGCGCAGCAGCCGCCCAGTCCGTCATCCGCTGCGTTGCCTGTCCCCGGGCAGGTAACCCGCAGCAGTACTGCGCTCATCCCCTGGCTCAGCGGGAGGCCCGACATGAAGCTCAAGATCCGGCAACACGACGCCAGCACCCCCTCGGAAGACAGCTGGTCCCAGACAGGCGACTGGCTCGCCAAGCTCCGCGACGATGACCGTACCAAGCCGCTGGGCGGTGGCCACGCCGGACCAGGCAGCGCCAGCGATCCCTGGCCAGAAGCCCTCGCTCAGGCCGATGCCCTCGCCGAGGCCCGCGCCCGCGCCGAGGCCCGCAACCGCTCTCACGCCGCCGCCCGCGCCCAGGCCGATGCTAGGGCCCAGGCCCGTGCCCGCGCTCAGGCCGATGCCCGCGACGAGGCGACCGTGCGGGCTGTGATCGGCGATCAGCTGCGGATGCCGATCATGTGGTGCGAGATAGGCTCGTGCATTTCCTGGCATGCCGATCCAGCGGCACTGGGCGAGGCCGACACCCGCGCCCGCGCGATCGAGGCCGGCTGGCGCATCGACGCCCTGGGCCGGCTGGCCTGTCCCCGGTGCCAGCAGACCGACGCCGGCTTCTGGGTCTCCTGCCCGGTCGTGCCGTGGGACCGGTACACGGCCATCGCCAGGGCCGCCCGGGCCGCCGCCGTGCCCGGTGACGGCACCACCGGCAGCACCGCCTGGGGGGCAGCCGCGATCCCGGCTGCCTAGCCAGCGCGGCCACCGGACGGCGGTATGCCCATACCCACGACGCCCGGCCGCTCCAGCCATGCCGGTCAGCCAGCCGGCGGGTGAACGCCACTCAGCGGCCCCTTCCGCGACGTGGCCTTGAATACGCCCGAACCTGGCGTGCTGACACGCCCCGGCGCCCGGCAAACCGATGAGCACGGATGGGGGTCCGATGATCCAAGACCAGGCCGAAGCCCTCCTGGCGAATGGCGGCACACACCTGCCCGGGCCTGCTTTCTCCGGCCGCAGCGAGAGGGGCCGGGCGGCGCTGGCAGCGCATCGCTCACACCTGGCGGGCGGCACCGGCCGCCGCTGGCTGCTGCCCGCCGCGGAGATGGCCGGCCTGGCGAGCGGCCGCTGGCGGCCATCGCCCGATCCCGGCCTGGCAGGTTGGGACCGCCTGCCGCGGATCGCCACGTGCACGCCCGGCGCGGGCACCGGCTCGGTCCGCGCCGCGCGGGACTTCACCGTCGCCACCTTGCACCGGTGGGGCGCGGCAGAGCCCAGCCACGACATCGCGGTCGTCGTGTCTGAGCTGGTGACCAACGCGCTGCGGCACGCCCTGCCCGGGTACGGCGGTGCCCAGTCCCGGCGGCCGATCCGGCTCGGCCTGCTGCAGCTCAGCCACTGCCTGCTGTGCGCGGTCGCCGACCCGAGCACGGCGGCTCCGGTGATCCGGCCGTCCGGGTCCCTCGGCGAGACCGGCCGCGGGCTGCACATCATCTGCGCGCTTAGCGACAGGTGGGGCTGCGCCACCACCGACACCGGGAAGGTCGTATGGGCCATGTTCACCGCACGGCCAACAGCGCCGCCAGCGGCCCGGTACCCGGACACCCCGGATCAAGCCCCGGGGTCAGCACACTGACGACCGGGGAAGACCGCCCGGGCGGCTCGCGCAACCACCGACGACCCGGTAAGCGCACCTCCGCAATGCCCAGCTCAGCCTCGACAGGACGCCATGCCCGGACGGGGAACCACGCCGGCGCCACCGATCTGCCCGGCCCGGTACGGCCTGCGCTCGCCGTGTCCTTGACCCGGCCCTCATCTGCCCTGCGGCCTGGTCGGGCACCTTCGACGGCAGGCCGGAAACCTGTCCCGCTTGGGGCGCGATGCCCTCCCCGCCTGAGGGTCATTGCGGTCGGCTGAGAGCCGGGGCGCGGGTGCCAGTTCGGCGCGAGCAACATGCCGACCCAAGACGGCAAACCCACCTGCCATCAACTGGCCGGGCACCGCGTCAGCTTGCCAGCCAGCCACGCCGGACACGAAGACCGCGGTGTGACGATGCTGCCGCGCCTTCAACGCCGTCACCGCGACCGCGATGACCCCTGCCGACGCCGACCTCCGACCATCATCCACAGGTCACGTGGGGATAACTATCTGGCACCGGCACGAACGCAATCCCTTCCGGACCTTCCTGCACCCGCCGAATCAACGGCATTTACGCTGGTAATTGGGGTAACACCGCCTGAGGCTCTCCAGGTGCGCCTTGTGTCATCACATCGTCATCGAGCGTATCTGCGCAGATCATCCACAAGCCCGGCGCACAGCCTCCTACACTCGGGACCTCGCCGGGGTTGGCGTGATAGGAGCCTGCTCTCATGCCAGCCCTGGCTGCCGCGAGGTTCTCGTGCCGGCCTTCCTCGCTGTTCACAAGGCCCTCAGGGGAACGATTCTGTACCAGGTCAGGCACAACGCCTTGACGCACGATGCCGAACGATCAATTCCGGCACGTCATAAGGACGCGCGAGGGGCGTTCAGCAGGTGACCTATCCGCGATGACGTGATCGTTCAGGTCCGACTGTCCCAGCGGTGGTGGTAGGGGCGTACGCCGAATACCTTCGCCAGCACCCACAGCGGCGGGAGCATGAGGTTCTGCACCCAGATGGGTGTGGAGGTGACCCGGCTTTCGTGGCGGAAGTGCCAGAAGGTGGCGCCAAGCTCCAGCTAAGAGAATTAATCCGAACTTATCGGACAGGCTCTGGGAGGCATTCCGGACCCTGTTGGGTAAATGTTTGGTGCCGGTCATGCTCGTTCCAGGGCTCTCTTCACCGCTGCCGTGCCCGCGATGGCGTAGTCGTGGTCGGGTGCCTGTGGGATGAGGTTGAACTCTCGGCAACCCGCCACGGCGTAAGGGGCGAGGAACTCAGCGACGTCGTCTGGGGTTCCGTAGGGGCAGTACCGTTCGAAGCGCTCGAACGGTAGTTGGTAGAACGCCTCCATCGCCGGTGCGAGGCAAGCACGGGCGGCCTCCTTGGTGTCGGCGAGCCCGCACCACACCTGCATCGCGTGCCGGCTCGGCGGCCCGGGCCGGCCCGCACGGGCGGCCTCATCAGCTGCCAGCTCGATGGCGGCGGCGAACCGGCGAGGGGAAGTCCAGATGCCGAGCCAGCCGTCACCGAGTCGGCCCGCCCGCCTGACCGCCGCATCCGAGCGCCCGCCGACGATGATGGGGATAGGCTCGGCCGGCGCGGGGGAGATGATCACTTCGTCCAGATCGAAGAACGTGCCGTGGAACGTCACCGCCTTTCCGGTCAGAAGCTGGCGCACGACGGTGAGGCATTCGTCCATCCGTCGGCCCCGGCTTCCCGGGTCCACCCCGCAGGCCGCGACCTCGTGGCGATCCTCACCGCCAATCCCGGTCCCGAAGATGAGCCGGCCCGGGGCGATTCGGGCGATGTCGGCGAGCTGGCGCGCCACCAGCACGGGATGGCGCAGCGGAAGCAGGTACACACCGGTGTAGATGGGCAGCGCGGGATGAAGCATGGCCAGCGCGGCAGCCTGCACCAGCCCGTCAAACCCCATCCCGGCGAAGAAGCTCACATGATCTCCGCAGCAGATGTGGTCGATGCCCGCCGCCGCCACCCGCGTCAGGAAGGCCCGGGCAGTCTCCGGGTCCTGCTCGAGCAGACCCAGGGGCGGGAACATACCGACCCGGACCGGCGCCCCGGCCCAGCCCGCAGCGTCCGCCTCGGACAGGCGGACCGGTTTCGAAGTTTCTGACATGCCTTGACCCTAGGACGGTGTGGCAGGGGCCGGCCATCGGGTGAACTGCCGGCGAACCTCGGTGACCTCCCGGCAGAGAGGGACCGCACCCCACCGCGCATCGGGTGAACTACCGAGCCGCTCAGCGGCGCAGTCGGTGCTCGTGACCCATGCCGCGATCTGGGCTCGCGAGTGCACTTCCAGCTTGCGCGACCTCGCGTCCCAACTCGAATCGCATCGCGGCCCGATAAGGCCGCTGCTTAGCTCATCAGCGGCGGGCCTTGCCGGATCCTGGCCAGCGCGCCGGCCGGGTCACCGCGCCACCAGCCCAGCGCTTCCACCCACCAGGTCAGGCCGGCGTCGCGGTAGGCGGCGACCTGCCGCCCGCCGCGGTCAGCCGCCGCGCCGTCGGTGGCGCCTTCCAGCGCGACCGCCAGCGGCGGCGCCCCGCCGTCCCGGTGCTCGCCGAGGTAGCGCACCACGGCGGCCAGGTCGGCCGGCGGCATGGTCTGCCCCAGGCCATAGCCGGCGTGGGTGGGCATCACCCCGTCCCAGCGGGCCGCCCGCCGGAACGGCGCCCTGGCCGGCCACCGGCCCCCGCACCAGATGGGAATGCGCGGCTGCTGCAGCGGCGGGGGAAGCATCCGCACGCCGGTGACGGTGACGTGCTCACCAGCGAACGTGACCGGCTCGCCGCGCCACAATTCGGTCAGCACCTGAAGCGACTCATCCAGCCGGGCGGCCCGGCCCCGCAGATCACCCGGCTCGCCGAACGCGGTGAACTCCTCGGGCACCGACCCGAGCCCGGCGCCGAGGATCAGCCGGCCCCCGGACAGCCGGTCCAGCGTGACCGCTTCCCGCGCCACCTTGCCGACCCGGCGGCGGGCCAGCTGGTTGATCAGGACGCCGAACCGGACCCGGCTGGTGCGGGCCGCCACCGCCGCGATGACCACCGTCGGGTCGGCGACCGGCCAGGACTGATCCCGGTACAGCAGGTGATCCCAGATGAAGAACCCGTCCCAGCCGCTGTCCTCGGCCGCGACCGCCAGGTCGGTCAGCAGCCGCGGATCGCCGAACGGGCCCACGTTGGGCACCCCGGCCGCGAACCGCACCTCAGCCCCGGCCACGCGCCGCACCCCGGCCAGGGGGCCGGCCACGCCCGGCGTCCCGGCCGGCGTGCCGCCCCCGCCCGGCATCCTCGCCGGAGCGCCAGCCCCGGGCCGCATCCCGCCCGGGACGGCGGGCACAGCCCGGTGCCGCGGCGGCCGGCCGGCGGGGCGGTCCAGGGACGGCTGACAGGCGTCCCAGGGCGATCCTGATGACCAGGCCGGCGTGTCCGGTGTTGGTGATGGTCACCGTCCGGTCGGCCACGTCGTTGACGGTCACCTTGTCAAAGGAGATGTGGGTCGGGCTGATCTGGATCGCACGGTCTCCCAGACGCTGCGCATTCTCTTGGAGGCGGTCAAAGCGCTCGTTGCGTTCCTTGTGGCTGAGTTCTGCCAGCGTGAGCCTTCGCGCCGTCGCGGTAGTCATGAAGTGATCTTCGCGGAGTCGAGCCCGGAAACTTCGAAGGTACGGATCGGCCGGGAAAAGCCACGCAACGATAGCTCGCCGACCAGCCGGCTCACCACGAACTCTTCGGCTGCCGCGTGCACGCGCTGGGTGACGAGGATCTGCCAGGGCGCCGCCTCGGCACACAGGCGTCCGGCCAGGTAGGTGACGCTCCCGACTGAGGCGTAATCGAAGCGGTCGGCATAGCCGACCCGTCCGAGTGTGGCATATCCCTGAGCGACGCCCACCCCGAGGGCCAGCTCATGGCCGCGACGCTGCCATCTGTCGGCCAGTTCCTGTACCCGCTGGCGCATCGTCAGCGCCATCCGGACAGACCGCAACGGCGCGTCGTCGCACGGGATGGGATCGTTGAAAAAGACCACGAGTCCATCACCGGCGAACCGCTCCAAGGTCCCCTCGAAGCGGGCTATGAGATCGCCCAGGGCAGCGTGATACTCCCCGAGGATCTCCCAGACATCCTCGGGTTCAGCCGTTTCGGCCAAGGCGGTGAAGCCGCGCAAGTCGCAGCACACCACTGTGATCTCGCGGCGGTGCGCGTTGAGGAAAGAGTCATCGCCCGAGCTGATGATGAGGTCAGCTAGCTGCGCCGGCAGGAAGCGGCGCAGCCGGCCCACGCGTTCCAGCTGCTCAACCTGGTCCTGGACGCGCTGCTCGAGCTCATGGTTCCACCGCGCCAGCTCGGCGGCCTGACGTTCGATCGTGTCGTGGTACCGCTTGACCCGAATCAGGGAGCGCACCCGGGCCAGCAGCTCGGCCTGGTCGAAAGGCTTGTTGACGAAGTCGTCGGCGCCGGACTCGATGGCGCGGATCTTCTCCTGTTCTCCGCTCGCGGTGATCATGATCACCGGCAGGAAGGCCGTTCCTGGGTCTTCGCGGATTCGGCGGCAGACCTCAAACCCGTCCATGCCGGGCATCACGATGTCCAGCAGAACGACATCTGGGTGCTCCTTGCTCAGCACGTTCAGGGCTTCCTGTCCGGAGGACGCCGTGGCCACCCGGAATCCCCTTGGCGACAGCACCGCCTCAAGCAGCCGAACGTTCTGCGGCAGATCGTCCACGACGAGTACAAGCGGGTCCGATGTCACTCAGTCCCCTCCGCCCCACCTGAGAGGAAGCCGCGAACCTGATCGGGAAAGGCACGGACGCTGATCGGCTTCTCTATGTACCCGTTGAAACCGGCATCCAAGGCCCGTTCCCGGTCCTGCTTCATCGCCTGGGCCGTTACCGCGACCACGGGTATGTCCGCTGTCCGCGGGTTCTCGCGCAGCCGACGAAGAGCCTCCATGCCATCGATACCGGGCAGCTGGAGATCCATGAGAACGAGATCGGGCGGCTCTTTGACCGCCAAGGTGATGCCGTCCTCGGCGGTCCGAGCCACCCGCACGTCGTAGCCTGCGTACTCAAGCACGTCCCGCAGCAGCTTGAGATTCCGCTCGTTGTCCTCCACGACCAGGATCACGTGGGTCATCCCGACTCCGAAGCCGGGGGCTGGCGACTTGTGCTGGCCCAGCGCAGGAGTCCCGCGAGGCCCGACAGATCGAATTCCGTCTTGTGCGCCACGTACGTGATGCGCCCCTGCAGTCGCTCCTTGTCCTGCTGGGTCATGGACTTGGACGTCAGGATGACTACGGGGACGGACTTCGTGTCGGGGTCTGCTCGCAGAGCCTCCACGACTTCGAAGCCGTCCATACCGGGCATGAGCAGGTCCAGCAGGACGGCGGAGGGTTGCCGTTCCCGGATCAGCGCCAGGCCCTCCTGGCCCGTGGCCGCGCCCAGCACCGTCCATCCCTCGGGCTCCAGGCTAGCCCGGACTAGTTCTATGGCACGAGGATCGTCGTCAATGGCCACCACCGTGTGCTGCTGCTCGGGCATGGCCGCTGCGCGGTAGAGGGCGGCAAGCAACTGATCCTTGCTCACCGGCTTGACGAGGTATTCGGCGGCGCCCAGCGCAAAACCGCGGCCACGCTCATCGAGCATCGACACCACGACCACCGGTATCGCTGCCGTCCCCGGATCCGCCTTGAGCTGGGCGAGAACCTCCCAGCCGTCAATTCCCGGCAGAAGGATGTCGAGGACAACGCCTGCGGGACTCAGCCGGCGCACCGTATCCAAGCCCTCTTCGCCGTCTCGGGCGCTGACCACTCGGGCGCCCGCCGCCTCGAGGTAGACCCGCAGCAGATCGAAGGACCGCCGATCGTCTTCTACGACGACGACGGTGGGCCCTTGGCCCGGCGTCAA
>Ga0306923_10006620_pt1 | contig 11449 bp, 7 predicted proteins | sample sta12Can44000108_FD_203841 | JGI IMG/M metagenome (GOLD analysis project Ga0306923, IMG submission 203841) | Lab enrichment of tropical soil microbial communities from Luquillo Experimental Forest, Puerto Rico - statanox.12C.anox.44.000.108 (v2)... | ecosystem: Environmental > Terrestrial > Soil...
GGCGGCGCAGAGAGGCAAGGGCGACCTGAAGTGGCTGAAGAGCTGCTTCCAGAAGCTGCTCTTGAACTTCACGTGGTGGGTCAATCGCAAGGATCGGTCGGGCCGCAACGTCTTCGAGGGCGGGTTCCTCGGCCTCGACAACATCGGCGTCTTCGACCGCAGCGCGGCGTTGCCCACCGGCGGCTTCCTGGAGCAGGCGGACGGCACCGCCTGGATGGCCCTCTTCGCCGACAACATGCTCGAGATCGCGATCGAGCTGGCGATGACCGACGACGACTACGTGGACATGGTCCTCAAGTTCCTCCAGCACGACGCCTGGATCACGTCGTCGCTCGTGCAGATGGGCGGGGGAACCGGGATGTGGGACGAGGAAGACGGCTTCTTCTACGACGTCCTGAAACTGCCCGACGGCAGCGCACGAAGGCTCAAGGTTCGGTCGATGGTCGGGCTCTTGCCCCTCTGCGCCGCCACGCCTTTCGAGCCCGAGCTCTTCGAGAAGTATCCCGAGGTGCTGCAGCGATTCGAGTGGTTCATGGCTGCCCGGCCCGAGCTCTGTGCCAGCTTTCACGATCCGCGAAAGCCCGGCGTCGGCGGACGACGGCTCTTCTCCGTGATGGACGAGGTCAAGCTCCGGCGGGTCCTTGCGGTCCTGCTGGACGAGAACGAGTTCCTGAGCCCCTATGGCATCCGCTCGCTCTCGCGCTACCACGCCGACCACCCGTACGTCCTCGACGTCGGCGGGAGCGAGTATCGAGTTCAGTACCTGCCCGCGGAGTCCGATACGGGCATGTTCGGCGGCAACTCCAACTGGCGCGGCCCGATCTGGTTTCCCGTCAACGTCCTGATCATCCGTGCGCTGCTGAACTACTACGCCTATTACGGCGACGCGCTCACGGTCGAGCTCCCCACGGGCTCGGGCCGGCGCGTGAACCTGTATCAGGCGGCCGAGGAGATCGCACGCCGACTGACGGCCATCTTCCTCCAGGATGGAAAGGGACGACGTCCCGTCTACGGAGGAGCCGCGAAGTTCCAGGAAGATCCCCACTGGCGCGATCTCCTGCTGTTCTACGAGTACTTTCACGGGGACGACGGCGCGGGGATCGGGGCCAGCCATCAGACCGGCTGGACGGGCGTGGTCGCGCGGCTCATGCACCTGTTCTCCACCACCACCGCGGAGCAGGTGATCGCGCTCGGACAGAAGGCGGCGATCACCGAGACGCCATCGGATTGGGGTCGCCGGCTGGGCGGGCGTCCGTGAATGGGCGGCCCCGACGGAGGGCACGCATGAACGCCCATCTGGTTGGTCAGGTCCAGGTCTGCTGAGTACATGTTCGACGTGTTCGATCGCCCGCTCCTCGTCCTGGTGATCTCGTTCCCCGTCTTCTGGGGATCGGCATGGGCCGGCCGCATGCTCCGTGCGAAGGCGCTGTCGACCCGGGAGGAGAAGAGCGACGAGGACTACTCGTTCGTCCTCGGAGGTACCCTCACGCTGCTGGGGCTGCTCATCGCGTTCACGTTCTCGATGGCGGTCGGCCGGTACGATCAGCGCAAGAACCTGGAGGAAGAGGAGGCGAACGCGATCGGAACGGAGTACGTGCGGGCCGATCTGCTGCCCGCGGGCGATGCCGGGATCGTGCGCGGGCTGCTGCGCAGCTACCTCGACCAGCGGATCTTGTTCTATACCTCTCGCGACCCTGTCCAGCTCCGGCAGATCGACGCGCAGACGACGCTGTTGCAGGCGGAGATGTGGACCGTGGTCGCGAGGCACGCCGCGGCGCAGCCGACACAGGTGGCTGCGCTCGCGGCTTCGGGCATGAACGACGTGTTGAACTCGCAGGGATACACCCAGGCGGCCTGGTGGAACCGCATCCCGCGCGCGGCGTGGGCGCTGCTGATCGCAATCGCGATCTTCTGCAACGTGCTGATCGGCTACGGTGCGCATGGCAGGAGCTTGATCCTCCTGGTGATCCTGCCCGTCGCCCTGGCCGTCACCCTGTTCCTGATCGCAGACATCGAGGCTCCTCGCTGGGGCGTGATTCGCGTTCATCCGCTCAACCTCGAGAGCCTCGCCGCGTCTCTGCGGGCTCCGTACGAAACGCCATGACGACGACCTCACCTCGATCCACCCCGCTCGGCCGGCGCGAGGCCGCGCGCGCCCGCGCCCGCCTCTCGGCCCTCGTGCGCGAGGAGCTCTCCGCGCGCGGGTACGAGGAGGTGGAGACGCCGATCCTCGTCCCCGCGCCCGGGATGGAGCCGCACATCGACGCCTTCGCGTCGGCCTTCGTGCCGGAGGGCGGCGGCGCCTCGCGGCCGCTCTGGCTCCACACGAGCCCGGAGTACGCGATGAAGCGGCTCCTCGCCGAGGGCTTCTCGCGCACCTTCCAGCTCGCGCGCGTCTTCCGGAACGGCGAGGTCTCGGCCACGCACAACCCGGAGTTCACGATGCTCGAGCTCTACCGCGCGGGCGCGGGCGCCGAGCCGGTGATGGAGGACGTCGAGCAGCTCGTGGAGGCGGCGGCGCGCCGGATCGCAGGGACGACCCGCGTACGCTGGCGCGGGCAGGAGCTCGACCTCACTGCGCCGTTCGAGCGGGTGACGATGCGCGAGGCCTTCCGCGCACGCGCCGGGATCGACCTCGGCGAGGTCGGCGACGACGTGGGCAGGCTCCGCGCCGCTGCGCGCGCGGCGGGGCTCGACGCGGGACGGGAGAGCGACTCGTTCGACGACCTCTTCTTCCGGATCTTCCTCGAGCGCGTCGAGCCCGGGCTCGGCAGCCCGCGGCCGGCGTTCCTCACCGAGTGGCCGGTCTCCATGGCGGCGCTGGCGCGCGTGAAGCCGGGTGATCCGCGCTGGGCGGAGCGGTTCGAGCTCTTCGCCGGCGGACTCGAGCTGGCGAATGGCTTCGCCGAGCTCACCGACGCCGCCGAGCAGCGCCGCCGGCTCGTGGAGGAGCAGGCGCTCCGGAGACGCCTCGGGCGGCCGGTCTACCCGCTCGACGAGCCGTTCCTCGAGGCGGTGGGGCGCATGCCCGACGCGGGCGGCGTCGCGGTGGGGTTCGACCGCGTGCTCATGCTCCTCGTGGGCGCGCGGGAGATCGCGGACGTCCTGCTGTTCCCGGCGGAGGATTTCGTTCCCTAATACTCGAACCCGCTCCCGCCGATGAACTCGCGCAGGATCGACGTCGGCGGCACGTGGTCGGGGTAGATGGCGACGAAGCGATCGACGAGCAGCCGCAACCGGTACGCCGTGGCGTAGGCGGGATGATCCGGCGGCACCTCCAGCAGGTACCGCTCGGCGTACACCTTCAGCACCGCCGGCTCGTAGATGAGCGAGGAGTCGAAGACCGCGTCCGCCTCGTGCTGGAACGGGAAGATGTGGAACCGCTCGCCGCGCTGCACCGAGGGCCACCGCAGGATGTTCTCGGCGGCGTGGTAGCCGCGCGCGTGCCGGTCGCGGACGATCCGGCGCAGGAGGCGCAGGTCGGTCGCCGACACGCGGGAGGCGCGGTCGAACGGGAGCGTCGTGGCTGGGTGGATGAAGATGCGGAACGACGCCTCCGGGGGGAGGGTGCCGCCGAGGAGCCGCGGGTTCAGCCCGTGGATCCCCTCGAGCACGAGCACGTCCCCCACGCCGAGCCGGAGCTCGCGGCCGCCGTCGGGGAAGCTCTGGCCGCTGCGGAAGTCGTAGCGCGCGGTGCGGACGGTCTCGCCGGCGACGAGCCGGCGCACGTGCTCCTGGAGGAGCGGGAGGTCGATCGCCTCCAGCGCCTCGAAGTCGTACTCGCCGTGCTCGTCGCGCACCGTGCGCTCGCGGTCCACGTAGTAGTCGTCGATCGAGAGGCCCACCGGCCGGAGTCCGTCGACCTGGAGCTGGACGCTGAGCCGCTTGATGAAGGTGGTCTTCCCGGAGGCGGAGGGGCCGGCGACGAGGATCGCGCGCACGCGCCCGCGCGCCGCGGCGATCTGGTCGGCGATGCGGCCGATCCGCTTCTCGTGGAACCCCTCGGCCACGTTGATGAGCGAGGCCACCTCGCCGCGGATGCAGAGCGCGTCGAACGCGCCGACGCTCGTGACGCCCTGCGCGGCGAGCCACGCCCGGTGCTCGTCGATCATGCCGCCCGCCTGCGGCGGCGGCGGCCGCGGCGCGCCGAGGTTCCTCGGATCGCGCTCGCCGTAGTCGACGAGGAGCCCGTCCTCGTGCGGCGCGACGTGGAAGCCGCGGATGGGCCCGGTGGACGGGAGGAGCGGCCCCATCGCGAGCGCGTGCACCTGCCCGCAGGTGGCGAGAGGCACCGCCGCCTGCCGGCTGGTGCGGAGGAGCAGCGCCGCGTCCTGCCAGCCGCATTCCTGGAAGAGCGCGATTGCCTCCTCGATGGCCCAGAGCTCCTGCCGGATCGCGACGTCGGCGCGCGCGAGCCGCTCCATCTCGGCGGTGAGTCTCGCCGCGAGCGCGTCGAGGTCCACGCCCGCGCCCTCGGCGGGGACCTCCACGAGCTGGGTCGGGCCGAGCGACGGGCCCATCCGGATCGCGACGCCGGGCGCGACCGCCGCCGCGGCCTCCAGGAGGAGCAGCGCCACGCTCCGCGTGTAGACGTGCCGCCCTTCCCACTCCGACACGAGGAGCGGCGCCAGCACGGCGTCGGCGAACAGCGGCGTCGCGAGCGACACCGGCTTCTGGCCGAGGAGCGCGGCGACCACGAGCTGCCCGCCCATCTCCGCGGGGAGGAGCGCGCGCACCGGGGTGCCGGTCGCGACGCGGCGCACCTCGCCGCCCACCGTCACCGACACCTCGCGGGCGCGCGGCAGCGAGCGGCCCGGCAGGAGCACGCCGAGCTGATCGGTCATCTCCACGAGCTCCTCGCGGAGCTGGCCGAGCACCGCGAGCGTCACGTGGAGCGCAGCGGCGGGGCGCTCGCGCGCGAGCGCGTCCCAGCCAGCGGACGAGAGGCGTGCTGCGGCCAGGTCGGTCGCGGCGGTCACGGTGACGGAGCGCGGCCGGCGCGTGAGGAGCCCGAGCGCGCCGAAGTGGCCGCCGGGGCCGAGCGTGCGGATCGCGAGGCCGTTCCGCGCGAGCCGCGCCTCGCCCTGGAGCACGACGTAGAGATCGTCGGTGGCGTCGCCCTCGCGCACGAGCTCCTCGCCCGCGCGCGCCGTGACCCGCTCGGCCTTCGCCGCGAACGCCTCGAGGTCGGTCGGCGCGAGTGCCGCGAGGAGCGGGCTCCGCGCGAGCGCGGCCGCCGAGACGCGTGCGGGCGGATTCGGCTCCGGATCGAACATCATGCGATCATAGGCGGGAATGCTCGCCGCCGTCCTGATGGTCCTCGCCTCCGCCGCTCTCTGGCCGCTCATGGACGCGGTCGGGAAGCACCTCGTCGTCGCCGGTTACCCGGCGGTGCAGGTGGCGTGGGCTCGCTACGCCGTGAACGCGGTCTTCCTCGTCCCGGTCGCGCTGTCGCGCGGCGGCCGCGGCTCGCTCCTGCCGCGCCCGACCCCGCTGCACCTCCTGCGCGCCGCGCTGCCGTCCGCGGTCACCGCGCTCCTGTTCGTGGGGCTCGGCCACATGCCGCTCGCGTCGGCCTCGGCGCTGCTCTTCGTGAACCCGCTCCTCACCGTGGCGCTGTCGGCGCTCTTCCTCGGCGAGCGCGTGGGGGCGCGCCGGTGGTCCGCGGTGGCGCTCGGGTTCGCGGGCGCGCTCGTGGTGCTGCGGCCCGGCACCGAGGTCTTCACCTGGGCTTCCCTCGCGCCGCTCGCCGCCGCGCTCTGCTTCTCGACCACCGCCATCCTGAACCGGCGCCTCGCCGGCGAGGCCACGCCGCTCGCGACGACGCTCCACTACGCGGTCGCCGGCTCGGTGGTGCTGCTCCCGTGGTCGGCGGCCGGGAGCTGGCGCCCGCTCGACGCGGCGGGGGTGGGCTGGCTCGCGCTCGGCGCGGTGGTCGGCAGCGGCTGCCTGTGGCTCGTCACGAACGCGTACGAGCGGGCGCAGGCCTCCGCGCTCGCGCCCTTCCACTTCGCGGAGCTCGCGGCGGCGACGACCGTGGGCTGGGTGGTCTTCGGCGAGATGCCCGACGCGCCCGCCATCGCGGGCATCGCCCTCATCCTCGGGGCGGGCCTCCTCGCGACCTGGGGCGGGCCCGCCCGCGCGGGCTTGAACAGCGCTGCGAAGCAGCGCCCGCGGGACGGCGCGCGAGCCGAAGGCGAAGCGCGCCAGGGCCCCGCGTAGCAGGGGCGGGGCGGGGGCGCAGCCCCCCGTCCGATCAAGGCACCCGCACCACGAGGCACTTGAGGTAGCGCGTCTCGGGCACGCCGAGGAGCACCGGGTGGTCGCGGCCCGCGCCGCGCCGCTCCAGCACCTGCGCCGCCCGGCCGGCGTCGCGCGCCGCCGACTGCACGAGCTCCTCGAACGCCTCCTCGCCCACGTGGTAGCTGCACGACGCCGTGACGAGGATCCCGCCCGGCTTGAGCACCTGCATCGCGCGGAGGTTGATCTCCTTGTAGCCGCGGCGCGCGGCGGCGATGGAGTCCTTGTTCTTCGCGAACGCGGGCGGGTCGAGCACCACCGTGTCGAACTGCGGCTCGCCCTCCGAGGCGTCGCGCAGGTAGTCGAAGGCGTTCGCCTCCAGCACCTCCACGTTCGCCGCCCGGTTCAGCGCCACGTTCTCGCGCGCGTGCGCGGCCGCCACCGGCTGGATCTCGATGGCGGTCACCTTCTCGGCGCGGCGCGCGAGCTGGAGCGCGAAGCCGCCGGCGTAGGTGAAGCAGTCGAGGCAGCTCCCCGTGGCGTACTCGCCGGCGCGCAGGTGGTTCTCGCGCTGGTCGAGGAACGCGCCGGTCTTCTGGCCGGCGAGCGGATCGATCCGGAGCCGGACCTCTCCCTCCTTGTACTCGAGGACGCCCGGCTCGACGCCGCGGACGACCCCCTTCACGAGCGGCAGCCCCTCCAGCTCGCGCACCTTCACGTCGTTCCGCTCCACCACGCAGCGGAGGCGGAAGGCGTTCCAGAGCATGTCGGCGATGGCCTGCTTCCGGAGCTCGGTGGCGGGGACGAGCGTCTGCATCACCGCCACGTCGCCGTACCGGTCCACGACGAGGCCGGGGAGGAGGTCGGCCTCTCCGTGGACGAGCCTCACCGCCGGCTCGTCGCCGAAGGCGCGCTCGCGCAGCCCCACCGCCGACGCGATGCGGTCCGCGAGGAAGGCGTCGTCCACCGCGACCTCGTCGCGGGTGACGACGCGCAGCGCGATCTTCGACTTGCCCGACCAGAAGGCCTTGGCGAGGAAGCGGCGGCGGCCGTCGACGATGGCGACCACCTCGCCCCCCTGGAGCGAGGCCGGCGCCTGCTCCACGTCGGAGCGGTAGATCCAGGGGTGCCCGTTCGCGAGGCGCTCGGCGCCCCGGCGGGAGATCGTCACGATGGGTTCGTTCATGGTGCTTTCTAGAGGTCCACCCGCTCGCGGAAGACGGGCTGGCCTTCCGATTCCACGAGGCGGCAGGCGGAGACGTCCGGATCGTGCTCGAAGAACAGGATCCCGTCGTCCTCCAGCGCCTCGGCGAGGAGGACCTTCTTCTCCTCGATCGTGGTGAGCGGGAAGAGGTCGTAGGCCATGACCCAGGGCACGCGGAGGTGCGCGCGCGTCGGGATCACGTCGCCGCAGAAGGTGAGGTGGGTGTTCTCCCCGTGGAAGCGCGGGAGCTGCTGCCCGGGGGTGTGGCCGTTGGAGACGATGAGCTCGAGGTCGGGCAAAAGCTCGCACGCGCCCTCGACGAGGTGCAGCCGGCCGGTGTGGTGGAGCGCCTCGAAGTCCTCGGTGAGATAGCTGCCCTGGTCCTTCTCGGTGGGGGTTTGGGCCCAGTGCCAGTTCCGGCGCTGGAGGTGGAAGGTGGCGTTCCGGAAGGCGACCTCGAGGCCGCCGGTGCCGCGCCGCGTGGTCCCGCCAGCATGATCGAAGTGGAGGTGCGAGAGGACGACGTCGGTGACGTCGCCGCGGACGAGGCCGTGCCGGGCGAGGCCCGCGTCGAGATCGCCCCCCGTCTTGTCCACTCCGTAGATCTCCCGCTTCTTCGCGTCCCACTTGTCGCCCATGCCGGCGTCCACCAGCACGCACCGGCCCGAGCCGCCCTCCACCGCGAGCAGGCAGCGCGCGGCGAGCCGGATCCGGTTCCGGTCGTCGGGGGCGATCTGCCTCTCCCAGAGCGGCTTCGGCACGATGCCGAACATCGCGCCGCCGTCGAGCGCGAAGGTGCCGTCCTGGATGGAGGCGAGCCGCCAGCGGCCGAGCTCGAACATGGACGGAACCTAGTCCAGCGCTTCACGGCGAGGCAAGCCGGCGGGTGATGAGGAGCCTGCCCGGCTGCCTGACCTACAGGCGTGACCCATCCGGCCGGCCCCGCCGGTGCGTGCGGGGCCAGCCGGCGGGGATCAGCTTTCACGGGCCGGGAGGTTCTTCTCCACCATCGTGTTCCTCGCCGGCGGGATCATCGGCACCTTCCACCACCTCTACTTCAGCGGCACGCCGGAGGGCGTCCGCGTATAGGCCGGTCGTGGGCGCGCGCAGCCCCGCGCGTCAGCCCGCGGGTGGTCCCTTTTGCGCGGAGGGCACCGCCTCCGGAGCCGCGAGCGCCGCCTCCGCGGCCCGCAGCAGCGCGGCCGGCGAGACCGGCGAGCCCGTCGCGTGGCGCATCCAGAGATCGGGGCCGACCCGGCCGAACGCGGCCGCGCGCTCGAACTCGACACCGAGCGCCGGCGCGGTGCCGAGCTTCTCCTCGAGCTGCGCCGCGATGAGGTGGCCGATCGGGTAGTCGGGCAGGTAGAGGAGCTCGTTCACCATGTGCGAGTAGATCGCGAGCAGCGTGACGTCGCGGACGCCGAACACCTTCGCGTAGTGGCGGTTCCACACGTCGCGCGCGATCTTCAGGGTGGCCTGCCGCAGCTCGGCCGGCGTCGCGCGCGGGTGGGCGTAGAGCCACTTCCACACGCCGAGGTCGACGAGCCCCACCCCGGCGATCTCGTAGGTGGCCCACAGGTCGTTCAGCGCGAGGAGCCGCTTCGTCTCGGCGTCCGGAGCGCCGAGCCCGAGCACCTGGAGGTCGCGCGCCTGGAACACGAACGCGAGCGCCTCGGTGAACGCGTTGTTCGGCACGCCGGAGAGCAGCGTGTGGTCCACCTCGTAGAGCGAGAACACCTGCTCGACGTTGTGGCCGAGCTCGTGGACCGCGATGTTGAAGCCCTTGTAGTCCATCCCGTCCGCGCCCACGCGCGTGCGCAGGTGCGGCTCGTCCCCCCGCAGGTACGCCTCGAGCGCGTGGCCGGAGCCGCGCGCCGGGTCGACGGCGATCCGGTCGGCGAGGAAGCGCGCCCTCTCGGGCGTGAAGCCGAGCGCGACGAGGATGTTCGGGATGTCCTTCTGGAACGCCTCCGCCGTGGGGTAGCGCTTCCGCGTCATCGCGTCGAGCTCGGCCTCGGACCACCGGGAGCGCGGGCGGAAGCCGTCGTACCAGAGGTCGAACGGCTCGAGCTTGCGGCCGAGCCGCTGCTGGATGAGCGCCGCGATCCGCGGCACGAGCGGCGAGTCGAGCACCTCCTCGAGCATCGCGGTGACGCGCGCCTCGGGGAGCTCGCGCTCGAGGTCGAACTTGCGCGCGATGAGCGTGGGCGCGATGGGCACCCAGGGGTCGGCCTGCCGCTGCGCGCGGAAGTTCTCCAGGATCCGGGCGTAGCGGAGGTCGGGCTCGCGTGCGGCGTCCACGCGGGCGAGCGGAGGACGGCCGTCCTCGATCTCCCCCGCCGGCGCGGGTCGGACCTCGTTCGACCCCGGGCTCCAGTCGACGCGCGGGTCGTTCAGCGCGGCGCGCGGGATCTCCTGGGCCACGATCCGCTCCATCGCGCGGGCGATGAGCCGCTGCCGTGGCAGGCCGTCCGGGCGCGCGTACTCGGCCTTGACCTGGTCGCGCAGGTTCCAGTGCGAGAGGAGGCGCATGCCCTTCGGGAACGGGCGCGAGCCGTCGGCCGCGAGCACGTGGTGCATGAACAGGTTCAGGTCGTTCACGTACAGCTCGGCGTCGGCCTTCCCCCGCGCGATGCGCGCGTTCACCGCGCTCGGCACGCGCTGGGCGAACCGGCCGGTGAGCCGCGCCTCCGCCCACTGCCGGCGCGTCCAGCCGTCGCCCTGCGAGAGCCGCTCGTCGAGCGTGGTGAGCGGGAAGTTCAGGAGCGCGGCGAACGCCACCTTGGTGCGGAAGAGCTTCTCCGCGAGGTCCCCCGCCGCGTCGTAGCCGGCGAGGAGCCCGTCCACCGGGATCATCGGCCCCACGTCCACGTCGGTGGTCCACTTCATCGCGCGGTACACCTGGAGCGCGCGTCCGTCGAGCTGCTCCAGGGCGGACTCCAGCCGCGCGAAGAGCAGGTCGAGCTGGGCGGGGTCGGAGACGAACTGCTCGCCGAGGAACGCCTCCAGCTCGGCCGGGCCGCCGTCCTCGGCGCGCCACGCGGCGAGCACCTGGGCGACGCCACGCTCCACCCGCTGCCGCTGCGCCTCGCCGTGCTTCCGGACGAGCGCGGCCTTCGCGCGCTGCGCCGCGGTGGCGAGCGAGGGCTTCGCCGCGGGGGAGACGGCGAGGAGCAGGGCCAGGATCGGAGCGGTCATGGTGGAGTCCCCGGTGCGAATCGCGAATCGTAACGCACGGAACGGCGCGCTGCTGCCGGAAGCGCCGCCGGGGACCGGGCCGCTTGACGCGCGGAGGGGCGGACGGCACGGTGCGCGGACGATGCGCCGCACCCACCGCCCGCTCACCGTCGCCGCGCTCCTCTTGTCGATGTTCATCGCGGCCATGGAGATGACCGTCGTCTCCACCGCCATGCCCACGGCCGTGGGCGAGCTCGGCGGCATCCACCTCTACGCCTGGGCGTTCGCGAGCTACATGCTCGCGGCCACCGTCACCGTCCCCATCTACGGCAAGCTCGCCGACCTGCACGGCCGCAAGCCGGTGATGATCTGGGGCACCGGCCTCTTCGTCGCCGCGTCGATCGCGTGCGGCTTCGCGCCCTCGATGCCCTGGCTCGTCGCGTTCCGCGTGGCGCAGGGGCTCGGCGCCGGCGCGATGCAGCCGGTCGCGCTCACCATCGTGGGCGACCTCTTCGAGCCGCACGAGCGCGCGCGGATCCAGGGCGTGTTCGGCGCGGTGTGGGGGCTCGCCGGGCTCGTGGGGCCGCTCCTCGGCGGCGCCATCGTGCGCTACGCCTCGTGGCGCTGGGTCTTCTGGATCAACGTGCCGATCGCGCTGGCGTCGATGGGCGTGCTCACGCTCGCGCTCCACGAGCGGGTCGAGCGGCGCGAGCACGGGCTCGATCTCGCCGGTGCCGCGCTGCTCTCGCTCGCGGTGGTGCTCGTCCTGTTCGGCGCCCGCTCGCAGGGCGCCGGCCTCCTCGCGCTGCCCGCGGCGGCGGCCGCGCT
>Ga0306923_10006621_pt1 | contig 11448 bp, 14 predicted proteins | sample sta12Can44000108_FD_203841 | JGI IMG/M metagenome (GOLD analysis project Ga0306923, IMG submission 203841) | Lab enrichment of tropical soil microbial communities from Luquillo Experimental Forest, Puerto Rico - statanox.12C.anox.44.000.108 (v2)... | ecosystem: Environmental > Terrestrial >...
GCTCGGGTGCGCGCGTGCGGTGTACCACGCCCTTCGGTACCACGAATCCCTGGAACCGCTGCAGATCGACGCAGCGATCCTCGAGATCGATGATGAAGTGGCCATCGAGCACGAAGAAGAACTCATCGTCGTTATCGTGCTTGTGCCAGTGATACTCGCCCTGCATCACACCGAGACGGATCACCGAGTCATTGACCTTGCAGAGCGTCTGGTTGTACCAGCGGTCCTGGCAGGCGGCCACGAGCGCGGGCACGTCCACCACGGCGAGTGCGGGAAATTTGATATCGAGGTACGTCGCGTAGGGGTGGGTCGTGGGATTGGTCATGCGGTTCCTCCGGATGTGCCGGTGCAATGCAGTACGGGCGGCTGGCGGTACCCGGAACGGTCGGTCAAAGACCGCGGCTCTCGGCGAGCTTCTCGATTTTCTGGAACACGAGCGCAGGCTTGTCGCCGGCGCGGGAGTATTCATGCCGGCGACTCATCTCCGCCATGGCGGCATCGCGTTCGGCGGGGGTGGAATACCAGTGCAGGCGTTGCCATTCCGGTCCCAGCAGCTTGCGGAACGGGTCTCCGGGCGGCAGGCTCACGCGGATCCCGAAAGGTCGCAGCTTCTCGATCGGTGGGATGCGCAGGTTTTGTGGCTGACTGATACCCATGGAGGGCGCGAGCATACGGTGCGCTGCGCGAGAGCCGCAAGCTGGCGGCGAGCCCGCACCACCGTGACCTCTTGAGTCGGTTGCCTCGCGTCCCCACACTCCTCATCCACCCGTAAGGAGGTTCCCATGGCACTGTTCCGCAGGGCATCCACCATGCCGACCCCGGTCGCGGCGCTGCCCGGACGCAGCACGCCGCTCAAGGTACCTGAGACGCATTTCATCAACGGGCATCGCGTCGTGCCGCCTTTCCCGGAGGGACTGCGCGAGGCAATGTTCGCACTCGGCTGTTTCTGGGGAGCGGAGCGGCTTTTCTGGCAGCTGCCAGGCGTTTACTCGACTGCGGTCGGTTATGCCGGCGGATTCACTCCGAACCCCACCTACAAGGAAGTGTGCAGCGGTGACACCGGGCACGCCGAGGTAGTGCGCGTCATCTACGATCCGAAGAGGACCTCCTACGCGGACCTGCTGAAGGTGTTCTGGGAGTCGCACGACCCGACTCAGGGCATGCGCCAGGGAGCCGATGTGGGCACGCAGTACCGCTCGGCCATCTATACCTTCGACAAGGAGCAGCAGGCGGCCGCCGAGGAATCGAAGCGCCTTTATCAGGCGCGCCTCACCGCAGCGGGGCGCGGCACGATCACTACCGAGATCAGCGATGCCCCGCAGTTCTATTACGCCGAGGACTATCACCAACAGTACCTGGCGAAGAATCCCGATGGGTACTGCGGGATTGGAGGGTGTGGGGTGCCCTTCAAAGTCGCGGAGTTACAGGTGGGGGAGAAGGCATAGCAGAGGATACACCGAGGTTCCGGCAGGAAGTCGTACGGCTAGCGGCGTTCAGCCCCGAGACCCTATGTGTTTTCTGAGAATGCCCGCTGTTTTCGACGCTGAAGTCTACCGGAAATCTACCGTCGACCGCGGTGCAGGATAGTCCGCGGCGAAGGGCGGGTCGCGCCGCAGTGCGAAGCGAGTCGCACCTTGTGCGCGTAATTGGACGAACACGGCTGAAAGAGACAGTGTAATCCTTTCGACGACGGAGTAATCCTCGTGTTGCGGCAGAACGGCAGCGCGTTAGCACATGAATCGGTTCCCTCGGATATCGACGGCGAACTAAAGGCAGATGCCAACTCGCGCGCGCACATCTCCGGTTGGCGCTGAACGAGTCGCTCACTTCATTCTGGTCATCCGCCGCCAGCGAGTCCTGCTCGACGCGGACCTGGCAGCGCTGTATGGCGTGGAAACTCGCGTCTTGCTGCAGGCGGTAAAGCGGAACTTGAGGCGCTTTCCGCCGGACTTCATGTTTGAACTATCGGCCGCTGAATGGACATCTTTGAGATCACAATTTGTGACCTCAACACCTCGTCTCGGCGGCCGACGCTATGCCCCGTATGCGTTTACCGAGCAAGGTGTAGCAATGCTGTCTTCCGTGCTCAACAGCGACCGCGCCATCGCTGTAAACATTGAGATCATGCGATCATTCGTGCGAATCCGAAGGTTGCTCGAGGCCGACAAGTCCTTGGCGCGCAAGTTCGAGCGTCTCGAGCGAAAGCTTGCGTCTCATGATCAGGCGATTGTCGGCATTCTTGCCGTAATCCACCAATTGATGCATCCGCCCGTGGCCAAGCGGCGTGGCATCGGATTTACGGCAGACTTGAGCGAATAGCGCTCGGGCGATGGGCTCTACTGCACGGAGGGTTCCGGCAGGAAGTCAGCCGGTTAGCGGCGAGCTTAAGCGAGACCCCTCGATTTCCCGCGGAGAATCACACATCGTTTCCGACGCTGACGTTTACCGGAATTCTACCGTCGACCCCGCTTCTGGATAATCCGCGGCTAAAGCGACACGCAGGTCAGTCGCCCGCTCTTCGCTGGACAGATATTCGCAGCCGCTCGGGCTGGCATTAGCCATTCAGTGAAGTGCTGACAGCCAGGTAATAATCGTGGCTTCCAGCGCGATCCGATGATCCGACCAGCTGTGATCGGTCGCTACATGATAGGTCGTGACTCTATTGCCTCCGGCGGCCTTGACCGCGGCGACAAACGCATCAGTGTGGTCGGCCAGTCCATCATCCGAAGTGAGCGCAAGTAGTGGTGTGTTGACAAGCCCGTGCGCGGCATTCCGGAGTGCAAATTCCTGAGCGTGAATGTGAATTTCGTCGACCATGCTTTCGGGCGTCACCCCGGCAAGGCTTTCCATATTGTCCGCCATGAAGGCGAGTTCCTTCTCGTGACCCCATTCCTCATAACGCGCGATATCCCCGGCCGAGATCATGATGGCACCGATTAGGTCATGGTCGCGCGCAACTGCTTTTGCCGTTACCCACCCGCCCATACTATGTCCGGCAATGGCTAAGCGCTTCGTGTCAATGCCCAACGCCGCCGCGTTCGCAGGCTCTCGCAGGTACGCGAGAACCGCGGTGGCGTCATCCACGTTCTGTGCGAATCGGAACACCCCAGGACTTCCCCATGAGCCTCGATAGTTGAAGGTCACGGCGTTCCAGCCTGCTCGACGAACCGCTTGCGCAAGATCTAGATTCTTTTCGTTGCCGGGGAGGCCATGGCAGATGACCAATGTGGGATGCGGTCCAGCGCCGCCCGGGGAATAGACCAGCCCGTTTATCAATACCCCGTGCGAAGGAATGTGCAGCACCGTCATCGCCGCTGGATGGGCATGATCTGCTGGTGGGTCAGTGAAAATTGCAGTCGGCACAGATTGCACATCCGCAAGCAGCGGTGGTCCCACGAGTGCGCAGAACACGATGAAGATCAATCGCATAGTGGATGTCCGATCAAATCGTCTATGGAGGGCGAACGGAGTCCGGTAGATGGTAGAGGATGAAGATGCGCTGCCACCATCGTCAAACCGAGTTGGCATCGCGGCGGAGCTTCTATGTCGCCGAATCGGCCGAACACGGCCCGACGCTGGCGATCCGCGCCGACGCGGCCCGGCGGAGGCCGCGAGGGTCTACCGTTCGAACGACATCAGAGTCGACTGGAAGTCGACTGATACGGGCCAGCCACGGCAGTAAACGCCAGTATTTCGTGGGATTTCCGCGTATCGGGCGTACTATCACCAGCAGTACCTGGCGAAGAATCCCGATGGATACTGCCCGGATCATTCGTGCGGGGTGTCGTTTGGTTCAGCGCAGTTACCGGTGGGGGAGAAGGCGTAGTCGAGGGTACACCGAGTGTTCCTTCGGGAAGCTTTGACCGCGCCTAATTCGGGCCGCGGCTCCCTGAGAGAACCGAGTCAAGTACCGGCGGCGATGGTCTGAGCTCGCATTCGGTCGTAGTCTGTTTTCGGTGCAGCGACCGGTCTGTTGTTTCGGGGTACGTCACTGCGGCGTCAAGGGTTGGGCTACCGTTGGATTGGCGTCAGCGTTTACCGGAAGTCGAACTCACAAGCCCCTCAGCCCGCGCAAACTCTTGAGAAACTGCTGCCGCTCGCCTGCCGGTTCGATTTCCTGCGCCAGGCGGGTCCGCAGATCGTCCCAGTCGCGCGCCTCTGCGGCGGCGCGGCGCACCAGGTGCGCGGCAATGGGGCCGACGTGGTGCGCAAACTGCCGTTCGAGCAGCTCTAACTCTCGCGCAGCGAACGCGCTCGCCGGGCTCCGCGACTCGCTCGCAGCGGCTGGAAGGTCAGGGCCCGCGGGCGGTGATGGAGTGGCGCCGAGCAGATCCAGCACGTGGCGGCAGAGGCGTGGGTAGTACGCTTCGTACGGTGGCGGGAAGGCGTCGAGCCAGTGCTGGGCGCTCAGGAAATACTCGAGACTCTTGGAGGGCCGGATGTGCTCCGTGCGAAACGGCAGGATCGGCAGCTGCTTGTGGACCGCGCGCTCGATCTCGCGGCGCACCTGCGGCGAGTCATTACTGTGGGAAGAAAATACCAACACCAGCACGCGTGCCGCGGAGATGGCATCGATGATCTCGGCGGCCCACTCGGCACCGGGGATGACGTCACGCGGCGCAATCCAGACATCGACGCCACTGGCTTCGAGCGCGGCCACGACCCCGAGGGCGATGTCGTTGTCGTGATGCGAGTAGCTGATGAATACCGAACGCGCCATGCGCCTAGGGCTTGAGCAGTTTGATGGCTTTCTCGAGGCTGGTGCGCATGCGGTCGAAGGAGCGTGTCAGCGCATTGAGTTCGCTGCTGCCGGCTTCCGGAAAGCGCTCGACCGACATGTTGCCGAGACTGACCTCGTCGGCGATGCGCACCACGCGACGCACGGGGCGCATGATAAGATAGTGCAGCACCACATTGATGAGCAGTAATGCTGCGCCGAGGATGACTATGCTCCCGAGCAGCACCTGGCGAAAGATCTTGTCTACGCCGGCGCGCGCGTACGAGAGCGGCACGGACACCAGTTGTGCGCCAATGATCTCATTGGGCTGCCAACCAAAGCCATTGTTGCGGCCATAGCGCGCGATCAGGGTCGCCGGTGCAGTGGACGGATCGCTGTGGCAGGTGAGGCACTCGGCGTCGGCGCGGATCGGCCGCGCCATGTACAGCGACCGCCCGGTAGGCGTGTCGCGCTCACCAACGATCTCGGTCAGGTGCTGGTCGGTGCGAAACTGCTGGATGATGTCCGCCTCCCAATCGACCGCGCGATCACGCGGGTTGGTGGGATTGAGCGTTGCCTCGCGATATCCGTAGTCCTGATGCCGCTCGTGCAGCTTCAGGAAATTTTGCGTAGCGGCATAGAAGGGGACGCTTTGCGGCAGGAAGCGCCTGGTCATCAGCGGCTCGAGCAGCGGATCGATCTCATCTGCGGTGTAGGCGCGTATCGCAAGTGCGCCGTCAATCATGAGGGCCGCCTCGCGCATTGCCTGCCGTTTGGCACTGGCCTCAAGCGCCACGGAGCACGCCCAGGCGATCGCCAGCACGGCCAGCGCGAACACGATCGCCAGGGCCAGGTTGATCCGGATGAGAAGACTCATCGTTATCCGGAGGGTCGGATGCCCGCTGGGACGAGTGTGCCAGATAGCGCACGCGGGCCGCAATAAACGCCATCGTGCGCGAGAATCGCTCAATCTCACCGGCAACGTCGGCAGTGGTGCTATCGAGGTAGTGCGCGCGTCAGTAAATAGCTCTGTTGGACCTGGTTATCGACATAGTAGAGCGTGCTCAGCACATCCGAAATCGGCGCGGCCCGGGCCGCCAGCCGTTCGGTAATGACTGCGCGGTTTCCCCAGAGCGGCGGCGGAGCGGCACCCGGAGGTGGAGGCGGCGAATTGCCCCCGATCAAGGCGAACATCTGACCGACCAGGTGCCGCCACCTTGCCGACCTGCCGGCCCTTGCCGGCCCAGTTGCGATATTTCACGAAGCGCCTCCATTCCCTGGTGGATGCTCGCCACAGAAGGCGGCGAGGAGCGGAGTATGTCAGCAACGCGAATGGCCGCAACCGTTGGGCTGCTTTCCTGGCACAAATCTGGAGGGGACTGATCCGGATGCGTGCGCTGAGGATCTGTGACCACCTTGAGCTCGACAGATGTTGATCAGCGCTTGGGAGTTCCTGCGCCGCCGATGTTACCCCACTGCCACAAGCAGTCGAAGTTCGGAATCGGTCGCAAGAACGTGGCTCCCTGAGCCGCGAAGCGCTTGCCGAGATCGAGCATAGGTTGGAAGTTTGACATTTGCTCCGCGTTTTCTGCCGAATCCCAAACACTGACGTTTGTTAGTTGCGACCGAACGCGGTCCACACCAGCGAAATAGGCGCGCAGCCCCTTAAGCTTCAGGATACCCCTGAGCTCCTCCTCGGCATTTCGCATCGCTTCCGCTGCCGCTTCGATATGACCGTCAGGAATGGTCAGGATGGATACACGCACGATTGGATTCATTGGAGGCTCCACGCTACTAACAGAATTGACCCCATGATATTTAGGGTGCCACCGCATCTGTGGGGCAGTGGAAGTCTGTTCGACGTTCAGCCACGGGCAGCCAGCATCGACCGCGGTGACTCGAGCGAAAGTTGACAGTTAGTCCCGGGCTAACGTGTCACTGAGTCGCAAAGAGCGCGGACCAGTTTGTGAACGGCCGCAGTTCCACAAGCGAGGCACGCATGAGGCCGGAGGCGACCAACGGAAGGTCACGCAAGCCCTCCTCGGCATCGCGCATGTCTTGGGCTTCGAGGAGAAAGACGACGCGCGTGGGCACGTCAGTTGCATAGGCTTCGCGCAGTTTGCCGGAACCGTAAAGCCGCCACGCCTCTCTGAGTTCGGTCTTGAGCTCCGCCCGGATCACGTCGATCGATGCATTCGGAGCCACGTCGATGATTGCGAGCACCTTCATATGACGCCCTCAGCGCTTTGTGGACCGTCTCGTCTGCCAGGCACCGGCAGCGGCTCGAAGGTCCCAATGCCTTCAGCCTTTGGCTATCTCGTACAGCACGCCGATGGCCTGCTGCCCCTTGGGTTGTGAGAAATCTCCCGCGAGCTGACCGGCGATCGACGCAATCGAGGTTGTCACCACCCCGGCCTGCCCGAGCCGACGCAAGGCCGCATCCTCCGTGCGCTGAGATAGACCACCGCATGCATCGATGACGATCTGTACATCGTAGCCTTGCGCCACCGCGGAGAGTGCCGAATGCTGCACTATGACCTCGGTGGCCACACCGGCGATAAGCAGCGTTTTGCGTTTGGTCTGCGCGATGGCCTCCCGCGTCGCCGGGTGCATGAACGCATCCGTCGTCGTGCGGGTGTGTGATGGCAACACGCCTACCGAGGCAGCAATTTCGGGAGTGACACGTGGCTCGCCCGAGTCAGAGGGGGCCGTTGTGACCACCGCGGGGATGTGAAAGATTTGACTTAGCTTCGCGAGAGCCCCGACGGCACGGCGCAGCCGCGCTGGCTCACACGTGGCGGACAGCTCGAGGATTCCCGCCTGCAAGTCGGCGAACAGTACTACGGCGTTCCCGGGATCAAGAGGGACGTAGCTCATGAGGATCTTTCTCCAGTTTTGCGAGCGCGCGGCATATTTCGTCCTGAATCTGCTCACCACTCAAGCGTGACTCGACCACCATCCAGGCGCCGCCACCGAGCAACAGCAGGGTACCCAAGATCGCGAGCGAAATCGGCAGCCAGTTCAACGAGTCGCCGGCGATGCGATCGAGTGCTATGGAAAGACAGGTTGCAACGAAGACAACCACTGCGCTGTAGAGGAGCAGGACTGAACGCTCCGCGTATCGGGCGCGGGCGGCGTGACGGTCGAGCCAGAGACGAAGCTGGTCGCGTGTCAACCCGCCGCTGGAACACTTGCCCTCGTCAATGAACGCCGTGAGAACCCGAGCGCGATCGACCACGCGCGCCATGCGCGCCAGCGCAGATGCCACCAGAGAGGCTGAACCGAGGATAAGCAGCGCAGGAGTAATCATCGCCGCGATCGTGGCCGTTGCACTCGAGACTGCTGTGGTGTTTCCCATAATTGCACGCGTCCGAAGTAAAGGTGGTCGCAATTGGGCGGTGCCTGACGAGCGTTAGGCAGTAGTCAGAATGCACCGCGGGAACCTCGGGAGGCAATTCAGCCAGGCGACCCACCGCTTTTCTTCGCTTCAGTGGCCCGTACTGGGAGGACCGACCGACCGACGATGCTCGCGAAGTATCCGACTACTGCGCGCTCGTGGTCGAAAGGAATCAGACGACGCCTTGCGGACACGGCAATCGGGCGTCCTAGACCGCGGCTACCCGTCACTGCCCCGCTTTTCGGGCATAAGACAGAGGCGTCAGTGGCCCTGCTCTCGCTTCATGTTCTTGCCGGTGCCCGCCGCGCGCAGCCGCTCGATGTCGTTCAGGATTCCTGTGACGGTTGCCTCCACGACAATTCGCCCCTTTTCGCGCGTCGCCAGCGTCGGATCTCCCCAAGCGCCGGAGGGTGAGTAGGTGTCCCTGCCATTTCGCTGGCGGGTAAGGACGCGGGCGTCCGGACCACTTGGATCGTCATCGCGCACCGCGCGACTCATGTTGACCCGTTCGGGAACGATGTACAGCATCATCGAGGTCTCGATCTCGTCGGCGTGCGTGCCCCGGGCCTGCTTCTCGACTCGCCTGGTGGCCTCCCCGCTCACCGCCTCGATGTCGGTGTAGCGCAGCAGGATGCCGTCCTCTTCGAGCACGGCCGCCGAGTCCTTCAGGGGACCCAGGGTCGAGATTCCCGTGTTCAGGATATAGAAGCGGTGCGGCCCGTAATGCGCAAGGCTGCGGACGATGTCGACCACCAGGTCGCGCGCCGTGTCGTAACTGAGACTCGTCGAGCCCGGATACTCGAGAAAGGCTGGAAAGTAGTGGTAGGGAATGGCGGGCGCCAACACGATGTCGCTCGCCGAGACCACACGCTCGGCGAGGTATTGCGCCATGCGCCAGTCATTGTCCAGCCGGAGGTGGGGCCCGTGCTCCTTCGCGGCAGCACCGAGCGGGATCACGACGACGGTATCGGGTTTCAACACCGCCTCTGCCTGGAGCCACGTGAGATCCGCCAGCACCACGCCCCGATGCTGCTCAGTCTGCGCCCCGGACGCCAGTGCATGCAGGTTACAAGCGATGAGTGCGAATAGGGCTACTGACCTCATGAACGCCTCGCCGGGGTTTGTTAGTTACCTTCACCTTAAGGCAGCACGCGCATTCGATCTGCGGCAAGGCTCACCGGACCTTGGTAACTGCGCCTGATCGACTCTAACACTGCGTCTTGATTCGCCTCGACGGCGGGCGAGATGTGGCTCAACAAGAGACGGCGTGCGCCGGCGTCCCGGGCGAGCTCACCGATGGCGCGTGGCGGCGTATGCAGCGTGTACAAAATCGCGGGCGAGCCGGGCGGGTCGAGGACCACGCTATTGAACACGAGCAAGTCGCTTCCCTTGGCAATGGTGCGCAGCCCTGGCAGTCCTTGCACATCGATATCACCCGAGAACGTGATGCTCTTGCCTGCATAGTCGATGCGATAAATCACAGCCGGGGCGTCACCATGATGTCCGGCGATGGCTTTGATTAGGAGACCGTCCTCGTTGAGGATTGCCTGGGGTACCGGATTTGAGTGGACCTTCGCGGGAATGTCGTGCGCCTGGAGGGAGATCGGCGCAGCAAAATCGCGCAAGTATGCGAAGGCTGCGTTTCTCCCGAACAACAGGTCGAGAAATCGACTCGTGGAGGGGAAATATGCGCCTTCATGTGACTCTCCCGTGCCCGCAGGCCCCCAGACCTTGAAAACAACGGAGTCGCCGCCGGAAACCGCGCGAGCCTTGAATAAGCCCGGGAGTTCACCCGCGTGATCGACATGCAAGTGGGTGAGAAGAACGATATCGGTGTCTGACAGGGATAGCTTGGCTTCACCGAGCCGAGCAAATGCCCCCGGGCCGGCATCTACGAGTATCCGCGCCGTGCCACCGATGAGCACGAGATAACAAGATGCAGCGCGCCCGACCGCTCCCGGACCGCCCGACCCGAGCACGACGAGCTCTAGAGGCGTTGTTGAAGGCTGAGCTAAAGCGGAATGGGTGCCCGCGGACGTCGCTACGAGCAGGGCCAGAATGCGAGTCAGACACTTCAGCAGATACACGATTTATCCTTTCTAACGGCGCGCCAACGACGGCGCGCTGCCGCCGTGGGGGCCCGTCACGCGCCCTGTGTCGGCGGGTTTTCGCACGCGCGATGATTTCAGGCCATCATCCCTGGGCCGGATAGCAGGCGCGAACCGCTTCGAAAGCGCAACCGTCGCCCAGCCGCCGGCCCGATCTGAGCCGGCAACGGCTCAGACCGGGTTTCCCGTCAGCTCGGATCCGCAACGCGTTACTCGTCGCCCCTGATCTCTTCGGCGGTCACGGTGAACTGAACCGGTGCAGAGGAGATGCCGGCTGCGCTCACCGTCAGCTGATAGGTGCCGGGCACGACCGCCCGATTCAGGGTGAAGCGGACACTCTCCTGTGGAATGTTGCCGACGCCCGTAGAGGTCCAGTCCCGCGAGCGACAATAGAACACCAGTCCGGCGGAATTCTGCAGTCGCACGATGGGATAGTTCTCGTTGCTCTGAACGTCGTCGCCGTAGGCCGAGCCGTTGGAGGGCCCGTTCAACTGCCTGCCGGTCAGGGTGAATACCCCATCATCGTAGTGGACCTTATCGATCACGGGCCAAAACGCGGGGTTCGCAGACCCCTTGGACGTGTAGACGTAAAGCTGGTCGCTGACACCGTCGTTGAAGAGCACTTGCCCGGTGGGCAGCACCAGCATCCGGGTGAAGTAGGAACCATTAGCATCGAGGTTCGGGTCAGACAGCGGCGGGCTCACCGGCGAGCTGGTTCCCGACTGAGGGTTGAAGTCGTACAGCCTTGTGGGATTGCTGAAGATCCCCCCGAACACCAGGCCGAGCTCCTCGGCAGACCCTGTAGCCGCCGCGGAAATTTGTACCTGGTGCGGTGAGTCGATGCTCGTGATGTAAGCAAAGGGTGGTATGACATCCGAGTTGCCGTTGGCCTGGGCGACCGACCAGAAGACCTGCATGCCGGCGGTCGAGTGAATGTGGCTGATGATCGTGGAGCCCGCCACGGTGCGGCCCTTGCCGTTGACCGGATTGGGGCCTGCATCGGCCGCAAACAACACGTGGCCGTTCGGCATCAGTGCCGCCGGCGCGTCATCCGCGCCGAACAGCGCATGGTCGATGGAGCCGAAGGGATTGCTGAGCGTCCCCAAGGTATCCGGACCCGCCGCCCAGGTATTGGTGCTCTGCGTGTAGAGCGCGGTGTGTTGATTCGCCCCGATCACCAGTGCGCGACCATCCTGCAACCGCAGCACGGGCCCGAGCTCAAAGCC
>Ga0306923_10006624_pt1 | contig 11446 bp, 8 predicted proteins | sample sta12Can44000108_FD_203841 | JGI IMG/M metagenome (GOLD analysis project Ga0306923, IMG submission 203841) | Lab enrichment of tropical soil microbial communities from Luquillo Experimental Forest, Puerto Rico - statanox.12C.anox.44.000.108 (v2)... | ecosystem: Environmental > Terrestrial > Soil...
AAGCGGCGGGTGCCGTCAGGTCGCCTTGAGGAACGAAGCCCTGAACTGAACACCGTGAGTGCGGTCGTTGACCCAGGCGCCGCTCGCCTGGACGAACTCGCCTGCCGAGATCATCGCGGCATGGCCGCGCGCCTGATCACCGAGACGCGCGAGGCCTTGGAGCAGCAGACCGCGACGGCCGAGGTCCTGGGCGTCATAAATTCATCGCCGGGTGATCTTGGGCCGGTGTTCGACGCAATATTGGAGGGGGCGCACACACTATGCGACGCCGACTTTGGGAGGCTGTTCACTTATGACGGCGAGTGCTTCTCCTCCGTTGCCGCGCGGGGCGCAGCGGCACGGTATAGCGAGCTGAGACCGGGTAGCTTCCGCCCACGCCCGGGCAATCCATTTGCCCGCCTGTCCGAGGGTGAGAACCTTGTCCACATCGCTGATGTGAGGGAGATACTTGACCAATACCAGACGATTCTGGACTGCAGGTGGCCGTCGAAATCGGGATGCGCACTTTCCTGCTCGTGCCGATGCGCAAGGATGACGTGCTGCTCGGAGCCATCACCGCTAGTCGCAGCCAGGTCCGACCGTTTACCGACAACCAGATCACGCTGCTCCAGAATTTCGCCGCGCAGGCGGTCGTCGCGATGGAGAACGCACGGCTGCTGACCGAGACCCGCGAGGCTCTGGAGCAGCAGACTGCGACTGCCGAGGTGTTGCAGGTCATCAACTCCTCGCCGGGTGATCTCGCGCCGGTGTTCGACGCGATATTGGAGAAGGCGCACACTCTCTGCGAGGCCGTGCACGGCGTGCTGGTTTTGCTGGACGGCGAGAATTTCCGCGCGGTCGGCGCTCGCGGCCTCCCGGAAGCGTTCGCGGAGCAGCTGAAGAAGGGGTTCCCGGCTGCCGGCAACCCCGTTGCTCAGCCGCTGCTTGACGGCGCGCCGTTTGTTCAGCTGCCCGATGTGGGTCAAATTGATAATCCGGTCAGTAAGGCGGGCGCCGCCGTTGCTGGACTGCGCACCTTGATGGCAGTTCCGCTGCGCAAAGACGACGCTTTGCTGGGATGGATAGTCGCGGCTCGACGCGAGGTGAGGCCGTTCACCGACAAGCAGATCGCACTGCTGCAAAATTTCGCCGCGCAAGCGGTGATCGCAATGGAGAATGCGCGTTTAATCACCGAGACGCGCGAGGCGCTGGAGCAGCAGACCGCAACTGCCGAAGTCTTGCAGGTCATTAACTCCTCACCCGGCGATCTGACGCCGGTGTTCGATGCAATATTGGATAAGGCGCATACAGTCTGCGGCGCGACCTATGGGGGTCTAGTGATCTGCGAGAGGGATGGGTTCCGTAATGTCGCTGCGCGCGGGGATCCGGGCTTTGTCGAACGTTGGCGACAGCTGAGACCATTGCACCCGCCTCAGGGAAGCCCTGTGTCACGGCTCATGGCAGGCGAGAAGGTTATTCACCTCGCCGACGTACTCGCCGATGACAACTACCGCAACACAACGCCGCCGGAAATTCTGGAACTGGTTGAGTTCGAGGGGATGCGTACCTTGCTGATGGTCCCCCTGCGGACGGACGACGCTTTTCTCGGCATCATCACCGCGTATCGCCTGGAAGTTCAGCCATTCACCGACAAGCAAATCGCGCTACTGGAGAACTTCGCGGCACAAGCTGTCATCGCAATGGAGAATGCACGGCTGCTGGACGAATTGCACCAGCGTACCGACGAAGTAGCGGAACTGAACCGTGATCTCGAAGCGCGGGTCGCTGAACAGGTGGAGGAGTTAGGGCGGGTCGGGCGGTTGAAGCGATTCCTAGCGCCGCAGCTCGCCGAGCTGATCGTCTCGCACGGCGACGAGAAGATCCTCGAAAGCCACCGCCGCGAAATCGTTGTCGTGTTCTGCGATCTGCGCGGCTATACCGCCTTCACCGAGACCGCCGAGCCCGAAGAGGTCCTCGACTTCCTGCGCGAGTACCACGGCGCGTTAGGGCCTCTCGTCTCTCAGTTCGAGGGCACGCTCGACCAGTTCTCGGGCGACGGCATCATGGTGTTCTTCAATGATCCGGTGCCCTGCCCCGACCCGGCCGAGCGCGCGGTCAAGATGGCGATGGCAATGCGCGAAGAGGCGGGCAAGCTGATCGCCGCTTGGCGTCGCCGACGCGGTCGGTTGCTAGGGTTCGGCGCTGGCATCGCTCAAGGTTACGCGACCCTGGGACAGATCGGCTTCGCCGACCGTTCCGGCTATACCGCGATCGGCACCGTATGTAATCTCGCCGCGCGGTTGTGTGCCGAGGCCAAGGACGGACAGATCCTTGTTGCTCAACCCGTCGCGGTCGCCGTCGAAGATAATACGCCGCTTGAAGAAGTCGGCCCGCTCACGCTGAAAGGGCTGACCCAGCCGGTCGTGGCCTACAACGTGCCGCTCGCGGCCATCCAACCGGCACTCCGTGTTATCGAAGGCGGCCCACAAAACGTTTGAGGTCGATCAACCCTCAGCAGCCGCCGCCGGCCGAGGCGCGGGGCCCGCCCTGGAGCGCGCTCCTCCTACGTCGGAGGCCGGGCCGGTGGTGGTGGTGCCGGTGCCATCGGGCCGAACTTTGCCACGATCGCGCGCAGAATTCTGGTACGGGGTGAGTAGGGGGTAGCGGTCGGCCTCGATCGGCTCGACCAACAGGGTGATCAGCGCCAAGTAATTGAGATAGGGCGATATTTTGGCCACCACCGGCAAATTGTCACGTACGCAGTGGGCGATTACGGGAGCACGCCACGCACGCAGTGGGCGATTATGGGAGCCCGGATGAATCCGCCCGCCGGCTCACGCCGACTGCCGGACGGCGGCGAAGCTCACGACCTCGGCGCCGCTCACATATCGCTCCCACGCCTCCGCCAGATCCCGGCGCTTTTGAAACAGATCACCGCGCCGATAGGCTTCCTCGACGGCATTGGGGATCTTGTGGGCCAAGGCCATCTCCCTAACCTCAACTGGGAAAGTGGTGACCTCGGCGCACCAGTCGGTGAACGTGCTGCGAAAGCCGTGCGCCGTCAGATCGGCCCGACCGAGCCGGGCGCTGAGCATCACGGGAAAGGTACCCGAAGTGCTGGCAGGTAGCTGCTGTCAGTTGCGCGGTAGCGCCCGAGCCGAACGCCGGGAGCGTTGCGTCCCAACGTCGCCAGCCGCGCTGCCGTGCGCTCCTGCAAACCGGCGACCACTGTCTCGACCTCGGTCAGCGCAGCTGCTTCGTCAAAGGCCAGCGGCGCCTTTCCGCGCATGAGCCAGCGCCCATCCACCATCACCGAATCCACCGACTCCGCGCCGCCGTGCTGCACCAGGGCATCTTCTCCAGGCGCGAGCGCCTAGAGTGCCGGCGGAGCGGCACCGCACTAGCACGAGATCTGCCAGTTGCGCGGCGGCGATCCGTCCCGCCCGGTTCTTCAGGCCGAGCAGGCGGCGCCGTTGCGCGTGGCAATATCGAGAATAGCTGCAGGTGCCCTTGTCGACCGGGAAAGTCGCCCCCCTTCCCCAGTGCAGGTCTCGATATAAGGCCGCCACGCCTTCTCGAGGTCTTGCGACGACGGCGGGTCGGGGTTTTCATAAAACGTGAAGCCGATCATCTTCATCCCGAGCCCACCGAGCTTGACATAGGTATTGGGAAGCGCGGCGATTTTACGAATCCGGTCGCGCCACTCGGTGAACGCCTCTTCGCGCTTGCCAGCATAGGGGCCGATCGCGAGAGGGCCACCGACATGGTTCGATCGTTGCGTCTCCACTTTGGTACGTGGCTGAATCGTTATCCCTATCACTGGTCATCGGTGTAATGTAGGCTAAATACTGTTGACGGATGCCTAGATGACTATAGTAATTCTCAGGTTGGAGGTTCCGATGGGGCGGGATGTCGGTTCAAGCCATTGTTCATGTGGAATGTCGAAAAGAGGTGACCTCAAACGGTCGAGCGAACCGGGCGCGCACCATGCCGCGATTCCTGCTAAGCTCCTCACCCGTCAAAACGCTGAACAACGGAGCAAACGGGATGGCTCAGGGGCTGACACGTCGTGAATTCGGGATCGCCGCCGGGGCGGCTGCACTCATCGCCCACGGCTTCAAGGCACAGGCTCAAGGGAGCGGGTCAAAGACGCTGCGATTTATCGCCCAGTCGGATCTCCGCGTTCTCGACCCGATATGGACGACCGCCTACATCACGCGCAACCACGGCTACATGGTGTTCGATACGCTGTTTGCGCTCGACTCCAAGTTCAAGCCGCACCCCCAGATGGTTGCCGACTACAGCCTCTCGCCGGATCAGCTGCTTTATACCTTCACGTTGCGCGATGGATTGAAATTCCATGATGGGCAGTCGGTCCGCGGCGCGGACTGCGTCGCTTCGCTGAAGCGCTGGATGGCGCGTGACTCGTTTGGTCAAACCCTCGCGCCCACGGTCGACGAGATGAAGGGTGGCGACGACAAGAGCTTCACGATCCGGCTCAAAGAGCCGTTTCCGCTGTTGATCGACGCGCTCGCCAAGGTGTCGAGCCTCGTCCCGGTCATTATGCCGGAGCGTCTCGCCAAGACGGATCCGTACCAGCAGATCACCGAGATGGTCGGCTCGGGCCCGTTCAGGTTCGTGGCGGAAGAGTTTCAACCGGGCCATCAGGTCGTCTATGTCAAGAATAGCGATTACGTGCCGCGCAATGAGCCGCCTGATTGGGCGTCGGGCGGCAAGGTAGTCAAAGTCGATCGCGTCGAGTGGCTCAATGTGCCCGACGCAATGACCAAGGTGGCGGCGCTGGGCGCCGGTGAAGTCGATTGGTGGGAGAACCCGCCGCTCGACGTGGTCCCCGTGCTGACTGCGAACGCGGACATCACCGTTGTCGACGCAGACCCGTTCGGGGTCATGGATATGATGCGCTTCAATCACCTCTATCCGCCGTTCGACAACGTAAAAATGCGACAGGCGGTGTTGGCTGTCGCGGACCAGGCGGATTTCATGACCGCCGTAGCCGGCGACGCAAAAAACTGGAAGATCTGCGCATCGTTCTTCACTTGCGGCACGCCGATGGCGAGCCAAACAGGCTCGACGGCGCTTACCGGCAAGCGCGATTTCGACAAGTCAAAGCAACTGATCAAGGAGGCCGGATATAACGGCGAGAGGGTCGTTGTGCTCGATGCGGTCGATCAACCCAATGTCCATGCGCAGGCGCTGGTCACTGCCGATCTGTTGAAAAAACTCGGGCTCAATGTCGATTTGGCCACGAGCGATTGGGGCAATCTGGTCATTCGACGGGCGTCGAAAAAGCCGATCGATGAAGGCGGCTGGAACATCTTCTGCACCGGCTGGGTCGGCGTCGACCAACTCGATCCGACGCTCAACCAGGGGCTGCGAACCAATGGCGAAGCGGGATTTTTTGGATGGCCTAGCGACGACAAGATCGAAGCCTTGCGGGCTCAGTGGATCAAGGCCAATGACTCCGAAGCTCGTCAGGAGATCGCGGCGAAGATTCAGGAACGCGCATTCGAGGTTCTCCCTTACATTCCGACCGGTCTGTACGCGGCAAAAACCGCTTATCGCAAGAACCTGAAGGGGATGATTCAGGGTCCGGCGATCTTTCAGTGGAACATCGAAAAGACCTGAGCGGGATTGCCGGTCGACCCGCTGCCGCGCGGTGGGGGCATCCGCTGGCGGCCCTCAGAATCGCAAGGCCTCGGCACGGACAGGGTCTGGGTTTCGTCGATAGCACAGGGAACCGAACCCCTCTCCCGGCTTGAGCTTCGGGGATTGCGGGATGTGGAACAAGCCTGCTCGACGCCTGGTTTCGCGAGGATGTATCCTGATAACTGGGCCCGAACAATTTGACAATCCGGCTCCAAGGGAGGAATCAATGCGAGCGACTTACAAAATAGTGCCAGTCCTTTTTGCGCTGGGAATCGGCGTGCCGCCGAGCAACGCCTGGTCGGCCGATTCGCTGGCCGGCACGTGGCGGGTGGTGTCGGATACTGCGGAAGAAACCGAAGGCAAGGCCGTGCACAAGTTCTAAGGCGATAATCCCAGCGGCTACATCATCTACACCGCGGACGGCAGGTGGATCCAACTGATCACCGACTCTACCCGCAAGCCGCCCGCCGCGCCGACGGCAACCGATGCCGAAGCGGCCGAGCTCTGGCGCACGATGGGGGCCGGTGCCGGCACTTACAAGATTGAGGGCGACAAGATCGCTGGGTTGGTCGAGGTGAGTTTCAACCCAGCGGCCGTTGGTACGCAGTTTTCGGTACCCTTCGAAGTAAATGGTGACCACTTGCAATACAAGGCGGGGCCGTTCATGAACGCCGTCATCGGCAAACAGATCGTCAACACGCGCGTCTTTGAACGCGTAAAATGATCAGAACCTTTCCTCTGCGATGAAGTCGCCGCCTAAACCGCTTGTTTGCGATTGCAGATGCTCAGGCCGGCTTCGGCCAGATGCAATTGGGCTGGAGAGAGGGCGAACTACAAACTTTGCCGGTGATTCGGCTACGGCGGAAAGATCAGCAGGCCAGCACGCTCGTCAGCTTGACCAGCTCAGCATGCGAGAGATCGATCTGCCCATCTGAATCTAGCCGCCAACCAAAGAATCTTTGATTGGAACGATGCGGTAGTAGCCAAACGGCAAGAACGTGGCGGGTCGTTCGGAAAAAATCCGGCAAGGATCTCGGTGGAGCCGATTCACCCACGCTGCAGATGGTCACCTCTGTTGGCTAAGGAATTCTCGCGAGAGCGGCGCCGTAGTGTCAAGGATCCGCGACCCATATTCGACCGAGACTTCGAGTTCACTTCCTTCGTGCCACTCGTTCCATGAAGTGATCAAGATATAATCTGGCGCCGCGGCGATTGCTTCCTGCCACAGCGCCCGATAGGTCTCCCCACCCCAGCGATCTGTGACCGGGCGCGGCGGCAAGCGCCAAAGCTTTCGGTCGTCATAGCCGGGTATAATAGTCACCGTGGATATTTTCCCGGAACCTGCCGCCGCGATCATTTTCGGATAGGCGGCATGAGCCCAGGCGCGAATCTCGGGTGGTGATTTGTGCTGTGTCTGACCTGTGATGTTGTAAGTGCCTGCTCCGTCGAATATCGAGACAAACGCACCATCTTGTGAATCGGCGACGAGCACGACGCCGTCCGGGTTGTCTTGCCGCACCTGGGCGATGACCGCTTGCCAATCCGCAGGAGAAAGCTCGTGCAAGGAGCGGCCGTAGACGAACAGGACGGGCTTTCCGTCGGCCCGTAGCCATGCCTTGTCTCCGCTGTAACGGCTGAGAAGGTAGTCTATGTCGCCGACTGCAGCTTTGATGCGGCTGGCGGTGTCTTCTGCCGCAATTTTCTCATAATAGGCGGAGACCAAGAGCTTGTGTTTCCCCGCGGCGGCGAGGAGCAGCGGCATCCCGCGATCTTCGAAACTGTCGCGCCCCCACCAGCTCGCGATAAAGCCAGTGATCCCCGCGTCATGCGCCGCCTCAGCTTGCTGGTCGACGACTGTTGGGTCGTGGCTGTCATAGGCGCCGTACTTCGGAAAGTCGGTCGCGTTCTCGATCCGCTGGTTAACTGGATCGACATTTTTCCAATGGCGCCATTCTCCGCTTAGCTGCGGATTGCCGTACCATCCGTAGTAGAACGCCAAGACCTCTGGTGCGACACTCGCCGACCAAGCGACGCGAGGCGTCGAATTGAAAGACGCGGCGACTACAAAAAGGCCCACTAAAACACCGCGGCAAATTGTTCGGTCACTCCGGAAAAAGCGAGTGCGAAGGTACAGCACACAAATAGACAACATGAGCAGCGGGGAGATGGCGCACTTCTTAATGAGATTCGCCAGATTTCCCGTTCTTTAGCGCGATTGTCAACTCCCGTGGTACCGGAGGGCCGGATGATTGGGCCTTTGCCTTCAATGAAGCAGGGATTTAGCGCCGCGCTGGCTCACCTTTGTCAACTGTCTCCTCGCGAGGTTCGAAAGCAGCGGAGCATCGGCTTTTAACAGTGAGCGGTTAGGCGTCGGTAATAGAGGGCAAATTCACGCGAAGCGATGCCTGCGTGGACACTTGGAATGCGCTGCTGAAACACGAGCCCGCGTGCAGAGCCTGTTCGGGCTTTACGCGCTCGGAGACCGGGGCGCTGCCGTTCGCCGAGGCCTGGGCCCGGCACTGGCCGCCGGATTGCGCCGAGGTCTCGATCCGATTGAATGCCTCGCGCAGGACGAAGATGCTTTGGCTCTCGAGCGCATCGCGATCCCCGCTCACGGTTCGACGCGCCCTACTGCGGGTAGATGGATCCCGCATTCACTTTTCGCGAGACCGCGCCAGCGGCCAGCCCGCTGATCTTCGTCGGGCTGCACGCGATCGGTGCAGGTCATGCATCCAATCGAAAGATAGCCATCGGCCTCGAGCGGATGCCGCGGGAGATTGCGGCCGATGAACTCCTCCTCGACCCGAGCCCGTGACCATTCGGCAAGAGGATTGATCTTGATACGGCCGCTCTTGTCCCATTCGAAGATTGGCAGCGCCAGCCTATCCGCACCGTGGTAGCGCTTGCGCCCCGTCACCCAAGCATCGAAACCACGGAGGGCGCGTGCGATCGGCTCGATCTTGCGTACTCGGCAGCAGGAATCCGGGTCGTGCAGCCAGAGCATACCCTCGGAATCCGCTGCCGAGAGCTGCGCGGCATCCGGCTGGATAGTCCGCACATCGGCAAGCCCAAGCTGCGCGATTAACCGGTCGCGGTAGCGGAGGGTCTGACCGAACAATTTGCCGGTGTCGAGGAACAGGACCGGTGTCGTCCGGTCGATCTCGGCGGCCATTGCAAGGATGACCGCGGACTCCGCCCCAAATGACGAGACCACCGCAAGACGACCGCTAAACTCGTGCTCAATCAGCGGCCGCAGCAAGGACATGCCGTCAAGGCCAACGTAGCGGGTGGTCAGCTCGCGAGCCCGCGCCACCATTACGGCGTCAAGCCACAGTGGCGCTACCAAGTTTCTCTTATACTCGCACCTTTGTCTGATTTAAGATATAAAAAGGGGATTTTTTTATTTCTATAAACCTTCTTATGTAGAAGTATATTTACCTATCTGCAAATCCTAATAAATACTTTTATCAATAATCTCATTATATAGAATTGACCCTACGAGCCTCGGTTCCTAAGGTCCCTACCGGGCCAGCTGTCTGGTTCATCGCACGAAAGTCTCCGATTTCCGAAGCATCCCGGCATGATTGTGCTGCGGTACTGAAGGTTCGAATCCATCCCCTCCTGCGGAGGGTCAACAAACTTTCGGTTCTGCTTAAGATGACGCTGGTTGACGGTGCAGCCGACGGCGCGGCCGCATATGAGCTGCCCTTCATAACCCTGCCAGCGGGTGGTCGGCTCGGCTGGGGAGCGGACATTCGCACCGAACTTCTGCGCAGGCTAATCTCAAGCTCACGCCAGTTCGTCGAGCAGCGCCTTTGCCTCTCTAAGATCGGGCGTGTCGAAGCCTTCGGTGAACCAGCCGTAGACCGGCGGGAGAAGGTCGCGGGCTTCGGCGTGGCGGCCCTGGTCGCGGCGGAGCCGGACGAGCCCGGTCGCGGCGCGTAATTCGAGCGCCTTGGCCTGCTGCCCGCGCGCGACGGCAATCGCCTCCCGATACGATTGCTCCGCAGTCGCTCGGTCCCTGCGCGACCCGCTCCGTTGCAAATCGCCGCGCAGGCGAAGGAACTCGGCCCACCACCAACGGTTGCCAACCTCCTCGGTCCCGGCGAGGGCTTCCTCGGCCAGCTCGAAATTGCCGGAAAGGTGCTCCGCCTCGGCCAAGATTGCGCGAAACAGGCCTAACATGGTCCATGAGGTTGCGCCGTATCGACCGACGCAGGACCGGACTTCCGCCAGGCCCTCTTCCCCGCTGCCACTTTGCATAAGCACCCAGCCATGAAAGATGCCACCGATGGCCTGATACTGCCTGAGCCCATGTTCGCGGCCGAGCGTCAGCAGCCGCTCACTGTAATCGCGCGTCGTCGCGAGATCTCGCCGGAGGTGGCAAACCGCAGCAGCGAACCACAAAGAATGCATGACACTGGGCACATGACGCAGCCCTTCGGCGAGGACGATGCCCTCGCGGGCGGTTTGCACGGCCTGATCCGGATAGCCCAGCGCCCATAGGGCCACGGCGCTTTGCCCCTTGCCGCAGACCCCGGGGTCGTGACCGCCATACATCAAGGCGTGATGCCGATGCTTATCAGGATCGTAAAGGGCAATGCCTTGGCGAATGTGGTCCTGGCTGCGGACAAATTCACCGCCCCAAATCCAGGTGGCCCAAGCCGAGTGATGCGCCTGCAAGGACAGTTCGGGATCAGCGATCCGATCGGCGATTTGGACCAATTCGCCGAGGTGCCGCAGGCGCTCCTCATCCTCCCGACCGCCACCGTGGGTGGTAATCCACAATCCCCAGGTCGCGGCGAAGCGCGCGCGATCGTCGCCGAGTCGCGCCGCCAGGTCGGCGGCGCGACGGTAAGCGCGCCTGGATTCGGGGGCGCCGTACCCGCGGGTCGACAGCAGCACCGGGCCGAGCGCCAATTGCAACGCCAACTCCTGCCGGAGGCGCTCCGGCGTCTCCGCCAACTCGCTCAATCCCGTAATGCCGCGCGCGAGATGCGCGGCTGCTTCGATATTGGCCGAGTGCCCCGACGCACGACGCCCGGCCTCCAGCCAAAAGGTGGCGGCGCTGTCGAGTTCGCCCGCTTCGGTCAGGTGGTGGGCGAGAATTTCGGGCGACCGTTCGACGATTTTTGGAGATTGTTCTTGTACGGCTTTCGCAATACGCACGTGCAGCGCCCGGCGTGGGCCGCGCAGTAGGGTGCCATAGGCGGTCTCCTGGATCAGTGCGTGCTTGAACTGATATTCGGCCGCGGGCGGGCCGCCGCGCTGGAATACCAGCCCAGCCGCGACCAGGCGATCGAGCGCGGCGCGCGTTTTGGCCTCGCCGCGCTGCGAGGCAGCCAGCAGCAGCTGGTAGGGAAAATCGCGGCCGATCGCGGCACCGATTTGTGCCACTTCTCGAGCCGCCGAACCGAGCCGGTCGAGCCGCGCCATCAGCGAGGCCTGTAAGGTCGGTGGTACGGCGAGGCGCGTGCCCGGGAGCGGCGCAGCGGAGCCGCCCGCCGTATTTGAAATAGCAGCTTCGAGAACCAGCTTGGTCACCTCTTCGAGAAACAGCGGCACGCCATCGGTGCGCTCGATGATCTCCTCGATAATTTCTGGTGGGAGGGCCGTAGCTTTGGCGACGAGGTGGCGCACCAGCGCCGCGCCGTCGCGGCGACCGAGCCGAGACAATGCCAGCATCGTGACATGCGGCTGACCAGTCCAGGGCGATGCAAAATCCGGGCGGATCGTGGCGATCAGCAGGACCGGGAGGCCTTCGATCCGCACGATAATGCGATCGAGCAGCTCACGCGTG
>Ga0306923_10006626_pt1 | contig 11445 bp, 6 predicted proteins | sample sta12Can44000108_FD_203841 | JGI IMG/M metagenome (GOLD analysis project Ga0306923, IMG submission 203841) | Lab enrichment of tropical soil microbial communities from Luquillo Experimental Forest, Puerto Rico - statanox.12C.anox.44.000.108 (v2)... | ecosystem: Environmental > Terrestrial > Soil...
GCGCGCGCGTAATCGATCTGCGTGAAACGCGCGACGAAGGCGTGGCCGAACTCCTTCACCGGCGCGAAGAAGCGCAGCCGCAGATCCTGCGGCGTCACCGCGGCGAAGAACGGTCCGTACAACGGCTCGTCTTCCGGCCGCACCGGCCGAATGAAAATTCTCGTGCCGTCGCGCAGCGTCGCGTGGCGCTCCCATTCCTTGGGATAGGGCCGGATTGCAAAGCGCGGATGCCCGGAGGGGCCGCGCCGCGTCGCTTCAACCGGCGCCACCGCGATGCGGGCGTCGACGGCGACAAGACCGTTCGCGTCGGCGAGCACGGGGTTGAGATCGAGTTCGCGCAGCTCGGGCAGATCGGCGGCGAGTTGCGCCAGCTTCACCAGTAAGAATGCGATCGCCTCCACATCGACGGCGGGAACGTCGCGGTAAGCCTTGAGCACCCGCGCCACCCGCGTGCGCCCGATCAGATCGCGCGCGAGCGCCAAGTCCAGCGGCGGCAGCGCCAGCGCCTTGTCGCCGATGACTTCGACCGCGGTGCCGCCGCGGCCGAACACGATGACCGGCCCGAAGGTCGGATCGTCGGCGATGCCGGCGATCAGTTCGCGCGCCTTGGCGCGCACGATCATGGGATGGACGGTTACACCGGTGATGCGGGCATCGGGGCGCGCAACGCGCGCGCGCGCCAGAATATCAGCCGTGGCCTCGCGCACGGCGCGGTCGCTGGTGAGGTTGAGCTTGACCCCGCCCACTTCGGATTTGTGCACGATGTCGGGCGAGAGAATTTTCACCACCACGCCCGACCCCTGTGCCAGGAACCGGGCGGCTGCGGCGGCGGCCTCGTCCGGACTGCGGGCGAGCAGTGCAGGCGCGATCGGAATCGCGTAGGCCGCCAAAAGCCGCGCGCTCGCGGTCGGATCAAGCCAAGTGCGTCCGCTTTGCACTGCCTTTTGCACGATCTCACGAGCGGCCGCAGCATCCGGCCGAAAGTCTTGCGGCAGACTCGGCGGCATCGCCATCAGCGCCTCGAGCGCCTCCCGATAGTGCACGAGATGCATGAAGCCGCGCACCGCGTCGGACTCGGTCGCGTAGCTTGGAATCCCGGCCGCTTCGAAAATCGGCGTGGTGGCTTCGCTGCTGCCGACCCACACGGCAAAGATCGGCTTCACGCTCCCACTGCTTGTTGGCGCGGTTGTGCGACGCGCGTGCACCGCATCGGCTACCGACTTTGCCGCTGCCTCTGCGGGTGCGAGCGCGGTTGGAACGTTCATCACGAGGATCGCGTCGTCCTCCCGGTCCTCGAGCAGTGCCTCGAGCGCGGCGCGATAGCGCGCCGCATCGGCGTCGCCGGCAATGTCGACCGGGTTGCCGCGCGACCAGATCGGCCGCAGCGCCGCATCGAGCTTGGTCATCGTTTCCGCCGAGATGCCGGCGAGCGTGCCACCGAGGTCGACAAGACGATCCACCGCCAGCACCCCGATGCCGCCGCCGTTGGTCAGGATGGCGAGTCGCTTGCCGGCAAACGGCCGCATGCGCCCGAGCGTTTCCGCCGCCGCGAACAGCTCGTCGAGATCGAGCACGCGCAACAGGCCGGCGCGGCGAAACGCGGCCTCGTAGACCGCATCCGAGCCGGCGAGCGCGCCGGTATGGGTTGCTGCCGCCTTGGCGCCTTGCGCGTGGCGGCCAGACTTGACCACCACCACCGGCTTGGTGCGCGAAGCGGCGCGCGCCGCCGACATGAATTTGCGCGCATTGTTGATCGATTCGACATAGAGCAGGATCGCGCGCGTTGCGCCGTCGAGGGCGAAGAAGTCGAGCAGGTCGCCGAAATCGACGTCGATTTTGTCGCCAAGCGAGACCGCCGCGGAAAAGCCGATGTCGTGCGCCGCCGACCACTCCAGGAGTCCGGCGGCGATCGCGCCGGATTGCGAGACAAGAGCGAGATCGCCCGCTGGCGGCATGCGCGCCGCGAAACTGGCGTTGAGCTTGGCGCGCGAGGACAGCACGCCGAGGCAGTTGGGTCCGAGCAGTCGCAGTCCGGTCGCGCGCGCCGCGCGCTCGCAGGCGTCGGCGAGCGAACCTGCCCCATGGCCGAGACCGGCCGTGACGATGGCAGCAGTCGCCGCGCCTTTCGCGCCGGCGGCGGCAATGATGTTCGGCACCGCGGGCGCCGGCGTGGCGATCACGACGAGGTCGGGCGGCTGCGGTAGCGCTTCGACGTTCTTGACATTGAAATCCCCCGTCGCGGCAGTGCTGTGCTATTCTTCTCGTGGAAAGGACGGAGATACTGCCCGTGAAACGGCGTGATCGGATTTCTCATACTGGTTCGGCCGAGCCCGCTGCGCCATGACAGCGCCGCGTGATCGCGACCACCTAGCGGCGCTCATCGATCTCCGCGTCGCTGAGCTACGTGTGCTTGCCGCGCAGACGGCAATCGATTTTGCGCGTGAGCAGCCCCCAGCAAATCCTTCACCGGAGCGCGTCCGGTCAGCGTTGCGCCTCCTCACGCGGGCGTATGAGCGGCGCCTGGCGCTTCGGGGCCGTGGCGATTCACGCTGCAGCTGACGAGCTGAGCCCTGGGTGTTCGTGGTCAGCGTGTGAAATGGGACGCCTGGTACGGCACCGCCCGCTGGGCCCGTATCCGCCGGCACCAGCTTCTTGAGCACCCGCTTTGCAAGTACTGCCTCGAGCGCGGCATCGTCACGCCCGCGACCATCTGCGACCACGTCGAGCCGCACCATGGCGACGTGAACCGGTTCTGGTTGGGGCCGTTCCAGAGTTTGTGCGCGCCCTGCCACGATTCGACCAAGCGGTTTGTCGAGCAGCGCGGGTACCGGCCGGATATTGGGCTGGATGGTTGGCCGCTGGACCCGGCGCATCCGGCGTACCGCGAGCGGTGATGCTATTGGGTACTCGCGTCAATGAATTGGCGCCCAAATTGGCACCCAACATGTTAGGACAGGGTGAAATGAAGCGGGACAGCCAACTTGAGCTTGAGGCTGTAACGCTCTGGAAAGTTGGATAAAGAAGGAAAAGGCGGGACGGGGCGATACGCCTCAACACGTCTTTGCAGACCGTTGCGTAACCACTCCGCCACGTGGCCTATGCGGGGGATATAAGACGGGAAAGAACGATCCGCCCGGCACACCCGCGGCGCACGCTATAGCGGAGCAGGTTGCGGCCGGCAACCGCACGCGGCCCGCCATTGTCGCCTTGCTTTGTTGCGCCGCGGCCCGCTAAGAACGCCGGCACCACGGGATCCCGCCGATGCTCGACTTTGCCGCCGCGCGCCGCGCGATGGTCGACAGCCAGGTGCGCACCAGCGACGTGACCGACCTGCGCATCGTCGCGGCCATGCTGGAGCTGCCGCGCGAGCGCTTCGTCGCGCGAGATAAAGCGGACCTGGCCTATGCCGATATCGACGTGCCGGTCGCTGGTGTGCGGCCCGGCGAGCCAACGCGGCGGCTGCTCAAGCCGATGGTGGTCGCCAAATTGGCACAGGCCGCCGAGCTCACAGCCGGCGATCACGTGCTCGATGTGGGTTGCGCGAGTGGCTATTCCGCGGCGCTCTTGGCGCAGCTTGCGGGCTCCGTGGTCGCGCTGGAGCAGGACACGGCGCTGGCCAAGCTTGCCACCGAGAATCTCGCGGCGGTCGGCGCGCGCAACGCGATGGTGGTGACCGGTCCGCTGACGCAAGGTTGGCCGCCGGCCGCGCCTTACGACGTGATCTTCGTCGACGGCGCGGTTGAGATCGTGCCTGAGGTGCTGTGCGGCCAGCTCAAGGACGGCGGCAGGCTAGTTGCCGTGCTCGGCCGGACGCCCGCAAGCCGCGCCATGGTCTATCGCTCGGTGCGCGGCGATGTGAGCGGCTGGCCGGTCTTCGACGCATCCGCACCGCTCTTGCCGGGCTTTGCCGCGCCGACGATATTCGTGTTCTAAACGCGTTTTCCGCTATTTTTACAACGGTGTGACGCGAAAGCACCAAGCCGCACCTTTTTGCCGCGAGCCCGGTTATCGGACGGGATCCACAGGGTTGCTCGCCCCATTGTGGTTCACTTTGATGGTTAACCCAAAGTGAAGGGCACGGCCGTCCCAGGGCAGGCGGCTGGTTGCGTTGGAGTGGTGGATGTCGCGGGGGGATCGCGGGGGATGGGCGATTGGGCGCAGTGCGCGCGCATTTGCGCTCGTTGCGCTCGCCGCGGTCACGCTCTCTGCGGCGGCGTTTGCCGCCGAGGTGGCAGTCAAGGGATCGGGGTCAGGGTCAGCCTCAGGGTCAGCCTCAGGGTCAGTCAATGGGAATGCGCATGTGGGCGTGGGCGCTGGCTACGCCACCATGGAAACCGCGCTGATCGAGGCCTACGTCAACAATCCCCAGCTCAATTCCCAGCGTGCGGCAACGCGCGCCGTCGACGAAAACGTCTCGATCGCGCTTGCCGGCTATCGCCCGCGCGTCAGTGGCACGTCGAGCCTCACCGAGCAGTACCTCGATACGCTGACCAAGGGCGGCACCGATCCGAAGACGGCAACGCCGCTCTACGTGCAGAGCAAAGGCGCGAGCGCCATATCGAACTTCGGCCTGACCGCCACGCAAACCCTGTTCAACGGCTTCCAGACCTCGAACCGCACGCGCCAGGCCGAGGGGCAGGTGTTCGCGGCGCGCGAGACGCTGCGCAACGTCGAGCAGTCCACGCTGCTCAACGCCGCTACTGTATACATGAACCTGCTGCAGAACGCGGCGTTGCTCGAGCTCCAGCGCAGCAACGTCAACGTGCTCGAGGTCACGCTACGCCAGACCCGCGACCGCTTCGCCGCCGGCGAGGTGACCCGCACCGACGTGGCCCAGGCGGAATCGAGTCTCGCCCAGGGCCGATCGCAATTGTCGATCGCCGAATCAAACTACGTCACCGCCCGCGCGCAATACACGCAGGTGGTCGGCGTTCCGGCACCTTTGCGGATCTCGCCTGCGGCTCCGGTGGATCGGCTCTCGCCGCGTACCGTCGAGGCCGCGGTGGGGCGGGCGCGCAGCGAGCACCCGACGATCACGACTGCGATGTATAACGTCGACGTGGCGCTGCAGCAGGTCAAGATCGCCGAAGGCGCGCTCTCTCCCACCCTCGCCGCCGTCGGCAACGTGCAGAAGCAATACGGGTCAACCACCAATAACGTGCAGCTCGAAGCCTTGGCGGCAGGGGTCGCCGCTCAGCTGACCGTACCGATCTATCAGGGCGGCGCGGAGTATTCGACCATACGCCAGTCCAAGGAAACGCTGGGCCAGCGCCGGCTCGATCTCGATAGTGCCCGCGACCAGGTCATCTCGGGCGTGATTCAGGCGTGGGGCCAGCTCGATGCCGCGAAGGCCGCGATCAACTCCACCCAGGCACAGGTCACAGCTGCCGAAGTCGCGCTCAACGGCGTGCGCGAGGAGGCGCGCGTCGGCCAGCGCACCACCCTCGACGTGCTCAACCAGCAGCAGACCTTGGTCAACGCGCGCTCGGCGCTTGTCACCGCCCAGCGCGACCGGGTGGTGGCCTCTTACGCCGTGCTTGCCGCGGTCGGCAGCCTTTCCCCGCAAATCCTCGCGCTGAAAGTGCCTGTGTATGATCCGATGGTGCACTATCAGCAGGTGCGCGACGTCTGGGGCGGCGTGCGCGCGCCCGACGGCCGCTGATGCTGGTCGGCGGATTGCTGCGCTGATCGTTTCTTCGGCAGGGCTTGTTTGCGTTTGATGGGGCACTGCCATACTCTTTCCTTTCAAGCGCATAGGCTTCGCGCTGATTCGGCGGGATTCACAGCTGGGCTCGGTCGGCGGGCCGAGTGGGGAAGCGGGTCATGACGCAGCCTGCGAAGGGTCAGGAGCCCTCGATGGAGGAGATTCTCGCCTCCATCCGCAGAATCATCGCCGACGACGATCCGTCCACCACCGCGCAGGCGAGTTTTCCGGCGAATGAGTCCGCAGCCCCGCCATTGGCGCGACCCGTAGCTTCGTCACCGGAAACGGCATCGCCAGGTTCGGCCGCTGCTCCGCTGCGCGAACCGACGCAGGTGGAAATCGATGCGTTGCTGGCCCAAATGCGTGAACCGCCGCGGCAAATATATCGGCCGGACGAACCTGCGTCCGAACTTCGCGAGGACGGGCGGCGCCCACAGCCCGCGGCCGCCGCGAGCATCGAAGATCGATTGCCGCGTGGACCAGAGGAGCGCCCGAGCGTCCCGCGCCCTGGCAGCAAATCCGGTCTGATATCGGCGGCGGTCAGTGCTCAGGTCGGTTCTGCCTTCGACCGGCTCGCGCAAGCCACCGCAGCGCCAAAAGGCCCCACGCTCGAGGAGCTGGTCAGCGAAATGTTGCGGCCGATGCTCAAGGCCTGGCTCGACGAAAATTTGCCGACCATCGTCGAACGCCTGGTCCAGGCGGAGATCGAGCGCATATCGCGCAAACAGTAGCCCGGGTTGAGCCTCACGCGCGTAAACGGCTACGAACTACGACCGCCGCTTAAGCTCTGCCGCGAACCAAAACGCGAGCGCCGGTAGCGCCACGGCCGCTCCGACGAACAGCGGCACCGCACTCCAGCGGTCGAACACGGGCGCGCCGATTGCTACCCCGATCATCTGGCCGAGATAGATTGCTCCGGAGAAGATCGCGACCGCGGTTGCGCGCGCATCGGGCGTCATCTGCGTGGCGTTGGTCTGCAATGTGTTGTGAAGCGCGTAGAAGCCGAGGCCGATCGCGACCACCGCGATTGGTGCCGCCCACCAGACCGGCGTGACGGTAAGTGCGAGGTACGCAAGGCCCAGCAGCGCCCCGCCGAAGCTCGCCAGCCCGGCTTGCCCAAACAGGTTGACGAGCTGCTGGACCGAGGCGGCGTAGAGCAGGCCGCCCACCCCGAACGCGCCGACGATCATTCCGATCGTGCCGAAGCTCAGCGCGAAGCGCTGATGCAGATCGGCGCTCACATAGGCAAACGCGCCCCAGGCAATGGCCGCCTCCAGGAATACGGCCATAATGACGAGCCGCGCCCATGGATTGGAAAACACGCGGACATAGTCGGCGCGAAAGCCCCCCGACGCTTCAGGCCGGGGGCTCGCGGCTCGCGTGCGCGGATTGAACAAAAGCTCGAGCACCAGGCCGGCGGTTGCCACTGTGAACATCGCCGCCAGCACGAAGAACACATTGCGCCAGCCGAACAGATCGCCGAGCACGCCGCCCGCCGCCTGGCCGAATAGCTGACCGAATATCTGGCCGGAGAGGTAGCGGCCGAGGATCGGCTGGCGCCGCTCGTACGGCGTCACGTCGCCCACATACGCCATGGAGATCGGAATGATCCAACCCGCGGCCGCCCCCGAGGCGAAGCGTGCCACGGTGAGCGCAGAGAGCGATTGCGCGAGCCCGCACAGCGCTACCAGCACCGTGGTGAGCGTGCACATCGCCGCCACGGTGCGGTATTTGCCGAACCGATCGCCCACCGGTCCGACGATCAGCTGGATCGAGCCATGGCTGATGGAATAGGCCGCAACAATGATCGACGCCTGGCCCACCGTCGTTCCAAAATCGGTTGCGATCTGCGGCAGCAACGAGTCCGTCACCCGCACCATAGCCTGGCTCGCGAAGCCGGCGCCTGCGAGCAGGGCGATCGAGCGGGTCGGGACTTTCTGAGTTGCCGGTTGGGAGGTCACGCGAGCCTTTGATTGCGCCGATGCTGCCGTCGTGCCGCGGGCGTTGACAGGGCGAAGTGAGGCAGGCTTTTTACCGCGCGAGTGCCGGAACGAAGCAACAATGCTCGACAAGACATATCAACCATCCGCGGTCGAGGCGCGCATCTACGCGGCCTGGGAAGCAGCCGGCGCATTCCGAGCCGGGCGGCCGGAGCGGCGCGACGCGCGACCCTATTGCATCGTGATCCCGCCGCCCAACGTCACGGGCTCGCTGCATATGGGCCATGCGCTCAACAACACGCTCCAGGACGTGCTGGTGCGCTTCGAGCGTATGCGCGGACGCGACGTGCTCTGGCAGCCCGGCACCGATCACGCCGGCATCGCCACACAGATGGTCGTCGAGCGCCAGCTCATGGAGCGCCAAGCGCCGGGCCGGCGCGCGCTCGGGCGCGAGAAATTTCTCGAAAAGGTCTGGGAGTGGAAGCGCGAATCGGGCGGCACCATCATCAACCAGCTCAAGCGGCTCGGCGCCTCCTGCGATTGGTCGCGCGAACGCTTCACCATGGACGAGGGGCTCTCGCGCGCCGTGCGCAAGGTCTTCGTCGAGCTTTACCGCGAGGGGCTCATCTACAAGGACAAGCGGCTGGTCAACTGGGACCCGAAGCTGCTGACCGCGATCTCCGACCTCGAAGTGCAGCAGGTCGAGATCGGAAGCCATCTCTGGCACATCCGTTATCCGCTCGAAGGCGCGAATTTCGATCCGAACGATCCATCCACGTTCATCACCGTGGCGACGACGCGGCCGGAAACGATGCTGGGCGACGTTGCCGTCGCGGTGCATCCCGACGACGAGCGCTACAAGCAACTTGCCGGCAAGCACGCGATCCTGCCACTGGTCGGGCGGCGCATCCCGATCATCGCCGATGAATATTCCGATCCGGAGAAAGGTACCGGCGCGGTCAAGATCACGCCCGCGCACGACTTCAACGACTTCGAGGTCGGCAAGCGGCACAACTTGCTGCTGATCAATGTATTCAATCAGGAAGCAAACCTCCGTCTCAAGGAGAACGAAGCGTTCCTGGATGGCGCTCACCCCGAAGTTGTTGTGTTGGATACGCTGCACGGCCAGGATCGCTTCAGGGCGCGTAAAGTAATTGTCCAGATCCTTGAGTCGCGTGGGCTAATTGAAAAAATCGAACCTCATACGCACGTAGTTCCGCACGGCGACCGTTCGGGCGAGGTGATCGAGCCGTTTCTTACCGACCAATGGTACGTGGACGCCAAGACCTTAGCGCGCCCGGCAATCGCGGCGGTGCGCAACGGTCGCACCGTGTTCGTGCCGCGCAATTGGGAAGCGACCTATTTCAACTGGATGGACAACATTCAGCCTTGGTGCATCTCGCGCCAGCTATGGTGGGGTCACCAGATTCCAGTTTGGTACGGGCCTTATGAAGATAATGGAAAACTGGCTTACGAAATTGGTGATGGTGGCAAGAATCGTTTCTTTGCCGCGGTGTCCGAGAGCGATGCTGTCGATCAAGCGCAGAAAGTTTATGGAAAACCGATAAAGATTCTGTCTTCGTCGCGGAATCTCACGGAAGACGACGTTTTGCGGGAAATGAAGGAGGACAACAAAACCGTCTTTATCTGGCGCGACCCGGACGTGCTCGACACCTGGTTCTCCTCGGCACTGTGGCCGTTCTCGACACTCGGCTGGCCGGATGAGACGCCCGAGCTCACGCGCTATTACCCGACTGACACCTTGGTGACGAGCTTCGACATTATCTTCTTCTGGGTCGCGCGGATGATGATGATGGGCCTGCACTTCATGGAAGAGGTGCCGTTCCGCACGGTCTACATCCACGCGCTGGTGCGCGACGAGCGCGGCGCCAAGATGTCGAAATCGAAGGGCAACGTCGTCGATCCGATTCCGCTGATCGATAAGTACGGAGCCGACGCGCTGCGCTTCACCCTCGCTGCGATGGCGGCGCAGGGGCGAGACATAAAGCTTTCCATGCAGCGCGTCGAAGGTTATCGAAATTTCGCGACCAAGCTGTGGAACGCCTGCCGCTTTGCCGAGATGAACGAGTGCGTGACGGTGCCAGAGTTCGACCCGACCTCGGCGCGCGCAACGCTCAACCGCTGGATCGGTCACGAGACCGCCAAGGCCACGCGCGAGATCACCGACGCCATCGAAGGCTACCGGTTCAACGAGGCGGCTGGCGGCGCCTATCGCTTCGTCTGGAATGTGTTCTGCGACTGGTACCTGGAACTGGCCAAGCCGCTGCTGCAGGGGACCGATGCTGCCGTGAGGAATGAGACGCGGGCGATGACCGCGTGGGTGCGCGACGAAATCTTGAAACTTCTGCATCCGTTCACTCCGTTCGTCACCGAGGAGCTTTGGCGCGTCACCGCGGAGAAAGGTCCGGCGCGCGCGAGCCTGCTCGCGCTCGCGCTCTGGCCCAAGCACGCGGCCCTCGAGGATCCTGGCGCCGAAGCCGAGATCGGATGGGTGATCGATCTCGTCACCGCGATCCGCTCGGTGCGCACGGAAATGAACATCGCCGCCACAACCGAGATGCCGCTGGTTCTCGTCGGCGCCGCGCCGGAAACACAGGCGCGGGCGAGGCGCTGGGCCGAGATGATGCGCCGGCTGGCCAAGCTTTCCGATATTTCATTCACCGCGAGTGCACCGGTCGGCGCGGTGCAACTCATCGTACGCGGCGAGGTCGCGGCGCTGCCGCTCAAGGGCGTGATCGATTTCGCCGCCGAGAAGGCGCGGCTGCAAAAGGATCTGGCGCGGGTCACTTCCGATATCGCCCGCATCGATGCCAAGCTCGCCAACGCCGATTTCGTCAGCCGTGCGCCCGAGGAGGTGGTCGAGGGAGAGCGCGAGCGGCGGGAGGAGGCGGAGACGCGCCGCGCCAAGATCAGCGAAGCGCTGCAACGCTTGGAAAGCGCGGCGTGACAAATCCTTCTGCTTGCGGCGTGGCGAGAGAATACGACAAGAATGGCGCAAGGCGCAGCCGGAACCATGCTGGAATTTTGGGCTGCGGTTTGTCTGCTCTGGCTCGCCGGCGTGGGGTTGCGACTGACCGTGCTCGCGGTGCCGCCGGTAATCCTGCTGATCCAGGCCGACCTGCGGCTCTCCGGAACGGAGATCGGCATCCTTTCCGGCCTGCCGGTCATCTTGTTCGGCGTCGCCGCACTGCCGGGCTCGCTGCTGATCGCGCGCTTTGGCGCGTTGAACACGTTGGTCGCGGGTCTCCTGATCACCGGCGTGGCATCAGGCCTGCGCGGCGCCGCGCTCGACGTGTTTGCGCTCTATGGTGCGACCATCGTAATGAGCGGCGGCATAGCGATCATGCAACCGGCGCTGCCGCCGCTGGTTCGCGAATGGCTGCCGGGACGGGTGAGCTTCGGCACGGCGCTCTACAGCAACGGGCTGTTGGTGGCCGAGACGCTCGCGGTCATGCTCACCATTCCGGCCGTGCTCCCCCTGGTCGATAATTCCTGGCGCCGGAGTCTGCTCGTCTGGGGCGTGCCGCTCATTGCAATCGCGGTGCTGACGATGGCGCTTGCACCGCGATCCAAAGAACCCGCAGCTACCGCGCCGGCGCAAGGCCGGAGCTGGTGGCCCGACTGGAGCAACAAGCTCATTTGGCAGATCGGCTTCCTGTTCGGCAGCGTCAACAGCGTGTATTTCTGCAGCAATGCCTTCCTGCCGGGGTATCTCAGGGGCGCCGGCCGCGCCGACCTGATCAGCGCCGCGCTGACGGCGCTCAACTTCGGCCAGCTCCC
>Ga0306923_10006627_pt1 | contig 11443 bp, 10 predicted proteins | sample sta12Can44000108_FD_203841 | JGI IMG/M metagenome (GOLD analysis project Ga0306923, IMG submission 203841) | Lab enrichment of tropical soil microbial communities from Luquillo Experimental Forest, Puerto Rico - statanox.12C.anox.44.000.108 (v2)... | ecosystem: Environmental > Terrestrial >...
TTGCTAACGCAGCGAGCCCAGCCGGTAAGCGAGCCGGCTATGGCCCGCGCAATAGGGCAGGCCCTCGATCGGCGGGTTGCCGCAGAAGCAGAAGTCCGCAGCGCCCGGCGTCGAGATCGGCCAGCGGCAGGTCTCCTTGCTCAATTCAAACAGCGAGCAGGTGTGGCCGTTGTGGATCTGCGCCTCCTCCATCGCCACGAGGCGATCCGCCGGCAGTGCTTTCAAAATGATCTGCCGAAGCGTTGCGGGCGTGCGCGACCGCCGTCCGTTCGTGGGCTCCCTCTTCGCGATCCGCGTTGCACCGGCCTTGTCGCGCACGAGCTTGAGGCGGGAGATTTTGCCGATTACGGCGTTGCGGCTCACACCGATCCGCGCGGCGATCTCGCGGCAGGAGAGACCGGCTTCAAAGCCGCTCTTCAAGAGCGCAATGCGCTCGGTGGTCCAGGTCGGCTGATAATGCGTTTGTTGAGCGGGCATGTGTTCGATTCCAAGTTCGATCCCTTCCGGATCCGCTTGGCCTCGCGCTGGACCGAACCTGCCGCACCCCAAATTCTCCCGTCACGCCTTGCCATTGTCGCGGATGGACAAGAGGCCGTCCTTGATGGCGAGCCTGATGCCTTCCTCGATCAGCGTCTTTGCAACGCCGGGAACGCTGGTACCGTGGGTGCCCTGTCTCACGAGCTTTTCGAGATAGGCAATGGTCGAAAGCGCCAAGGTTACGGGAACGCGGTCAGTCTCGGCTTTTTCTGTGGCCATACCAAAAAGCTAATCTGTTACTCGTGTACTGAAAAGTATCTATTAAGACTCTATTTAGATTTAGGAGCTTTGTACAGCGGAATTGAGATCAACTATCTAAACCATTGATATTGAAATAGAAATTTTGAAACAGGCAATTTGGCGAAGAAACCGGACGAATGACGCGCCGGTCTCGGTCGCCCGCGATTTACGTTTTTCACATTGAAACAGCACACCATATTCCCGCGGCGCGAGTGCGCCCGGGTCCTGCAAAGATCGTGTCCCTCAAAAAGAGGGCGCAGGGAATGCCGGGTGTTGTGCTGCACCCGCAGCCTTGTGTGCGAATGGAAAAGCACACAAGCTTAAGTCACCACAGGTCCAGCCGAAACATCGACATTCCCTGCGCGATGGTGTTAACGCTGCTTCGTGCTCTCCTCGGTGTCCATGACTTTTTAGTCACCGTCGTCTGCAAATCATCATTTGCAAATTTAACGCCAGCCCAGGGGCGCCAGGACCACACGACTTCGCCGTCCGCTTCAGCCGCGCTCGTCGCACGCGCTGCCGCGTCCATCGCATCCCGCTTCCTACGTTCGTGACGATCGCGAAGCGCCCCTTTTGTGAAAGCGGGACGGCGCAAATGTGCCGTTGATTTGGGTCTTTCGCCAACGCCGCGCGCATGCGGCAGATTGGCACGACGGGCAATTTGCGCATGACACGCATGCACGGTTTTCGCTTTGCTTGTCGGGCAAATCACTTCGCCGACGGACAAAAAACTCTCCGGGTCAAGTACGCTACCATAGGTGGCTCATTGATCATCGCTGATCGCAAACCTGACCGTTGCGTCGACGATCATTGCTTCCCTTCCGGGTCGCTTGACGGTCGGCTCAACTTTTCGAGAATCCCGCGCATCGCCTCCAGTTGCGAGCCGAAGCCGGCCCAATCCCCCGATCTCAAGTGCTCCATTGCCTGGTTGTAGCGATCGAGTGCTTCCTGCGCGGAATTCGCCTGCGGCGCCCCGATCACTGGGCCGGATGCGGTTGCCTGATGTCCGGGTTCCACGAATAGGGCTGACAGGGCCTCCGATAGCGTCTCCTTCATCACCACGTGTTCGCCATAGGCCGCAATCACCCGCTTCAGCTCCGGCAGGTGTCCGTACTCCGCACGCAAATAGAGCGGCGATACATAGAGGATCGAGTTTTCGATCGGAATCACGAGCAGATTACCGCGGATGACCCGCGATCCCATCTGATTCCACAGCGTGAGCTGTTGGGAAATCTCGGTGTTCTGGTTGATCCGGGCTTCGATCTGAAACGGCCCATAGACGAGTTTGTCCTTGGGAAATTCGTAGACGATCAGCTTGCCGTAGTCGGGCGCGTCGCAGCGCGCGGCAAGCCATGCGATCATGTTGTCGCGGCGGCTCGGGACCATCGGAATCATGAGAAAGAACTCGGCCTGCGGCTCGCCCGGAAGCCGCATGATGATGTAGTAGGGCGCCATCGTCGCGAAGCCGTCTCCGCCCGGATGACGCGGAAATTGCCAGAGGTCTTCCCGATTGTAGAAAACGTCGGCCGCTTGCATATGATAGGCCTGATAGATCCGCGCCTGAATCAGAAAGAGGTCCTCGGGATAGCGGATGTGTTTCTGCAGGTCCGGCGGCATCGCCGCGAACGGCTCGAACAGGCCGGGAAAGATGCGCTGGAAGGTTGCGGCAATCGGATCGCTCGCGTCCATCAAATAGAACCGGACGGTGCCGTTATAGGCGTCGATCACGATCTTCACGGAATTGCGGATGTAGTTGAGATCGAAATCGTGCACAGGCTGTGCGGAGGGAAAATATGAACTCGTCGTGTAAGCATCCTGCATCCAGAACATCCGGCCCTCGCTGATGACCAGATAGGGATCGCGATCCAGTCTCAGGAATGGCGCGATCGAGCTCACCCGTTCGCGAATATTGCGCCGGATCATGATCCGGCTGCCAGGCGTGATGTAATCGGTCAACAGCAGGTTCACGTCGTTGAAATACTCGGCGAACAGGATTCTCCTCAACATTCCCCCGATCGCAATGCCGCCGGTGCCGCCATACGACGCATAGGCATTGTCCTGCCCTTTCGGGTAATCAAACTCCGCAACCGAGCTTTTGACGACGACGTAATCCTCGCCCTCCTCGCCGTAATAGATGCGCGGTTCGCGGATCTCCGGGCCTCCGTCCGCAATCGGGGGAACGTCGCGCAGATAGAAATATGGCAGGCCTTCGGTGCTCTTTCGGGTCACCGGGCTCATGACGGCGCCGTTGCCGTGTGTAAACAGGATGTGCCGGTTGACCCAGGTCTGGGCGTTTGGCGGCAGCAGCGAAGGTCGCAGCTCGCGCGCCGAGAGCATCACGCTTTGATAGGAGCCGTCGAGCCAGTAGCGATCGACATCAAGGCCGTGGAATTTGTAGTAGGTTCGGATCTCCTGCAGTTGCGCATAGGTGTCGTAGAGCGGTTGCCAGTCCCAAAGCCTGATGTTCTCGATTGTCGCCTTGTTCGTCTCCAGCGTTTTGAGGGTCAGGGTGGTCTGTTCGGCGGCAAACGGTTTGGCGACGATCCGATCGAGATCGTAGGCCTGCCGGGTCAGCGCGATGTTGCGCTCGATATAGGGTCGCTCGAGCTGCAATTCGCTCGGCTTGACGAAAAAGTGGAGGAACAATGTGGGAAAGACGCCGGACAGGACGAAGGAGCCGATGACAACGAGCAGGAACGCGGCAGCGGGAACCCACCAGGTCCGAATCTTGAGGTTTGCAAATGCGGCGCATGCGGCGATGATTGAAAGTCCAATCAGGAGCCACAATACCGGAAGCTGCACGTGTATATCCGTGTAGCTGGCGCCGACGACCACCCCATTGTCGCCGTACAGCAAGAGATAGCGATCAAGGAAGTAGGACCAGGCCTTTGTCAGAAAAAACAAGCCGAGCAAGGCAGAGCCGTGGGCGATGACAGTTTCCGATACCGAACGGTTATAGGCGCTGTATTCGATATCGCCGTGCATCCAATAAATCGCTCCCGCGAACAGCGCGCTGAGAAAAAGCGTGAGCATGATCCAGCTCTTGAGCTGGATATAAACGGGCAGCGAGAAAAGGTAGAAACCGATGTCCTTGCCGTAGAGCGGGTCGTTCGACCCGTAGGGCACGTGATAAATATACTGCAGCAAGGTGGCCCAATCGCCGGATTGTGCGGCGGCAACCAGCACAGCAAGCAGGGCCGCGGCGGCAGCGATCATCTTGGGCCACGGCAGTCGCTCTCGCAGGAGCACAAACGGATCAAGCGGCGGCTGCCATCCGATGGCGCTGACGGGTGGTGGCGCCGGCCGCCGGGCGAGGCGTCGCGCGAGCCACCCGTTCAGCCAGAGAAATGCGCCGGTTGTCGTGAAAGCGGCGACAAAGATCGCGGCTTCGGCGGTAAGGGCTCTCCAGAAAATCTGCGAATACCCGACCGAGGAGAACCAAAGCCAGTCGACCAGAACGTCGCCCGCGACCCTCAGCATCAGCCAGCAGATCACGGCGACGATGGCAGCAATGATCCACCATGCCAGGACGCTTCGCCCCGGGACCTTCGATGCCGGTCCGGTAATCCCGATGGTCATGTCGTCATTTTAGCAGAAGCGGACAGTGCACATCGTTTTATTCGCGGCTTGCAGACGTGCTCGCACGCGACGCAACGTCCGCTCCTAGGGGGCAAACCGGACTCAATTGAGGCTGGCGGAGACTTCCGGTTGTGATCCTGCCGGGGCGCCGGGTCGGTGCTGCTGGATCCGGCTTTGGCCGCCTCGTTGACGGCCCCGCGGAACCATCTGCCTTGCGGACGCTTCGAGATAGCGCAGCACGACGCGCTCGACGCAGCTCGTCATCGCACGCGATATTGCTGAGACGACCAGTGCAGCCAAGGCCCAGGCGAGGGGGCTATTCAGGAACAGCAACACCTGAGCCTCCCAATTCCGCCGGAAAATCCCTTAGCTTCGGCAGCCCATCCCTCATCGGCGACACCGTCTCCGAATAGTTGACGTGAACGCCCGGCGTAAATTTCAGCGTCGGGATCGTCGCCGCATAGACGTCGACCAGGCCGAATGGAGGATGGTCGGTCATGAGGTGGCCGCCACAGCGCTTGCAAAACTGACGGTGGCTCGCTTCCGTCTTCATGAACTTGCCGATGTGCTCGGCGCCCTTGGTCACGCGCACGTTTTGCGGCTTCCACAAAGTGAAAGCGGTGACCGGCGCGGCCGACCAGGAACGGCAGGACGAGCAATGGCAGTAGCCCATTGCTTCAGCCGTGCCGGTCACCTCGATTTCCACGGTGCCGCAGAAGCACTTGCCCTTGTACGTGGTCATTTCGGAAACTCCTGTTGGATTGACGAGCCCTGAGCTCGCGTTCGCATCCTTCTCGCCTGCCTCCGCGGCGATTTGAATGACCACGCGTCTTGATTGCTTGATGCAGCGTCCGTGCTTCCTGCGAGGCGTGTCACAAATCGCGGGGCTATCAAAGACATGTCAGGCATGACCGGGCGTCCGGATCGCTTGGCAGGCCGTCCGGACCGGGCGAGGGCGATTGCGCCGGCTTGAACGGATCACCACCTTCGGCGACCAATCGAAAAAAGGCCTTCCCGAGATCCGGCGAGCAGGAAAAGTGGCGACTGACACCCTGTCTGATGTTCTGAAAACCGTGCGGCTGACTGGGGCTGCGTATTTCGACGTCGCCGCACAGGACCCCTGGTCGGTCCATTCGCCGTCGCGGGAGCTGATCCTGCCGCGAATCCTGCCCGGGGCCGATCACCTGATCGCTTATCACGTCGTGACGTCGGGTCGCTGCTTCGCGAGCCTCGATGGCGGGGAGGCCGTGCCGGTCGAGGCTGGCGAGGTCGTCATGTTCACCAACGCCGACCCGCACGTGATGTCGAGCAGCACAGGAATGCGCGCCGAACCGCCGAGCGCCGACATGATCGAGATTGCCGACGCCGGCCTGCTGCCCTTCCACGTCAATTTGATGAACGGCGGAGCGGCGTCGGCGAGGCTCGTATGCGGCTATCTCGCCTGCGATGCGAAGCCGTTCAACCCGCTGCTGGCGGCGCTGCCGCCGATGCTGAAGGCCGGCGATCCCCGTCGCAACGACACGAGTTGGCTTGGGCAGTTCATTCACTTTGCGGTCGCCGAGGTCGCCGAGAAGCGCGCCGGCAGCGAGAGCGTGCTGACGAAACTCAGCGAGCTGATGTTCATCGACGTGGTGCGCCGTTACATCGAGGCGCTGCCCCCGCAGGATACTGGCTGGCTTGCGGGGCTGCGCGATCCCGCAGTCGGCAAGGCGCTGGCGCTGATCCACGCACGACCTTCGTTCAACTGGACCATCGAGGGGCTGGCGCGCCAATGCGGCACCTCCCGCACGGTGATGGCCGAGCGCTTTGTCCAATTCGTCGGCGTTCCGCCGATGCATTATCTTGCAAAGTGGCGGATGCAGGTGGCGTCGGAAATGCTCAAGCGCGGCAATGCCAATATGGCGATCATAGCCGCCGAGATCGGCTACGAATCCGAGGCCTCCTTCAGCCGCGCCTTCAAGAAGATGATGGGTGTGCCGCCGTCGGCTTGGCGGCAGGGGACGCGGTAACAGGTCGGAGTTTTCACTCTCGCCTGATCAGGCCTTTCTGCGAAATCGGAAGTCACAGCAGGGCGCGCCCTGCATGATCGTCTGGCTTCGATTGAGTTCCATCTCGCTGTCAAATCCGGTGATCATTGCGAGATCGCGGTTACAGTGAATCCGGGAACCGACATCGGTGAGCCCCTGATCCCTGTAAAATTCGGCGTATCGGCAGCGGGTCACGTTGAAATCGAGATGGTCGGCAGATTCGCCGATCATCTCAATGTCGAGCGCACCGCTGCCCGCCCATAGCTCGAGCGCTATTCTGCGCAGGCCGGCGATGGTCTGTCCGTAGGAGGCGGCCCATGTCGTTCCATCCGAGACGGCGAGCCTGGTGATCGTTGCATCGAGGACTTCACGCGTGACATCCTCTCCGAGTTTCTCTTTCAGCGTTTGAAGAAGCGGCAGGAGCACGCGCGCTTCGATTTTGCGGCGCTGCAAGTGACTGATGGCAACTTCATCTGGGTCGGCCATGTGCATATCCTATCTCGTTTGTTGCCCATGCTTTCAGGCTGCGTTGGGCTCTCGTGCGATTGCCCAGAAACGCCTGACCGTCGGACCGTCGCAGTCTACCATCACCCGTGCACGACGCTCTTTGCGATCATGCAGTGAATGCCCTTGGAGCCGTTGACCGTCTGCGTCACCCTGAGATCGGCGGCAAGGCTGCATAGCGTATAGGCGTCTTCGCGCGACAGATTCCGCTTTTCGCCCAACAGAACGATCATGTCGCGCAGCGCGCGCACCACGCATTGGTCGAGATCGGGGTCCATCGCCATGGTCATGTAGTGCGACGGCGTCTCGGCGCGAGGATAATCGAGCCTGAGATCCCTTCGCAGCGTGAGGCGGAAACGTCCCTGCAGCGCCGTCTCGATCGCGGTGACGCAGACCTCGCCGTCGCCCTGCACGCCATGGCCGTCGCCGCAGGAAAACAATGCACCCGGCACGAACACCGGCAGATAGAGCTTGCTGCCTGCGCCCAATTCCTTGTTGTCGAGATTGCCGCCCATGGCACGCGGAATGAGCGAGGTGATGCGACCCCAGGCGGGCGGTGGCGCAACGCCCATCACGCCGAAAAACGGCGCGAGCGGCAGGTCGAGCCCCCAGGGCAATCGGCCGACCATGCGTTTGACGTCGAGCGGGATGTTGAGAATGCGCGGCTCGTGGAAGTCGTCGGGCAGGGTGCCGGCGAGCGGCCGGATGAGGTTATAGCCCCAGTCCTGCCTCAGCCTGACGTCGAGGATGTCGACTTCCAGCACATCGCCGGGCTCTGCGCCGCGAACCGCAATCGGGCCGGTCAGGATGTGGCCCGGCACCATGCGCTCGTTCTTCGCATGCACCTCGAAAAGCTCGGGCGGCACGTGAAACCTGGTCTTGTCCGGCACCACCTCGGGGCCGCCCGAGATGGTGTCGACGGTGACCTCGTCGCCGCTCTCGATGGTCAGCACCGGCTTCAGTTTCGCTTCGAAGAAGCCCCAATGGCAGGTTTCGGGGCTGGACTTGAGTTGATGATGCGTCATGAGAAAGTCTTTGGAATGCATGGGAAAGACGGCGTATGACGCTGTAGCAGATATTTTGGGGGACCTCCCTTGTTTTTCGTGCTGTCGAAAACGCTCGGCGTCATGGCGCTGCCGACGAATCTGTTGATTGGGCTCGGCATTCTCGGCGCCGTGCTGCTTGCGACGCGGTTTGCGTCATGGGGCCGCAAGCTCCTCGTCGCCGCGATCCTGCTGCTAGCGGTTTTCGGATTTACCCCGCTCGGGAATTTTTTCTTGTATCCGCTCGAGAGCCGATTTCCACCCTGGGATCCTGCGCGCGGTGCGCCCGACGGCATCGTCGTGCTGGGCGGGGCGATTGAAACCGACGCGTCCGAGGTGCATGGCGAAACGGTCTTCAACGCCTCGGCTGGCCGCATGATCAGCGCCGCCGAGCTCGCGCATCGCTATCCCAATGCACGCATCCTCTTTACTGGCGGCAACGCCAGCCTTGTCGGGGACGACTCGCGCAAGGAGGCCGACTTCGTCACTGCAATGTTCGAGGGACTCGGAATATCGAAAGACCGTCTGATGCTGGAGCGACTGTCGCGCAATACGTTCGAAAACGCCGAATTTTCCAAAGCGCTTGCCTCGCCAAAACCCGGTGAACGCTGGCTGCTCGTCACCTCCGCCTTCCACATGCCGCGGTCGGTCGGGATCTTCCGCAAAGCGGGTTTTGCGGTCGAGCCTTACCCGACCGACTGGCGTCTTGCCGGGCGCGCCGATCTCACCCGCTTCACTGCGTTTTCCGTCGACGGCCTGCAACATACGGACCTGGCGCTGCGCGAATGGATGGGGCTTCTGGCCTACTGGATCACCGGCAAGACCAGCGAGCTGTTTCCGGGACCAGCAAATAATTAGCGGATGGGACCCCTGCGGTGCCGGCGAAAATGGGCTCGGCAAACGGGGCCCGCAAATGGGCGGCCGCTCCTCCGCGCTTGAAACAAATGCTACGATCCCTCTTTGAACAACCAAGAACAATGGCAGGGAGGAATGAAATGACATCCGAAGTCGTTCGCACAGCGAGCCGCCGCCGGTTCTTGCAATATCTCGCCGCAAGTCCTCTGGTCGCATCGACCGGACTGCCGGCTTACGCCGGTGACGCACCGTTGAAATTGCCGGACCCGATGATCTGGGCGCCGCGGGGCCTTGAGCCGATCAAAAGCCCGAAAGAGGCGATCAACGTGTTCGACTTCGAGCCGGCCGCGTTCAAAAACGTACCGCCGGCGCATTTCGGCTACATGGCCTCCGGCATCGACGACGAGGTGACGCTGCGCGCCAACCGTGAGGGGTTTTTGAAATTCCAGCTTCGTCCGCGCCGGCTCAATGACGTCTCGAAGGTCGACATGAGCGTCGACATTTTCGGCAGCAAGTACGATTCACCGGTGTTCATCTCGCCGACCGGCGGCAACCAGTTTTTCCACGAAGACGGCGAGGTCGCCGTCGCCAAAGCGGCGCGATCGGGCAACCATTTGCATATCCTGTCGACCTCGTCGAATTTTTCCGTGGAAGACGTCACCAAGGCGCGCGGCGCGCCGATCTGGTTCCAGCTCTATGCGTCGCCAAGCTGGGAGGTTGCGCAGGCGCTGATCAGGAAGGCCGAAGCGGCCGGCTGCCCGGTGCTGATGGTCACCGTGGATCGCGTCGCGGGGCGCAATCAGGAAACGCTGTTTCGGCTCATGCGAACCGACTCGCGCGAATGCTCGTCCTGTCACGATCGCTCGAGCTTCGCCGCGCGCGCGGCGCGCCGGCACAATTATGACGGGATCGATCTGACGAAAATCACCGGGAGCGGCGAGTCCAGCAATCTGACCTGGGACACCGTGAAGCGCATGCGCGACACGACACGCATGAAGATCGTGCTCAAAGGCATCGTCACGCCGGAAGACGCAGAGCTTTCCGTCAAGAACGGCATGGACGGCATTCTGCTTTCCAATCATGGCGGCCGCGGCGAGGACAATGGCCGCTCCACCATCGATGCATTGCCGGAGATCATCGTGGCGGCGAACGGCAAAATGCCGGTGTTTATCGACGGCGGTTTTCGCCGCGGTACCGATGTGGTGAAGGCGCTCGCGCTCGGTGCGACGGCGGTCGGGGTGGGGCGGCCCTATCTCTGGGGATTGGGCGCGTTCGGTGAGGAGGGCGTCACGCGGGTGCTGGAAATCATGCGGACCGAAACGCGGGTCGCGATGCAACAATGCGGCGTGCGTTCGATTTCCGAACTCAACCCGAATTTCGTGCGAAGGGCGAGTTAGGCATCAAGAGACGGGATGCGGTAGTCGCGCCCGCCAAACATTTTGGGTAGGATCGAAGGAAAGGGTGCGCAAGCCGCAGCTCGGGAGAAAGGCCATGCAACAGCAGACACCACCGGAACAGTTCGATCTGGCCGGCATCGTCGCCGATCTGAACGCGCTTTTGCGTCTGAAGACGACGGTGACCGGCATCAAGATGTTTTCGCGCGTCGAGGATATGCTCGCAATCGAGAAGATTCGCCGCCCGAATGCGGTCCACACCACCGACCAGATTGTCAGCATGGCTTCGCGCCTCGGTTGGACGGTGGGCGTCACCGCCGACGATCTCGTGGGTGCGCAGTGCCGCGCCGTGATCGGGCTTGCCCCGCAGGACGAGAAATGGCTCGCAGGCGAGAACTATGTCGGCGTCTGGCATGGCACGGCGGAGGATGCACGCAAGCGCCAGGAGGCGCTCGACGTCGTGCCGTTCGGCCGCTATCAGGCGATGGCGGTGAGCCCGCTCACAAGCGGTCGGCTCAACCCGCCGGATATTTGCCTGGTGTATGCGACGCCGGGGCAGATGATCATCCTGATCAATGGGCTGCAATATACCGGCTACAAGAAATTCGAGTGGGGCGTGGTCGGCGAAACGGCCTGCGCGGATTCGTGGGGCAGGGCGCTGAAGACCGGCGAGCCGAGCCTGTCGCTGCCGTGCTTCGCCGAGCGGCGCTATGGTGGCGTTCCCGATGAGGAGATGCTAATGGCGCTGAAACCTTCGCACCTTGTGAAGGCGATTCAGGGGATGAAGCAACTCGCCAAAAACGGTTTGCGCTATCCGATCGCGCCGTATGGGATCCAAAGCGACGTGCGCGCCGGTATGGGCGTAAGTTACGGAAAGAAGTAAGCTCCGTCATTGCCAGCGCCGCGTAGCACCAGGCCGGGAAAAACAACCGGATTGCTTCGTCCCTTCGCTCTTCGCAATGATGAAAAACTTGGGAATTCCAAATGGAATCTTCGTCGAAGTTCGACATCGTGGTCTATGGCGCCTCCGGTTTCACCGGTCAGCTCGTCGCCGAATATCTCGCCGTGCATTACAAGGGCGACAAGCAGTTGCGGTGGGCGATGGCCGGCCGCAGCCTCGACAAGCTCGCGTCCGTCCGCGACGCCATTGGCGCGCCGAAGGAGACGCCGCTGATCGCGGCGGATGCAAGCGACGTCACCTCGCTGAAGGCGATGGTCGAGCGGACCAAATCCGTCATCTCGACGGTCGGTCCGTATCAGTTCT
>Ga0306923_10006628_pt1 | contig 11443 bp, 12 predicted proteins | sample sta12Can44000108_FD_203841 | JGI IMG/M metagenome (GOLD analysis project Ga0306923, IMG submission 203841) | Lab enrichment of tropical soil microbial communities from Luquillo Experimental Forest, Puerto Rico - statanox.12C.anox.44.000.108 (v2)... | ecosystem: Environmental > Terrestrial >...
AACTCCGGCAACCGCGTACGCGGCGCCGGCGGCAACCGCGCCCGCTTGCGGTGCTTGGTGATCATTCTCACAGGTTATCACAGATTTACGGACTTTAACAAAGTAGTACTAGGCAATTCAGCAGTGGGCACCCGGCGTGGCCGCCATTGTGCTATGCGGTTAGGCAGGAGGTCCGGCCGACCAGCGCTCACCCGAGCGGCGGGGCCAACCGATAACGCGTTACGAATGTCGGCTGCCACCAGGCGATATAGGCGGGCAGAATCAGCACGCCGGCAATCATGTTAGTGCCCATCAGGAAGATCAGCAGCACGCTCATCTCGTTATGAAACAGCAGTGGTGAAAAGGTCCACGGTAATATCCCGCCAACCATCACTGCGAACGTGCTGAAGACTGCGGCACCGGTGGTGCGCAGGGCCGTGGTGATAGAATCCTCAATCCTGGCGCCCCGAGCCACCTCGTCGCAAATTCGCGCGACGGTATAAATGCCGTAATCGACGCCAAGGCCGATACCGAGCGAAATCACTGGAATCGTGTCGATGGTAAGGCCGATGCCACGCGCGTTCATGTACACGAAGGCGCCGAAATTGGCCATCACGCACGAGATGATGAAGAGCGCGCCGGCAGTCAGCGACCGGAAAGTGAAGGCGCAGCAAACATAGATCACCAGCAGGACAAAGGTGATGTTAATAAAATCCAGTTGTTTCAGGACATCATTGGCGGCTAGAAACAACCCCGCTTCGCCGCCCAGAGCGTCATGCACTCGCACCTGGCTTAGCCTCGGATCTGGTTTGACTCTCTGCGCTACGAAGGCGCGGATGTCATCGCGCAGCCGGTTGAGGCGGCTGTAGGTGTGATCCGGCAGCAGCACGCGGATGCATGAGCTGCTCACATTGTTGTGATAGGCAAAAAAGCGCTCGATCTCGCCCGGCGCGGTGCCTCCCAAAAACAGAAACCACAAATTCCCGCCCAGCTCGACCCCGACCGGGACCTTCTGGTATTTGGACTGCTCAAAGCCCGTCGGGATGGCGATAAACTTTGGGTAGCCATTGTGGAACGTCGAGTTGACTGCCTTGATCACTGCAGCAAACGGCACCGTCGCCAGCACGTCGCCGCGGCTCACCAGATAAACCTCCATATCGTCGGTCATGCGCAATACTTCCGGTCCGAGGCCGGATTGAAGGTCGGGATAATCGGGGGTGCTCAGCACTAGCCAGCCCTCATCGGTTGGGAAGAATTTTCCGATTTCGGCGATGTCGCGGTTGACCTTGGCCTCGGGCCGATAGAGCGGAGTGCCCTGGGTTTGGTAGCCGACATGCGCTCGCTGCCCCGAGATTGCGCCCCAGACGATGAAAGCCGCACCTCCGACCATCAACGCACTGCGCGCGACGCCCGGCGTCACCGGCAGCCGAACCAGCCAATCGACCATCACCCTTATCGGCGCGATACCGGGCTGTTCCAATGAGCGCCACCGTTTGCGCGCGCGGATTCGTGGCTGCGGCAGAAAACTCATAAAGATAGGCTGGAACACAAACACCATCGTCAGGCTCGAAGCGAGCCAGACCGCGCCGCCGAAGCCGATCTGCTTGAGCACCGGAATCCCGCCTAGTGAAATGAAGATGATTCCGGCGATATCAGCCACAATCGACAGCAGGCCGGGTGGCAGCATTACGTCAGTGGTGCTCGCACAGGCCAGCAGCTTGTCACCGAGCCGGTCAAGTTCGTTGTAATAGCGCCCCTGCCATTGGATACCATGGCTCAGGTCGCGCGCGGTCAGGATAAATGGGATGACCAGCATCACCGGATCGAAGTCGTAGCGCATCAAGCTGACGAATCCGAGGCCCCACAAGGCTGAGAACGAGCCAGTCACGATTGGCGCCCACCAACTGCTGCGACGGCCCAGGCTGAGGTACAAGATCCCCAGCATCAAGGCGATCGAGATGCAGAAGATCGCCGTTATGCGCGGCAGATAATAATAGCCCCAGCCTGAGATCACCGGCTGACCAGCTATATATATCTCGGTGTTTTGGTCTCGGTACTTGTCGACGATCGCCTGGATCTGATCGAACAGCTGCTTATAGTTGAGGGCACGCTCGTTGAAACTCGCGGTAATGAGCGCTCCTCTATTGTCGTAGGTGACCAATCCGGCGACCGGCTCACGATGGACCATCACATTGTGCTTGAGTTCGCTCAACTGCTGTTGATTCTGAGGAATGCGCGGATACATGTAGCAGGTCGAGATGAGGGCGCCGGGAACTGCTGTTGCAAACACCAGGCGGTACGAGGCTAGCGAAAAGACCTCATTGTGATCGACGCCCGGCAGGATATTTACCGCGCGAGTGATATCCTCGATCTTCTGCAGCGTCGAATAGTTGAAAATGTCGCCGTGCTTCACCCGCAGCATAACCGCCAGCGTTTGTGCTCCGCCGTAGTATCTACGGTACTGGCGGTAGAGCAGTGTGTCCGGGTGGTTGCTCGGAAAGAAATTCTCGAAGCGGGTCGCAATCCGCACGTGCGCCGCCCAATACCCCATGAACATGGTGATGGCCACGAGGACCAAGCCGATGGGTACGCGGAACTTTAAGATGTAAGCGCCAGGTGTTGGTGATCTTCTGCCACTTAGCTCAGTCATAAACGCCCTCGAACAATACTTCCGTTCCCCAAGGGCCGAGAAAGTCCAGGGCTATTCGAGCCTTTAGTGTCGGCCAACCGGCAGAAAAGCGCCAAGCTGACATATCAGCAAGTTCTGCATTTAATAATAATCCGATAACCGCCTTTTACGCGGCCTTCAGTGGTATTGCCCACATGATTTCGACCCTGACTGATGGGTGCGCAGAGACGACGCCACGGCATATTCAGCGGACGGCCGGGCAAAAGGGTTGCAGGGCAAGGTATCTCGGGTGAGCCTAGCGCCAGCATGCAATCGAGCACCGAGCTCATGCGCTTTGCCACAATGGTGAACGGGGCAACGTGCCTTAGCTCTCGAGCCCGGGTTTCTTCTGGCGAGCGGCAACCATACGCGCGATTCGAGCTTCACGCTGGGCCTGCGATATTCCACTTTGGCTGGTAGTACCGAATGAACTGTGAGGCTCACGGCTATGCTCACGATTCCTGTTGTCGCGGGCGAGCCTGTCGTAATCATACTATGCCGCTGCACTGAGGGCTTTGTGACGAAAGCGGAGCCAACCGAACAAGCAGCGTGATCTGACCGGGCCAAGGGCGAGTCACACACGGCTCGCCCATTTTTCGGCCCAAAGTGTTATCGAAAAGTCCTCGGCTGAAACGCGGTGCATTGTGGGCTGAATTGCCGCATTTTGTGCCCTGGTTGGTGTTCCTGATAATGTTTACATTAGCGGTAACATGAACAAGCACGTTGCAATCTATCTGCGGGTCAGTTCGAAGTCACAGGATGTTGCCAGCCAGGAACAGGATCTCAAACGCTGGGCTGCCACTCGTACGGAACCTATCGAGTGGTATCGCGACAGTTTCACCGGCAAAGTTATGGACCGGCCTGGGTTCAATCGTCTCGAGCGGCAAATTGCCGCCGGCAACGTCTCGACGTTGGTGGTCTGGCGCCTTGATCGTCTCGGCCGCACTGCCAAAGGATTGACCGCGCTGTTCGATGACCTCTTCCAGCGCAAGGTGAATCTGATCTCGTTGCGCGATGGCCTCGACCTGTCCACGCCTGCTGGCCGCTTGATGGCGAACGTCCTGGCCAGCGTCGCGGCATACGAGACCGAAGTACGGAGTGAGCGCCAGATGGCCGGCATTGCAGCAGCAAAAGCCAAAGGCGTGCAATTCGGACGACCACCCGGCACTAAGAAGAGTCGGATCCCGGAGGCGAAGCGCGCCGCGATAATTGACCATAAGAGCGCCGGCTGGAGGATTTCGGACATTGCGCGTGCAGTAGGTCTCGCCCGCAAAACGATTTATGCAGTCCTAAAGGAATAAGCGGCGCCAGCCGCTATTTATCCAGCCCACCCGAGCCGAGAAGCCCTCGGCTTCAAATTGCCCTGTTCCTGCCCTATAGCCGCTCGCTGAGCGGCTTTTTCTTTTTCAGCTAAGCACGCCCGACCCCCGCAGAGCAGCCCCGTTTAAACGAGCTGAGCGAGAATCTGTAACTATCGGCTGATCACCGCGCAGGTCCGCGTGACAAGCGAAGGCCCGTGCGCATATTCTTGCTTACCATGCCTTATTGGCAAAATCCGCGGCGGCTGGTTAAGAAGCATACGATACCGATCACGGCGGAGGAGTGGGCATTTGCGATTGAGATTGGTCGTGCTCAAGAGCATCCCGTGAACGCGAGTGCTGTACTGCGCAACGCAGTGACTTGGTATTTGAGAGGCAAGGCCTTGGAGATGAGGCGGAAGAAGGCCGAGGGTACCGCGCAGCTCGCCACTATGCCACGCTCGGCAAAGATCTCATAGCGATTGTCGACGAGCTACACTTCCAGCATTCCCTGATGCTTCAGGCATCCCAGGCAAATCGGGTACGTTAGGGCATGGACTCACCATCGAAGAAACCCAAGCGGCTGCGGCGATCGGTGGAAACCAAGCTCGAAGCGCACGAATTGCAGAAACTGAGGGTTATGGCGGCTGAGCTTGGGAGCCACAGCGTAACAATCACGACTGAGGTGCTTCGGGCCGCGTTGCTTCCAGTGAATCGTGAGTACGTTGAAGGTTTAATCAAAGAAACCGAGGCGCAGGCACGAGCTAATCACGGCTGATTCGGTTATTTCTTCGCTCCGCGACTCGCAAGAACACGCCTTTGATAGTAATCGCGCGAAGCAGCCCGTACGGCCTCAGCTCTACCGCAGTTCGGGCAATAGGCGCGGCGCTTAGGCGAGCGTCGAATATCGGGCTCGAACCAATCGCCGCAACCTGCACAGATGAGCCAGGCACGCCCACCGACTACGACGTTTAAGAGTTGATAGGATAGAGCGGCAATGAGCCCGCCTGCTCCTAGTGGGTTCCCAGCAAGCCGGAGAGTAAAACCATTCGCTGTTGGAATTATCGCCGGTCGCAGACGACCAACGCTCCAACCGTCAACGGTAACTATCGCAGCAATTGTGCTCTCTTTCTGTCGATTTCCGCGTGATTTTTCAATTTCTTTCAGACGCTCGCCGAAGGAGCGCGCATATTGGCGCCACTTGTTTAATGGCTCCGGGTTAATGGGCGGACAAGTATAGCCAAGCTTCGGATGATCATCGGTGTGGGCGATTGCTCCATGCTCGCATAGGGCTAGAACGGACCAGCGCTGCGCATACGCTTCGATTTGAGCGGCTGGGGCTTCAGCCAGCGCGATAAAGTCCGACAACAGTTTCGGGCCGGGGTGCTCAACATATTCCCACTTTTCGGGGTCGCGTGGACGATCGTCATACGCGAGCCAGTCTTCATCGAATAGGCGAATGTTAGGTTCGAGCGGCCAGCGATGGACAATTGACTCCGGGGGCGGGCTGCCATTTTTTCCCATATTCCTTCTCATATTCTTGTGGACACGGTGGTATATCTAGGATACGCTCTTTTCGTGATTGTCCGTAGTTCGACAATCACGCGGAGATGTTCATTCCAATGGCTATCGAGCTCACAGGTTTGGCACGCAGGGTCGGAGACCGAGAGGTGATGCCGCTCACCGTTTCGACGCACGAGGCTGCAACGCTACTTGGACTTAACGTGCTCACGATAAGGAAATACGCACGGATTGGACGAATCGCGAGCGTTGTCCTAGGACGGCGACGGTTAATTCCGACCTCCGAGCTTAAGCGGCTGATCGCGGAAAACACGAGGCAAGCGACCGCGGCATAAGACACCGCGTAATCAATCGCGTATCACGTCACTGGTCTCTGTGGAGTTGGGGATGCGGTTAGTTCCGACCGATTTTACCGACGACAGAAACGGCGACGCCTGGGCGGCAACCCAGGCGAAGCCATAGCTCAAGTGTGGGTGGAGTGGAAACGAGGCGCAGGAAACCTCACGGAAACCACATGAACCATAAAGGGGCAGCCTCATGATTCACATGAAGCAGCCCACCGACCGCCAGCACACAGTCAAGTGAATGCTTGATTAAGCGCCAGGCCCGGCGCCGGCGGTCGCACGCAATCGCCATTTCAATAGCCCTCGAGCATTGGTTCAACCGCCTCGACAACGCCGAGTTGCACCGCGCGCTGCAATCGCACCCCTCGCGCGAAAGGAAGCCGGTGTAATGCGATGACATGGGCCTCAGAGACTGCCCAAGCACTTGGTAATTCGCATCGAGTCGGAGTTCGTTTGTACTTGCGTCCTTCCTGACGAACACGCGCACAGGGACAGTACGCCGTCACTCTACCTCAGAGATGGGCCGAACGGGTCATTAGCGCATTGCCGATCGCGGCACGCAGACCAGCAGGCCCGCGTAACCGGGGAAAGAAATATATTTATAATATCTGATCTTATTCTTGATCTTATTGTACGGGTGCCTAATTTTCGCACGGGTACCTGCTTAGTTTTCGCACGTGTCTACTCAAACACTCATCGCCGCTTTCGAGTGCCGTAACGGCCATATCTCGCGCCGCAGACGCGGTCCACCGTCGCGCTGCAGACGTTGTCTGACGACGGAAATTCACGAGTTCGTCCCTGAATTCTGCTGATTTTACGCTGCGCCACCGGACGATCAGTGGCTCAGCCTGGAGAAAGTAATGGACGAGAACGAGAAAAAAGAGCCTAGCACTTTCGAGAGTGCCATAAAGGCTGCTGAAAGTCAGCAAGTCTTAGTCAACGGCGCCGATCATAGCGCTGACCCGGCCAGAGCCTCCATTTTCAGCCCAGCCAATCTCACGTATGAGCAGGATTTTTCGGAAGAGGCTGGTAACGAGGTACCGGGCTCGATTCCAGTCCGCAAGCCGCCGAACAATAAGTGGTTCCGAATAATCGCCATCGTCGGTTACTCAGCGCGGATGGGTCTGCTGTTCGACAAGGAAAACAGATCGGACCCTTATTTCGTCATTCCGGAGCTGCACAAGAAGCTCGACGGTGTCAAAGGCGTGACGGTGTACCTGTGGGTGACGGTGGACGGCAGGTGAGGATTGTGGCCGGTGAAGCTCGAAGCTGATGAATGGAGCAACTCGGCGAACGAGATCATAAAGCAGGCGATGACCCATTGGGTGAAATTGCTGGAGTGGAAGGCTGGCGACAATCGCTACGGGTGGAAGGTTTCACCCAACCAGAAAAAGCAGCCTGAGACTCCAGATGCGTCCTTCGTAGAGTTCCTCGAAAGAGCCTTCAAGGGACGCACTATCGACAGCGTAACCCATCCTAAATTTCTGGAAGTCATGACGGTTCAGGACGATTCGGACGACGATGATTTGAACTAGGAGAAACGGGCGATGCTGGGGCATTTCAAAGAAATTTGGTGCGTGGATTTCGAGTTCGCGGTGCGCGAGGGTGAGCCGCCGATACCTGTCTGCATGGTCGCCAAAGAGTTTCGTACCGGACGCGTGATCCAGCTGTTCGGCGAGCAGATGTGGCAGCGCAAGTCGGCGCCCTTCGACGTCGGCGATGGCAGCCTAGTGGTGGCCTTTTACGCGAGTGCTGAGTTGGGCTGCTTTAAAGTGCTGGGTTGGCAGTTTCCAGCACATATTTTGGATCCCTACATTGAGTTCAAGACGCTGCAAAACGGTTTACGGCCGAGGCAGGGAGGCTTCGGACTGCTGAGCGTCATGATCCACTACAAGTTGGATCACTTGAGCGCCATTGAGAAGAAAGAGATGCAGGAGCTTGCCGCACGCGGTGAGCCCTTTACTGCGGAAGAACGCGAAGCTCTGTTGGTCTATTGTCAGACGGACGTTGATGCGCTCGTGGAGTTGTTGCCGCGTATGATGCCTGAGCTCGACTTAGTCGACCGAGTTTGCATCCGCGGCGGCTACATGGCGCCTTCCGCACTGATGGAGAATGCCGGGGTGCCGGTGGATACGCCGCTGCGGGCGTTACTGTGCGAGAACTGGGAGCCGCTCAAGCTCGCGATGGTCGAGCACATCAATCCGCAATACAACGTCTTCGAAGGGATTCACTTCCGTTTCAAATTGTTTGAGATCTGGCTCAAACAACACGCCATCGACTGGCCGCGCACCCCAACCGGGCGTCCAGCTATGGACTATGACACCATGCGCGACATGGGGATGGCCTACCCTGAGATTGGTCCGCTGCACCAGCTCAAGGCGACGCTGGGCAAGATGCGGTTGCAGTCGCTCGCCATTGGGCACGATGGTCGCAATCGTACGATGCTGAGCGCTTTCGGTGCGAGTTCTGGACGCAATACGCCGAGTTCCAAGAAGTACATATTCGGACCGGCCGTATGGCTTCGCGGTTTGATACGACCAGCACCAGGAATGGCGTTAGCGTACTTGGATTACTTGTCCGAAGAGTTCGCGATCGGGGCGTTCCTTTCCAAAGATCCGAAGATGCTTCAAGCCTATCTGGCTAAGGATTCAGATCCGTATATTGAATTCGCCAAGATGGCTGGCAAGTGGCCGTACGGTGCAACCAGGACTTCGCACTCACACGTTCGGGATTTATTTAAAAAGTAGTGTTAGGCGTCAACTACGGCATGACTGCCAAGTCGCTGGCCTACCGTATCGGCAAGCCGGTGGAGGCTGCTCAGAAGCTGCTTGAACTGTACAGCAACACTTTCAAGGTATTTTGGCGCTGGGGTGACGGTGCGGTGAGTCATGCGCAGTTTGAGGGGGAGCTGCACACTCTTTTCGGTTGGTACATGCACTATCGGGGCAGGGCCAACCATCGGTCGCAGCGCAATTTCCTACTGCAAGCCAACGGGGCTGAATTGTTGAGATTGGCGTGTTGTCGAGTCGCCGAGAAGGAAGTTGTTCTGATAGCGCCCATCCACGATGCAATCCTCATAGAGGCGCCTATCGACCGGATCGAGCAGGATGCGGCAGTGGCTGAAGTGGCCATGAAAGAAGCCAGCCGTGAGATGTTCGCAGGGTTCGAGATCAAGGTCGATAGGAAGATAGTGAGATGGCCCGATCGCTACATGGATAAGCGGGGCGTTGAGGTGTGGCGCAACATCAGTGGACTGCTGACGGAGAAGTACGGATGGACGGATGACGCGCCCAATACGCGGCAGCTGATGGCTGCTTGAGGACGGCAGCTATGAAGCGTTCGCCTTTTAGTCCAGAGAATTTGGTGTTTGATTCGGATTCGGTTCCATCGCCGATGACTGTGGTTGAGAGTGCTGCGAAAGTTGTTTCGCTCAGGCCTAAACTCTCGGATTGGTACGTTCGGTCAAAGCCGCTGGTATGGAGTCAGAAGGCGGTTAAGCGGTCGTTCACGGCTTCCGTTGTAGGCGAAGTGCTGTGGCTTCACGCGGGATTGCGCAAGTCAACCACCTTTAAACTTCAGCCGAAGTTGTTTCGCGGGTTCGGACTCAGCCGTTATGTCGTTTCGCGTGGATTGATGTTGTTGGAGCAAGCCGAGTTGATTCGAGTTCAGCGAGAGTCAGGCAAGGCGCCGACGGTGACTATCATCGATGCTTGAGTTTGCCGGCGTGCATGTGGGTGAGTCTGGCGTCGCGTTCGGTGGGGGGTAAGTTTCTCCCACGAAGCCTTGGCCGCCTTGCTCTCCCACGCGCGCCGAGTTTTCCGGACTGGTTTGTACGAGCTAGTGTTTCACATAGCTACTCTCCCACAAATACATAGTCACACACGTACTGATGAGGCAGCATTGAGTCATGACCGCAGCACAATACAGCCGCCGACAATGGCACCCGCATCCTATGACCGCTCACACGTCAGGGCGCGACCTCTGATAGTTTTTCCGCAAGAATTATGACCGCCAACGGCTGGCCCATTGAATGGAAGCCGTTCAAGCGAAACCACTGGCGTGAGATGAAGTCGTGAACCAATCAGGCGCGCCGCCAGTCCCGCCACGGACCAGCGGCGCACCAACCAAAGGAGAACAATCACCATGGCCTATCAGCCAAATCCCGGTCAAACCGACCCGGGCTCGAACCACGATGACCTCTTCACCCAAGCACTCGAAGTAATCGGCCAGGTCATGGGCGACGATACCGAAGGCTGCCTGGACCGTAATCACAGACACTGGCAGAGCTACGGCTTCCATCTTGCCATCGCCGCCCGCCATCTCTCCGCCCTGCCGGGCACCAGACATGAAGCGGCTCCCTTCGGCGATCTAACCCCATATTTGTCGGCGAACCTAAATCAGGTATTGGGCAGCGGGCCCGATTTCACAAACTTCAGTCTCACGCCTGGAGTTCGTTTCTTTCTCGGGTGGCACACCTACTTCATAACAGGAGTCGTTGTACCTGTTACTAACCCCAAGCCATTCTTACCGGGCCTAACCGCAGTACTCAGTAGGGGTTGGTGAGAACTGCGGCACATTGTAGAGGTGGTTGCGGCAATTAACGGGGCCCGCCCCGACAGCTACACAGAGGTTGAAATTCCATTCGTCGAATAAACCTGATCGCCATGTGTCATAAAGAGTAAGATTTGCAACATGACGGGAAGCCCCGTAAATAAAGGGCTTGGTATGTTACAAATGTCTATTGTGAAATGGATGCATGCAACCATCTATCGGCGCTCAGCGACGGCGGCTTAAGTGTATTTTCTGTTCCGTTGCTCCCAGCTACCCTTGTCCGCCTAAGAATCGAAAATCGCCTAACACCTCTTAGCTTGCCTATAATCATCTGAAATAAGCTAAGTCTCAGCTTCGTACACTGGGCGTTATGCGAAGTTCGCACCTATGATAGATGTCCGGGAATAAGCCCGCCGAATGGGAGGCGACTATGAGAAAGCGCATGTACATTCCCCATGCGGATTCCTCATCGTTGAGCCCAGCCCCATCTCCAACTACCAAGAATCCAGATTTACCAACGCGGCCAATGGCTTCGGCCTGCCCGGTGTAGCGCTGGCCGCCTTGGTCGGCAGCCGAAATAACTGCCGTAGTGCACGCGGCTTTGTTGGCAGTTGATGATAAACTGCTGCTGGTGGCTTTCGCAGCCGGATGATTTGCGTGATAATAATAAAGCTCGGTAAGCATCATTGTGTGGCGAACCTCAATGGCTTTTGCTGAGCACCGCACCTGCGTCCGGGCCGGGGCGCAGGTGCGCCCCCCCTTCTGTCAGAAAAACCGAGTGATTATTTTCTTGGGACTGACGTCAGGTTGACTCACCTCTGAGTTCGCTGCTGCATTGTTGGTGTGGCGTTGGTCGTTCTCATGCATCCGGGCGAAGACACATGGTCACCGCCGCGACGAACGAAATCACCGCAACGCGCACTTGTTCCATGGTTTTACCGCATGATGCCGAGTCAGCTCGGTGGCATTTGGCTTACCTCCACTGGCTGCTGAGTTAGGGCAGTCTGCGTCTGTTCCACGCCAGCCGTCCGCCGTATGTGCAGTCGCTGCCACATCAGGCAGCATGATGTCATGTTGTTAGG
>Ga0306923_10006631_pt1 | contig 11441 bp, 13 predicted proteins | sample sta12Can44000108_FD_203841 | JGI IMG/M metagenome (GOLD analysis project Ga0306923, IMG submission 203841) | Lab enrichment of tropical soil microbial communities from Luquillo Experimental Forest, Puerto Rico - statanox.12C.anox.44.000.108 (v2)... | ecosystem: Environmental > Terrestrial >...
ATAGCGCTTATGGGCCGCAACCCCGGGAGAAACCGAAATCCGCAGAACGGCATACCCTCCCTCGTCGCCAGAAGGCGCGATTTCGGCTCTGCCAGGGCGAGGCGGATTGCCATCAACCGATAACGAATGCCGCTTTGCAATTCCCAGAGTCGCCTCTTGTCATTCCCGAAAAGCAGGAAATCGTCCGTGTAACGCACGTAAGCTCCGTGACGCTGGAATTCCGTGATCCAGTGGTCCAGATCGTCAAGGAAGTAGTTGGCCCACAATTGGCTGGTTAGATTTCCGATTGGAAGTCCGCGAGGTCTCGCGGCAGCCTCGACGAGATCGTCGTCTGGAAAAAGACGCACCGGAACTTCGGGACCCGACCGATAACTGCCCAAAATTTTCCAGATCAAGCCCAGGACCGCCTCGTCGCTGATTTCGCTACTCAGCTTTTCAAACAGAATGCTGTGATCAATATTCGGGAAGAATTTGCTCACGTCGCACTTCAGCACGTACTGATATCGGTTAACCAATTTCCGGCAACACTCACGCGCAGCCGTCGTTCCTTTGCCTATTTGGCAGGAAAAGCTTCGAGCAATAAATCGCCGCATGAGGACGGGTGCGATCATGTTGCACAGCGCGTGATGAACCACGCGGTCCCGGAACGGCGCAGCCGCGATGAGGCGTCGTTTCGGCTCGCGAATCTCAAAGAATCGGTAGCCCGCGGGAGCGTATGCTCCCGACAGGAGCTCTTCGCGTAGCGTTGCGATCTCCCTTTCGCGGATCATCCACCATGCTTCAACGTCCGGCCGCGTCGATTTCCCACGCTTGGCGTGTCCGGCCGCAAGGAACAAATTTTCGACGGAAGCCACCGCCTGAATCGAGCAAGCTCGCTTTCGCTGCCGAGATGTCATTTGTTTGCCTGTTTCTGCTGGCTCTTCATCCAGCCGCCTGCCATCCGGCCCAACTCGTCGAGCACGCCGCCGACATATAACAATTGCCGCTGGGTGATCCAACCCCGCTGCTGAATAAGGCGCCAGAGGACCCGAAGTTCTTCAAGCTTCAAATTCAGTTCACTCAGGTACCCATGCCGTTGGTTGCCGCTGGAATAGATCGCGCGGACAACCTGTTGAAGGCAATCGAGCGAGAGATTATCCAGACGCTGCCCGAAAGTGAACCGCTGGCTCTTTGGGAAATCCGCGGTCCTGTCGAGCGTCCAGCCCACCAGTTGATCGGCCACGGTGTAAAGGGGCGGTGTCTCACGCATAAAAAAATCGGCCGCTTCGCGGCTGTCTCAAAGGGTAAAAAAGTAAAAAACCAACAGGAAAAGGCCAGCCTCACCGCGAAGACTCAGCCGCCACAACACAACGAAACCCGACATTATCGCGACGAAAACCAGGGATGAAGTCGTAGCGATAGGAAGCAAGCAGACCGTCGGGGTAGTCATAGTCCCACGACGCACCGCGCAACACGCGGCGGAGCTTCGCCGTGTCATACCAGTCTTCGCACCATTGCCAGACGTTCCCGCCCATGTCATTCAACCCGCTGGCATTTGCCGCAAAACTTCCCACGGGGCTCGTCCGCGGATAACCGTCGTTGTACCCTTTGATCACCTTCCAATCGGAGGGTTCCTGCCCAATCTTAGATTCCTCTCCGGCATAGTTCCCTGCTCCCTTCGGCGGCGGCCACTCGTTGCCCCACGGATAGAGCTTGATCTTACCATCCTTCTCTTTCGGAGTAGTTCCTTCCTCATCTTGCAACCCCACGCCGGCACTCCACTCCGCATCGGTCGGCAGTCGATAGGCCCTTCCCTGTGGCAACGTCCCGGAAGCCTGCTCCCGGCTCGTCAGCCATTCGCAGAATTTCTTCGCGTCATTCCAGCTGACTCCCACCACCGGATGGGTCGGTCCCTGGCTAAAACCCGGCTCCCTCCAGGTCGCTCCGCGTTGCATCCATCCTTCCTTGCCAAGCGACCACATGCCGCCAGTCGCATCGTAGTTGGTATCGCCGACAAACGCCTCAAAGTCCTGCACTCGCGTATCCCAGACGCTGAACAACACTTGCGTGCCCGCCACAGGCACGAATTTCATCCCTAAGCTGTTGACCCATGGGCGCTCCCTTGTGGCTCTCTCAAGAGGCGGTTGTCGTTCCGGCTCGAGCCGCTCCTTTGCTCCGGTTTCAACGCGCTCAGGCTTCGACTGCTCATTCACCCTGCGCTCTCGCTGTTCAGCCGTGGTTTTTTCAAATATTCGCTCCAGCGCGACTATGAGACGCTCCGAATCAGCCCTAAAACGAGTATAGCTAACTTCAACAGCATTTCGGCGAACCAATGCTTTTAAGTCGTCAGGAAGGTCGCTCGCGCGGGGCATCGACGCGTCATCCACAAGAACTGGGATCACTCGAATGTTGCGCTTGAGGGCGGTCGCGATTTCTAAACGCACGAAATCATCTGGATTGTCGAGCCGGCGACTACCTTCCGCTTCAGAGGAGATGAGCCAACGCCTGCCGATAACCGCAATCAGCACGTCACAGGCCCCCACGCTTTGTTCGATCGCTTCAACAAAGTCGACCCCCGGATCCAGGTTATCGACATCGATGAAAATTTGATCTTTCGGAAAGCGAGCTGCAAGGCGGTCATACAGGCGTCCCGCGAGGTGCGGGGCATCATCGCGGCGATAGCTAATGAAGATCGGGCCGCTCATCTTGTGTCCTCACCTTGCGCTGTCGAGATCCCCTAGAATGGCAGCGGAACTCCACGTTAAACGAAGAAATTCGCGATGACGAGCGCTCTCTCGCAGTTTGAATATTACCCGAAAGGATTAGTGGAACGAACGCCCGTCGTCCAAGGCTGCGAAGAGGTTCGGATTCAAGTGCTCAGGCTCGGGCATTCGCATTCAGCGGCGGTGAGGCGATGAAACGCCCTTTTCATCATCGTTCGCTGAACTGATCCGACATGATTCCGACATGATCTGTTGGACTAAACCGCTACGCGGTATCCGTAGCGCGACATCGGAAGCGTTGCGAGCGCGTGGGAAAGCTCTTTCCAGCAGGACCTACCTGGGGGCAGCAACCGGACAAAATGCCGAGCACGGCATTTTGTCCGTTACGTGTGGTGACCCCTTTCTGATAAGTACGAACAGGCATGCGAACGTTTCCGCTCCGGTGCGGCTTATTGGGTCTTATCGCAGCTTGCCTTGTGTAGCCCCTACAAAGATCTTCATCTCGGATCAGCGTGTACACCCGCCATGTGTCTTACAATAAAAACACGGCCCACGCCCCTGGACAGGCTCAATTTCTCGCAAGTACGACGCACCTTCTGGTTAAGAGCTGCTCAGAGCGTCAATCCTCCTCATCCGACGCCTTAACCACTTCGATGACACACTCTGACGGGATAGCCGTTAAACTGTAAAGCAGTTTACCCCCTGCCCACTCCAGTATCTCCTGGGCGTTGTGTGCGTCGCCAAAGCGCGCCCCTACGGTCGCGGACGAAAACCGAAGCTCGATCTCCTGCCCTCTCCTGGTGCCCCCCACAAAGTAGTCATAGGAGAATAACTCCGACTCCGAGTCGCTAAGGTAGACGACAAGGCACGGAGACCCGTGGGACTCGTCCGGCAATTTTGCGTACGGAAGGCGCTTCTGTTCACTCCTTGAAGGTCGTGTCTCGGTCATCATCGCTTTTCAAAGGTTCTCATAGTGAATCCAAGAAAGACAAACGTAAAGCAAATGAAAAGAAGATATATAGAATGAATGGCGCAAGATAAGCGTATATAACACAAAGATATTGACCCAAAAACCAATACAAAGCACACTACATGCGGTTGCAGTGACAAACGAAATGCAAAATCAGGATGCCAACGATAGGATCGCTGTCCTCAAGCAGAAAGTGATCGCCCTGCCGCCGAAACCGCCCAAGAGCGAATTGGCGCCTTACCTGGAAGTCATCGCCATCTTGATCGAACTCAAAAACTACAGTATGCCCGACGTGCTCGAGTTTCTGGCGAGCGAGGGAATCAAGACCTACCGCCAAAAGATCGAATACTTTAAAAAGCGATGTGAAGAGCTTGGCGTGTGGCCAACCCGGGAGCAGTTGCTTGGCTCGTTGGGACAGGAACCGGTTCGCGAAAAGTTCCCGATGCCAGAAAACGACTAGGGATCTTTCTTCTTCCGTGTGGCGGGACAAACAGGGCGCTCGCATTTCGGTCTCGAAGAAGTTATGTAAATTCCATGAGCTTTGAGGAAATCCTCGAAGAGCTGCCAAAGCTTACGAGTGAGGAAAAAAGACGGCTTCGCGATCTGCTAGATTCTGAACTGTTGTGGACAGAAGAAGAAGAGCAAGCCATCGAAGAAGGTATTCGTTCCCGTGAAGAAGGGCCAGGCATCAGCTGGGAAGAACTCGACCGGCAAATACGAGGAAAATACGGCTTCTAGACCGTGAAATTGACGCACTCCCACGGCTAAAGCTCAGTGGGATTCGGCGGTGACTAACGCGTCTTGCCGCCCGTAGGCGGTCTTACTTGACGCTCCCGACCGGAGACGGCGCCCCGCCTCCCAAATATTATATGCCGCGTTAAGGTCGCGGTCCTCAATGTTGCCGCAGCTTCTACACTCAAACGTGCGCGTGATGAGCGGCATATCCTGGCGATGACCGCATAGGTGGCAGCTTTTGGTTGTCGGCTCCCACTGGTCGATCTTGAGCAGGTCCCGCCCCAACTTCTTTGCCATCCATTGAGCTTTCACGAGAAAATCGGCAAAGCCCAGATCACCGACCTTCCTTCCCCAGAGCTGCTGCATCGCTTTGAGATTCAGGGTCTCAAATACCAGCAGCTCGAACGTCAAAAGCAGCATGCGGGCCTGCTTCCATTGCCAATCGCTGCGGACGTTGGCGACCTTTCTATGAACGCGCGCGAGGTCCAGTCGTGCGCGGTTGCGGGCCTTTGATCCCCGCTGTTTGCGGCTCAAGGTCCGCTGAGCCTTTCTCAAGCGCCGCAACTGGGCCTTGAGCGGTTGGGGAGCTGCGATCCGCTCCCCGGTCGATAGCGTGAGAAAGTCCTTCAACCCAAAATCGGCGCCCGCGGATAATCCCGTCTTTGGCGCTTGCTCAGGTTGGGGAACCTGGTCACACGAAAATGTTATGTGAATATCGCGCAGAGCGTCCCTCCGCACGGTCACGGTCTTGATTACGCCGCTCACCGGGCGGCTCTGGTTGAACCGATAGTTCCGGCCAAGAATCTTGATTCTTCCGTGGCCGACGATCTTGTATCCGGTTTGCTTAAGTGTGAACGACCTATATTTGCGGCGCTTGCGGAATGTCGGCGGCCTCTTGATGTCGCCCGCGAAGAACGCTTCCCAACCAAGATAGAGCCGATCGGTGATTGCTTGAACGCTTTGGCTCCCCACCGCTTTCCAATGCGCACGGCGACCGTTTCGCAGCCTGGCCAGGTGCACCTGGAGCCTGGCTTTAGGCAATGTCTTTTTAAACAGACGATAGTAGCGCCGGTGCAGGGCTACCGAGTGATTCCAGATCTCCGCTGAGACATCGATAGTGCGGTGCAGGTGCCTGAGCCGCTTAGACCGAAAAACCTTAAACTGGTAGGCTTGACGCAACATTGTCACCCTATCAATGTGTGTCTATGCGTCAAGGCTATAGACGCACCAAAACAACGGTTTCTTTGCTCAATTTTCACTTCGTCTGGTGCCCGAAACGGCGGCAGAAAGTCCTGGCTGGCCCGGTCGAACGAGATCTGCGAAAACTCCTGCTGCTCAAAGCCGCAGACTTGGACTGCGAGATCCTGGCGCTCGAAATCATGCCCGATCACGTCCACCTGTTCTTGAGTTGTCCTCCCACCCTTTCTCCCTCTGATGCCATGTTCTGGCTCAAAGGTTCCACCTCGCGGATCTTGCGCGAGAAATATCCGCATCTCCAACGCATGACTTCGCTCTGGACTCGCTCCTATTTTGTCTCCACCGCTGGCCACGTCTCTTCGGAAACCATCCAACGCTACATTGCCCAGCAGAGAACTCGCTAACTTAGGCCTCCGGCCGCCGACTCACGGCGATTCATCCCACGCCTAAAGACGTGGGCTTTCTCGCCTATATTCTGTAACCACCACTCCAAAAGCCTCGCGCGATTTGGATGAGTGGATCGGCCGCATTGCAGAAAACAATCCACTGGCTGCTGAAGCTTTTCAGAATCGCATTCGACAATGTATTGAGGTGATAAGAAGTCATCCTGAAGCAGGACGTAGACACCCAAAGCGTCGTGGCATACGAAAACTTGTCGAAGATCCGATTGTCATTTACTACGAAGTTTTCGAGGACCAGATTTATCAGGGTTCAAAGTGTCAATTCAAGCGTGTCACGCGCTTGTCCGCTGCCACAATCGCATGGACAACCTCATCGAGTTGGTGCGTCTGCTTTAGGACATCCAACGCTGCCAGGATGATAGTGTTGACCGATACGGGCCTCAGTCCTTGCATCCGGTAGTGCATGACAAATTCGTTCACAATCTTCTCGTGCCGCTTGGAGAGTTGAACGGAGGTTTTCCAGCGTCTTTCTTCCTTGTCTGGCCTTTGCTTTTTCCTGGGAGACTTTTCCGGTTTGGCCGATGTTATCGCCTCTTTTGGAGGTTCATCGACGATCTTTGCAGGCTCATCGACGGCAACAGGTTCAACCGTTGAGAGGGGCTCTTCAGGGGTTGAAGCATCCTGCGGTGGCTCCCCTCCCCCCCGTGAAAGCTGCACCGCCTTGAGCTGTCTCGCACGTTCCAGGGCTAGATCCGCTGGATCGATTGCAGGTTTTTTCATAGCGTCAGATAATCAGATTATCAGAAAATCAGATAAAGCGCCTCTTTCATTCGTGCTTTCCCCCTTTTCCGTAGATACGCAGGTATTGTTGCGTAATCCCACCGGCGAGTTGAATAGCGGCGTAATAAGCGTCCCTGCCATCCCGGCCAAGGACGCGATTCAGCAGTTTTAACAGGGGGATTTTCTCTTCGCCGTCGCTGGGCCATGGAACCGCGTGAAGTGCCGAGAAGAACTCCCGAAAAGGAATGACAAAATCGAAGCGAATCGCCGAGTTGCCGGTTACCTGCCTGGTTCGCTCATCGAGATCCTTGCGACCGCTCCTTGTGTTCGCGCGAAATTTGTTGAACAAGACCACCGTTTTATCGGCACATCCGAGGTCCTTCAAACGGGCATAGGTCGTCTCTGTTTCGACCAGCTCAGGCGGCGATGGAGTGGTGACCAAAACAATGATATCGGCCAGCTTTACGGCTTGGTCCCATTTGGCGTTGAAATTTGGCGGTGTATCAACAACGAGAAAATCAAGGGCTTCCAAATTAGACGGGTTAACCTCGATTTCACTTCCAAACAGAGAATTGGTCAACGAACCCTGTTCGTGATCGGCATCGATCGCGCCCACCCGAGCGCCGTTTTCGTGTAATCCGATAGCCGCCAGGATTGCCACGGTCGTTTTACCCGGCCCGCCTTTACGATTGACAACTGCTACCGTGATCATGAATTCGCAAGGAATATCCGACTATCAGTCAAAGCGCAAGTCCGGAATACCGATAATAGGATAAGCGGAAACACCGGATAGAAGACACACCGCGAATCCGAGTGTCAGATACACAGAGTATCAGGTGTACTGAATATTACTTTAACGGATGGTCAGATAATAAGAGTAATAGGATACCAGTGTAACCGGAAAACGGATATCCAGGAAAAGCGGAAGCCAGATAAAAAGGACACCAGAAAAGCGGGGTATCAGACTAAAAGATAATCAGATAATATGGAAAGTGCCTTTGCGTGCGAGGGCCAATGTCTTATAAGAAAGCCTGGTTCGGGGTTCTTCATCGTTCATTCACTATCTTTTTTCTTTAGCCCAGGCCTAGCGCGAAAATCATCTTAGTTTAAGTTCCCATGAACTGGTGCGACCTCCAAGTCGGTCCGGACCGGGTCGCATCCAGCACCAGTTTCTATGGGACCGGGAAGGATGGATTCCGGAGTTGTCAGCCATAACGCGCACGCCAGAACTTGATCGAGTTGTCCACGCACTCAGAAGCTTTTTCTAAAACGTCGGAAGAGGAGGGGAGAGGAAAGCAACTTTTATCCAGGTGGGGAGAGCTGAAACAGCGGATTCTCTCGGAATTCCCTCGCTCCCAGCCCTGAAGTTGCGCGCCAGGCGTATGCCGACGCAGCCGGCCAGGGCACGGTAGTTTGGCGCCTGCCCGGCACTAAAGAAGTTGCAGACGAAATGAACGACTTGTTTGCCCAGATCGACGAGTATGAAAAGGAAATCGCTCATTGAAGCTGTGTCATCGCCGGAGGCGCGAGATTGTATCCAGGCTGGTACTCCGAAGCCTCAGTTCGCGCAGGCGGATTCCAAAGAAGAAGCGACAGAGGAGGCGCCGGATACGGGACCTTTGGAAACCAAAGCTGTGTGGAAGAAAGAAGCGAACCTGAACAGCCGGCTAAAAAGCGAACGCCAAAACAGGTAACCCAAACAGAGGAGGAGGAATCGCCGCTCCCGATACATGTTCCACAGACATACCGACTTCCGCAGCGGCTAGTTGAAGATCTGGCGCGTGCGGCGATGGAACGAAAGATCAAGAGGCGCAAACCATGGTCGCAACAGGAGATCGTAGCCGAGGCGATTGGGGAATGGCTCCAGCCATCATGCAAGCAAGTAAGCAAACAAGCTTACATTCGCCCCTCCACGCTGTACGCCACGCGGAGTAAAATGCGGAAAAACCGGATCGAGATTGCCAGTAAACTCACTGAGCATCGCCCCCCGGGAAAAGTCCGATCCCTTCTCATGAGGGTTGGCGAGCGCGGTCCGATGATGCCGGTTTGGCATGACGTGAGCGGGCGGGTTGCGCCGCGCCCATCCATGTCAACGTTTCAGGAAGATCTCCTTCATTGCCAACGATGAGCCTCCAATTCCATCTCCGGCTCGGAGGGAGTTTTAGACGCCGCGCGCCCCTTCCCATTCAGCGCGTATTTGCTGCACCAGAGGCGGCGCCACCATATACGGCAGCAGCATTGTCGCAATCAGCACCGGGCCGATGACCGCCTCCGCGCCGCCCAGCGCAATGTCGTCCGTGATTCCCACCAGCGGAAGGATCGCCGCCAGCACCGCTTCAAGCGGCAACTCCAGCACTTCGAGCATGGCGATACACGCGGCCCCGATACCGAGCGCCGTTAGCTTCGCCCGGATGGGCACCCTGTTATCCCTCAGCAGCTTGTACCCGAGTCTGATATCCATTTATTCATTTCTCCGTTCGTATCCGCAGCCCATACCTTGACAATCTTACGCATCTCTTCGGCCACCGCAAAATTGTCATGCGGCTCACGATGTCGCTCAGCAGAAACTGGTGCTGGATCGGACTCTGCCGCCGCCCATTTACAGCACACGAACGAAGAACCAAAATTCCTTGCACAAGTCACAGAACCGTAGGTAGTTGTAAACGCTATCCAAGCTGAGCGAAGCACAGCGCTTGTTGAAAAACAGTCGATCAAACCGTATACTTTGTGAGGAGGTCGCCAGATAAATTACTCTTGGCAAGTGGCGGTCATGGATACAATGACTTATGCTTCAGTCGCTGCGCTTCCGGCGAGCGTTGTTCAAAGCAGCAAGCATTGCGTTGTCCCGGAGTCAGAATTTGTTCCTTTCGATCTGTCGTACATCAATAGGTAAACAGATCTCTGAATAACTTCTAGGTCCGGTAGCGCTAGAGCGTCTGCCTAACCCGCAATTCTCACGGCCCGGGTGAAATGGGCATGCAATGCGATCCAGGAAGGATCGCTTCTTGTTAGTCAGGGTTTGGCGCGCAAAACCGCTCGCCACCGTGCTGTGGCGTATAGTCACCATATCCCCGGAATCAACCGATAGCGAACGCGCGTGATATAGTCAGCGTAGCCAGGCAGCTCGCGTTGTAGCTTACGTTCTTCCTGCACGGCGCGCGCCGAAATGCCCATCGCAAAAATGACTGTGCCGATCAATCCATACCAGGAGCCCAGGAGTAACGGCATTCCGACGAGATAAAGCAAGGCCGCCGCGTACATGGGATGCCGCACAAGCGCATACGGCCCTGTATCGATGACGCGCTGGTTGCGCTCGCTCTGGATGCGCACCACAGGCGCTGCGAAAGTATTGGCGGCAAATACGGGTACCACCGCTGCAAATCCGGTAACGATCAGGATGCCGCCAATCACTTCCAGCCAAACCGGAAGAAGCGACGTCTGCCAGCGTTGCGCGTCCAGAGCCATGAACACCAGCCAGGCGCACCACAGGCAGACGAACACAGCCAGAAAGATTTTGTCCCAAACGGCTTGACCACGTTGCATAAGTGGGCCCAGTCGCGCAGCCAGCAGCGCCGGGTCGCGCCGCAACAGCCACCCGCATATCGCTGCAGATCCTGCCGCGAAGATAACAATAAACGCCCATCCTTCCGGCCATCGCCAGTTGCCGGCAGACACGAACAGCAGCACGGCCATGAAGGCGAGCCAGATCGTCGTCTGGACGGCAGCGCGGACAAGCAATTTCCCTGAAACCATTAAACAACTCCTGTAAACGTGATGATCTGCTTTGGTCAACGACGTCATCTCGCGCCGCCGCCAGGAACTCAACGATCTTTATGACGCCCAGGCGAGCCAGCATGCGCGCGAGAGCGCAATGGCCCGGCGTCCCAAAGCAACATGAGTGGATTGGCAGCGAGGTAGTCGAATCAGGTCACAGCTCTCTGGGCGAAAATCAAAGCTTTCGGACTCGACCGGATGCAGCCGAAGGGTTTTGATACGCTCGATGGGCCGACGCCAGTCCCGACACGTATCGTGAGGTGCTTGACTGCCCTCGCGCACTTTGCGCACTGCAAACCACACAAGATTGTGAATGGGGTGGGGGAGATGTGCGATCACCTCGGTGGGAGGATCGAGGACGTTGTGTTCGTCGCCGGGTATCACGGTGATGATTCCCAGGAGAAGTCTAGGGGATTCGTTTCGCCCCTGGGAAGCCGCGCCAGACAAACGTCGATGAGCGGTTCGCTTGGAACACTTGCATTATACGCAACGCCGCCAATCCGATCGATTCGCCAGAGCCGGGCGTCATCAGGAAAGGCGTCGATGGCATAAATAGCTTTTCCCACTGGTCGATCATAACCGACTCACGGCACTATCCCAAACTGCCGTTTCAGCATCCTCGACTTGTAGTTGCAAGGTTATGAAGCACTCTCCAAGTGGATACCGAAAGGTCCATTCCGACGGGTATTAGCGGTCGTGGGCGATTTCTCCGCGTTGCGCCAGATGCGAGATCCCACCGCTTGTGGCGGAGGTTTCACTCTCTTTCATGGCAAGCTTTTGTACGCCCGTCCACAAGGAGAACTGAATTCCTTATCGTACTCTATTTTCGTTTTCTGTGCGTTGCCCAAGTTGCGTGTTCGGGATGCTCGGGAACTGCACGCT
>Ga0306923_10006633_pt1 | contig 11441 bp, 14 predicted proteins | sample sta12Can44000108_FD_203841 | JGI IMG/M metagenome (GOLD analysis project Ga0306923, IMG submission 203841) | Lab enrichment of tropical soil microbial communities from Luquillo Experimental Forest, Puerto Rico - statanox.12C.anox.44.000.108 (v2)... | ecosystem: Environmental > Terrestrial >...
CGCGCGGTGCGAGTAACCTCGGCGGGAGAAATCGGCCCTTTACGAAATACTCGGCTTGGACCTAAACCAATCCCGCTTGATAGAGGGCCATCCAGCTTCCGGTGGGGTAGAGTCAGCTTCACCCCTGAAAACGGACCACCGGGCCCGTCATTGAGGGGGCCGGGAGATATGATTGGCGCGCCAGCTTTACCAGACGGGTTGCAAAGACTGGACGGCCAGGCTTGAGCTTGAACTAGCCAACCCCGGCATTTGCTTGTCTGCAAGCAGGCGCATAGCCCGCAACAAACCTTGAGGGACTACCAAGGAGATTCTGATAAGCTTTGGCTATGGAGGCGGATTTTCTGATCATCGGTGCCGGGATCGCGGGAGCCTCGGCCGCTTACGAGTTAAGCAATCAGGGCAAGGTTCTGCGGCTTGAACGCGAAGACCAGCCCGGCTATCACTCGACCGGCCGAGCAGCGGCCATCTTTACCGAAGCCTACGGCAACGCAACCATCCGAGCGCTAAGCCGCGCCAGCCGCAGCTTTTTCACCGCGCCTCCACACGGCTTTGCGGCCGCGCCGCTACTCACGCCGCGCGGAGTTGTCACGTTCGCGCCACGAGGGCGAGAGGCTGCGTTCGAAGTAGCGCTGAAAGAGCTTTCCGGGCGCAGCGACACAATCCACGAAATCGATCTCGACCGCGCTTTTGCGATCTTTCCGCCGCTCGACCGAACCTTGGCGCAGCGCGCTCACTACGAGCCTCACGCGGCGGACATGGATGTGCACGCCATTCATCAAGGCTTTCTGAAAGGGTTTCGTGCGCGCGGCGGCAAATTGCGCACGGGGCTGCGCGTTGATGGGATCGAGCCGCGGTGGCGCGTTCGCGCAGGAGGTGAAAACTTTGCCGCACCGGTGCTGATAAACGCCGCCGGCGCATGGGCCGATGAAGTGGCTGCTCTCGCCGGCGTGCCGGCGATCGGACTGATCGCAAAGCGCCGCACCGTCATCCTTTTCGACCCCCCCGCGAACGCACCGGTTGCTGAATGGCCCTTTGCGATCGACATTGACGAAACCTGTTATGTAAAACCCGACGCAGGCCGGCTGCTCGCCTCACCCGCAGATGAGACGCCACTGCCGCCGGGTGACGCGCAACCGGAAGACTACGACGTGGCACTCACGATCGACCGCTTGGAGCGGTTTACGACGCTGCGCGTCAACCGCGTCACGCACAAATGGGCGGGGTTGCGCACCTTCGCCGCCGACAAGACGCTTGTCGCCGGCGAGGCGCCCGGTGCAGCGGGTTTTTTTTGGCTGGCCGGCCAGGGCGGCTACGGAATCCAGACCTCGCCTGCGACGGGGCGCATAATCGCTTCGCTCGTCGCAGATCGAGGCATTCCAACCGACATCGCGGACCAGGGTGTGAGCGCCGGAGCGCTCGATCCCGCGCGGTTTAAGGCAGCTGGCTACGACACCGCTCTCCAGCCAAACCGGCCGTAGCCAATGCAAGGGGCGAATGCCCATATTGCAAGGCTCTTTTTGGCGCTGGTTGCGGACAAAAGCTTCGTCCGGCTAACTGAGCCCATTGCGGGATTTCTCGGCACATTGGTGCCCTTCCATCAATGGCGGTTGTTAGGCGTCGCCGGTCGGCACGATCGTCGCCGTCTCGACCATTAGAACAACAGCCTTCTCTGGGGCGCGCGTTCGATGGATTACACCTTTTGGGACTACGAAGCCTTGCTGTGGTGAGAGCGCGACCGAGCGGCCCTCCAGGTCGATGATGAACGCGCCGCTGAGCACGAAAAAAAACTCATCATCGTTATCGTGCTTGTGCCAATGATACTTGCCCTGCATGACGCCGAGGCGCACGGCTGAATCGTTTACCCTGCAAAGCGTCTGATTGTACCATTGGTCGGTACACGCCTCCACAAGCGCTGGAACGTCGATAAGGTCGAGCGCGTCGAATTTGATGTCGAGATGCACGGCATAAGGGAAGGCGGCGGCAGCATCCGTGGCAGACATAGGGTTCCTCCTGTTGGTGCGTCACAAAGAAGCGGAAAAATGCACCGGCTGATTTCGCCAATGTCACAGGTGGGTCATTCTTCACCTTAGACGCTCATAGCCGGCCGCCATCGGCCAGCTTCACGCGTCGTAGCTTTTGGGAACGTCGATCTCGCCCTCCGCGATGAAGCTGGTCGCGCCCGCAACACTGATTGACGTGAGTTCTCCGTTGGCTTTGGTCGCCTGCGCGAGGATTTCGCTGCGCCGGCCCATGGCAATGCCTTGCAGGATCGTCAGACTTAATCCCGCGTTCGTGCGTTTTTCGCGCCCGGCCAGCACACCCATGAGTGCCGCGCAAGCTGCGCCCGAGGCAGGGTCCTCCTCCACCCCGAGCGCAGGCGCGAACATGCGGGCATAGAGCTCGGTGCCATCTGCGAAGTCTCCCGCGAATAGGTAGATGATGTTCGACCACGGACGCGGCATCACTTTCGACAAAAACGATCGATCCACCTTTGCCTCATCCACCGTCGCGCGACTGCGGACGTGAACAAAGCACACCGGCACCCCTACGCTTGCGAAAAACCCCTCCACAATGTCCGAGCTGCGCAGCGAAAGGACGGCGGCGATGTCCTTTCTTGCGCAGGGTAAAAGGCGGCTGCTCGGGTTTGACATGAACAGTGAGCTTTGCCCGGATGGCAGCTTGTTCGTTCGTCACCCGAACATGCACCGGTCCAATGCCTTCCACGACGACCAAATCCTGATCGCCCCCTGAGCCTACATATTTTCCCTTCACCAGCACGCATGCGGTGCCGATGGTCGGATGACCAGCGAACGGCAATTCCGCCTTCGGGGTGAAAATCCGGACTTGGCACGTATGCATCGCGTCTGTCGCAGGAAGAACGAAGGTCGTTTCGGAAAAATTGAATTCGCGTGCGATCGCCTGCATGCCTTCCGCGGTAATGCCGGCGGCCTGTGGCAGCACCGCGAGCTGATTGCCCCCGAAGGGATTTGCGCTGAAGACATCGACGATAACGAACTTGTAGCGCATGGGTATTCACCCCGGCGGGAGGGCTGCCTTTCCTAACTTAACTCCGCGAGCCTCTTGCGCAGCCGCATATCCCCAGCAGCGGTGGCATGGCCGAGCCGCACTCCACCTTAACAGCCCGCGCCATCCATAACAGATACAGACGATTGAAATTGTATCCATAACAGTTATGATGAAGACTCGACTGTTCGGCTGGTACTGGGAGAGCAAATTCGGTGCGCGCGGATCCCCACTTTCGGTATGAGGAGGTAGCGGGTTTCATCTCCGGTCTGGTCGACAACGGAACCTTGCCGCCCGGCTCACGCGTGCCGTCGCTGCGGCAAATCAGCAAACAGCGCCGCGTCGGCCTCACTACGGCGCTGCAGGCGTATCGCCTCCTTGAGGATCGCGGGGTTATCGAGGCGCGACCGCAATCAGGCCATTACGTCGCAAGGCGGAGTCCCGTTCCCCTTGAAAAGCCCGCAATCTCCAATCCGCCGAGGACGGCGAGCACAGTCGACATATCGGGCGTTGTCGTGAAGCTGCTCCAATACGCGGCTGATCCCGCATTGGTTCCGCTCGGGTGCGCGATCCCGAGCGCGAAGCTCCTGGCGGCTGGGAAACTCGACCGCTTCCTCGCGCGCGCCGCCCGTTTGAAGGGTGCCGATCACAACACCTACACGCTTCACAAAGGGAACTTGCGCTTGCGGCAAGAGATTGCCCGCCGCGCGCTGCGTTGGGGACAGGCGCTTTCTGCCGAAGAGATCGTTATCACATGCGGTTGCACAGAGGCTGTCGCCCTTGCGCTGCAAACGGTGTCGAAGCCAGGCGCGACGATTGCGATCGAATCGCCGACCTATTTTGGGCTTTTGCACTCGCTTGAAGCTCTCAATCTCAAAGCGCTTGAGCTACCCACCGATCCGACGAGCGGTATTGATATCGAGGCCTTGGAGACGGCGCTCAAGCGCAAAAGCATCGCAGCCTGCCTTCTCTCTTCGAGCTTCAACAACCCGCTCGGCTGCACCATGCCAGACGCGAAAAAGCTTGCGGTGCTCAATGTGCTGGCGAAGCACGGAGTCCCGCTGATCGAAGACGATATTTACGGCGATATATACTTCGGGGCCGAGCGGCCGAAGCCCTTCATCGCGCTCGATCGGCATGGCACCACGCTCTATTGCAGCTCGTTCTCGAAGACCATCGCGCCGGGCTATCGCATCGGATGGATGGCAATGAGGCGGGAAATGCAGTATGCGCTTGAGCGCAAGCTTGCCTTCACGCTGAGCGGGCCGGCCCTTCCGCAGGTCGCATTCGCCGATTTTCTATCGTCGGGTGGCTACGACAATCACCTGCGCCGGCTCAGGCGCGTGTTCGAAGACACCATCGATCAGATGCTGCGTGCGATCGATAAGTCATTTCCGGAAGGGACCAAGGTGACACAGCCGGCGGGCGGCTTCGTGCTGTGGCTTGAACTGCCGAAATCCGTCGACTGCCGCGCGCTGTTCGACAAGGCGCTGGACAAGGGAATCTGTTTCGCGCCAGGTCAGGGGACGTGTTTTCCGCGAGTGGCCGCTTTCGTAATTGCTTACGGCTAAGCTGCGGACATGGCTGGGATGGCCGCATCGAGCGCGGTCTCGCGCAACTCGGCGCCCTCGCGTCGGCCGCTGTGGGCGCGGCTCGCGATGATCGGCCTTAAGCAAGCACTAAAGATGGCAAGCGGCGGCCTTCGTGACATCCTTCGCTGTGTCGTACGGATCGCTCCATTTTCTTCAGCGCCCGCACGACGGCTATGGAAGCTTAGGAACGCGACGATCTCAGGTTAATCGTGTAATCGCTTACGAGATCGGCACCCACCGACAGTGGCGTATAACGTGTTCCAGTTAGACTGCCGTCGCCCTCAGCATCAGCAAAGCGACCCTTGCCGCCAACCACGGTGAGGGTGCCGACGAATCGAGTATTGTTTCCTTGCACCTTAGCAGTGCCGACCGACTTCACCCATAGCTCCGATCCATCGTCGAAGCTGAGAATGGGAAAGAGCGTAAAACTGCCAGCTCCGTCCGTATAGTCGGTGAGGCTTGCGAAGGTGACCGTGCCGACAGTCCCGTCGGTATAAAAAGCAAGGCCCGAGAAGCGCGCCAATGATGCGATGTGACCATCCATGTCCCCGACTTCGAGAGATTGCGTCGAGGTGACGTGCGTCACCATGTGAACCTTCAACGTTTTGGCATCCTCGGTCATTATGCTCTCCATTCTCCATGCGTATTGTCTGCGGTTTGAGCAGAAACCGCGCTCGACAGCTTGACCGGAATCTGCCGCCAATGCGGCAGCGGGGGGAGGCTCTGGACGGCTGGAGGCCAGGCCTGCTGTTCGGCCAAGGAAGCGCTGCGGCCGGCGTTGTGCTCCCGCATTGAGAGCGTGAACGAATCCTGCCTCTTCCTAACCCGCCGGGGAACGATGAAGGGCCGCGTTAATTAGTGCAGTAAGCCGACGCGGCCGTTCATTCGGGCTCGCGCCTGCGTTCCCATCCAGTGTCCGTTTTTAGCAAGGTCTCACCTTTTACCCAGCGCTCACCTATGGGCTCGATGGTGATGGTATCGGCAGCGCCGATTTTAGGATTATCGGCGTCGGCAATCGCGGCTCTTCTGGCTTCGTCTACCGTGTCAAAGTTGCCTGTGTACGTAGCAAGCAAGGCCGGCGGAATGCCTGGGGCGCGCGGTTTGGCAAAATAGCCGATGCTGAATTTCATGCCCGCATGATAAGCCGGCGACCGCCGATCAGCAACGGCCGCGACACACGCAAAGCGGCCCGCCATCCATGCGTAAAACCGACGACTCTGCCTGGGCAGCGAACCAGGAGGAAGAGCGACACCGACACCTTCAATATTCGGGGCTCAATCGCTTATGATCCGCTAATTGGGCGGCTGTCAAATTGAGTCGTGATTTCCTGCCAGACGGTCAGCCCGGTCATTGCGGCTTTGCTTGGGGTCGATCGCTCCGCGCCAAGAGCCGCGAGGAATGGGGGCCGCCGCTCGGGGCAGACGAGGCGCCCCTGTGCCCGTCTTCGCGTGCGTGAGGCGGCGCCACTTGCATAGCCCACCCTTATTGCGGCAGGGCTATTTTCAGGCCACATGGCGCGGACAGAGAGGAGCAAACAAATGGCAGAGTCTCAAAAGAATGCTAGCACCAATGCTATCACCGCACTTATCGCGGCTATACTCGCGCTAGCCAATGCGCTCGACAAAAAAGGCACGCTTTCATTCGAAGAATATCGCGATGCGCTTTTGAGCATGTATCGAGACATGCCGCACGAAGATGCCACCGGGGATCCGGGTCTCATATTCGATGGCATGCTGACTCAGCTCGAACGCGCAGTAAGGAATCGCAATAGACCAACGTAAACTTGCGGACCAAAGGTGATCTTTATGACCTGGAAAATCAAAATCAAGGGCGAAAGATACATCGCCGAAGCGCTTTGTGACGATCTCAGCCACGCCATTTTCAAAGCGGAGGAATGGCGGAAGCAAGGGGCGGAGGTTTGGATCGAGGACGCAAACGGCAACAAGGTAGACGAAGCGACGCTGAGCAAGGCGGCTGACGAAATCCAGTGAGCTGATGCGCTCGTCCACGTCCGCGTCCCGCAAATTCCGGACCCAAAGCAGATCGCGGTCGCGCAGCTTGTAGGGGCGGGTTTTAAACCCGCCCTTCGTGCCGCAGCTGTCGTCATCAGCTACTGAAACGAAATTCATATGGCTAAGCTCGACTGCAGCCGTCGTGAATGCCGAACGAGGGCGGGTTGGAAACCTGGTTGGAAACCTGCCCCTACAAGAACACCCAGCGTCGTGCCACGTCCCGGCCTCAGCTCGGCGTACGGCCCATTCCTATGCGATAGCCTACCCCTGGGGAGGATGGCAGTTTGCTGATCGCGTAGCGATTGACGCGATCAAAACCATCGCCAATGGTCTTAGCCGTCGAGCGGGGAGATCGGGTCGCCTTTGTGGATCGTTCCGCCCACCTCGACGCGGCAATTGATGCCGGAGCGGTTGAGCAGCGCCACGTAGACCGGCTGCCCCAGCAACCGCTCGAGGTACTTGCAGGGGAAGTTCAGGCGCGCCCCGCTCAGCACCGCCTCGCCGATGCGGAAACGTTTGCCGACGAGATGGTTGACCGGCACGCCGAGCGTGGTGAGGTTGCGGCGATGATCGGCAGGCGCGAGCTTGACCACTTTGCCCGGGGATGGAGGGTCGCCGCGCGCCATGGCTTCCAGCACCTCCATCTCGATCAGCGTCACGTCGCGCACGTCGGGCTTCGGGGAATAGGTGCCGGTGCCATTGAGGTAGCGGTCGCCTTCGATGCCGCGGCCGGCGACCAGGGTTGCCTCCTCGAGCTCCTGCATGGGAAGCGAGGCGCGCTCGGCGATATGGATATGCAGCAGCCGACCGGACCAGCTCATCGTAACTCTCCCGCATCGCCTGACGCGCCAGTCACAATGCCTTGCGGCGCATCGGCATGCAATCGGGGTAGTCCTGCCGCTTGAGCTTGCCGGTCATGCCAAATAGCCTGACCCAACCAGCCATGAAGACAAAGCAACCGTGATTGATCCGATCGAGCCCAAGCGTCTTGTGTTTCCGTTCGTGGCCCCGCTCTATCGGGCGTTGCAGCCCTATGTGTATCCGCTGGTGCGGATATCGCTCGGCGCCATTCTCATGCCGCACGGCTTCGACAAGCTTTTCCTCGGAGGCGCAGCCAACACCGCGCGCAATCCGATCCTGAAGATCTTCGGCAACCCGCTGGCCGGGGCCTATTTCATCGGCTGCGTGGAGTTCCTCGGCGGGCTGCTGCTGGTGCTGGGCCTGCTCACACGCTTTGCCGCAGGCGCCATCGCCATCCAGATGTTCGTGATCTCCTTCTTCGTGCTGTGGCCGGTATGGGGCTGGACCCAGCGCGGCATGGAATTCGCGATCTTCATGATGCTGATTGCCATTGCCGTCTTCATCGGCGGCGGCGGCAACTGCTCGCTCGACCGGCGGCTCGCCAAGGAGCTCTAGGCGTGCTGCAAGGCAGTTCCACAAACAGTCTGCAATCCCGCCGCGCCGCGCGGGCTCTTCGCCAATGTTGCGGCGCCTGACCGGGATGCCCGATCAGCGCTGGCGCTGATTGCGGCAACTATCGTGCCGCTGGTGCTGCTGCCGCCGACCATCCTGTTTTATCGAGGCTAGCGGGCATACTCATACATCGGCCATGTCCGCTTGGCCCCAGACGCGACCGAAATACGGCGCTGCCGCGAAATGAGGCGACGTGCCACTTCCGGACCTGAGCAGGCGCAGCAAATTACGGCCTACTCGATCACCTCGTCGGCGCGCGCAAGCACCGGGTGGGTGGCACGTCCAGGCCGAACGCTCCGGCGGTTTTGGGATTGATGACCAACTCGCATTTGGTCGGCACCTGCACCAGCAACACACCGTTGCAAAATGGCGCATGACATAAGTTCGAACTACTCCCATAGAACAAACGTCAGATCAACCAACACCCGCAGTTCCCAAACGCCCAAGGCGACCACCAGAACCGCAAAAGCTACGGTGGCGTAGTCGAGCCAATTATCATTTTGCGCACGCATGGTGGTTTTCCCCCACGACGTTGTCGGGCACTGATGATGAAGGTGAACTAATCGCCAGACCGAATCAGCCAGCGACGCCCACAAGAATAAGTCAGCCTGCGATAACAGTACATTACAGGCTTGGGGGAAACTACAAATCTCCATCGCATGTGACTTATCTGCCACGGCACCTCGATCAACGATGTGACAGGGGTCGCAATCCGTCACTCGATGACCTCGTCGGCGCGTGCGAGCACGGTCGCTGGGATGTTGATGCCGGCCGTCTTTGCAGTCTTGAGATTGATAACCAGCTCGTATTTGGTCGGCGCTTGGACCGGCAGGTCGGCTGGCTTCTCGCCTCTTAAGATGCGATCGACATAACTGGCTGCACGCCGACACTGATCGACAAGGTCAGCACCATACGAGATCAGACCGCCGCTAGGGACAAAAAAGCGATCCCAGTAGACTGCGGGCAGCCTGTGACGGGCCGCAAGCTCAACAATCAGATCGCGCTGGATGGTCGCCGGCACGCTCGCGGTTACGATCAGACCTCCATTAATCGAACGCGCGAATGCCGTGACGGCGCGTTCGGTCTCGCCAGCGTCGCGCAGGTTGAGTGGGCTCACCTCTACGCCGACCGACCGCGCCACGGACTGAATAACGGCGAATTGGCCGATCCCGGCCATGGCGGTGGGATCCCGAAGGACTAGCGCTCGCGTCGTACCCGGCGCGATCTCTTTGAGAAGCTCCAGCCATTTTGCGCTCAAATCGTACTCGAACAGCAAAAAGCCAGTGGCGTTACCTCCCGGTCGCGACAGACTTTCGACGAAGCCTGCGCCGACCGGATCGGCAGAGTACGCGAATACGATCGGCACCGTGCGGGTCGCCTGAAGCATTACCTCCAGAGCACGACCAAGGGTCAGAATGACGTCTGGGGCCAACGCGACCAATTCTGCTGCATCTTTGCGATAGCTTTGGAGAGTGCCTTCGGCAAAGCGATAATCAATCTGCACATCGTTGCCATCAGTCCAGCCCAATTGCTGCAATCGCTGCTGGAAGGCCGCGAGACGCAACTTGTTGTTCTGATCGTCCACAGCCGAGAGCACTCCGACCTTCCGCACCCGCTCGCGCTGCTGCGCCCGTGCCGCAAGCGGCCACGCCGCCGTCGCGCCGCCTAGGAGCGTGATGAACTCTCGTCGTTTCAGGTGATCGAACTGCATTCGGTCCCCTCAACCGTGAGCAGATGCAGCAATGAACTCGCGCCGTTTCACTGCCCAGCGTCTCCCGTACTTTCGACCGAACGATAGCACACCTGGGTGTGGGGAGGAGACCTGCTGCGCTGCGGGATTACGACCCGCCTTATGTCGGGTCGGGGGTCATTCGCGCCGGTCTCAGGCTGGGCTGCTCGCCCATCCATGTGCACAGCACCCCTGATAGCGACCGAAAATTCAAGGCGCGCCTATTCGTCGCGATGTGCACAGAAGCCGACCTGAGCAATCGCAGCAAACAGCATCCTTACTCGATCACCTCGTCGGCGCGGACAAGGAACGACTCAGGCATGGTCAGGCCGAGCACCTTGGCGGTCGTCAGATTGATGACGAGATCGAACTTGGTTGGCTGCTCGATCGGAATGTCGCCCGGCTTCGCTCCCCGCAGAATTTTATCGACAAACTCAGCCGCACGCCGGTACAGGTCAGTGATATTCGGGCCATAGGACATCAGACCTCCTACTTCAACAAGGTCCCGAGTGCCGTAAATCGTCGGTAAGCGGGCGCCTAGTACCAAGGTGTTGATGCGAATCCGGGTTGTGTTTACGAGCGGGTCGCTACAAACATACAGCGCGTCGGCGCGGTCCTTAAGCGCCTCGAAGGCGGGCGCAATATCCTCTGCGCGACGGATTGGCAACGGAACGATCTTGAGATCGAGCGTGCGGGCTACTGCTTGAACCTCGCCCATTTCATGCTTGGCGCCGGAAGCGTCGACATTGGCCATGATTGCCAACCGGTGGAGACCAGGGAGGACCTCGCGCAAAAGTTCGAGCCGCTTGGCAGCAAGATCGACCCCCAGCGCTGACAGGCCAGTGACGTTGCCGCCCGGTCGCGCCAGACTCACGGCGAGGCCACTGCCGACAGGGTCGCCGGCTATCGGGAAGACGATCGGGATAACCGATGTCGCCTCCTTTGCTGCGACGACTGAGGCCGGCCCCTCCGTGACGATGACATCAACCTTGAGCCGTACGAACTCGGCCGCGAGTTCGGTGAAGCGTTCACTGCGCCCTTCTCCCCACCGGTACTCGACCGTGACCGTGCGACCATCGATCCAACCGAGTTCGCGCAGCCGTTGCGTAAAAGCTGCGATCCGTTCGCTCGCGGCCGAATACGTGCTCCCACCCAAGAATCCGATGGTCGGCAGCTTCGCCTGCTGTGCGCGAGCCGCGATCGGCCAAGCGGCTGTAGCGCTTCCAATGAGCGCGATGAACTCGCGCCGCTTCAGTTGGTCGGATTGCATCAGTACCCCTGCCAGCGAAGGCTACGCCGCAGAATATCGAATTGGCAGCGACTAGTCAGCCGGGAGGTCCGCAGCACGTCGATAAGCGGAAGTCATCCGGGCTCTCAGGCATTTCCGGGTGGTGCCTCTTCCGGACCCGAGCAGGTGCAGCAAAATGTACCGCCCAAGGCACAAGTCAAACTACTCGATGACCTCGTCGGCGCGGGCGAGGAGCGTTGGCGGCACGTCGAGGCCCAGCGCCTTGGCCGTCTTGAGATTGATGACCATCTCGTACTTGGTTGGCGTTTGAACAGGAAGATCGCCCAACCTTTCACCCTTGAGGAGCCGAGAAACGTAACCCG